>SDBV01005370.1_pt1 | contig 18124 bp, 13 predicted proteins | sample 2277081 | NCBI WGS metagenome assembly SDBV01 (sample SAMN10402039, study PRJNA504765) | marine sediment metagenome | isolation source: marine sediment core GS10_PC15, 223 cmbsf | place: Arctic Ocean: Southern Knipovich Ridge | collected 2010 | reverse complement strand
TCCGCGGAAAGTTCCGGTATTGAAATGTCCCCATCGAGCGCCAGCACAACTCCGTCGACTACTTCCTCCGGCAGAAAGATTCTTCCGCTCACCGCTGTCCCGAGCGAAATGTCTACATTCTTCTCTACTATTTCATTCTCAGGGACATCAAAAACGACACGTCTCGAACATTTCGTTCCTTCTTCCGTCCTGGTTTCCAGAATCATTTCAGCCTTGCCGGCAGGAACATTTTCAAATACGTATAAGTTGGTGTCGCGTACGTCCAATACGAACATCTCGCGAAGATCATCGTGCGTATTGACAAACAAGCGTATATGCCACCTGGGTGTTCGCTCACCATTGACGGTTATTTTGCCTATCACGCTCGAGTTCGCGCCAGAAAAATCAAAATCGACAATTGTGACCTCGGCGTTTTCAACTATAGCCGGTTGGTCAAGCATACGGCTTTGGTCGATGACGGCAAGAACCAGCACCGTTCCAGGAGCAACTTGCTCGATTCGATACCATCCGTTTGCGTCCGTGACCGCCTTTCCAATGGTGTTGTAACTATCTGTTTGAACTTCCACTCCCTCTGCTGGCTCGCCGCCGACAGTCACCATGCCTTCTATGGTCCCCCCCATTTGCAAAACTATCCGTATTGGCGCGTAGCCGTCTTCAGTCTCCACCAGAGGAGCCCAGCCCTTGGCAAAAGCATCGTGTTGTGCATATACAAGTTTGGCGTTCTTCCATAGTCCCTCGTCAATCTCTTTGGTAATGGCGAATTTTCCATCGTCATCGCTGGAGCCAAGCAAAACCGGCTCGATTCTTGGCGCAATGAATATAGTCGCTCCTGCCACCGGCAGTCCCAGTTCATCAACAACCGTCCCCTCTATGCTGATTTCGGTTTTGACCGCCTCCGCATCATCTTCGCCAGACAATCCCAGAACTTTCTCCGCTTTCCGCCTTGCTTCCCCGGCAGCCTCAGCAGCCTCGGACGATTCCTGCAACTCGAATTCACTCTTGAGAGATTCAAGCGTGGCAATAAGGGCGGGAATTTCTATCTCCTCGTCTATATCGACCTCAAGCTCGACCGCATCCTCGCCTTGAGAAACCGGCTGGCCTGTCCCCCCGCTCGTTCCAGGAAATTCCGTTAACGAAGGGCCGCCGTTAAGCTGAATTACGATTATGAGCACGCATAGAACCAGTAGCATCAGCAATACGGCTATCAATATGTTTTTCTTCATAACGCGTTCTTTCCCTCAGAAGGAATTAGTGAACCACTCTATTTCTAAGACGATCAAAGGCTACCCAGAACTTGCGCAACCTGTCCTCCGTTCTTGCATCCAATTCGTATGGAGAATACGCCGAGTGGACGTACATCTCAGTAAGTTCCATAGCCTCGTCACGTATATAACTCATCTCTTTCGGAAACGCTTTTATGAACTCGTAAGGAGTTGCACCCACTTCTCGCGGCACACCCATGTCGTACGCCAACGCGCACAGCGCACTGTAGGCGTGCTCCACAAAATCGCGCGCAGTCTTGTCCGGGCTGTTGACGGCCCCGTCCATAGGATTCTTGAACTCCAACGAAGTAGCTACCGCCCGGCTAATCCTGCGCCGTCTACGAAACTTAGGCAAAGAGGGAACTCGCGCAATCTTCTCTATCAACTTGTCAAGCCAGGAAAAGAATCGGAGTAGAAACTCCGGAAGATATTTACGCCTTCTTCCAATAACGACAAGCATACCCCCAAACCCTCGAAGCGCACCGTAAAGTATGAACAAAATGAGGGTAATCAGCACCCCTTTACCAACCTTGTCCATGAATTTCGATTGTTCGAGCAATTCTATAGCGGACTTCTCAACAGTTGTAATCTCGAACTTCGAGTTCTGCGTCCAAAAATCGGTCTCATGATGTTCAAGTTGAATCATAGGCGGCAAACCTGGCCGGGGCAAGTACAAAGCGCTCACCAATACGATCGCCACCATCGCTAAGCCCAGCGATATCCAGAATGGACCGATCCCAGCAGGAATTTGGACACGCCGCCCTCGAAAAAACTGCCGCAGGCCCGCCAGGCTGGTCAACATCAGAAGCGACAGCGCCGAGGTCGTGTACAGTCCCATATATATCTGCCCCATAAGCATTTTTCCTGGACCTGCCTGCTGAATCACCCTCAACCCCACGGAAAAAAGGAATAACACCGGCACCGAAAAATAGAAAATAGAAATCCCAGGATGCCGCTTTGGCATACGTTTGGCAGGCGGCTCAGGGGGCGGCGCTTCAGGTTTCGGCTTCTTTGGCGCGCTAGGATCATACGGCTCGATTACGTTCATTTTCAAAACCGGATCCCTATCGCGCTTCACAATATATTCTTTAAGCGGCTTGGGCTTTTTTCGCATCGCGCTGCGAAAACGACGCGCCGTCCCCGTCAGAATTCCTATATCCCCAGCGCTCGTGTTCTCATCGACACAGCATTCATGAGTCAGGCGGTTTACAAGCCACCATATAAAGCCAACGATTAGCAAGTTGAACACCGTAGCCGTATACGGATTCAGAAGCATCTTTTTCATGAATCCACCAGCAATCGCACCCACACCATAAGCGCTCGTCAACAAGAACGTATAAAGAGCCACTACCACCACCAAACCAAATATGTACGCAAAGGACTCCCCCGCCCCGTCCCTCGCCACCAGTCTGTTCAAGGCCACTACACCCATTATGAAAAAGAATGTAACTATCCGCAGGTTAGTGTCGTGGACCTCCGTGAACACGTATCGAATATCCAGGAGAAAAAACATCACAGCGAAAACCATAACAAACAGGATCGTAGGATTAAAAAACTCGATAAGCCAATCGGTGAAGGTGCGGTGCTGATGACGCCGCTCTTTTGTAAAAGCGTCTTTCTTAAGCGTTTGGAAACTAGTGTCCAATTTTTTGCGGTGAGATTTCATGCAGGCTTCGCTCGTGTTCTATGTGAAAAACATGGATTTCGTGTTGCGCAAGAAGAAGTGACGCATCGTTGTATGCGTCCTCATCGTTGATCAAAAAAACCGTCACGGGAAAACCCGACATTTTCAGCGTCGCAAGAGTCAGTGCAAGCTTTTCCGTCACTTGCGGAACTACCGGCAACAGCGACGCATCCCGAGGCAGCCGCGAAAAACCTGACATAAGAACTTCGTCTATTTCAAGCCCGTTCCCAGGCAAAACTCGCGCAAGATTCTCAACAATACGCTGAGCCTGGCTCTGGCTTCGCAATGTGGGCACCTCAAGCGGACTGATTCGAGACGGGTCCTTCTCTCCAGGAAGACTGAGGTCTGCGTCTTCGCGCGAAAGAGTAGTCTGCGACTCCACTTCATACTGGGCTACTTCAGCGGCGTCGCGTGCGTTCGTCAAAAGGCCAACCTGCTCTCCCGACAACTGAAGAAGATAAGCTATCGAAGCCGTAGTCGTTACCGCAAGTTCCATTCTCGACTCGGTATTCTCCGGCTTATAAGAATCCGCGAATAAATCCAGAACGAGCGTTGCCCCAGTAACCGTTGAAGGCTCATGAGTTTTAGAGTAAAGCTTTCCAGTTCGCGCCGAGGCCTTCCAATGAATCGAATTCAAAGGATCACCTGGCACGTACTCCCGCACACCCGAAATCCTCGTCGGGTCCTCATATATACGATTGCTAACCCTCACGGGTCCCTGGGGACGCCGCGTTGCAATGTTGAAGGTGTCTATGTACGCCACCGTCGGCAACACTGTAATATAGTCCTGGCGCTCCCCTGTGCGAAAACGCTTCTGGAGACCAAACAAGTCCCCCGACTCCATCAATAGAGGACCAATTCGATGGTATCCGCGCCTCGTGCAGCACAACTTGTACTTGAGCGTTATTGAATGCCCAGGCATAAGGATGGCCAGGCGGCAGTTCTCCCCCGTACGAGGAAAATCACCCGGCACCGGATCCTCAACATAAATCCAAGGGATAGGCCAGCCCCGCCGATTTGTTACCTTCACCTCAACCTCAGTATTTTCACCCTGCTGCAAGGTCGTAGCACTCACCGAGCGCTCGCAATCAAGCCCGGCAAGCCAAGCTATCGAAGAGTAATGACACAACAAAACCAGCAGGAGAAAAGCATAAATGCTGTAGGCCATGTAAGGACTCTCAAAAACAAAGGCCAGCACAAGAGAAAGAGCGATGATTATAAACCAAGAAATGTTTTTCATTGATAAACCCACAACCATAATGAGCGATCTTTGACAAGATTACAAGTCAGGGAATATCCAGTTAGAAAAAAAACGCGCCGTAACGCACAATCATGCGAAACGACGCTGATAACGCCTTTGAATCAAGATCTAACTCAGACTTTCACGCCCCACTAAGCCGAGTCTTTAGCCAAACCGTCTATTACGCCGACTTCCCCGCTGGAAAGTACTTTATCGACATCCAGCAGTATGACTACATGTTCCTCTATTTTGCCCATGCCCATAATGAAATCGGTTTCAACCTGCGTTCCGAACGAAGGCGGCGGTTCGATCTGTTCAGTGGATATGTCCAAAACCTCCGAAACTTCGTCCACAATTATACCCATCGTAATCTGGGAATCCTCGCTATCAACCTGAACCACTATGATGCAAGTGCGTTCGGTGTCCTCGATCTTCTCCATGCAAAACTTCAAACGCAAATCCATTACAGGAATAACTTTGCCGCGAAGATTTATGACCCCACGAACAAAGTCGGGTGTTCTGGGAACTTGAGTAACCCCCATCATTCCCATGATCTCTTGGACCTTCAAAATCTCAAGGCCGTAAATCTCAGCACCTAGCTCAAAAGTTAAATACTTCCCAGCCAAATCACTGGTAGAAGCATCTGAATCACTTGTGCCGTGCAAACTATCGTTTTGGGTCATTCTCTTTTCTCCCACGTTCTTAACTCTTCCACGCGCCCGAGTCTTTGTCGCTAAAACAGATCCCACCAGCCTCGGAACTGACTTCTCCTAATACTTTCTGCAGGTAACTCTCGACTTTTTTCGGAGGTATCATCGACTAACAACTCCTGCAAATCCTGCAAATTTAGAATACCACGCTTTCAATTATTTAGCAACAAAAAAATGAACTAAGCCGGTAAGCAAGTATTATTAATGATAAAATATCCGCCTTTTCCTCAAAAACTGCCCAAACTCCCCCAACTCGTCATTGCGAGGCATCGACCATAGGGAGCAACGAAGCAATCTACTGTCCTTACCCAGTACAGCCCTCCCGATTAAAACCAAAAGCATCGTTGTGGCCGGGCACGCCGTAATATACCAAGCCAGGTTGCTCATTCGGCCAATCTCTCTGAACGTTTAACCTGTTGCAACACCTGTCCGGATCCCTATTCGCCGATGGCCTCGGCCAGGGCCTGCAAGACCTTCTCCAACTCCCCGGGCAGGCCTGCTGGGAGGGGTGGGATGGCTTTGCCGGAGGCGAGCGCGTCCAGAAACGGTGCGATGGCATTGAGCGGTGGAGGGCATTGCGCGATGGTGGCGAGCGCCTCGGCGGCGTCAGGCGCGAGCGGCAACTCGCTCTCGCGCGCGGCATAGGCCGCCTGGGCCAACCCGAGGATACCTTTCACCAACTCGGGCGGTACTCCGGGTGCCTCCCCGTCCCCGCCCTCACCGCGTGCGAGGCGTTCCAACTCCGCCACCTTGGCGTCGTACTTCGCCTGCCATTCCGCCGCCGCATCCGCATCGCCGCGATCCCGCGCGATGTCCGCGAGGTTCGCATAGCCCTTCCACACATCCGGCAGGTTCAAGGATTCACGGATCGCGAGGCCCTGCATCGCGTACCGCTCGGCCTCGTCGAGTTCGCCCAATTCCCGGTATAGCACGCCCAATTGCGCATACGATGTGGCCGCGTTGACCTGATCGTTCAACTCCAGCATGATGCCAAGGCACTCCTTCACCGAATCCACGGCCTTGCGGAGGAGTGCCGCACGCTCAGCATCGTCAGACGCCCGCTTGGCGCGCGTCTGGTACAGAATGCCAAAGTTCTGCGCGGTAGCGGCCAACTGGCTCCGGTCACCGAGTTGCTTGGCCAGTTCCCGGCTCCGTTTGTACCAGGCCTCGGCCGCGTCAAGCTGCCCGCGTTGCATCTCAGCGCTGCCGAGGAGGCCGCAGGTCTGCATTTCGCCTCCAAGGTCGTTGGCGCGCTGGAACATGGCGATGGCCAGTTGATACAGATCCACGGCCCGGGCATGGTGGCCCATGTCGTTCTGCAATCTGCCCTGGTGTTGCAGGAACAAGCCCTGCAATTCCAAATCGCCAGCGTCCCGTGCCGCTTCCAGCGCTTCCGTGTAGCGCGCTTCGGCCTCGGCATGGCGCCCCTGCACCATCATAATTTGCGCGATCCGGCCCAGACCTGCGGCGACATCGCGGGTGCGGCCCAACTCGCGGTCGATGGCCAGTGACCGCTCGGCGTCCGTCAACGCTTCGTCAAGCTGGCCCAGGTCCATATAGGCATTGGCCCGGTCTCCCAAGGCGGCGGACAGGTTATCGCGTTGATCGTCGCCGAGTTGCTCGAAAACCTCGATGGCGCGGTTCAACGGTTCGAGCGCCTGGCCGGAGCGTCCGGCGCTATAGAGAATTCGGCCCAGGTACAGGTTGCTCGTGGCCACATGAAAGGCCGGATCTCGATCGTCCGCCAGACCCTCGGTTTCCAGGCGGGCAATGAGCGCCTGGACCATCCCGACGGCCTCCCCGGCCTGTCCCTGGGTGAAGAGGCTCCAGGCGTGGTCCCGGATTGCGGCACAAGCGGCAGCGTCCAATTCCTCGCCCTCGGCCTGGCCGCGCACCCATGCCACCAAGGCGTCGCGCTCACGCAGCCGTCCGCTACGCTCAAGGTATTCGCGCAACGTGTCGGCGATGTACCCGCCTTCGTGCCGGTCGCCGAGTTGGAAGGCACGGTTCATGGCAGCGCGGAAATTGGCCTCTTCGAGCGCCATAAGCGCCATGCCTGCCGCGGGCTGGTCGCCTCGCAGGGCCTCGTCGGCCGTTTGCATGACTGCCAGATACACGCCGATGAATCGTATCTCGGAGGCTTCGGCATCGGGCACGTCCACGGCACGAGCGGCAAAGGGCAGCGTAGGGTGGAAGCGCAGATAGGGGCGATTTTCGATCTGCACGTCCTGCTCGACTTTCACCAGGGCGGTCGAGACAAGTTCGGCGCGGATGGCGGCCCAGGCATCGGCTTCGAGTTCGGCGAAGTCTAGGAAGAACTGCTCGAACACGCCGCCTTCGAACCAGGCGAGGTAGGGCAGAACTGCCTGCGCCGCTTTGCTGAGACGTTTCTTCGAGAACTCGAGCGAGGCGAGCAGGGACTTGTTGCGCGCCTCGAAGGCGCCTGCATTCTCGAAACGTTCGAGGAGCTTCCCGAAGTCAGTACGGATTTTCCTGGGCTTGAGTTCTGCGAGGTGCGGCGCGACCAGTTCGATGGAGAGGGAATGGTCGTCGAGCATGTCGAGGAGTGCATCGATCTCGTGACGCTCGTAGCCGGGACGATCCGTGGACACACCTTTCACATCCAACACGGCAGCAAGGAGGTGCAGACTATCGGGCCGGGCGAGCCCCGCAAGACGCTGTTCCTTGATGCCCGGCAAGTCTGTCTTCTGGGGCCGGCACGTCACCAGAAGCCGCCCCTCGGGTGCGTCCGCCACCAGTTCGGTGTAGAGCTTGCGCAGTTGCGTGCGGGCCTCGTCGCCGAAGGTCACCACCGATGCCGGCGCTTCTCCCTCAGCCTCTCCCTCCTCCTGGTACTTCGGCAGCGTGGACTCGAAGTTGTCCCAGATCACGAGCACCTTGCGCTCGTGGAAGAGTTCGACTGCCGTCTTCCATTGTTCCTCGCCAGTGCGGCTGCTAAAGGCTTCGCCCTCAAGGGCCTTCCCGATGATTTGGACCACGTTCTCGGCACCAGCCTTCTGTTCGAAAGAACAGAACACGGCGTGGTCGAAGCGTCCGATACGCCGCCACCATGCCGCGGCCTCGCGCGCGAGTGCGGTCTTCCCCATGCCGCCCATTCCGCTGAGCAGAACGGCGTGGTGTTTGTGGAAGGCGCGGCCAATTTCAAGCAGTTCCCTCGCCCGGCCATGGAACTTGTACATCGGCGCGGGCGGAAAGCCGGACATATCGATGGCTTTCTTTGCATGCTTCGTTCCTGCCTTCACGGCCTCGCCGCCGTCCGTAACCAATGCGGGATCGGCACCGACCTGATAAAGCTGTGGGATGAACCAGTCCTCGAGGTCGATGCTTCTCGCGTTGGGTCCGAGGTGGAGAAAACGCGCAGGCTGGGCGGCCATGTCCGCGCGGGCCTCCTCGAGCGCCTGGCCAACACTGCGGCCACGTACAAGCTCTTTGTAGAAGCGTTCGACGAAGATTCGAGCGGCTTCAACGTGGACGCTGTGGCTGAAGGCGATGACGCTGCCCACGCCGCCGTCGAGCAGCGCCGGGGCAAGCGAGCCGAAGACGGGCCTGTCCGAGAGATCGGAACCGCGGCAGGCTTCGAGCAGGACAAGGGGAACGTCGTACTTAGCGACGAGGTCGCCAAGTTGACGGCCCGTGACGTGAGCATTCTTGGCCTCGTCGTTCTCGAAACAGAGCGCTCCGACGCCGGTCTTGGGCATGTAGGTGCCATGGCCGTCGAAGTGGACAATATGGTAAGGCTGTTCTGCCAGGTGTGCTTCGCGCAGCATGTCCGTGAGCTGCGGCAAAGTGGGCGGTTCGCAGAAATCGACTCGAACCTGCCCATCGAGCGCGTCGAGCGCATCGAGCACTGGCAGGATGCTGTTGCGTGGGTCAATGAAGCTGACGTCTTCGGGACGGCTGACAATGAGCAGTACGCGCAGGGGTAGGGGCAGCTTATGATGAGTAATAGCGCCGCTGCCTTTCAACTGGCGGCGAATGGTTATGCCCTGGAACGTGAGCGGCCCTTTGCTGTCGCGCATCATCTCCCACGGCTGGGACAGCACCGCAGGGTCTTTCGAACCGATGGTCACCAGACACGGCTGCTTGTTCTTCACCGCGTCCCCCAGATTGCGGTAGACGTGTGTACCCTGCTCGCCGCCAAAGACGGCCTTAAAAAGTTGGTCCCCCCAGTCCTTGAGCTTGGCCTCGATTCCCCGTGCCTTTGCCTGGTCGCCTGCACCGTTGAACTGCAGGTACTTCTCGAGGTACCAGCGCAGGTCGTCAGTGTCGTCCGCGGTGAGCGGCGGTTTAAAGTCGAAGGGCTCCGACTCCTGGGCGTCAGTTTCAACCCAGCACGCGGTGTAGCCCCCGCCATTGTCTTTGGCCTTGATAATGAGCCGGCTGTGATGACGTTCTGGCATGTCGAGTTCCCCCTATTCTGGAATGGTGAAGGTCAACCGCGTTCTGGCTTCTTCGGGCGGGCCCAGCGTAATCGGGCCGAATGTGGATTCCACGGTTGCCCTGAGTTCGAGTGTCGCGCGAACGGTATTCGAGTCGGGTTTCGCGGCCACGACGGCGTAAACGAACTGCGTGCCGTCGATGGGATGCTGCCGGTGCGGCTTGAACTTCCATTCGCACAGCGCCTTGCCCGCGCCATAGCCCTGGATCACCGGGAAGACCTTGCGGTAGTCGATGGTGGCGCCAATCTCGCCCGCCTTAAGTTCCATGCCCCCGGCAAACTTAAGCCCCAAGCCCAGCGCAAAACGGATCTCCGCCTTGTCCTCCACGCCCAACCGGTCAGGGATAAGGCTGTAAGCGTAGGCATCCGCGTCCTCCCCGGATGCTACGGGCTGCAAGAAGAGCGTTTGCTGCGCCTCAATGATACTTGGCCGGCCCTCAGGCTCACGAAGCGTACAGGCCAGACGCACCAGCCAAAACCGAGCGCCGCCCAACGGCGGTGTCCATGGCTGCCCCGCCAGCGCCTCAACGGCATCCTCGGCGGCCCAAACCTCGGGCTTGCCGATGGCGCACACAGGGCCGGACCTTACAGTGTCTCCTCGGAATCCGGACCCCGTAGCGCCTCGGAACATGTTGCCTTCTTCCGGTTCAACTAACTCGCCTTCCCAGGCAATGGATTCGATTTCGTTCGGCGTGGTGAACTGCATTGGAAGTCCTCCTACAGCTGGTTCCAAAGTGGCATTATACTACGCGATATGCCTGGCATAGCAAGTGCGCCCAAGGAATTTCTCGTTCCCAGGCACAGCTCTACCGCTGTTCGCTGACGAACGCTCGGAGCCCTTTGTTGTCCCTTCGCTTCCCTGCATGTCCAATGGATCAAAACAGGCCCTTCCAACAAAATCGATTAAGCATAACAGCAGCTTAGGCCTCTACCCTTTAGCTTGGCGTGTTCCGCTTAGTTTTACTGAGCTCGCCAGCTAAGCCGCACATAGCAAACTGCTTAGAGATTACACCGCCGTTCAAAAACTGCATCACTGGCCAAGAAGGACTGTTCGGTCTGCTAGCGCAGCCCCTGGCACTTTCTCGGAAGAAAGTGTTGGCGTGTGAGCTCTATGTAGTCTTACGAAACAAGGGGTATTTTGTTTACAGGCATCTTAGCGGAGTTTTTGGTGGTTTTGCGAAGCGAGTGGTGTTTAATTTACATAATACATCTAATTATATGAAAATCATTAGTAATTACTTGACATATTCAATGAATTAGCACAAGGGAGTTTTGATGTATGGTGCTTGAGGAAGATGTGTAATGATAAAACTGCGAGGCCGAAACAAATATTTTTAACATTGATGGACAGGATAAAACAGGATGAATCTTTTCAACATCTTCTCAAGCATGTCCAAATAGTTTTTCGGGTTGCGTTTATGCCGCGCTAAGACCTCCATGGTTCGCTCCGAACACGTTTTTAATTCCGTAAAGCCCCATTTCCCTTACATTTACAACAATCCCACCGGAACAAGCGCACCTAAAGGGTAGGAGGACCTTAACAAATGAACGAAGATATGAAGACAAAACTAGGGACACCATGCGCGCCGACTTGGCCCACCGGGTGGGTTGACCAAGTCGAGGCCGCCGAGGCCGAACTCGGACACAGAATCTGCGGAGCAATTGGCCCCGACGGCGCCCCATGCCCTATGCCGTCCGATCACGCCAGCGGACGCTGCAAATATCATGGCGGCAGCCCCTGTACTGGCGCTCAACCCGGCAACAAAAACTCAACCAAACACGGACTATACTCCCGCCGCCTCAGAATCTGCGGATCCCACTGCCCCAAACGGCATACGTGTCCAAGCTACGACGAAAGACTACTCGAATTCCCAAAAACAAAATGGCCCACATGCCCATACGAACAAGAAGAATACGACAACCTCACTCGATCCCTATTACCCCAAGGACAAGACCACTCCCCCCTTTACGAACACATGGTCCACACAACCGCCCTCTTAAGCGTAATGGCAAGCCGCGCGGCCGCCGTACTCAGCATGCATACCCTAGTCACCGTCACCCACGTGCAATTCCACGACTATTCCATGGAATCACACAAAGTCAGCGCCCTCCTGCAAGCATTCCTACGCCTAACGAGCGAACACACAAAATGCGTCCGAGAACTCGCAAAGCTTTCAAGGGAGGGACAGGCTCCCGCACATCCGCAACCACCCGCAACAAACAACGAAGACCAAAGGGAGGGCGCGTGTCCCCACGCGCCGAAGATGTCGATCAATGCGGCACACATCCCCGTGCGCCCTCCCACAGAACACCTCAAAGACCAACCAGAATTAAACGACGACCCAGGGGACCAGGAAAACCACCGAGAAGAGAATGAACCATGGGAGGGATGTGCCAATCCAAAGACAAGGGGCTGCAGCCCCTTGCCCAGCCCGGTAGAGGTAGACGAGCAAAGGGAGGACGCGTGTCCCCACGCGCCGAAGATGTCGATGAATGCGGCGGATGGGGACATCCGCCCTCCCGTAGAAAAAAAACCTGAGAAACTAGAATGTACATTTTCCACAACGGCTACAAAGATCAAGAAGAGCAAGCCGAACAAGAAAAAGAGGAAGAAAAAGAAACGGAAGAAATCTAAGTAAGAATAGAACCAGGGACTGCGCTAGCAGACCGGCCAACAGTCTCTTTAGGCTCCGTCAGGAGACCGAAAACCTCGCTATTGACTTCTCCCAGTTTCTTGAATTTGACTTGCTGCTCAGTCCATTATTCACAGAGAAGCGACTTCAAGATTGGATATGAAATGGCCATAAAGTATGTTCGCGATAGGGCCGGCAAGCGGCATCAAAACCACAGGACGGCCCATCTGTACCAATCTGATGCCAAGCGCATCGCGTTAACCCGCAGTACCAGACTGGTCATGATCTCATCGCTCGTACTAATAGCGGCATTCATGATACTGGATAAAGCCCTTCAAGAAAAGCCTAACACTCCCACGGCCGCTAACAATGCCAGCGCAATTCTAGTTTCTAAAACTGCTCAACAGAAAACCGCGGACTCCGAGGAAATTCATTCGCTCGAACTGAAGCTAACGTCGGGAATACTCGCCGACAGAACCTGCAAAGTTGAGGTCTCGGCAGACGACTATGAGAAGGTACAGCGGGGAGACGCCGTTCAAGTCACCTTTCATCAAAACGCCGAAACGGGTGAAATAGATGTTCTCGCTCTGTCTTTTCCTCCAAGAACAACTGCCACCACGGATTAAGGTTTGCTCGCAGCAACCAAACTGAGATAGAATCAAACCTGATGACATGAAAACCGGTAATACTAACTGAAAGCAAGTGAACGCATGAGTCTGTCTCCTGACGAAATAAAAGACATCTTCGAACAAACCGAAATAATCAAAAGACCAACATATGGGATAATTCGAGGATATCACGAATTGCCGTACATATGTCTGGGAAACTCCTTCGAGCCTGGACGGCAAACCATAGAGGTCCGCGGCAAAGTCATCGTATCCCCTCAATTCGTCATTCGACCCAGCCACTTCGAGCCAAGTTACGACGATGTTTTTGGCAAAGACAATGTGGATGCAGAACTATCAGGCCGGGTTTTCGGTTTCCTGGGTTTTCGCGGCAAACCAGTCGAGTGCAAATCAGAGTCCCTCGAAATAAAGCACCTCGACGCATCCGTAGACCGCGTTTTGGCAGACGCCCTGGATGACCTCGAAAGAAGGGAAGACATTACAACCGGCGTGATAATCTCGCCGGACAGCCGATACTATCCTGTTTCTTTGGAAAGGTTTATTGCAAGCATAATCAAGGACGAGTTCTCAGTCTAACACCGTGAAGGACATTGAAATGAAGAGCGCATATGAGATCGCAATGGAACGTCTGGAAAAAGAGGACGGGCCAACCCAAAAGCTCAGCGAGGAACAAAAAGAACAAATCGCGGAAATCGAAAAGATATGCAAGTCCAAAATAGCCGAATCTGAATTGTCATTCGAATCAAAACTTGCTCAGGCAACTGACATTGCCCAGCTCGAAGCACTTCGAGCGGAGCTAAAGGCACAAGTTTCCTTCTTTGAAGAAAAGGCGGAGGAAGAAAAAGACAAAATATGGGACTCATAGACTACCTCAAAGAAACCGCGTGATTAATGAAAATCGCACATCAGCTTTCCCGCACAAGGGTATTTCTTGGCGCGCTCGTCCTGGCGATGGCCGCGTTGGCCTTAATTGATGACCGCTTAAAAGACTCACCGTCCAACGGTTATGCGCCCTCAGATGCCACATGGACTCTTGCCTCGGAAGATTTCGGACAATTCTGGCAAGGCCTTTCCAATTCAGATGTCTTTGAAAGGACGGCAAACGAAGTCCCTAACCCCACCCAAAACATCGAACTCATTGTCAGAAAACTCACAGGAATACGCCCTACACCATCCAGATGGCGGCTATGGATGGGGCGCAAGATGCTAGTCGCGAGTTCAGGTGACTCTATAGGTATGTGCGTACGTCCCGGACTTCTCATCAACACAATCCATTTCGTCAGGACCAAGATACTTGGACGTCCCGGCCAAGATGGGATATATCAGTTCAAAGGACTCCACTACTCATGGCGAGATGGATTCCTCATCATATCGTCATCACGCGACTATATAAACTCATCCCTAAGCTCACCAAGCAGCCTGCGTTTCGAGGCCATCACACACAATGAAATACTCCTCAAATGGCAAAGCAAGCCGGAAGGACAATTGAGAATTACCGGAACCAACGCTTTGCCAGTCGAGGGCACAATTGAGCTTTCGGGAGAGAATCGAGACAGCCCTCTTACACTCGCTTATTCATGGCCCGGCACACCGCTTCTTTCCATATCCACCGGAGATTGGCGGAGCGCGCGTACGCTGGCCGTTGCCGTTGCGCCTTTGCTCAAGCGCCTCCCGCACATGCCTGAACTCAGCGATGGGGCCAGGAAGGTGTGGCAACATTGGGACTTTCCAGACTTGCCCCAGGACTGGGACAAAGGCATTGATGAATACGCTCTAGCCTTGACGGATATCAAAGTATCAAACGCCATACCGGTGCCTGAGTTGGCATTTGCGGCCAGATGCAAACGCACGGCAAGAGGACGGCATCCATTGGAATCAGTTTTTGAGGAGATGGACACCGTTCCCTACGAATGGTACGGACGAGAAGGGACCATTATTCCGCTCCTGGGAGAAAACCCAAGCGTCTGTTTAGGAAGACACGAAAAAGACTGGCTTGCAACAACCAATGAGCGCCTAATGAGGCGTCTTCGAAACCAAAAAACTGAAACCGAAAAGCCTCAATCCGTCGAAGCCGACCTTTGCTTGACCCTGTCCTGGGAAAAGGCCGCCAAAGTGGCCGAAGGCCTCCTTTCTCACGCGGCTGAAAACTCATTACTCACTGAAATGAACAGTGACGACCTAAGGCATGAGCTGCTTCCCAAACTGCGAGCAGTACAAGAACTGGGCGAAATGAGCCTTAGAGGAAACTTCGAGGACGGACAAATCGTATTCAATGGAGAACTTGCCAGAGACACTGAAAAATGACGGCGAACGTTCATAAATTGGGGCTCTTCATCTTGATAGCACTTTCGTTTGCAAATGCATATGCCGATACGGCGGCAGATGCAAGGCACCCCTCCCCCATAGCGACTGTCGGCAACGGAAGTCTCAGCGTTTGCGTTGACAAGTACGCCGTCGCTTGTTCTTCAAGATGGCCAAGCCCCGGTTACTACTCACAGCTAAGTTATTCGCCCCATTTGGACGAAGACTATCGGTTGACAACCAGGTCTGAGAACGGCCTGAAATGGTGCATCAGGCTTGGCGGCAAGATACTGTGGCTGGATGGACCACCCTGGATGACTACTTCCAGATACCGTTCAAACTCTTCAATGGTTCTGGAATCAACGTCTATCCTGCCCGGAACAAGAACCGTTGTCAAGCAGACGCAATTTGTACTTCCGTCAAGAGACGTCTTTGTCTCCCGACTCAAAATAAGCGGCGCACAAAGTTCTCCTGACCTCATTTATTCAACAAACTTCTCACCCACCAGCACACTTGTGCCGCAATGGCTGTTTACCGAAAAGCGCTTCAGCGCAGCCGCCGATTTCGCCTCTTTTGCCGCTGTTGTTCCGTCTGCAGGAACCACCCTTTGGCATTTTCGACCAGATACCCCAGGACGAAGCGACTGGAAACAGGCCAGAAGTGTGTCGCTAACGGACAAAGACTTATCCGCCAAGACAGTCGCCTTCAGCGAATGGTTGTCTTTTGGCGAAGGGACATGGATAGCTTACACGAGTCCAGACAAAGTGGCCGCCTTCCAGTGTGGCATAGACGGCACTCCGACTTCGGCTTTTCAACAAGCAGGCACTTTCTCGCTGCAAAACGAAAGGTCAGCCGTCGGAACCACGAACTCCGCAATCCAAGTATCGCCATTCACCAGTGCCGACGGCTCATACACGGCCACCGTCTTCGTAGCCTTTGGTTCCAACTATAACGAAACGCAAAAGTCCCTCGATTACGCAAGAAATAAAAGCTACGAATCTCTATTGACGGCAACCGAAGAATATTGGGAAGAGTGGATCGGGAATCCTCAATTATCCGAAGCGGCGCCACAAAAACTTAAAAAGATTGCCAGAAGGGCATTGTTAACCATTGCCGTTGCCTCGGACAAAACGAGCGGGGCCGTCATCACAGCACCTCACGGACGATTCGCGGCTGACTGGGTAAGGAACGGCCACTGGGCATCCCTCGCTCTCGACCTTGCGGATCAATCAAACCTTTCCGAAAAACACTGTCAGTTTTACCTAAAGACAATTCGAGAGCAAACAACTAGTGGCTCTCCCCCCGGCACTATGCCCGCGGCATCATACACCAACGGACAACCCGCCTCCCCAAATCTCTTGCTGGACACATCCGCCGTCGCATGGGTACTGCTGGGCATTAATCTGCATTCAGGGTTTCTTGGACAGGACAAAAAATCGGATTTCCTGAAAGCATCCTGGCAAGGAGCCGATGCCATGGCCGAGTTCCTGCTGAGTTGGCGAGATGCACGAACACGGCTGCCGCTACACTCCTTCGATTACGATAAATGGCGTGACGCAGTCTCCTATCGACAAATCATTCTCGATTATATCGCTCTTCAAAGCGCAATAGGAATCGCCAAAGAGCTGGGACACGAGCGCCCCGCTTGGACAAACCGTGCCGAGGAACTCAAGGACCTCATTGAACAGCATTGTTTCGATCCTGAAAGTAACTGGGTTAAAGAACTCGATCCCGAACATTTGTTGCTGCTCGAAAGATATTCAGATCTTCTCGGCAAGAAAAACGCTCTGGCACTGGAAGAAACAGCCATCAAGAAAATCCATGACGACGACCCCCAGAATGCTATGCGAGTATTGGCCGAATGCGCCTATGCATGGCGGAAACAGCCGCGCAAATTGGACAAGCTTGAACCTTTAATCGAAGCGGTGGTCACCGAAGCAATCAGAACTGGCGATCCGACCGACACACGTCAAGCCGCACTAGCATTCATAGCCATTTCCTGCGCTTACCCTTTATCAGAAGAAGCATCAGAATAATCTAAGTTCCGTCACATAACTTGTGATAAACTTAACTGCATACCGATACACTGACAGTTAATAAGGAGAAGCGATCATGGCAACAGCAATAGCGCTTGCGCTGATGGCCTGCACCGGCCAAACTCCGTTAACCGACGCACAGGTCGAAACCGTAGTCGAAGACTTCAAGTTCACCGAAGGACCCCTGTGGATTTCCGGCAAGCTTATATTCAGCGATATCCCCGCCGATACAATATACTATGGGGACAAAAGTGTTTACAGAAAGCCCAGCGGCAAATCGAACGGTCTTACACTGGATAATAAAGGCCGCATGATAGCGTGTGAACACTGGAACCGCAGGGTATCAAGAACCGAAAAGGATGGAAAGGTCGTGGCTGTTGCTGAGTCCTACAAGGGGAAAAAACTCAACAGTCCAAATGATGTAGTCGTGCGATCCGATGGGACTGTTATCTTCACCGACCCGCCGTACGGTTTGGAAAAGCGCGAGGCCGAACTGTCTTTTTCCGGCGTGTTCGCGGTTAGTCCATCTGGCGAAATGAAATTGCTCGTGGATGATTTCATCAAGCCCAACGGACTCGCATTCTCACCTGACGAAAAGACCATATACATTGCAGACACCGAAAAGGGGCACCTGCGCGCATTCGATGTCGCCAAGGATTGTTCTCTAAGCAACGGCAGGGTCTTCTGTGAGTTGCCAAGGCCGGACGGACTGAAGGTTGACGTAAACGGCAACGTGTGGTCAACAGCCGAAGATGGAATACGGGTTTTCTCTCAGGACGGAAAACAATTGACCAAGATAGATTTCCCTCAAAGGCCCGCCAACTGCGCCTTCGGAGACAAGGACGGAAAAACACTGTACGTAACCGCAAGAACAGGCGTGTACAAAATAAGAACTACAGTAAAAGGAATCATGGCAGGCCCAAAGGACTAACTTACCCCATTAATCCAATGCCTGAATTTTCCAAAGATTGTGCACGGACTGCGTTGATCGTTTTTCGCGCCATCCAAACTTAAAGGTCGCGAGGCAGGAAGGTTGAGGAATTAGTTTGAAGAAATTACTAAAACACGAAACTACCCCTTTCTTGAGAAACAGTTAAACAGAGTCCTACGCCCCCAAAAGAGAGATCCAAAAGGCCCAAGGAAGAATAATTAAGTATGGTGTCCCCGGAATTC
>SDBV01005369.1_pt1 | contig 18125 bp, 21 predicted proteins | sample 2277081 | NCBI WGS metagenome assembly SDBV01 (sample SAMN10402039, study PRJNA504765) | marine sediment metagenome | isolation source: marine sediment core GS10_PC15, 223 cmbsf | place: Arctic Ocean: Southern Knipovich Ridge | collected 2010 | reverse complement strand
CACAACTCTGCGAAATACTTCACAAAGAGTTCCATCGTTAAAAATGGACATGTCACAAGCAAGCCCTCCCACAACATCTCCTGCATAAAAATATTCTTGGATGATTTTGGACTGTGTTCGTCTTTCTTGATAAATGTTCGCTTGTTCCATACACTCTCTTCTGAGTAACGAACGTAGACAGGTATCTTGTCCATACACTTGTATGACGCCAGCAAGGTCCTGAATAAACCTATTCCTACTCTGTCCATCATCGGACAGAGTTTCCATAAAATAGGACAACACTCCATTTATTGTTTCAATCGGGATTTGACTATCTTCTGTTGTAAGTGTGTTGAATCGAAGCAGTGCTTTGGCTGCGGTTCTGTATCTTTGTAATACGCTTCCAATAGCCAGACGATCGCATTCTTCTTCTAAAAACAAAGAGGTATTTACATAGCGCACCAATTCTAAATTTCCGCTCTTACATAGATGTGCAAACATATGACTATCAAAATTACGGGATGTCAGTGGAACTTGGGTGAGGATCGGATCGCCCCAATTAGCCGCAAACCTCATTCCAAACCTACTTCGAAGAATGTAGGCTTTGCGTTTTTCGATGTGAAACGCGAAAGCTTGGTACAATACCTTAGAACATTGACCCAAAGGCAGTTTCCATGGTGTTTTCTTGAGAAATCCAAAAATTTTAACTAGAGTTTCTAGAGGCAACGCTTCAAGGTCGCTCGTTGCTAAAGAGTTCATCATATCTATTATCAGATAATAATGATAATGTGTTGGTGATATATGTTGGCGATAAATATATATCTTTTACTTTTCAATTTTTCAGACGTTCCACAAATCTTGATTCTGGGATTTGTTCCCTGGGATACAGTTGATTGATAAATACAGCAATAAAAGGAAGAAGAAATTGTCTCAATTCGAAAGGATGAGGGATCCTCTCGCAGAATACGTTTCCAGATCCCTGATATTTGTTCCCATTTCTTTCAGTTCAGCTGCCAAAGCTTGATAGTGGCTCCCGTAAAACCCAGTTGCCAAGTATGTGAGATCGGATCTCACAAAATGGATGAAAAAAACGAGAGTATAACGGTTCTCCCTCTTCCTTGCTACTGTCATATGTTTTTTGACACGTGAAGTCTTGATTCCACAATTAGACAACAATTCGAAAAGGTTTTTTTTTCGACATGGAGGTACAATCATGAACATGATACCCTATGTTCGCGTCGATTTCCGTCAAAGGACACTGAGAAAGAGACAAGGCTGTATTCTCCGTGTCGGGGTAAGAGATAACGGTATAAATACCGCGACTAACCATTCCTTTCGGGAAATGCTCTCGAAATATGGTTTCGGAGTTTTGTAGTATCCTTGCCTCGTATTCCTTGGTGAATCTCGGTTTGTTGTCTTCAAGGTCACCAACCAAAACACATTTTTTCCATCGAGATTCGGAAATGTCCATCCTTTTTATAATCATGTTTCTCTATTTGCTTTTCATTTCTTGAATCAAGCCAACCAATCACCAATCCCACTAAAATTCGTGTCGATTTCGTGGTGAAAGCTTTTGGGTATAAAAGACCATAAAAGAGGGTCATGCATAGATTCCATCCCACCTTCCTTATGCAACAACTTTCCGGCTCGAGTCAATTCCTCTCTGGAAAGTTTGTACTCTTCCCTTGTTAATTCTGCGTTGGCTCCGTATGGATCCTTCATTACCATAGTAATGATATACCTATAAACCAGCAATCTGGCTTGTGCATATATGGTGTTCGGGTTAGCGAGAGGATTCGTCAAGATCCCTTTGTATTCCTCAAAAACGTTGTATTCTATTAACTCAGCCAACGCGCTCATTCCCTTCTTCTTTGCTCTCACACCCATTTTTTTCTTGAAGGGTATCGACCAACTAAGTTTATAGCCTTCCTCCAATGCGTTTTCGTTCCTTAAATGTAGAACTGAAGTCATGCACTGTAGAAATTCAGGTATTAACTCTTCAAATTTTGCCAACGGGATAGGCGGTGGTAGGTGATAATTTGGTCTCCCAAACTCATCAAAGTCATCACTTTCACTTTCCTCGGACACCTTCTTGGAAATTATACCATATCTTTTTAGTTTGCGTTTTGCATTCTTGCTACCCTTTTTCATTTCCAAGTTTGAAGCAATTCTGAAAAAAAAATACCTTTTTGGGGTTAAGAAATAAAATGACAACATGGAGTTCGCTTCCGATGGGAATGCAAAATGTTATTTGTCGCAAAGTATCGTTGCATGAAGAACTGATGGAAAAGGCTAAGTTTTTCAGTTGGAAAGCTTACGATGCGGTGCCCGAGATACAGGATGGTGATGGAAATGAGGTTCACAGTGTCCCCAAAACGAGAGATATCATAGACGGAAATCTGGAAACAAGTTCTTTCTATTTTGTGGGTGAGCTGGAAGAAGAAGGATCTGTATATGACTGCGAGGAAGGGGCATATTTTGATGCCAGAACAAGGAATCTCATGGAAGAAGCTTTTGATGATTCGGATAATGACGTTCGGGCAGTTGGGACACGCTTGGAATATTTTCCTTACGTGCATGTTTTTCATACCCAAACACGTACGAGACCGGAGAATCGCCTCCAACCCGTTCTAATGTGTGCCATCTGTTCTAAATGGCAACCTATTTGGGAACTTGAGGTCTGTGATTATTTAACACAATCCTTTTCAGTGGAGGATTTCATGGACTATAGGTATCGGACTTTTTTGTGCACAATATGCAATTGGGAAATTAAGACCCTCAAGGAAAAACTCCTGTTGAACCGTCAGAACATAGAGTGCTCTATTAGTTCAATACAAAAACTGACTGGTATTGGAGAAAACGATAAGATAGAATGGATCGAATCTTGGCAACACGAAATCTCGATTCTCGATTCTGCTCTACAAAAACTGGAGTGACCAAAAGATGAGTGATTACGACCTTGAAATTAGCTATAAAACAAATCCCCCAGGGAACTCAACTCGGAAGCGAAATCTCGTGTGTAGTTAACACCTCAAAGTAGTTCTGAATCCCGTAAATGTCTCATGTACAAAACACGCAAGTCGGAAAAATCCATGGTTTCTGCCTTATCAAGTACAAAAAAAGCAGAAACCATCCTTCATGAACGTTTAAGCAAGTATTGGTGATTCTTCATGCTTACAAATACTTACATGTGCGAAACACGCAAGTCATATTCTTCAGATTTTCAAGTCGCTCTAAGACGAGCTTCGAAGAATATGTTATAATGGAGATTTCATCCATTTCATTTGGACCAAATGTTGGAAATGTTTCATCTCCTCAGAACTTTGTGGGATGTGGAGGTGGAACGGAAGTTCCGGTTGCGAAACCCACCCGTATTTTGCGAAATCCTTCTGGTGTTTGCGAACAGTTGCCGGATCTAATCCATAATCCATGATTCCGGTACACAGTGGTGTGTCGGGATTGGACAGCCGACAATCCCGCATCGTTTTCCAAATCTCACCCCCAATCAATGTTAGTTGGTATTTGCGAATATCGGCATCTGGGGAATTCATCAGAGAAATGTGTTCGCCGCCGATATTCAAGATGTAGTTGGTGAAAGCATTTTGTCTTTTCTTGTCGGGTTTGGATGTGCCATAGATGCTTTTTTGAGTCAAGGTTCCCATATATCCCCTGGTGCCTAAGTCAGCACTCCACCTTGAAAAACGATTGGATAACTCTGTCTGAAGATCAGGTGTCCAGATCTCTTCCCAACTATATTCTTTTTGTGGATCCAGATCCATCATTTCTTTCCACTCCTTGAAGATCAGTGGTCCACTTACATGATTCCTTCCTTCATCCACAACATCCCGCAATTGGCTTCTTGCCTCTGGTAAATATTTACCGATCGCTCTCACACAGACTTTTTGGTTTTGAGCGATGGCAACATTATCGATTTTGGGCAGACATTTCGAGGAGTATTGTGTTTTATTGATGTCACAACCCCACATCCACGTCAGAATAGTGTCTTCCGACAGTTCAGAAGCGAGAGTACAAGGTAATTTTCGAAATCCGCGCTGAATGTAGGAGGCATAGCCCTTCTTTTTACCGCATGTACTTTCAGAAACAGCTGATGGGTTCGTTTTCAAAATTTCTGCGGTTTCGCGAAACAAGGCGTAATCGAAGATTTGATCCTGTATCTGAATTTCTCTCTGAACTTTCTTTTCGTCTACCGTTAATTCGGCAAGATCCGAAGAAACCCCCTCGTCTTCAACACCACAAGGTTGGATACCAAGATTTTTGAGGTACCATCCCACGTATTCGAGCAGATATTTTCGACTCTCATTCTTCTCCTTGATGCACCGCACCGCATTGATAACGTCCAAGTTCTCGAAATTCGGTACCTTACGAAATATTTGCTTACCGTTTACGTATTGACGGTTGTACGCAAGTTCATTGAGAGGAAGGCTGTATGTAGACGCGTGATGTTCGAACGTTTCATTTGAAGACATTATCCTCTCATGGCTACCCGGGAATGCCCAAACAGGACCAAACGAGGGGTGAATATAGTTCTCACCGACAATGAGCTTGTCCCAAACTCAAAATAGGAGAGATGTCATTCGCGAAATAGTTTCAGGGCATGAGTGATCACCCTCAGTTAACTTCCAAGGTCGTTCGAGCTTCAAAAACGAATTTTATATATATACATCCAAGGATATATATACTTTAGGATGAGAGGGATCACCGTGATGAGAATGACGGTGGATTTCGCTAAGCTTTGATATTCCAGACAAGAGGAACAAATTCATCAGGTCCAGTATATCTTACACTATCTGTTATCATGCAACTCAATGGACTAAGTTGCATATCAACATAAGGCTCATTCGAAAAACGTTGCATATGCGTCCAAAAATCCGATTGGACATTTACTGCAACGACATAATTTTTCTTTTTACATCCTGGCTTTAGCATTGTTATTACAGTGTCGTCATCTGTTTTATCAAACGCTTCTGCTAATTCTTGAATCGTGCTCCCTGGATTCTCTTTCAGATGCGCTGCTATTTTTTCAAAACTTGGTTGTCCTTCCATTCTTTTTTTTAAAAAGAAACCTTTTGTATTTCAATAATTAATAACGGCCTCATTACAGTGATGAGGTCCATGAGGTCCTGGAAAAAATGGAATATATGTTTATCAACATATATTTTTGTCATTCTGCAGTTAACAGAGCGCGGAGAAGAGGCATCAAGCACTGGTACAAAGGAGATTCACGGCGTGTGTTCCCTGTGTATTCGCAAGCTTTAAGTGGTTGATCGGAAAATGCTATGGATTTTCTTACACGTTTCAACATCTCCGGGTCAAATCTCTCACAAATCTCTCTTCAAAAAGCATTTACAATGGAAAATTGAAAAATATCAACTTTAATTCGTCATAATAATCCGTGGGATGTCTACTTTTAAGGATTTACCCCACGAAATATGTCAAAAGATTTTCTACAAAATCCCTATTGAACAATTGGTAAAACGTTCAAGGCGCGTGCAGAAAATTTGATATGTGCATCAACGACGAGTATTTTTGGAAAATCAGCTTTGAAAGGACTTTTACCCCATTGGATTTTCGTATTGGTCTTTATGGAATTGAGACTTGGAGAGAAAAATGCAAAAAATGTGTGGTATCGCTCTCGACTCTACCAAAATTAGGGGTCGAATGCACCCATCGCTTTATGCGTGGGTGTCACATCGGACAATATTGCAGAAAAAGGTGCAGCCCTGGATTGGAGTATTGTTATGAGTGCAGTGGAACATGGCAGGCTCAACAGAGGAAGATAAAACATGTAACACGCACCGATACCTTGCGAGTTCGTTCCTACAAACGTATCCCAGGGTATTTTTTCCACCCTCCAACACGTTTGGTATTGAAAATGGATAATAATGTGATTTATATGGTTGCTCGTGATGTAAGCGGTCATGTGCAGTTGCTTTCGCCAGAGACCAAGAAATCGATGGAGTCCTCCACTCTCAAAATACCAGCTACGTTGGAAAAAGAAAAAGAAGAGTTGGCTCTGTTGGTACACAAAATCTCACACACGTTAAGCTGAAAATGTAAAAAATGAAAATATAACAAAAATGAAAATATGACAAGTTAAACAATGATTCAACCCATTACCTTCTTAGCCCGTCAAGCTATTTTCGACGACTTTGTGCAGAAAAATGCCGAAATAGTGTTTGCTTTGGATAGCTCTTCGCCCATTATGGTCCTTTTTGAAAATGATCAAGTGGGTTCAAAATTTACGGTGAATTCATTGACATTGGAAGCAGTGGAAAACACCATCGCGATTTCACTACTGACAACACATACCTCATTTTGCACGGTGTTTCCACATATTCAAATGACTCCCTATGAACAACAGATTGAGGACATCAGAAAGATGTTTTATGATAAGTGGGACGTCAAACATCCCAAGGATTTGGTCTTTTTGTGTGTTTATCCGGCTGGATTAGATACCCATCCTCTTATAGATCTGCCACCCGGTATAAAAGATCTGTTGGGTGGATGTATGGAAATATCCATTTTCAATCTTCAAATGAGCACAATAGACCACCTGAAAAAGAAACGATAGAAGAAGGAAGTCGTTGACGAGAAATCGTGTTATCATCTTGACATCAGAAAGATGTCAAGATGTGGCGTAAATATTTAGATGAAATATTTACTTAAAATGAATCTATAGTGGAAGATTGTACTTGTAAACGTATGGAGGTTCACTATTACGACTATTTTCCAAGATTTTTTCCAGATTTGTTTCCACAGGTTTATGCTGAAGTCAAAGACAAATGTAGACGGTATGAATGGGGAAGAGACGAAAAAACGTTTGTATCCAAAAGAGCCAGTTGTATGTTTGCATCTTCTGGAGAAGATGCGGATCATAGAGAAGATGCGGGTTATGGAAGCTTACAGACGTATGATTGGAACGAGAGTGAAGTCATCCAACACATAAAGGCTACTATAGAAGCCAAGGTAGATTGTATCTTTGACTACGTTCTAGTGCATATTTACGAGACGGGTAAGGACCATATTAATTTTCACAACGATAAAGAAGCTCTCAACTCCACCATTGCTTCGGTTTCTTTTGGTGCCGCAAGAAAGTTTCGTCTGAGAAAAATAGGAGAACGGAAGGGGTGGGAAAAAGAATTTCGATTGGTTTCTGGGGATATGATCGTGATGTGGGGACCTAAAAGATGTGGAGACAAATTAGGATGTCAAAGAATGTATATGCACAGCGTGCCCCGAGAAAATACAGTGAAATTACCTCGGATCAATCTCACTTTTCGCCAATATGAATATTAATTCCAAGAATGACAATATCAAATGGAATCCAAAAATGTATCAAAATGTAAACCTTATCACAAAAATTCTATGTATCTCGTATTTAACGATGGATGTGTTTATTCTAAATATAGAAACATTTTCTTATCTCCCTTTGTATCTTCTGGTTATCTAACTGTTTCTTTAAGTCTTGGACCTGGTAAATGTTTAACTATAAGAATACATAGGTTAGTGGCATCACATTTCGTGCATAATGAGAATAAAGAAAAATTTAACATTGTTGATCATATTGACGGAGATAAACTTAATAATCATTATTTCAATTTGAGATGGACAGATCTCAAAGGAAATGCGAAAAATGTCAATCACGCACATCATAATAGTCCAGTGATTCAATATGATGAATGTGGACAGTTTATAGCTGAGTATAATAGTTTAATTGAAGCATCAAGAAAAACAGGAATTGGTGCAAGAATGATAATTTTCAGTTGTAATGATACATATAAAACACATGATGAGAGGGGCAATATATTTCATTGGAAATATAAGGAAAAACATGTAAAAATAGATAAACCTGATGATTCCGAACAGATTTCAGGGTTCCCAAACTATTTCGTGACCAAAAACGGTAAAATTTATTCAACTTTCAAATCAAACTTTCTTAAAACACATTTAAGTGAAGATGGTTATGAAATTGCATTTCTCAAATATAAAAAGACCAAGAAAAAATTCTCAGTGCATACATTAGTTGCGAGAGCATTTTTACCTGAACCACGTGACAAAAATATGCAAGTGAACCATAAAGATGTTAACAGATCCAATAATAATGTTTCAAACCTAGAATATGTTACTGCATCAGAGAATTGCATACACAAAGTTAAACATAATCCTAAATTAAGACGCTGTGTGATTATGATTGATCCTATAACGTCTATAGTTCTAAAAAGGTTTGACTCTATATCTGAAGCTGCTAGAGAAACAGGATTGCATTTTTCAACAATAGGAAATAATATTCGGGGACTGACCAAAACTGCTGGGGGATTTCAATGGCAAGATGAGGGAGAAGAAGTTCACAAAATTGCATGGAAGCAAAAGCGACAAGTTGAAAAGTCTGACTTAAATGGAAATGTGATTGAAACATATGATACCATCACAGGTGCTCTTAAGAGCGTTGAGGGAAAAACAACCACCTTTAGGAGATACATTGGTAAAGGTAAACCGTATAAGGGCTATATGTGGAAAATTTTATAGCATAACAACGACAGTGAGGCTCTGAACTCGACCATTGTTTCGGTTTCCTTTGGAGCCGCACGAAAATTTCGCTTACGAAAGATAGGGGAACGGAAGGGTTGGGAAAAAGAATTTCGATTGGTTTCTGGGGATATGGTTATTATGTGGGGTCCCGGAAGATGTGGAGACGCATTAGGGTGTCAAAGAGCGTATATGCACAGCGTGCCAAAGGAAAGCACGGTGAAATTCCCACGCATCAATCTCACTTTCCGTCAATATGAATAAATATTTACATCGCCTGCGATATTTACTGAATGTTACTTATTTGGAATCTCAAAGGTCTTCAAAGCTCGGTTGGAGCGACTTGAAGCTCGGTCCCCTTGGTCCCCTTGGTCCTTGGACCTTGGACTGGAATTCAAGGTGTGCGTTTCGCAATAAGGTTGTATCTCAATGACGAGCAAAGAGGTGTCATTACGCGCCTCATACTCTTTTCGCGCTTTATTTTGTGGGCACGAATCGAAGTCCTGATCCACAAAACACATATCTACACAAGGTAAGTCTCCATCAAGGAACCCACAGTTGAAACCACAACATTTTTTCCGTCTTCTACATAACCTATCAAAGACCATATTTAGAATACTAGCACACCTCTGATGACAGTGACATCCAAAAACGGTTTCCAATTTTTGTTTTCGAACGGACCGTATTTGTGGAACGCTCCGTAATTCGTCACATAGCTTCTTTCGCATGGTTTTATACACATCACGATTCGATACAACACTGTGTTGCTCCACATTGAAGACGAGATTGTGTTTTCCGTTGATAATGCAAAGATTGAGTTGATCGGTGAGTTCCTCTTTCACGCGCTTAAAATCGGCATCCAGCGTTTCTTGTATTTGTATCATTTATGCGCTACAAACCAAGAATATACTTTCATTTTTGTATTCAATAAATGGTTGCCACAACATCGATGGGATAATGGAACCATCTGCACTCTCGTTTGTAGACACTCTTGAAGTGAATGTGAGCTTTAGCGCTTGGGGTTATGTTATTTATGTATAAAATGCTTTGTTATTCTTATATCCTAAGGACACCCATTCTCTTTAGCATACTGTAAACAGTCTATATGTCCCCTTTTGGATGCATTAGCTGTTGTCCATCCATCCCAAGGGCATCCATTCTCATGAGCATATTGTAAACACGCAAGATGTCCATTTCCGGATGCTTGAGCTGTCGTCCATGTATCCCAAGGACATCCATTCTCATGTAAATACTGTAAACAGTCTATATGTCCCCCTCTGGATGCATGAGCTGTTGTTTCTTTATCCCAAGGACATCCATTCTCATGAGCATATTGTAAACATTGTATATGTCCCCCTTCGGATGCTTGAGCTGTCGTCGATTCATTCCAAGGACATCCATTCTCATGTAAATACTGTAAACACTCAAGATGTCCCCCTTCGGATGCTTGAGCTGTCGTCCATGTATCCCAAGGACATCCATTCTCATGTAAATAGTGTAAACACTCAAGATGTCCCCCTTCGGATGCATAAGCTGTTGTCGATTCATTCCAAGGACATCCATTCTCATGTAAATAGTGTAAACACTCAAGATGTCCCCCTTCGGATGCATAAGTTGTTGTCCCTTCATTCCAAGGACATCCATTCTCATGTAAATACTGTAAACACGTTAGATGTCCGTTTCCAGCAGCTTCGTTACAAGTAGTGCACTTTTGTGGGATAGGCAGGAGCGGAACATCGTAAATGGCTGTATGCCATCTCTTGCATACTATGGACAATTTCGTCCGTTCAACGCAAGAAAAATAACCAAAAACATGTTTGTTGAGCAATTCGACATCCAATTCATCCATATTATCCACTCAAGAATCTTCATAAATTTTCAGTTCTATAAATAATCTTCAATAGGACGTATCATCTTTGATATATCACGTTTTCGACACCGCGCTGAGGGTTGTTACCATTTTATGTAGAATGTGGAGAAACAGCTCTTTCAGACGAAATCTGGTTCGGTTGTTGAAAAAATACGGTGCTAAGTAGGTTTGCATTAAAATATCCCTATTTACGGCATAAATATTTCATGTAAATATTTACTTTATTTGGATTTTCAAGGTCGCTCGACCGAGCTTCAAGGTCGCTCGACCGAGCTTCAAGGTCCATGGAAGCTTTGCTTCTGAGATCGAGCTTCAAAGGTTGTTTGTACTTTTGTATTTTTCAATACGTTCCTTCCTCTCTTATTCGGCACGGACCGTATTTGTGGAACGCTCCGTAATTCGTCACATAGCTTCTTTCGCATGGTTTTATACACATCCCGGTTCGATACAATACTGTATTGCTCTACATTGAAGACGAGATTGTGTTTTCCGTTGATAATACGAAGATTGAGTTGATCGGTGAGTTCCTCTTTCACGCGCTTAAAATCGGCATCCAGCGTTTCTTGTATTTGTATCATTTGTGCGTTACAAATCGAGAATACACTTTCATTTTTTGTAACAACATCTTCAAAAAAATGATTTTATGTTTAATCTTTAAGGCGTATAAGATTATGGAAGAACCATTTTATTCCAAGAACCCTGTTTTGAGTTGCGTATTGCACCAAAAAGCTACATTGACGGAAAATCATTCGTGGAGGAGGAGGACTGGTAAAAAGAGGAGAAGTTATAATATTGTAACTTTTTCTATTTCTCCTCTGTTGATCAACGCTAGAGTTGACGAGAAAGGGAATCGATTTATCCGCAAAGAACATGAGGTGGAGGTGGAGGGCTATGAAACTCCTGGAATCCTAAGTCTGGACTACAAAGTGGAAAGAACAGGCACAGCCATTGATTTGAAAAATTGTTCTGTGCACCGCAGATATTTCGAGAATGGACCTTTTTCCATAAAGTATAAGGATGAATGGCTTCTCATCCAAGTTCCCGTATTTGAAATGAAGCACCTCACATACAATGAACAACGCGAGACCATTTGTCCTTTCTACCAAGTTGATCTCGAAGCGTTGGAATTGGAAAGTGACATTTTCAAATGTTTTGTGAAATTGATTCAAGGAATAAGAAAACGCTGCGTGGAACAGCTTGAAGATCAATCGGCAGCAGAACTAATGTTGAGTAAAACCCCAAGCTTGAGAATACACCAACATGGAGGGGATGTTTGGTCAGAGAGTGGTACCCGAGTGGATTTTGAAGATATTAAACGATTCAAACATAAGGTTTGCGATATGATCATCTTCCCAGTCCATTGGAGAGACAAATATATCAGCTTTCGAATTTGGAAAACTAATTTGAAATGAGCACAATTATTTCACAGTTCTAAGAACAATTTGTATAAGTTATACAAATTTAATGGATAGATAATCGATCAACTACGCGCAGACGATTTCTCACTGTGTTTCATTTTCTGGAGTGGCAAGAATTAAATGTATTCTTTGACAACTCATTCCAGTCCCAGTGATCATAGGGTTCCCGATCGCTATCGGGGTTGTTTTGAACGATTTCCCACGTAATGTTTGGATTCATGGACAATCCATTCCAGTTCCATTCCTTGCCCGGTTCCCGATCGCTATTTGGGTTGTTTTGGACGATTTCCCACGTAATATTCGGGTTCCTGGACAAATAATACCAGTTCCAAGGTTTATCGAGGTTGTTTTGGACACTTTCCCATGTAATGTTCGGATTATAGGACAACCGATACCAGTCCCACCGATCCTTATATTGTCGATCACTATCCGAATTGTTTTGGACGATTTCCCACGTGATGTTCGGGTTCTGGGACAAACAATACCATCTCCACCGATCCTTATATTGTCGATCACTATCCGAATTGTTTTGGACGATGCCCCAAGTGATGTTCGGATTTTTAGACAACGCATCCCAGTCCCACCATTCATCCGGGTTATTTTGGACGATTTCCCACGTAATATTCGGGTTCTTCGAAAGCTCTCCCCAGTCCCAAGGCTTCGTTGGGTTGTTTTGGATAATTTCCCGCGTGATGTTCAGATTCTTGGACAATCCATCCCACCACCAAGGCTTATCGGGGTTGTTTTGGACTATTTCCCACGTGGCTATGCTCGGATTTATGGACAGCCCATACCAGTCCCACCGATCCTCCCATTTTCGATCGCTATCCGGATTATTTTGGACGATTTCCCAAGTAATGTTCGGATTCCGGGACAAATATTTCCAGTACCACGGTTTGTCAAGGTTATCCTTCACGATTTCCCACGTGGCTACGCTTGGATTCATTGACAATTCACACCAGTCCCAGTATCTCGGATAGTGATCCGGGATGTTTTGGACGATTTCCCACGTAATGTTTGGATTTTTGGACAATTCAGTCCAGTCCCAACCTTTATCCGGATTTCTTTTCAAAAGCTCCCAAAGATGGTTCGTAGGAGGTTCTAACCAAGGTTTGATGTAGTAATAAATGACATGATCGGGAAGAGTATGTAACGCGCCACTTCGAACAACATATTCCAAATGAATCAAATCTCTATACATTGCATTAATTCGATATATGTTGTATAAACATATATTTTAAAAAAAAATCATTTTTACTAGATACCACTCGTCTTCATAGCACTCATTTGAAGACTGAAAATGGGCATTTCCATACATCCGCCTAATAGATCTTTTGTGATGTCCTCAACCTGTTTCTCATAGGGAGGCATTTGAATGTATTCGAGGACAATCTACTCCACCTCCACCGTTTGTAGAGTCTCGCGAGGTTATTTTGAACGATTTCCCATGTAATGTTTGGATTCGCAAACAAACACTACCAGTGCCAAGGTTTATCCGGATTTCTTTTCAAGAACCAAAGATGGTTCACAGGAGGCTCTAACCTTGGTTAATGTAAAAATAAATGACATGGTCGGGAAGAGTATGTAATGCCCCGCTTCGAACCCCAACATTTTTATATACTTTGTAGAGTATATAAAAACAGTTTTTCACAATGAGATTTTTTGAGGCTCGTCCAAAACAGATGCATTGGCATCGGCAGAATACCACTTTTCTTTGAAGCACTCGACACACACACAAAACATATACACAGGATGTTTAACATACATAGTCTTGTTAGCATGACAACGAAGACATTCTTCGTCTTCCAACGCATCTCGTATTTGAAGGATATTACTGTTTTTCACTCCTGTCAACCACGTCCCAAAATACATATTACACTCTACGCATACTCCGCCATGGCAGTTAAAACACCATTCAGGAACAGGGTTGCTCTCGCATACAACAATATTGGGACACTCTTTTAACGTACATCCATATTCACACGATATTTCTGGATCTTTCACAGATATGAAATCGTCAGATTCCCAATCCTGCATAAAACACGTTCCATCACCTTGACAGTAATTTTTCATTTTTAACTAAACACAAAACAATTTTTTCAAGGTCAAAAAAACAATGGAATCTCCATAACGATAATTTGTCTTGTATGGAAAATATGGAAATAGATCCCGTTGAAACCCGTGAAGATCGGTCACGAGCGACCTTGGACCTTGAAGACCGGTCGCAAGGAAGCTTTGCTTCTGAGGACCTTGAAACCGGATAAACATATCAAAACCCTCTTACAAAATGGAGAGATCGTATCTCGATATGCTGCCACCCGAGATTTGTGCAAAAATAAATAAGATGGTAGATCTTGAAAATTGGAAGGATAGAATGGTGGTCCTTGGTCCGCAAATAATTGCGGTAGCGAAACACATTCAACATCGGACTGCTGAACTTTTTGATGGTATGGAACCCCATTATTGGATTTTGTCCAAAACTCGAACAAAGTACAATAAGCAGTGCGGAATCTGTAGCGCGGTAAGGGGTGATGGTGTCATGACCCCGCCGCTTTGGATGAGAGATAACTTGAGGGGGAGATTGGGAACCCCAAGGGAGGCAAAGTTCGAGATTTGTTCTTCCTGTTCACGGTCTTTGCGCAACCGTTCGTTGCGTCGGATGTTCAAGTGTTAGTAACAGGTACATCGGTATTGCCATCGACACCGGGCAACTCCGTGGCTCTGCCAAACTGAGCTTCGATCAGGAACCTAACTTCCGCTGCTTGTTCGTCGATTTTTCTTGCCGTTTCTTCAGGCGTTTCGTTTTCGGGGAGAGAATCTCTCCATTCTTCAAACGTTCTGCACACACGAACTCGGCGCGCCGGGGCATCATACTGAGCTTCGATCTGGGACCTTAGCAGGGTTGCTCGTTCGTCGATTTTTCTTGCCGTTTCTTCAGGTGTTTCGTTTTCGGGGAGAGAATCTTTCCATTCTTGAATCGTTCGACACACACGGGTTCGTTGCATTTTCCAAAACAACACATTGTGTTTATATATGTTGATTCAACATATAAATATACCTTTGAAGACTTGAAGATCTGAAGTGAAACTACGAGTCTCCATCGAGTTCCAAAGTCATCATTTCCACAAGATCTCCGTAGTAGAAGATATCTAAGGACGAACCATTGACAAAAACCTTTTTGTAGGCTCGGAAGGCTATGTCCATAATAGACTTGTCCTTTAAATACTCATACCAATCATCAAAATCCGTTGTCGGATCCTCCATAATATCTCTTGCTCTCTCAGCTTGTTTATCACTCAAGTATATATGCTTTACTTCGTAATGTCGTGTGGTGCAAACCTTGATACTCTCTTCGCCTGAATCTACAAGATTGTGGACGAAAAGGAATTTGGCTTTATATTTCCGAATTGCATGGTCGTGAACATCTCGTAAGTGCTCACACATCTGCCTATACGTTTCGTCAGTCAAAGATTCCTTTGTTTCATCAACGAGACTCATGAGTTTCGTTAGGGGATCACTGGACATTGTCGTTTGTGTGCAATATCCAATGTTTCCAATTCATTTTTATTCGAAGTGGTTACGGTGTATAGCTTTATTTGTCGAATTAGACGAATAAAAGAAAGAATGTTCAAGGGTCACATTTGAACAAGTGCAAGATCGAAAAAATATTGCGATGGTTTACTTCAAATATACCTTTCCAAAAGATAGAAGTGAAGCAAACAATTACAGTATTTTTTTTTAAACGATGCATAGAGAGCTTCTCCACATCATTTAAGAAAACGGGTCTCCGTTTTAATAATCATTTATTATTTTTTATGACAAAATGACAATCTCACAAATAGTGACACTATTTGCGAAAGTATGTCACTATTTGTGAGAGTTTGTCACACTATTTGAGAGTTTGTCACACTATTTGAGAGTTTGTTATTGTCTCATATTTTAAATGAATCAAATCTCTATACATTGCGTTTGCGCGATATGCGTTATATAAACATATATCTTTTCAAAAATTATTTTTATATTTTCTGAAGTGGCAAGAATTAAATGTGTTTAAGGACAGCTTACCCCAGTCCCACCTAGCACCGTGTCTTCGATCGTTGTTTTGGACGATTTCCCACGTGATGTTCGGATTTGTAGACAACCTATCCCAGTACCACGGTTTGTCTAGGTTGTTTTGGACGATTTCCCACGTGGCTACGCTTGGATTAGATGATAAGTTAAACCAGTTCCATTCTTTGTCCGGTCCCCGATCGCTGTCCGGATTATTTTGGACAATTTCCCACGTGATGTTCGGATTGCAGGACAATCCTCCCCACACCCATCGATCGTGGGATTGATCGGTGTCAAGGTTATTTTGGACAATTTCCCACGTGGCTACGCTTGGATTCGAAGACAACCCGATCCAAGACCACCGATTCTTGAGTCCTCTATCGGTATATAGGTTGTTTTGGACGAATTCCCAAGTAATATTCGGATTTATAGACAACCCCCACCAGTTCCAAGGTTTATCGGGATTGTTTTGGACGATTTCCCACGTGGCTACGCTTGGATTCGCAGATAACTGCTCCCAGTTCCATCGATCTTTGAGTTCCCGACTGCTATCTGGATTATTTTGGACGATTTCCCACGTGGCTACACTCGGATTCTTGGACAAGTAATACCAGCACCAACAATCCCACTTTCTATCGGATCCCCGATCACTATTCGGGTTATTTTGGACGATTTCCCACGTAATATTTGGGTTCCGGGATAACTCCTGCCAGCTCCACCGATCATGGGGTCCTCGGTCGGTGTCCGGATTATTTTGGACGATTTCCCAAGTAATATTTGGATTCCGGGACAACCAACACCAGCACCACGGTTTGTCCGGGTTATTTTGGACGATTTCCCAAGTAATGTTTGGATTCGCAGACAGCCACCGCCAGTTCCACGGTTTATCCGGATTTCTTTTCAAAAGCTCCCAAAGATGATTTACAGGAGGTTCTAACCAAGGTTTGATGTAGTAATAAATGACATGATCGGGAAGAGTATGTAACGCGCCACTTCGAACGACGTATTCTAAATGAATCAAATCTTTATACATCTCGTTACACAATATGTTATATAGACGTATATCTTTTGAAAAAAAATCATTTTTATACTATATAGCTCTCGGAAGAGTGAAATATAGGTGAAGGCATTCGAAGATTAGGAAAAAATGCTGTCGTTGATAACCCTGCGTATAAAAATCTTCAAAACGTCTTTATAGATGGGATTAAACGGTCTTACCCTCTTCAAATCGCATCTACGTTGTAAATATTTAAGTGGTAACATCGCTGAGTTTAGGATCTATCCGACAACAATGCAACAATATCAGGGTGTCTATGCCAAGAACCCTGGTAACCCGCATGCCGAAGACCAAAATAAAGAGCATCCTGTGAATCCGCACCGGAATTCAACAACAACCGAACCATGTCTACGTATCCATACCGAGCAGCCATCCTAATAGCTGTCCATCCCTCACGATTTGGGATATCTGGATCCGCGTCGTGGTCCAACAACACCCGAATAATATCCGCATGTCCCCCTATAGAAGCTTCTATAAGAGCTGTCTGTCCCCGTTTATTTTGGATATTTGTATTTGCATCGTATTTCAACAACAACGCAATAATATCCGCGTGTCCCCACCTAGAAGCTTCTATAAGAGCTGTCCCTCCCCTATCATCTTGGATATTTGTATTTGCATCGTATTTCAACAACAATCGAACCATGTCAATGTATCCTTTTGAGGAAGCCACTATAAGAGCTGTCCATCTCTTATTATATCCAATATTCGGATCGATGCCAAGCTGCAACGAAGATTCGATGCATTTTATGTGTCCATGTTCCGCACACTCAACAAGTTTTGCTTGGGCTTCTTCCCAATATTTTTTATACGTTTCGCGTCGTTTTCCTTCTGGCCCAACGGGTTCGTCCGGAAAATCGTGTTTACTTTTCAATTTCCAAAAATAATCGGCGCTGCATACTCTCTTCGCTTCTGTTGACGTCGCACAAAACCGTACTACATCCGGGTAGCGCATCTGAACCGCCACGTACATCTGCATCTCAGGCGGTAATTCCTTCAACATGTCAACGGTTGGGTTTTCTTCGAGGATTCGGTCGAGTCGCGCTTCTACCTCCTCGGACAAATGACTTTCTGCTTCCATTTCTTTGATTACATCCTCAAAAATTTTGGTATGGTTTTAATCCTCCCAGTCACCCGTTGCTTCGTTCCAGTGCTGTATATGGTCGGTGTTGACCAAGTTTTTAGAATATCTGCTGTCGCAACTGTC
>SDBV01005368.1_pt1 | contig 18131 bp, 18 predicted proteins | sample 2277081 | NCBI WGS metagenome assembly SDBV01 (sample SAMN10402039, study PRJNA504765) | marine sediment metagenome | isolation source: marine sediment core GS10_PC15, 223 cmbsf | place: Arctic Ocean: Southern Knipovich Ridge | collected 2010 | reverse complement strand
TTTTTGTAATTAATCTCATATAAAATCTCAAAAAAAGGATTATAAAATATTTTTAAAAAAAATTATACACATTTTCCTCCACTTTCTAAAGAAAGTGGAATCCAATGTGTCTTTTTCTTGAAATAGTTTGAAAAAGAAGCTAAAATTTAATAAATAAAAAAAAATTATATTAAAAAAATGATTATAAATACGCATAAAATTTCACATCCTTTTATTGGCAAAGGCAAAAAAATTGAGAGTATGGTAAGAAAGGCTATATTTGATTTTTCCTTGCTATGCGAAGTAAAGAGCTTAGCAGTAGCGCTCAGTGGAGGAAAAGACTCAATTTGTCTACTTTTTATGTTAAAAGCAATTCTAGGCAACGGATTTAAAAAAGTTAAACTATCAGCTATTCATATAGATGGTGATTTTTCGTGTGGGGCCTCTTTTGAAAAAAAGTTTTTAAAAAATCTTTGTGATGAAATAGATGTAAAAATTTATTTTAAAGAGCAAAAAAATACTTTAAAAAATTTTAATTGCTATACATGTTCAAGGCAAAGAAGAAAACTAATTTTTGATATAGCAAAAGAAAACGATATCGATACTATAGCATTTGGACATCATAGAGACGATAATATTGAAACACTTCTATTAAATCTTTTCCATATTGGTGACTTTGAAGCAATGCAACCAAAGATAAAATTTCAGAAATTCGATAAGACAATTATAAGACCATTAATTTATGTATCTGAAAAAGATATTATTACATTTGCTAAACAAAATGAGATTTTAAAAACCTTTTGTAAATGTCCAATGGGTCAAAAATCTAAAAGAAATGATGTCAAAAAAATAATTCTCAATATCGAGAATAATTTCCCCAATATCAAATCCAATTTATCAAAAGCTAGCTTTTTGTATGGCTCTAAAAAAGCTCTTTTAGGCAAATAACTATCCAAATAGCTTGCTAACTATAAAATATTTGAGTAAAATAACTAATCAATATTAGCTAATTAAACTTTGTTTTATTATGAAACTTTTAGAAATTTCAACATTTGTAATTTATTTTACAGCTATCATTTTTTTAGCTCTTTTTACCTCTAAAAAACAAAAGAGCGATACTTCTTTTGTTTTGGGTAATAGATCTTTAAATTTTTGGCTAACTGCCCTCTCTGCTCACGCATCTGATATGAGCAGCTGGCTTTTTATGGCCTATCCTATGCTAATTTTTACGACGGGACTTTTTAATATCTGGGCAGCTATTGGACTTACTTTTTGTATGTTTTTAAATTGGCAGTTCATCGCTCCAAAAATAAGATCAGCTACTGAAAAAATGAATAATTTAACGATGTTTTCTTACTTTGAGAGTAGAGTAAAAGATGGATCTGGAATTATAAAAACAATATCCGCTTTATTATCTTTTGTTTTTTATATTATTTATATCACATCTGGCTTAGTAGCAATGGGACTTTTAGTAGAATCTTTATTTGGTCTTAGCTATACAATGGGAATATCAATTGGCCTTTTAATCGTTGTTTTTTATGTCTTTTTGGGAGGATATACAACAGTTGCTTGGATAGATCTATTTCAAGGATTTTTCTTGCTCGGTGTTATTTTATATATTCCTGTTATTTTAATTGGCAAGATTGGTGGATTTGCACCTGTTATGCAAGCTATAAAACTGCAAAATTTATCGACATCTTTATTTCCATCTTTTAGTACAAAAACTTTTCTAGAAATAATTTTTATTGCTCTAGGTTGGGGCCTTGGTTATCTAGGGCAGCCTCATATAATCACAAAATTTATGGGTATAAAAAATGTATTGGATATGCCAAAAGCAAAATGGGTCGGAATATCTTGGCAAGCTTTAGCTCTTTGTGGCGCTACCCTTTTAGGTATTATAGGCATTTATATCTTTCCAAACGGTTTACAAAATCCAGAACTAGTTTCTTTAGATTTAGTAAAAACAACAATGCTACCATTTTTTGCAGCTTTAATTTTATGTGCTATCTTAGCAGCGACAACAAATGTTATGGCAGCTCAAATTTTAGTTGTGGCATCATCTTTAGGAGAAGATTTTTACAAAGGACTTTTTAAAAAAAATGCTACTCATCGACAAACTCTTATAGCTTCTAGATTAAGTGTTATATTTGTAGCTATAATTGCTTATGTTATTGCTTATTTCAAAATAAGTACTATTTATAAACTAGTATTATATGCTTGGTCAGGACTTGGATCTTCTTTTGGACCTTTATTATTAATTTCTTTATATTACAGAAAAGTGAACAAATTAAGTGCATTCATGGGAATTTTAACAGGAGGGGTTACGGCTGGCATTTGGCCTTTAATCAATACTAAATTAGTTATTGATATTCCACCTTTAATTCCTGGCTTTATTTTATCTTCAAGTGCTATTTATTTATTTTCACTTATAAAAGAAAAACCTATAAAAGAAAAAAGGATTAAAACATGACAAAAAAACCGTTTATATTAATATCAAACGATGATGGCATAAATGCGCCAGGCATCAAACATCTTTGGAATGCTCTAGATAAAAGTGAAAATTATGATTTGACAATAGTAGCTCCACATAGAGAAAAATCAGGAACTGCACTATCAACTTCCCTTTTAAGACCTCTTCATATTTTTAATGTTAAATGGGAAAAAGATACCCCTGCATGGAAAGTTACAGGAACTCCAACGGATTCAATAAAAATAGCCTTAAGTGAAATTCTAGATAGAAAACCAGACATGATAGTCTCTGGAATAAATAGAGGCTCAAATGCTGGGAGAAACGTGTTATATAGCGGAACTGTTGGATGCGTTATTGAATCAGTTTTAAGAAATATAGGTGGTATTGCTTTTTCATGTTACGAACTTAATGATCCAAATTATGAAGTCATTGAAAAATATGTCCCTTTTATTACTGATTATTTTTTGAAAAACCCACCCCCTATTGGAACTTTAATCAATGTTACTTTTCCTCCAAAAGATCTCGAAATAAAAGGTTTTAAGATGGCCCACCAAGGAAAAAGCCGATGGTTTGAAGCTCCTGATAAAAGACTACATCCTGAAGGACACTACTATTACTGGTTAGGGGGAAAACTACCAAAAATAGATGAGCTAAAAGAAGAAGAAAACTCTGATGTATACCTTTTAAGTAAAGGATATATAACAGCAGCTCCAATAAAGGTTAATGATTTAACAGAAAAAGATTATCTTCAAAAGCATCAAGATAATTTTGAAAATTTATTTCAAAATATATAAAATATTTCTAAAATTTATTTTTAAAAAGAAAGGGCTCTTAAGTCCTTTCTTTTAAAGAATTTTCCTTGAATAAAATCCTATACATAAGATAAATTTAATTAACAAAAAAAGAGCATTAGCATAAAGGGCGCATAGCTCAGTTGGTAGAGCGCCTGCCTTACAAGCAGGTGGTCATAGGTTCGAGTCCTGTTGCGCCCAAGTAAGATGCGGGAGTAGTTCAATTGGTTAGAGCACCGGCCTGTCACGCCGGAAGTTGCGGGTTCGAGTCCCGTCTCCCGCGTTTTTTTTTCTCGAGTTAAATTTATGGTAAAAAAAACACGTAAAACATTTTGGGGGTTTTTCACAAGCATCTTAATCACTGCTTTTGGAGCGCTCTTAGCTGCCATCTCGATCAGGGTATTTTTATACCCAAATCAACTAATCGATGGTGGAGTAGTTGGTATATCTTTGATCTGTGCAAGGATTTTTGGAAGTAACTATCTATCTATTTTTTTAATTCTTTTGAATCTCCCCTTCATTTATTTAGCATATAAACATATTAGAAAAACTTTCGTTGTTCATATGTTTATTGCTGTAGTTTTATTTGCTATATTTTTATCTATCTTAGAAAACGTTCCTGCATTTGATGGAGATTTTTTAGAGGTAATTGTAATTGGTGGAGCTCTACTTGGAACGGGAGTTGGATTTATTATAAAATCAGGTGGCTGCACTGATGGCACTGAGATTTTAGCGATAATTATAAACCGGAAATTTGGTTTTACTGTAGGTCAAATAATTTTAACTATAAATGTTTTTATTTTTGCAGTTTATGGATGGATTTTTAAAGATTGGCACATAGCAGTGAAATCGCTTATGACCTATATCGTAGCGTTTAAAATGATTGATATCGTAATAGCAGGACTGGATGAGGTAAAATCGGTACTTATCATGACCACTAAACCTAAAAAAATTCAGGATTTAATAACCCGTAAACTAGGACTTGGTTTAACAGTCATTCCAGGAATTGGTGGATATTCAGGAGAAGATAGAGACATCTTATTTATCATAGTTGAAAGACTAGATTTAGCGGAGCTAAAAAATCTAGTTCTAACAGAAGATCCATTAGCTTTTATGGCTATTGAAAATCTGCATGAAGTAGCATATGGCAGACAAATATCTAAAGTATCTCAAAGAAAAAATAAACAATTAAAGAAAAAGAAAAAATTTTTTAAATTTAATTAGATAAATACAATATTTTTTCTTTTTTTAATTTTCTGGTAAATTTTTTTAAATTTTATTAATGGAGCATTTTATGAGCGTAGAATCTTTAGCACAACCAAAAGTAGAAACAAATCCAGAATTACAACCTTTTTTTCCAGATATCCCTAAAATACCATATCCAATAGCTCTTAACATTTTACAAAATATGAATAATCAAGAGATCCAGGAAATAAGAAGAGTTTCGAAAACGTGGAATAAAGTCATCAATATATTAAAGCCAGAAATTGAGTCAAAAAGTAAATTTATTCGATTATTAAATTCTATGATAGGCGACTTTTATAATAAAGAAAAATTTCAACAATTAAAAACTTTCTATAACTCACTTTCTTCAAATTTAAAGCTAGAATTTATACATCTCAAAAATAAAATGAACGATACTATTTTACGTCCTGCTGCACAAATAAAAGATTCAGAATTTATTTTTGAAATACTTTCACAACTTAATTTTCAGAATCGTAAAAAATGTATTCTTTCTCCAAATAATGATGGCATTACACCTTTTCATATTGCAACATTGACTTTCGATGATAAAAAAATTGTTGGAAATGTGATGTTGAGGACTCTAACAAGCTCTGACGCAAAACGAATTGAAAATAATTTTGTAAATTATGGATGGAATTTAGATGATGTTAACCCGGGTGTATACGATTATGCTCCACCTGTTATTGAATGCCCAGCAGAATTTAAATGTTGATCATCAAAATATGAAAAATGAGATCATTATCATTTATCGGATGTATGGTAATTGTTTAAAGAGTTTATTTAATCAACTTCTACAGATTAGATAGAAGCTGATATTTTGAATATAACTATTCAACAGAATAAATGCCTTTAAGACCTCTAAAATACTCTTTGTAATCAAGGCCATATCCAACAACGAATTTATCTTCTATTTCAAATAGTGAATAATCTGGAAGATCGATATTTTTTAATCTGCGCTCAGTGTTTTTAACAAGTAAAATCAAACTTTTTAAACTTTTAGGATTTAGTTTTTCAACTTCTTTCATAACACTAGATAGAGTTTTTCCAGAATCATAAATATCATCTACAACAATGACATGTTTAGACTTAAGATCTAATTTTTCTAAACCTTGAATTGTAAGCTCACCTCTTTCTTTGCCTCTAAGGCCATAACTTGAGCATTTAATCGCTTCTATAGAAAATGGGGTTTTGATTTCTCTAACGAGATCGCTTGTAAAAATAAATGCGCCTTTCATAATCATTAAAAAGACAATTTCTTTGTCTTTATATTCGTCATCTATTGTTTCAGCGAGCTGAACTATTTTAGATTTTATATCGTCTTGAGATATCATTAGCTCAAGATTTGAAAAATCTACATCCATTTCTTTTCCTTCAGTTTTAATAAAAAAACTTACCATTAATATAGAGAGTATACAAAAAAGTTTTTTTGTCATCATTTTTTCCTTAAAATTTACATCCTTTTGAAATAAGATCATCTACATAATTTAAATTGTAATCACTATTTAAGAATTTTTCATCTTCTAACATATATAAGTGAAAATCAATCGTAGACTTGACTCCTTGAATATGAAATTCTTTTAAAGCCCTTTTAGCAATCTTTATTGCATCTTTCCTATCTTTACCTTTGATGATAAGTTTAGCAATCATAGAATCATAATAAGGCGGAATTACATATCCACTATAGCAAGCGCTATCGAGTCTTACATTCGGTCCTCCTGGAGGAATATAATATTTGAGTTTTCCAGGAGATGGTTGGAAATTATTTGATGGATCCTCTGCATTTATTCTAAATTCAAAAACGTGTCCATTAAATTCTATTTCCTTTTGTTTAAACGAGAGTCTTTTCCCCATGGCAACTTTTATTTGCTCTTTTACTATATCCACATTTGTTAGCTCTTCTGATATTGTATGCTCAACTTGAATACGGGTATTCATTTCCATAAAATAAAAGTTATTTTTTTCATCTAATAAAAATTCTACAGTTCCACAAGAATAGTATTTAGCAGCTTTGGCTATATTTATAGCTGCAGCTCCTAATTTTTTTCTAAGATGAGCATTAATTTTTGGACTTGGAGTCTCTTCGATTAGTTTTTGTCTTCTTCTTTGGATTGTACAGTCTCTTTCACCAAGATGAACTATGTGGCCATGTTTATCAGCGATTATTTGAACTTCGATATGTCTTGGGTTCATTATCATTTTTTCTAAATAAATATCTGAATTATTAAAGCTAGCTTCAGCCTCTGTTTGCGCTGCAATAAATTGTTTAACAAATTCTTTTTCAGATTTTGCTATTCTAATACCTTTTCCACCGCCTCCTGCGGACGCTTTAATAAAAAGAGGAAAACCAATTTTTTTAGCCTCATTTAGAGCATCAGCAACATCGTTTACAACTCCATTTGTTCCTGGAATAACTGGGCATTTCACTTTTTTAGCTAATTCTTTTGCTTTAGCTTTATTTCCTAGTTTTGAAATAGATTCATGAGAAGGTCCAATAAAATTTAGATTGCAGCTTTCACAGATCGATGCAAACTTAGCATTTTCAGATAAAAAACCATATCCTGGATGAATAGCATCAGCTCCTGTCACTTCGCATGCAGATAAGATATTTGCAACTTTTAAATATGACTCAATAGATGGCCCATCACCAATACAGATAGCTTCATCAGCGAGCAGGACATGCAAAGCTTCTGAATCAGCTTTTGAATACACTGCAACAGTGGGCAAACCCAGATCGTGGCACGCTCTGATAATTCTAACGGCTATTTCACCGCGATTAGCTATTAATACTTTCATTATTCTATCACAAAGAGTTTAGTTTCATATTCTACTGCCTGAGCATTTTCTGTTAAAACTTCTTTAATAACACCCTTTTTTCCAGCCTTAATTTCATTCATAACTTTCATCGCTTCAATAACGCAAACTACAGTATTTTCATTAACTGTGTCTCCAACTTTAACAAATGGAGGTTGATCAGGAGCACTAGACACATAAAAAGTTCCGACCATAGGAGATATGATATAATCTTTATTGTCATCTTCAATATGTCTTTCAAGCTCTGGTTCTTTAGGCCCGTGGTATCCCTTTACATGTTCTACTTTATGAGCTGAGTGATCTTTTTCTAAAGAAATCTCAAAATCACCATCTCTTAGATGAATTTTTTTTAAATTACTTTCTTCTAAAAGAGCAATTATTTTTTTTATAACATTTATCTCCATGATTATAACCTTTGGATAAATTCATTTAGATTAGTATCAACTTTAATAATATCTCCAACTTCAACAAAAAGAGGCACATCAATTTTTGCTCCTGTTTCTAAAACAGCTGTTTTAGTTGGATTAGCAACAGAGAGTTTATTTTCTTTTGATGTAGTCTTAATAACCATTAACTCTAAAAATTGTGGGAGCTCAATTGAAAATATTGAGTTTCCATAAAAAAAGGCTTTTACTCTTATCCCCTCTTTTAAGTAATTAATTTTATCTGCCAAAATATTTGGGGGAACGAGAGCATTTTCTAATTCACCTATATCTAAAAACAGGAAATTTTTTCCTTCAATATATAGGTATTCTAAATCGTGTACTACTAAAGATACCTCTTGAATTTTCTGAGCAAGTTTAAAATTCTTCTCAATAACTTCTTCTGTCGAAAGATCTCTTAGTTTTGTTTTAATAAAAGGAGTACCTTTCGCTGTAGAGACTTTTACGCAAGATTCTACTCTAAAAATTTTTTTATCTATGTTGATTGTCATTCCTGGCGAGAGCTGATTGCTTGTTGGCATTTTTTACCTCAATTTTCTAAAATTGTTTTAATTTCTTCTAAGCTACTAATTGTGTAATCTACTAGCTTTGAATCTTCTTTTTTGTTAAATATATTTTTTCCTCTTCCCCATTTCATACGAATGGTTTTGCATCCAATTTTTTTAGCACCGAGAAGATCTATTTTCACCCTATCTCCGCATACAAAACTTTTTTTTACATCAAAATTTAATTCTTCAATAATTTTTTTATAATAAGGCTCTTTATCTCCACCTTTTGCTATGAGTATTTTACTAAATATTGAGGTATCAATTCCAGCTTTTTTGATCTTATAAAATTGAAATTTTTCATCGCCAGCTGTTACTATTGCAAGTTTATGAAGATTAGAGAGATACTTTAAAGTCTGATTCGCATTTTTTAAAGTAAAAATTTTAATATCACTCAAACTTGAATCTGTCATAGCCATATAAGCTATATCATAAAAAATTTTGTTGGCATTAATATTTAATAAAAATTTTTTTACACTCTCTTTAGAGCTCGAGCATGTTTTATCGATTTTTATGATTTCTTCAAATGCTTTATTTTCATCTATTTTAAGACCATTTTTTATCAAAGTTTTAATGGTTTTTCTCAAAAAAATAGGAGTGATAGATCCGCTTGTATCTATTAAAGTATCATCTAAATCAAATATTATTAACAATTTTAATTATCTCATTTGCTAGTTTTTTTGAATCATGTCTAATTAAATTTCTTTTAATTAAGTCCTTTTTATGAGCATTCGCAAGGGGACCTAAAAGATCAGATAAAATTACTCTTTTGTCATTTCCGATATCATTTTTTACTAAAGCTCCCTCTTCAGAATAATTTTTTATCAACTCTTTAGATGGCTCTTCTTTATTTACTAAAATGTAATCAAAAACATCTTTTCCTAAAAATTTTACAAGCTCTTTAAGGTTATGGCTAACTTTATTGCTTTTACATTGACCTTTTCTGTTCATAAGATTCACTACAAACACTTTTTTAGCTAAGCTCTTTTTTAAAGCCTCTGCTACCCCTTCAACTAAAAGATTCGGGATTAAAGATGTATAAAACCCACCAGGGCCTAAAACTACTAAATCTGCATTCATAATCTCATCGATAACTTTTGGATTTACTTTAGGATAGGGCTCTAAATAGATGCTTTTGTATCCTTTATCAATCTCTTGAGATAGATAAACCTCAGCTTCACCTTCTAACACTTTTCTGTTATTCAATATCATTTTGAGATGGACTTGATTTAGAGTTACTGGAATTACTTTTCCTTTAATATACAAAATTTTTCCAGCTTCTTCTACAGCCCTTTCAAAACTTCCTGTTACTTTTTCTAAAGCAGATAGTAGTAGATTTCCAAGTGAGTGCCCTCCCAAATTACCATTTTCAAAACGATAGTTCATGACATTTCTCATAAGCCTTGATGAATTAGAGAGTGCTACTAAACATTGTCTAACATCGCCAGGAGGTAATACTCCTAGTTCATCTCTTAAAATCCCAGTGCTACCTCCGCTATCTGCCATTGAAACGATAGCGCTAAGATCCACATCGTATTTTTTAAGTCCACTAAGTATTACAAAATTGCCAGTTCCACCACCAATAACTACAATTTTTTTTCTCATAAACCTTTTAACAATTTTTAAGTTTTTTTACGCTCTCAATCATATCTTTTTGAGAAAAAAGATATGTTCCTGCGACTAAAAAATTAGCACCTTTATTTATACATCTCGATGCTGTAACAATATCTATTCCCCCATCTACTTGAATATCAAAGTCAAGTTTTAGATCCTTTTTTAAATTCTTAGCTAGTTCAATCTTTTCCAAAACAGATGGTATAAATTTTTGCCTTCCAAATCCTGGATGCACTGACATAAATAAAACAAGATCTAGTTTCTCCAAATACTTTGTAGCTAATGAAAAAGATGTCTCTGGATTAAATGCGAGTCCTACTTTTTTACCACATTTCTTAATATAATTTATAGTATCTTCTACATCTTCTGTAGCTTCAAAATGAAATGTTATTAAATCAGCTCCTACTTCAACAAACTTTTCTATATAATCAAATGGATTATAAATCATTAAATGCACATCTAAAAATAGATCTGTAGATCTATTTATAGCTGCAACCATTTGAGGGCCTATTGATATATTTGGAACAAAATGACCATCCATAATATCTATATGAATAGCATCAGCATTTGCTTTTTCAACCTTTTTTACTTCATCATAAATCTTAGAAAAATCTGCTGCTAAAATAGAAGGAGCGACTTTAATTTTATTTTTCATAAAACTACTTTTTTATTCTCAAGAATAGTTCTAAAAAAAACAAAAGTCAAGGTTTTCAAAAATTTGACTTTGGTTGTTTTAGCCTTACATCCATATATTGTCCGAATTTTTTGATTCGGACATAATTCGGACAAAAATAATAAAAATTGTCCGAATTAGGATAAATGACATCAGAAAGCCAACCATTTGAATTAAAAGTATTTTTCAAAAATCAATCTATTTGAATACCCAATAACAAAAATCACTTATTCAATGATTTTTGAATGCTATCTAAAAACAATTTTTGTTGAGCTTTATCATCATTCATAAAAACATACCCAAGATATTCAATGTCGTGAGCAGTTAAACAAAATGATACAAGCTCTGATGATAAAATATTTAAATTATCTATTTTATCTTTTATTTTCTTTTTAACGTTTTGATCATAAATAGGAACCATAATATAGAGCCTATTTGTTTCTTGCTTGAATAAAAAATCTGATAGTTTTTTTATTCTAGTCTCTTCTCTTTTAATAGCATTTATAAGCATCAAAAATAGATTTTTTAAAATATCCGGTTTTACAATAGCTGTCATTTCACCTGGAGTTATAGAATAGAAAAATTTCTCTAATAAATTATCATAGTGTTTACCGATTTGTCCTAAAATAGCTTGAAGTGATTTATATGCTTCATTTTGTTTGTAGATCATTCCTCCCATGTAATCTCTAACTTCGCCAAATAGTCTATTTAGATCCTCTAAAACGCTTAATCTTGCTTTATTGATATCTAAGCTATGATCTGATCTTAAATAATCAGAGCTATCTAATAAAACTCGAAAGACATTTGCTTCTTTTAGGTATTTTCTTCTAATGATTCCAACTTTTTTTACTTTCTCTATAATAAATCTATTTTTTGATTTTATTTTTGAAATTAAATCTTTTATAGGAGGATCTTGAGGTCTCAATACTCTTAATAAAATAACATTAAAAGAGAGATCTGTATGAGTTTGTTTATCAAAAGAAATAATCACTTGAGGAATATCATGTACATATTTTAGCTGTTGAGATAAAACCAACATATTTTTTACGATCTCTTCTTCATTTCTTGGCATAAAAACAGGGTGGATCAGCTGCTCTACATTTCCTTTTAGATAGGTTGGAAGCTCATTTTTTAAAACAGATACTTCTTCATTTGTAAAATCAATACCATTTGGTTTTTGAACTTCTATATAACAAGTTTGAATTTCATTTTTAGATGCTTTATCTATAAAAAATGAATTTTCAACTATCTCTACATATGGGAGGAAATTTTTAATTGCATTGATTAGATGTTTTTCTTCAAAAACTTCATGCTCTTTTAAAAAGTTTATACCAACTAAAACCCCTAAAACCGATTTTTCTTGTGAGTTAGCTTTTAGTTTGGTTTTTAAAAATTTTAAAATTAGATATCTTTTATCTTGGTTCTCTTCGATATTTTTTTTCAGTAGTTTTCTGATCATATATAGAATCGATATTATGCGAGAGATATGGTGATAATCTCTTTGAGATTTAAACTCATCTCTCGACATTATCAAAAACTGCTGCATCTCAGAGAAAATATTTTTTCCAAACTGATTTGGTTTTTTCTGAATTAAAGAGCCTATTTTTTCTTGAACCATTGCTGTTTTTCTATCGTTAGAAAGACCTTTAAATTCTGTTATTCTATTTGCATGAAAATCTGACAAGATTCCAAGCCTTAGCTCCGTTTCAAATGTTTTTTTATTTTCCTCAATTGCATCGAAATCTTTTTGAGATTCAACAGTGATAACAGCTTGCATAAGAGTTAATTTATCGTTATGGATATTTGAAATAGCAAAATCTACTGAGTAAAAGAGATCTACATTTAAGTTTTTTTGAAAAACAAGCCATCTACTTACCATATCATAGAAAAAATTAACTCCATTTTTTCTATGTTTTGAAACTAAAATTATAGAAATACTCTTTGAATCATTTATTTTTGACCATTTTATAATAGGTAGATTTTCATTTAAGAAAACCTCAGTTTTTTTTAGATCTTCTTTCTCAAAACCCTCTTCATGAAAACTATAGGGCAGAGTTTTTTTCAGAAGAGCTTTTAAAGTATTAATATGACTTGTTTGATTCTCTTCATCTAAAGAGCTAAAGGAATTATTTTTAAGTTCGAGTTTAAGTTTCATCTCAGATTTTTTAAGCTTTTTTTATTTAAGCACTAATTAATTTCATATACATTTTTTGAAACTTTTTTAAAAGAGACTTTTTCAATATTTGTAAATTTTTTATTTTTTCTATTTTTGAAATTCAAAATATTTAGGCTTATATTATTGTTTGAAGCTAGTTTTAAACATCTCGGATGTAAAATTTTATGCTCATTTTTTTCTAATATTTTCAAAGCTTTTTCATGCGTTAATTTCTCATAGAAAAAAGAATTTTTATTTTTCTTTGGATCTTTTTCATAAATACCATCCACATCTTTATAAAACTCAACTAATTTTGCTTGCAAGGCTACAGCTAAAGCGACAGCTGTAGTATCGGAGCCTCCCCTACCAAGCGTTGTTATCTCTTTTTCTCTGCTCACTCCTTGAAAGCCTGCTACTATCACAATATTGTTATCATTTAGAGCTTTCAAAACTCTATTAGGTTTTACATCTATAATTTTTCCATCTAAATGATCAGATGTAGTGATAATTCCTCCTTGTGATCCAGTAAAAGAAATTGATTTTCTTCCTTTTTTTTGAAGAGCCATAGAAAGTAAACTCATAGTAATTCTCTCCCCAACAGAGATTAGCATATCCTGCTCTCTTTTAGGGGGATTTTCATTAATACTTTGAGCTAATTTTAAAAGTTTGTTAGTTGTTTTTCCCATAGCAGAGACAACAACAACTAATTTTTTATATTGTTTGGATTTTTCTATAATAATATCTGAAATTTTAATGATGTTTTTAGCGTTAGATACACTAGCTCCTCCAAATTTCATTACTAAACAGCTCATAGAAATTCCTATTTATATTTTTCTTTCAAACGACCAAATAGATAGAAAAATTACCTATCCTTATAAAAAATATAAACTGAATTGAAATTTCTTAAAAGTCCAAATTATTATTTATATCAATCTCTGCGTATATGAAATGTTGTATCCAACAAAGATTTAAGATCTTTTTTAGAAGATTTCGAGAAACTCTCTCTTAAACTACTGATCACAATAGCTCCCAAAAGAGAAGCACTCACACATAGGATAGCTAAGCCAAAATATGGATTTAAATATTTTGAAAACACTTTTAAACAAACTGCACTAATTGTAATGATTATTCCTGATTTTTGAGGCCTTATTTTATGAATTGATAAAGTTAAATCCTTCATAACCATTTGCTTTCTATATAAAGCAAAACTTGAAAGTCTATCATTTGTTACATTGATTCTAATAGCCATTACCAATAATCCTGTTTGTTACATATAATAGTTAAATTATACCTCAAAAATTAATAAAGGTCAATTTTAACACCTGGTAAAGTATGATTTGAAATGTCAATAAAAAAAAGTTTTTTCTAGCTTGATTTTCAAATATAAAATTATTAATATTCACATCTTTTTTAAATACATGGATAAAATATGTCTGTAGAAAATTTCAAAATAAGTATTGACAGAGCAAAAAACGTTTCTGAATTTGCAACGTTATTAAAAGATACAAAAGTTGAATTTACTTTTTTTGGGGCTAGAAAAGTATCTAAAGAAAATTTTAATAAAAAATGTAGTGTAAATAGACTTGCTTCAAAAGCATTTTTATTAATAAGACCTTTTTTAAAAGACTGGAATTTTTCTTTAGAAACTAGGCATCACATAAGTTTTATCACAAAAAAAATTAATAAATTTTATGAAAAAACAGACAGAAAAAGAAAAAAAAGAAATATAATTACAAAAATATTTTATTTGATAAGAAATATTTTCTCATGGCTTTTTCAAACAAGAAAAAGATGGGATATTTTAAGTTTAGATATAGATCCAGCTATATATTATACTGCAAATCAATATAGAGAATCTTTTCCGTTAAACCAACTACCAAGACGCCTTGATAAAAGATTTAAAAATATTAATTTATATTTGAAACCTACTATAATAATAAGAGCTTAAAAAAACGTCTTTCAAGGAAATATTTTATTTTTTAAATTTCAAAAATCTGCTAAAAAATAGCTCATTATTTAAAACAGCTTTTAATAATTAATAATATTTTTCTTTACCAGCTTGATTTTATTAGTTATTTTTTGTTAATATTTTTGCTTAAACGTTTAACAGGAGAAACCATATAAATGAAACAAGCAACCTATGATTGGGGCAATCATAACATTTTAGATGATGTTGATTTCAATGAAAAAGATCTAAAAGAATTCAAAAATTTACTTGGAGTTAAAGAAGAAAAGGCTGAAGCTTTTTCTTTAATGAGGGCAGGACAACTACTATTTGGCACGATTGTAGAGATAAATAAAGAATTTGCTGTAATTGATGTTGGTCTTAAATCTGAAGGTCTCGTTCCAATTGCTGAATTTGCAGATCCTGAAGAACTAGCGTTTGGAAAAAGAGTAGAAGTTTTATTAGATAAGACAGAAGGACCTGATGGTCAAGTTGTTCTATCTTTAGAAAAAGCTAGAAAACACAGAAGATGGGAACACATCTTAAAATCCTACAAAGAAGGTTCGATAATTGAAGGAACGATTGTCAGAAAAGTAAAAGGCGGGCTGATGGTAGACATTGGTATTGAAGCATTTTTACCTGGATCTCAAATAGATAATAAGAGAATAAAAAATTTAGATGACTTTGTTGGTAAGAAATATGATTTCAAGATTTTAAAAATAAATATTGAAAGAAAAAATATTGTCGTTTCAAGAAGAGAACTTTTAGAAGCGGAAAGAGCATCTAAAAGATCTGAGCTGTTAGAAAATATAAAAGTTGGAGATTTGAGAAAAGGAATTGTAAAAAATATTACAGATTTCGGAGTTTTCTTAGATTTAGATGGTATTGATGGTCTTTTACATATCACTGACATGACATGGAGAAGAATAAGACACCCATCCGAGATGGTGAAAATGGGTGATGACGTTGAAGTAATGATTCTTAGTATCGATAAAGAGAAAGGAAGAGTTGCTTTAGGTTTAAAACAAAAAGAGCAAAATCCTTGGGAAGAGATAGAAAAGAAATTCCCACAGGGAACGAAAGTTAAAGGAAAGATTACCAACTTAGTATCGTATGGAGCTTTCATTGAACTACTTCCTGGCATTGAAGGATTAATTCATGTATCTGAGATGAGTTGGACAAAAACGATTTCAGACCCATCTGAAATGGTAAATATTGGTGATGAAGTTGAAGCTATAGTTTTATCGATACAAAAAGATGAGGGTAAAATTTCTCTTGGCATGAAACAAACAGAGAGAAACCCTTGGGAAGATATCGTAGCAAACTATCCTATAGGGAAGATTGTAGAAGCTGAGATAAGAAATCTAACAAACTATGGCGCTTTTGTTGAATTAGAGCCAGGCGTTGATGGACTTATTCATATCTCTGATCTTAGTTGGACAAAAAAAGTATCTCATCCTTCTGAGATGCTAAAGAAAGGTGAAAAAACTAAGGCTCAAGTTTTATCAGTAGATAAAGAGAGTAAAAAAATTACATTAGGAATTAAACAGCTTAGTGAAAATCCTTGGGAGTCTATAGAAAAGACGATGCCTCTTGGTTCAACGGTCAAAGGTATAGTGAAAAAGATCACAGCTTTTGGAATTTTTGTTCAATTAGAAAATCACGTTGATGGATTGATTCATATAAATGAGCTGTCTGATCAACCTATTGGAAAAATTGAAGATATCGTATCTGTTGGAGATCCAATAACTGCTAGAGTTTTAAAAATTGATACTGAGAACAAAAAAATTTCTCTTTCTATGAAAACTGAAGGAAAAAAAGATGATATCGTTGTTGGAAAAAAAAGAAAAAAAGCACCTCCTAAGGAAAAGTAAATTATAGTCTCTCAAGATTTTCTTGAGAGATTTTTAATCAAAAAAACCCCTTGGTTTTTTTATGTATAAACTTTTAATAAAGGTTTTTTGATGAATAAAGATTTAATAGCAATTTTTGAATATTTAGAAAGAGAGAAAGGAATAAAAAGAGAAATAGTAATTAAAGCTATTGAAGAGTCTCTACGTGCAGCTGCAAGAAAAAGCATGAAAGGTGGAGAAAATGTTGATGTTCAAATTCATCCAAAAACTGGAGATATTGATGTTTTTGTAAGAAAAACAATTGTTGAAGAAGTTGAAAATCCAGAAGAAGAGATTTCTCTAGATGATGCTCTAGTTTTAGCACCAGATTGCAAGATTGGACAAAGACTTGAGATCTCGCTTCCTCCGCAAGAGTTTGGAAGAATAGCAGCACAAACGGCTAGACAAATCATCACTCAAAAATTAAAAGGAGCAGAAAAAGATGTGATCTATGAAGAGTATAGACACAGAGTTGGTGAAATCATTTCAGGAACGGTAAAAAGAATTGGAAAAAGAAGAACTATTATAGTAGATCTTGGAAAAGTAGAAGCTCTTTTACCAGAGAGTTATCTTCCTAGAGGAGAGAAGCCTCATATTGGAGAGAGACTACAAGCACTTTTATTAGAGGTTAGAGATACAGATATTGGCGGCGCTGAAGTTATACTTTCTAGAGCTCATGCAAATTTTGTTAAAGCTCTTTTCGAGCAAGAAGTGCCGGAGCTAGCTGATGATGTTATTAGAGTTGAGAAGATAGTAAGAGAAGCTGGCTATAGAACAAAGCTAGCAGTTAGTTCATCTGATAATAGAGTTGATCCAGTAGGAACATGTGTAGGAGTAAGAGGCACTAGAATTAAGAATATAATTCGAGAAATTAACAACGAAAAAATCGATGTTATTCCATATTCAGAAGATATGGTTCAACTGCTTCAAAATGCTTTATATCCCCTTCAACTACAAAGATTAAAAATAAATGAAAAAATAACTGCCGTAGTAGCGGATGATGATTATCCTATAGCGATTGGGAAAAAAGGCATGAATGCTAGATTAATCTCAAAGTTGCTCGATAAAGAGATAGATTTTCAAAAGCTAACAGAATATCAAAAACTTATAACGATACATATGGCTGAGCTCTCAGAAGCTGATAATCCTAAATTGGATGAACCTTTAAAAATAGAGGGATTAAGCTCTCTTTTAGTTGATGGGTTAATCTCTGCTGGATATGATACTGTTAGAAAAATATTACTAGTCCCACCAAAAGAGTTAATAGAAAAGGTACCGGGAATAAACTACTTAGATTTAGCAGATAAAATATTAGAACAAAACAAGTAGGTAAAAGTTTGGCTAAAGATTTAAAATTAAATATTAAAAACGCTCAAATTGCTCAGGCTCTAAAAAAGTTCAATAAAAAGCCTACATCAATCCCAAAAAAAGCAAAACCCAAGCAAAAAGCAAAAGAAGAAAAAGAGCCTACTACTATAAAAAGAAAAGCGAGAATTCTCCCTCCTGAAGAAATAAAACCAAAAGTTGCTATAGAAAAAGAGAAAAAAGAAGAAATAAAACCAAAGCTT
>SDBV01005367.1_pt1 | contig 18131 bp, 18 predicted proteins | sample 2277081 | NCBI WGS metagenome assembly SDBV01 (sample SAMN10402039, study PRJNA504765) | marine sediment metagenome | isolation source: marine sediment core GS10_PC15, 223 cmbsf | place: Arctic Ocean: Southern Knipovich Ridge | collected 2010 | reverse complement strand
TGCCCGGATGACCCGAACAAGATCGACCCCGGCGTGTGCGGTTGTGGCGTACCGGACGACGATTCCGACGACGACGGCACTCCGGACTGCAACGACAACTGCCCGAAAGACCCGGACAAGATCGAACCCGGCGCGTGTGGTTGCGGCGTACCGGACGATGATTCCGACAACGACGGCACCGCCGACTGCATCGACGGCTGCCCGGAAGACCCGAACAAGATCGAACCCGGCGTGTGCGGTTGCGGTGTGGCCGACACAGATAGTGACGACGACGGGACTCCAGACTGCAACGACGGCTGCCCGGACGATCCGAACAAGATCGGACCCGGCATCTGCGGCTGCGGTGTACCGGACGACGATTCCGACGACGATGGTACCGCCGACTGCAACGACGGCTGCCCCGAAGATCCGAACAAGATTGAACCCGGCATCTGCGGCTGCGGTGTAGCCGACACGGATAGTGACGACGACGGGACTCCAGACTGCATCGACAACTGCCCGGATCACGCTAACGCGGATCAGGCGAATTGCGACGATGATGGCAGCGGGGATGTCTGCACGATGGCAGAGTGCGCCGGCGAGCCGGCTTGCAGCGATTGCAACGAGAATGGCATCCCGGATTCGTGCGACATTGCCGACGGGGCCGAGGACCTGAACGGCAATGGCATCCCGGATGAGTGCGAGTGTCCTGCAGATTTCGACGGCGACGGCACTGTCGGGGCGTCGGATTTGGCGCAGCTACTTGGCAGTTGGGGCGAGTGCGCTGGCTGCCCGGCTGATTTCGACGGTGACGGCGACGTGGACGCCGCCGACCTGGCTTCGCTGCTCGGCAGTTGGGGGCCGTGCCTGTAGCAAGACAGCCGTAGACACGGTGCCACGTCAGCCGCGGTGGAGCGGCATCGACTCCAGCGCCTGGTTAGCCTCGCTTAGAAGCTCTCATTTGCATCAATCCTCATGGCCCTTAAGTTCTTCGAGAGGAATCGGGTCCATCTTCCGTATGTCTTTGATCAGCTTCAGGGTTGCTTCATCCGGCTTGAACGGCTTTACCATCAGATCGGTGACATCAGTCAAATCAATCCCTGGCCGCTGGTAGACTATATCCCACTTGGAGACAATGACGTCAACGCCAGCCTGTTTTGCAATCTCTGGAATCTTCTCTTTGATTCTCTCCAGAATATTATCCACAGGCGCAGTGCCAAAGCCCTGTTTGCTTATCAACTCCTGCTGAGCTGGGGTCGGTGGCCAGCCCGAGTCAGCCCAGGTCGGATCGGAGCTTTCGGCTTCCAATTCCTTGACGCGTTTCTCGTCCCCGGCCGCTTTCGCTTTTTCATATTCTGCCCTCAGCCCATCCACATGGCGGCGGAACGCATCTGAACGATAATAGGCCATCGCCAGAGCACGAGAATCGAATGTACCAACTCGTACCTTCGATCCGGAGGGCTTCTGTTGCGATTGCCCGGCCCCGGCTGTCGTGTACGCCGCCAGTCCGGCAAGCACAACAGTCATCACAGCACATGTCATTCTGAATCTTGTCATCGGACTTTCTCCTTTGTCAACGGCCAGCAGCAATTAGCTTGATCCGCATACCATGCGGAACTTCGGTTTCCTGTCCGCACCACACGCCTCTGGATCGCCTGCCAGAGGGGCCTAAAGGAGCGTAACATGGAGCGGTGGCTGCCGCAACGCCGCTGTAGCCCGCAGGTTGGTGCAATGCGGGCCAGAGGGCGCGCCGGCACTGATGGAGGTGTGTGGCCCGCCGCGGCGGGGTCTTGGGCAGTGCTGGTGCGAGCGAGCAGGGGTGCAGATCCCACCCCAGGTGTTGGACGACACGGGCAGCGGTAGTTCGTATCTTGACGGATGATGCTTGGATCGGCGAAGAGGCAGAGCACTTCGCGGCGGCGACCGGAAGAACGTATTGCGTATGTCGATCGGCTTATGTCAAAATGAAAAAAGGGAAGGCCGCTCGTGGCAGCCTTCCCTTCTTAGTTGGTTTGTACGGTTCTGCTAGCGGCCGTAGCCGCCGCCACCACCGCCGCCGCCGCCACCGCCATATCCGCCGCGGCCACCGCCACCGCTACGCGGCTCGCGGGGTCTGGCTTCGTTGACCGTGAGGGCACGACCGCCATGATCCTGCCCATTCAGCGCGTCGATCGCTGCTTGCGCTTCCGAATCAGAGGACATCTCCACAAACCCGAACCCTTTGCTTCGGCCGGTCGAGCGGTCTTCGATGACCTGCGCGCTCTCGATCGTGCCATGAGCTGAGAACATTTGTTCCAAATCGGAACTGCTCACATCATAGCTCAGGTTCCCAACATACAACTTTTTGCCCATCTCTTTTCTCCTAGTCGATGGCGTCGTGATCCCATGATTTTACTTTCAGGATCACAATTGAAAGTGGCCGCTGTTCCGGCCAAGAAGGTAGAAGCGAGATCTAGGCAATTCGATGCGGGACTTGCAAGACAAATTCCTCGTTCGGGCCTGGCTCGTCGATCCGACCGCAAGAATTATACCCCACACTGGGGTAGGTGTACAAGTCATTTCATTAGACGAGCCTAATTTACTGCAGGTACGATCTCTTGATAGCACCGCTGCAGGCCGGATTGCCGACGCGAACGGCGAAGGCGCAATCCTGAGCAGACTGGGAGTCCGTTGGCCGCCAAAGCCTTGCACGATTGTCGTTGGTGCTAGCGGAATTCTGCTGGCGCGGCCTGAGGCGTGGCAAGTCGTCCTCGTCACGCTTGCGGTATTTGAACCCTCGTTTGGCCGATGCTGCGTCGTTCGGCTGCGGTCTTGGCACCGAACCCGACTCCTCCGGGGCTGCGAATGATGTCGCCCGGTGCCCCCATCCTGAGGCCGAAGTTGGTAGTCTGAGCCGCCGCAGTAGAATGTCGCGGGCATTGTTCGATCGAGATTGCTGAGTCTGGCAGGATCGCAATTGTCTGCGGACCGATTCGAGGGAAGTACGAGTTGTCGCGCGTCAGAGTCAACACCGTTGAAGTCCGGCCATCGCGCCTGCCCGCTGAGTTTGAAGGCCTGCACATCGCGCAGCTTAGTGACCTGCACCTTCGCCGGTGGAACGGTGTGCTGGATGAAACGCGCCAGCGCTTGCTGGAACTCGATGCAGAACTGGTGGTGATCACCGGCGATATCGGCGACGCCCATGTCGAAGCGCAGAGGTCGGCCGATCTGGCGGCCCGGCTCTTGGAAGGCGTTCATCCGAGCCTGGGTTGCTTCGGTGTATTGGGCAACCACGACGATCCGCAACTTGCAGAGCAACTCGCCGGCCATGTCCGCATAATGTCGAACGAGCACGCGAAACTGACCAAGGCCGGTGACAGCGTGATGATTGCCGGCGTTGATGGGCGGACACTGACGTCGGGCGACATTCCATCCGCACTCTTGGGCATCAAGCCCGGCTCTTTCACAATCCTGCTCGCGCATCGCCCGCCGGTGGTCTACCGCCTTCCGCCGAACTGCGTCGACTTGATGTTGGCCGGCGATACCCACGCAGGCCAGATCCGCCTGCCGGTCATCGGTCCGCTGTGCCCGACCTTCGAGGGCATCCCACGGAAGTACTGCCGGGGCTTGCACGAAGTGAACGGCACATCCCTTCACGTCTCGGCCGGAGTGGGGTGCTGCTGGGCTGTGCCGTTTCGGATCGGCTGCCCGCCCGAGATCGCCTTGATCACACTGACTGGAAGGTCTGCTGCGGTTCGGTGAGTCGTGCTCCCGCAACCGACGCTGCTCCGCGTCGTGTGCACATGCGCGGTATCCCGGACCGACCGCTTCCATTGGCGGCTCGGATAGTCCGCAGTTGTCTTTGCGGCGAAGCGTGCCTAGACTCATGGTGTCCGTCTGATCACACTCCACGAGCCCGGAGGATCTGCCTTGGATCGATTCCACACATTCACTAGTTCTCGCATGGCTGTTCTGATGATCGGCTGCCTTCTCGCGACTTACGGCGCCGAAGCGGGCGATCCAGACCCGGCCGGCCGACTCGAGCAGGCCATCGCCCTGTACGATTCGCAGGACTACACCGAGGCCAAAGCCCTGTTGAGCGAACTCGACCCGGCTGCGCTGAGCGACTCTGCTCGCGAGCAGTTCGAGAAGTACCGCAGCCTGACCGACGCTGCGATGGCGGGTGTGGCGGCGGCGCACGATAAGTACAATCAGGCACGTGGTGCTCTCCGCAACCGTCAACTGGCGCAGGCCAAGGAGCTGCTGGCGGAGGTGATTGATAATGCTCATGTGCCGACTGATTTGAAGATCAGTGCCCGTGCGCGTCTGGCGCGGGTCGCACTTTTGGAACGCAAGCAGAGCCGGCAGCAGAGCCGCAACCCCGCGCCGAGCCCGCAGAACACGCCCGCTCGATCGCCTTCGCTGTTTACTGTCCATACCGATCCAATGGACCGCGCCCGAGAGTTCGTGCGTTTGGGTGCCGACGCCGTTCGCCGCCGCGACTACTTCAAGGCTCAAGAGCACTTCAACGCGGCGGTCATGCTGGTGCCGGATGCGCCGTTGGAAGAGATCGTCGTCCTTGTGCCGGCGGGCATGAACGTCAATCACATGCCGGTTACGCAGGTCGAAGAAGTGCATCTCGTGGCGCCGCGGCGGCGGGTCACGATGAACATGCAGTTCGGCGTCGGCCGACTGATCGGCGTGCAGTCCTTTCAGTTCGCCGGCGGTCCGCAGAGCGGCGTAGGCGCGCCGGGGTTCGTGCAGCTTCCGAACATCTCGCGGACCCAAATCAAGACCACCGCCACCGCCGCTGCCAGCGCCCCAGCCCCGAGCATCGGCGGCGGCAGGACTCTGACCTTCGTTCAGGATTACTTGGTCCTGTTCATGCCGCGCCTGGACCCGCCCAAACCACCCACTCCCTGATGTCGATTCGCAGTGGCTCGTGCGTACGCACTGGTGCGCCGTCTGAGGCAATGAGGACATTAACATCCTGCTCCCCAACGCCTTGTGACGAAATGGCTTTGTTCGGCCACTGAGCTTTTGGTGACTGGTGACTGGCGACTCGTGGCGCGCTGGTCGTGGCCGTCGCTCTGCATTCCGCAATCCGAAATCCGCATTCCGCAATTCCTCCAAGCTCCCCTTCGGGTCGCCGCTAAACACTCTACTGACAACTGAAGACTGACCACTGACAACTTCCTCTATTCCGCAACTCCGTCCCTTTTCGTCCTTCGTACGTTGTCCTTCCCGTTGTCGGCATTGCACTTGTGCCGAGTTTGGCTTCGTTTGGCGCTACACGTTTCGCCGCGCTCTGCCGTCTTCTTTCGTAATTCTGAATTCGCAATTCGTAATTCTCACGGTCCGCGCACACCGCTGCCGTCCGAGACGCGCCTCATTCTTATAACTTGCCACGTGATCGCTGAGCGAGTCCCCGCCAACCGAGCGCCCGGCGGATTTCACAGCGCGCACCCTCGCCACGCCGCACAGAAGTGAAGGCGAGCGCTCTATCTCATGCCGAGAAACAACAGCGCCTGCGGAATTGCCGGGAGGCCCGCAAAGCGGCGATGCTCCCTCGATCTGAGCAAGGGACGCATCCCTCGTCTTTCCCGCCCCAGGGTCATGGTCTGCAAGAATAAGCCAAAGATATCCAAGCACGCTGTAGCAACCTGTCCGGGTTCTCCTTACAATGAGCATTGGGAATCGAGGCGTATAGAGCCGCGTTTCTGCCTAAACTGATTTGTGGGCGTTGGCGAGCTGGTTCTTCGGGGATTGCATCGGGAACAGCGGTTTCTGTTCTCTTATGAACTGCATTCGATGCGGACCAACAAACCAGGGAATTGGCCATGAAGCATTTCACCGTTTCTTCCGTCGTCGTTCTCTTCTCGTTAGCTGGTTGTAGCAATGAACCGCAAAATGCAGGACCTTCGCAGGGTCCTCAAGTCGCTGTCGGCTGTATATCCGACCTAGAGTGTGACGACGGCGAGCCTTGCACAGTGGACTCGTGCGACGTTGGGCCAATTGGTGCCGAGTGCGTCCATGAGGACGCGACCTGCGACAATCCGAATTTCGTTTGTGATGTCCGTACCGGAGCGTGCGTATGCGACGAGAGCAGCGACTGTGACGACGGTACGTTCTGCAATGGCGTAGAATCCTGCTCAGACGCCGTGTGCCTATCCGGTGAGTCACCCTGCATCGGAGTTCAGGAGTGTGACGAAGCAGAAGGCTACTGCTTCACGCCGCTAGAAGCCATCCAGACGGCCACTTGGTTGGTGCTCGCTGGCAGCGATTGGTCGGGATTCACCGCTACTGCATTCGGCGTGACGGATGAGATGTTTGCTACAAGCGCCCACGTCACGGAGGGACTGAAGAGCTTATTCGGAGAGCCCACGGCTCAGGCATTCCTGTTCCAACACGAGACCGGTGCATGGAGGGCGATCACGGATGTCTGGGCGCATCCAGGCTATGACGCCAGCAATGTGGCCGGTACTCCGGACGTAGGCCTTCTGCGGGCAGCGCCACTAGATTCATCTTCCGGATCATTTGAGCCCTTGTTCTTGGCAGAGGATGTTGGACTATCCGACCTACAGGTTTTCGATGAGGTTTCTATTTGTGGATTCCCCGCCGATGTGACCGAAGTATTTGACCTTCCGGGCTTGTTGGCTGGGACGATTCGCCCACGGACAACCTGTCTCCAAGGCACGATTAGCGCCCTACGGCCATTTGATCCGTTTGAGCCAGCGACACCCGACAATACGTTCCTAATCCAGTACGATTTGCCCATTGTCGGAGGGACCAGCGGGAGTGCTGTATTTGACAGCCGAGGTTCCATCATTGGCGTCAACTCCTTTGGTTTCACAACGGGAGGAGATTTCCACTTTGCCATCAGAAGTGACATACTGCGAGAACTCCTATCTTGGACTGAATCTGGGATCGCTGAGAGCACTGTGCTCGATGAAATCAGGTTGGATGTCCCACCTTGTCACACGTCATATTTCAATTCTGAGTGGCAGTTCGGATTCGATCTTCCTGCCGGGTTCAACCAGCTTCCGAACGATGAATCCGTGTTTGAAGTCACATTCAATAGAACCAGCGAATCGCAAGGCGTGATAAGTTTTATCGGAATAGAAGTTACGGACGGCAGCCTTGAAGCCACCTACCTCTCATTCTTGCAGTATCTTGAAGAAGAGGCCTCAATTGAGATGATCACAACCGACCCAATTGTCATGTCAAACGGAGTTCCGGGGTTCATTACAGTCGTACTCTCACAGAATGAAGATAGCAGCAATCCTCAAGATGATTTCTACTTCTATGTTGTGCAGACAGTTGGAGTGTTTGGCGTATATCATTTCTGGGGGAGCACGAGAGTGTCGGACGTACCGTCGTTAGGCCCGATCTTGGCAGACGCCGCTCTGTCACTTTGCACGGAGTGGCCCCGAACTGCGAGTCGCTCTCCATCATCAGTCCCACGTTACGGCCAGAGCGAATGGGATGTATCACTCTATCAAGACATGGTTAGTGAAGCCGCCGAGAACATTCAACGAAATCTCCAACCGGCTGACCAGAACATCGAGAAAGATTGAGTGTGCCCTCACCTCGTATCCAGAGGAAGTCTCGCTCTAACAAGGTGTGGCAACGAGACATGATTGTGTTAGGTGTGGTTCCTTCAGAAGTTGCATAATGCACGCGACCTTTCACCGACAAACCGAAACACGCTTGGGGCCGAAGGGGGTCGGCTTGCGGGCCGTCGGCTGTTCGCGTTGAACTCGACTGCCCGCGTGACATGCCCGACGCAAACTCGCCACAGACCCACTCGAATCTCGCGTGGGTGCCGCTGGTCCGCCCTGCACCACAACGAGCTCGTTTTGTTCGCCCAGCGCGATTCTGACGTCTGGGAAGTCGCGCAGGCTAAAGCCCGCGGCTCCTTGAGCGGAGAGGGTCTCATGCATCAGCGCTGCATGGTGCGTCGTCTAGGGCGACAACGCGCTAGTCGGGCACCTTCTTGATCAGTTCATTCACGGCGCGTTCCAGTTCGGCGTCGTGCAAATCTCGGTGGCGGATGATGCCGTCGTGATCCAGCACGAAGATCGTTGGGTACATGCGGACGTTGAACTGCTTGGAAATGGCGCCGCCGCTGCCTTCGCAAAAGTTCGGCCAGGTGATCTTTTCTTCCTTGAACCGCTTCTTGAGGACCGACCGGTCCGGGTCGCTGTTGATGCCGAGCAGCGTGAATGGCTTGTCCTTGAGCTTCTTGACCATCTCGCGCTGCTGCGGAATCATTTGCACGCAGCCGCCTCACCAGAAGCCCCAGAAATCCAATACGACGACCTGGCCCTTGAATTGCGACAGTTTGATTTCTTTGCTCTCGACGTCCTGACCGAGAATCTCCGGTGCCTTCATGCCGAGTTGCAGATGCTCCAACTCGTAGATGTATCTGCCTGCTTCCTCGGCCTCTTCTGTGCCGCCGAGATCTTTCACCACTGATCGGAAAAACTCGCCGGCCCTCTGACGGTCGGCTTTTTGTTTCTCTTTGTTGACCGAGAAGCCGGGCAGCATGATTAGCGGTCCGTCATAGAGCGACTTGGCCAGCAGCAGCGTGGCCCGGCCTTTGGCCTGTTTATCCGGGTTCACCTCGCGGACCTTTTCGCAGAACTTGCGGAGTTGTTCCTGGTCCATGATCGCAAACCGGAGCCCATCTCCGATTGCATCCTTGATCGCGGGATCCGCGGCGTGGTTCTCGCTGAGCACTTCGAAGGCCCACTGCGGGTCGGATTGCCGGCCGCCCATGCCGAAGAGCATTGTGCCGGCCATCATGCCGTTCTCGACAATCCAAGCCAGGGGCGGGATGGCTTCGGACTTGCCTGCGTGGGCCTCCGCAAGTTTCCGAAAGCGGGGCAGAAACTCGCCGGCCGGATTGCCGGACATGTCGAACATCTTCTGAGGATTCTCGGCAGACTGTTTCTCGATCCCCTCCATCCACTCCTGCTGGGCTTGTTCGTACTCCTTCTGGAGCTTGTCGAACTCCTCATCGGCCAGGGCGCCAAGCGATCCCGCGAGGAGGCCCAGAGCCGCGATCGAGACAGTCAGCTTCCGCATTTGAAACTCCTTAATGTGCCTGAACAGCCCAGCTTCCAGTTTGCTCTATCTTAACAGTCAAGACGCAAAACCGCCGCAATTGAGGCCAGAAATTCTGACAGATTTCATGAGGAATCTGTCCCTCGGCGAGAGACGCGGAGCGCCTTGCGGCAGCGACTCCGTGCGGAGATTGAGGCGAAGCGCATCATTCGCGAGGCCCGGCGGGAGGAGGCGGCGGTTCGCAAACGCGTGCGGGAGAAGCTTCGCGAAGAGGCAGCGATCGAGCATTCGCGCGAGGGACGGATTCGGATGGCGTATTCGGCGGCGGAGTTGCACGCGATGCTGCAGACGGCAATGCGGTTGAACATCCAAATCTGATGGGATATCGCAATCGTACGAGGTCTGTCCGTGCCCCAAAAGCGCCGGTGCGGGGTCATTGACCGGTTCCGCCGCGGCGGACTCCCGGCTCTGATTGTTGTTCCGGATCCAGCAACCCATTCCTCCCGGCCGTTGACCGGTTCCGCCGCGGCGGACTCCCGGCTCTGATTGATTCTTCAGGTACGCGAGTCTATTCCTCCAGCTTCCGTCGCCAAGAGGGCATTGTGTCCTTGGTGATGTCCTTCCACAGCCCGCGCCGGGCGCTGCGCGCCCGCTTCTCCAATTCAACAAAGGCAGCCATGCGGGGGTGTTCGAATCGCGGGTCGGCGTAGCCGTGGCCGGTCTCGATCAGAGTGGCGTTGAACAGCTCGCCGGTCTCGTCCAGATAGACATAGGCCAGTACTCGGCCGTACTTGTCGCGCGTGCGCCCGGGGGCGAGTTCCAGCCTGATCCGCCTGGAAAGTAGCGCGTTCTTGGCACATGCCGAAGCCTCCCGGCCATAGTGGCCTGGCTCGCGCTTGCTCTCCGGAATCTCGGGCGTGTCCACGCCCCACAATCGTACGCGGGTCCGCGTGTAGCGCCCGTCCGAGATATCGATCTCGAACGTATCACCGTCCATTACCGCGACGCAGTTGAAGGTCTTGTCGTGGTAGCGGGTGCGATCGTCGCCCTGCCAGCCCAGATAGCCGCGATGATCGACGTAGGCCAGGATCAGCAGCAGCACGATTACAGCAGATGCAATCGGGTGTCTCTGCCAGTAGGGCCGCCAGCGAATGTGTGGTGTGCGTTGGCCCCGGAGGTAGCGGGTGATGTTCATGGATGTTGACGCATCGGTCAGTTGCTCGGCGTTTCGCGATCGAGTTCAAACGCGGCGTGCAACAGTTGCAGTGCCTTTTGGCCGTCGTCGGCCCGCACCATGCAACTGATCACGATTTCACTCGTGGAAATGTTCTCGATGTTGATGCTGCCGGCAGCGAGCGTGGCGAACATCTTTCGGGCCACGCCGCTGTGCGAACGCATGCCGATGCCGATGACGCTGACCTTGCTGATCGGTTCGGAAACCTCGTATCGCGCGGAAGGCCAGCCGTCGACAAGCCGATCCGCAACGGCCCGGATGGCGGGCAGGTCGCCGGCTTCGGAAGTGAAGCCGATGTTGGCCAACCGGCCGTCCCGGTGGATGGTCTGCATGATGTCGTCGATGATGATGTCGCGCGTGGCCAGTTCGCTGAAGATCCGGGCGGCGGCGCCCGGTTCGTTGGGCACGTCGGTGAACACGACGGTCGCGAGGTTCTCCTTCAACGTCGCCCCGCGAACGACCACATCTTCCATTCCCGGCGTCGAAGCCACGATTTCCGTCCCCGCCGTATCGGTCAGCGAACTGCGTACGCGGATGGGCACGCCGTACTTTTTGCCAAACTCGACCGCCCGGGAGTGCATCACGCCCGCACCCAGACTGGCCATTTCCAGCATTTCATCATAGCTGATGCAGTCGATCTTGCGAGCCTGCGGCACCACGCGGGGGTCGGCGGTGTAGATGCCATCGACATCGGTGTAGATTTCACAGGCCTCGGCCTCGAGCACCGCAGCAAGAGCCACGGCGGTTGTGTCCGAAGCCCCTCGGCCAAGGGTGGTGAGTTCGCCGCCTTCGTCGATGCCTTGAAAACCAGCGCAAATGACGATTTTGTCCTCGGCGAGTTCTTTTTCAATTCGTTGGCGGTTGATCCGCCGGATGCGGGCCCGGGCGTGAGTGCTGTCGGTCACCAGGCCGACTTGCCCGGCGGTCAGGCTGATGGCCTTCTCTCCGGATTCGGCGATGGCCATGGCCATCAGCGCGATCGACACTTGTTCGCCGGTGGTTAATAGCACGTCGAGCTCGCGTTTGGGCGGGTTCTTCGAGACTTGATGGGCCAGGGCGATGAGCTGGTCGGTGGTTCGGCCCATAGCGCTGATGACCATGACCACGCGGTTGCCGTCGAGCTGGGCCCGGATGGCCCGCCGCGCAGCACGATGGATTCGCTCAGCGTCCGCGACGCTGCTGCCGCCGAATTTCTGAACGACCAATCCCATCAAGTGGATTGTACAACGTTCTGACTGAGTTGGCGATTGTCCAAGAGCGGTGGCATCGCGCCCTGCGGCTCGGGCGTGACACGATCGAGCGTTTGCGACTTCGAGAGTTGATAGGGCATCATACGGGTCATCCGCAAGAGTGCGTGACGCTGACCCTGCGGATGTGGCAGCGCGGCGGCCTGGACGGCCAGCGCCATGGCCCGCTCCACGGTGCCGTTTTGGGGCACAGCGCTGTTCTCGCAGAAACGGATTTCATCGTAGGGCGTGCTGACCCACGTTTCGGCACTGCTTTCCGATTTTGTGTCCGTCGCGTAGGCGTATCCAATGATTCGCCATTTTGGTGCGATTCGCCGGACCATCGCGAGCTGGTAGAGCACGACCGAATCCAGCAAGCTGCGCGTCGTCGGCAGGATCACGACCGTGACGGTCCGATCCTTGCAGAACGAATGCGTTCTGATCCACCATTCGTCCGTCAGCCAGGGAACGAGTTTCCCCTCGGCATCAGTCGCCTCGATGCACAGTTCGATGGGCTTTTCGGGTTCGACTTCGATGCACTCACCGATGCCGTCAGCGGGGAAATAGATTCGCTGGGGTTTGACGGGGCGGCGGCGACATTGGGTAATTTCGCGTCGCCGTTTTGCACGCATCCTTGCGTCCATGTGGACCAGACTCCTTCCGGACCGGCACCGTTGTGGTGCCAGTCTGGGTCATCGGCAAGCCATTTGGCAAAACTTGATTCCCAAGAGGCGATATCAGTACCAATATCGCGGATCGCTGAGCCGCGCAGGCCGATCGTCCGCCACAAGTACTTGCTGGTCAAATGCTTGAGTGAAGAGAGGGCTTCATGAGCGGAGGAAGTAGTCCATCAAGTCGTGGCCGATCGCCAGATGCAAATTGCTGTTCTCAGCGCTGATTTCGCAGAAATCGAGGGACTCGTCGGGCTCGATTGAACTGCCGGCCATGCAGAACGGAGGAGGCGTGGCGGTGTGCGTGCGCCGGGCCACCGGCGTCGGATGATCCGGCATAAGCAGGCACTTCCACTCGTCAAATCCGCGGAGCTTGTCCAGAACCGGCCCGACGATGTGCTCGTCGATTCGCTCGATGGCCTGCACTTTGGCGGCGGCGTCCCCACTGTGTCCTGCTTCATCGGGTGCTTCGATGTGTACACACACGAGATCAAACTTGTCCAAGGCTTCGACGGCTCGTTGACCCTTACCTTCATAATTCGTGTCGAGATAACCGGTCGCCCCCTCGACGGCCAGCACGGGCCAGCCGAGCAGCACGGCGATGCCTCGAATCAAGTCGACGGCGGCGACGCACGCGCCGCGCAGGCCGAATCGCGACTCGAAGGAGGGCAACGCCGGCAATCCGCCCTGGCCCCACAGCCAAATGGACGTGGCGGGCAGTTTGCCTGCTTCGCGCCGCTTCTTGTTCACTTCGTGGTGCTCCAGAATCTCGCGGGATCGCGACATCAGCTCGCGGACGATGTCAGCGTCGCGCCCCCTGGGCATGTGCTCGGCGATCGGTTGATTCGGTATGTCGTGTGGCGGCGTACAGTGGGCCTCGAACCCGGCTGCTTCCTTGAGGATCATCAAATGGCGGTACATCACGCCGGGGTGGAATCGAATGCGGTCGTTCGCGAGCGCGCTGTTCAGATCGGCAATCAACTTGTCGGCTTCAGGCTGTGAAATGTGGCCTGCTGAGAAATCGACCATGACGTCGTGGAGAATGGTGGTCAAGTTGCAGCGGAAGACGATATCCCGCGGCCCAACGGGCAAGTTCTGCGCTGCCGCTTCAATGGGGGCCCGGCCCGTGTAGTATTCAGCCGGGTTGTAGCCGACCACGGAAAGCGTGGCGACATCGCTCGCCGGGAGGAATCCGTCGGGCACAGTTCGCGCCGTTCCAATGCGGCCGTGGCCGGCAATCCAGTCCATATTCGGCGTGCGTGCGGCCTGTAGCGGCGTCCGGCCGTTCAATTCTCCGAGCGGTTCGTCGGCCGCTCCATCCGGCAGAATCAGCGCGTGTTTCATAGCGCGGACGTTATCCGCCGCACGGCGAGCGGTCAATCCATCCCAGACGATTGCTTGGTGTTGCAGGGTGCTCATCCGAGCCCCAGGCGCAAGTGCGGGATCACTGGCCGGTCGCTTGCGCTCGCGGCTCTGATGGTCCTCGCAGGATCACGCACGGCGCGATGGTTTGCCGCATCGTTTGGCGTCTGGTAGATTGAGCGCATGATCGAAATCGGGCCCTACGAGATACATGCCATCGAGACCGGCCGCTTCCGCCTCGACGGCGGCGCTATGTTCGGCGTGGTTCCCCGCGTGCTCTGGGAAAAACAGACCCAGCCGGACGAGCTCAACCGCATTCCGCTTTCGATGCGGGCGCTGCTGGCGGTCGATCGGGCCGCTGGGCGGGTCATTCTGGTCGATACGGGCGCCGGTGACAAATGGACTTCGGATGAGATCGAACGGTTTGCATTTGATATTGAAGGCGATCGGCTCGGCGCCGGCCTCCGCAAGCACGGGCTGAGCAATGACGACGTTACGGATGTCATCATCACTCATCTGCACTTTGATCACAACGGCGGGTTGACACGATGGGAGGACCGCGAGGCTCAGCGCGCCACACCCCGATTTCGCAAAGCGAAGCACTGGCTGCACGCCGGGCACTATGCGCACGCCACCGCGCCGACTCCGAAAGACCGTGCTTCATTCTATCAGCGGGATATCCAACCAGTTGCCGAAGCCGGCTTGCTTGAATTGGTCGAGGGCGACGATCCGAAATCGCTCATTCCAAACGTCTCGTGGTTTCTGGCGAGCGGCCACACACCGTACCAGTTGCTGCCGCGATTCTCCGATGATCACGCTGCCATTCAGTATGTCGCCGACCTGATCCCAACGGCTGCTCACCTGCCCATTCCGTGGGTGATGGCTTACGACAACGAACCGCTCAAAACCATGACCGAGAAGCAGCAGATTCTGCGAGACTGCGCCGAGCAGAATCTGATGTTGTTCTTCGAACACGATCCACAGGTGGCGGCGGCCTACATCGACACGACCGGCAGGCGGCCCAGAGTGAAGAAGGCCGTCCCGTGCTCTTGATGTCTGAATGGATTGCTTGACCGGCGTAAATCGAGCAACGGGCGAGGCTGTCCTGTATGAGGCATCGCGCAGGCTAAAGCCTGCGGCTCCTTGGTTCGTTCGCTATTCGAACATCAACAGATGGCATCCGGCCTATCTTGATCGGCCCGTTTCGTCTTTAAGTATTGGCGGAATGATTGCAGACGTGGGAGTGATTCCAGATCCCTTGCTCTCTTCGCTGCCATCTTGCTGGCGATGATGTCGTCAATGTGGCAAACGGGAAAACCCTCAACTTCGACTCTACGGCTCCACGCATCTTCAAAGCGCTCGATGCCATCCGGGGCAAAGACCAAATCAAGGTCGAAGGGACCGTTCTTGAGTTGCACGAAATCCTTGCCGCGCAGAATATCGTCAGCGTGTGAATCGTTCAATTGAAATCCCAACTCGCGCAGTGCCTGCACGAGGGCCTGGCAGTTTTCGGGGCTGCGGTCAACGAAGAGGTCGGCGTCCTGCGTGGTGTCCGGGAAACCGAGCAGGATGGCGCCGGACTTTCCAATGAACAAGTACCGGCAGTTGTGGCGACGAAGCACATCGCGGATTTCCTGAGCCTGACGATACTCAAACGCGGCCATAGCCCAGCCAATCAGGTAGATGTTCCTCACACCAGCGGCGATAGTCTTCCATGGTGTCGAACGCACGATACGAGGCGTCGTCCAGGACGGGTTTGTGCGTGCGGATGAACGCGTATCGCATCCGGGTTTCGAGTGATCGTTTTGCGGCGGCTTCGAACTCTTCAAGCCACTCTCGCGGAATTGCCTGTTCCGGTTCAGAATCGCGTTTCACCATCGTTTCGCCTTGATAATCGGCCCAGGTCCATGCACCGCATACGCAGTGTACATCAATCGAACGTCTTGACCCAGGCGATTCCCGAGATGCCGTTTTCCGGATTGACGTAGGGGGCGAGTTGGCCACCAAATACCTCCGGTGGGCGTCCGCTGGCGACCGTGTGCCCGACGACCAAACCCAGGGCGGCGCCGAACACCACGTCCGAAATCCAATGCTCGCCGTCGTCGAGACGCTCCATGGCCACCAGTGCGGACAGGCCATAAAGCGGCACGCCGACCCACGGGCCGTAGGCTTCGTGCATCACCGTTGCGAAGGTCACGCTGCTCGAAGTGTGTCCCGATGGAAAGGCCTGTTCCTCGCCGTTGGGACCCTCGCGGTTCGACACGATTTTGATAAGAGAAGTACTCAGACCGTTGATGACCAGCGCGTCGATCAGCGTCTTGCCGACTTCGTAGGTCTTGCCATCCTGCTTGACCGCGCCCACCGTATACCACAGTCCGGCCAAGGCGAAGTGGGTCGCCGGGCTGCCGGCGAAGGACAGCGCATCGCGCCAGCCTTGGCCGAAGTGATGATTCTCATCAAAGAACTCGGCTGTGTCCTCGTCCTGGTGTTGGGCTAAGGCAATGCTCGCCCCGCCCGCGCCGGCGAGGATGACCAGATTCAACGGATTCGTGTAAACGTCAACGGTCTGATGCCACAGATCCCCGGGCCAATGCTTGATGTCGCGCCACAGGGTATCCCTGAAGGAAGGCAGAGGCCCGCGGGCCAGTATCCTGCGCCCGCGGCTGGAGGAATCCGCGTCATCGGCGGCGCCTTCATCAGCCTGGTATGCCGCGAGCGAGAACGTCGCCGGCACCGTGGTTGGTCTCATGGGCCGCACATCCGCCGAGAGCCACCCCTCGTCTGGCGTGTCCGTTCGCAGCAGGTCCCGGGCTTGTTCTTGCTGCAGCCGCGCGAGGCGCTCATCTTGAATCCGGTTGAGCCGCGCGTCGAGACCGGCTTGCGGCGCGCCTTGGCAACCGGCCGACATGAGCACGGCCGCCAGAACACAGGTAAGCCGATGGGATGCAACAGAGGGCGAGAATCGTGTCATCACAATCTTCCTTTTTCGGTCCCGTGCGGACGGGGCTTGTCACGAGTATTGCACCGCGCCGGGTATTTGTTTAGCGTCTCCCGACTGAGCCGCGGCCTTCAGGCCGCGGACCGCAGTTGCGGGCGACCTACGGACGGTCCGGACCCTGAAGGGCCCGGCTCAAGGACGTCCAAGGCCGGACTTGACGCCACGCTGAACACGTACGCGCCGGCAGGACGGGCCAGAGTGTAACGCATCGCAGGGCAACGGTCACGGTTGATTTTCGTTCTTCCTGAATTATGATATAGCGTTCGGGTTTGCACGACTGGTCGAGTGTCAGGGTCGAAGATGATGCAGCGGATTCTTGTAGCCATCCCCACGTACAACGAGCGCGACCATGTGGAAGAGGTTGTTGCAGCGGTGCGTGGCTACGCCTCAGATGTTGTGGTCGTCGATGACGGTTCGACCGAGGGGAGGCGCGATATGATCCGGGGCATCGACGGCATTGACTCAGTTTTCCACGACGAAAATCATGGCTACGGGCAGGCGCTCATCACCGCCTTTGGCCAGGCGCTGGCCCACAAATACGATTGGCTGATCACGATCGATTGCGATCACCAGCACGAACCCGCCTGCATCCCGAAATTCCAGGAGGCGATCGCGGCGGATGACGCCGACATCATCAGCGGAACGCGCTACCTGCGAACATTTCACAACAACGGCACAGCGCCTGCGGACCGTCGGCGGATCAATCAAATCATCACGGAGACTCTGAACCAGCGTTTGGGCACGGAATTGACCGACTCGTTCTGCGGCTTCAAAGCTTATCGGGTCGACGCGCTCAAGCGACTGTCCCTCGATGTCACCGGTTACGCTATGCCCCTGCAATTGTGGGTGCAGGCTGTAGACCACGGCCTGCGCATTCGCGAAATACCCGTTCGACTCATTTACAACGATCCCAATCGCCATTTCGGCGGCGGCCTGGACGATCCGGAATCGCGCCTCGCGCACTACATGTCGGTGCTGGACGAGGAATTGAGAAAGACGCGGCGGGCTCCGCAGCCGCAGGCCGGCGACCCGGTTGGTTCTGTGTTATGCCCGTGACCATCGATTCGACCACTCTCAAGACTCCGCCCCGAAGCGGCGACGTGCTCATCGAGCCGGGCTACGATTCGTTCCGTTCCATGATCGAGTCGAACATGACCCGGAACACAAGCCGCGACGTCACGATCTGCGGCGTGGCCTTCGATGAATATCGCCGCATGGTTCGCGAAGCACTGGCCCTGAGCACGGATCGGCCCATCATTGCCCATGGCCACCAGCCGGAATTCTACCACTGCGGCGTGTGGGCCAAGGGCATCGTTGGCCAGCGGCTGACGGACGATCTTGGCGCGGAGGTCGTTCACGTCCTGATCGATCATGACAAAGTGAAGCAACGACACTTGCAGGTTCCGTATGCGACTTCGGGGCGCGTGCGCGTTGCGCACGTTCCCATCGAAGAGAAACAGACAGCCGCTTTTTTCGAGCAGCTCCCAGCCTGGAATGAGGCCGACTGCGCGCGGTTTGGTCGCGAGATTGCCGAAGCGAATGAGGAGGCCAGCCGCTCATCGGTTATGCCGATCTTGCTGGACGGCCTTCGCCGGGCGCGGGCGCCGCGCGAC
>SDBV01005366.1_pt1 | contig 18137 bp, 19 predicted proteins | sample 2277081 | NCBI WGS metagenome assembly SDBV01 (sample SAMN10402039, study PRJNA504765) | marine sediment metagenome | isolation source: marine sediment core GS10_PC15, 223 cmbsf | place: Arctic Ocean: Southern Knipovich Ridge | collected 2010 | reverse complement strand
CTAGTATAAATTTTGACGACCGGGTGCTTTTGCAGTTCGAAGAGCGATATTCGAAAGACAACCAGGACTTACCGGCTAGAATATTCATGGGCATTGGTGGGTTGGAGTCTCCCGCTAACCTTGCCGCCTTCTGGCGTCTTATCGCTGCAATCAAGAGCAGAGAGTATGAAAATATCATGCTTGAGACTCATGTCTTCCCTGACGAAACGCATTTGTCAGCTTGTGGAGCGATTTTCAACCGCGGTCTGCGGTTCATCTACACCGCTTGAGATTAGGTAATTATAGTTTCGATGCAATCATACCCTGGATAACAAGATATCACAGGAGGACCAATGGAAAAGCTCACTACCGAGGATAGGTTTGCAATCCTGGAACTGGCCGCGCGATATAACTATGCTTCCGACTACGGCGATGCTGATGCGTGGGCGAATACCTTAACTGATGACGGTCCCTTCGAAGGAGAACAACGAACGCCGGATAGTACCGAGAAGCAGTTCACCGTTAAAGGAAGGGATGAATTGAAGCACCTGTATAACTCGTTGCACGAGAAATGGGGAACAACCCGCTATCGGCACTGGAACAACAACCACCTTGTGGACGGAGATGGTGATGCTGCTTCTCACACCTGTTATTTCCTGTTTATTCGACTCAACACTGGATCGCCAACAATAGAATCTACTGCCGTCTACAATGACAAGTTGAAGAAGATCGATGGCGAATGGAAGTTCTCGTGCCGGAGAATCACCTGGGACTGACGGTGAAGCAGCTTCTCTGGCAATATACAATGTGAGTGAATATCCAAGCACACTCTGTTTAGCTATTGAATTAGATATTTTCTAGAGAGTTATGAAGCAAACCAAATCACGGAGGATAATCGCGACTTTAGAATAAATTCAGGAGGAAATGCAATGGGCACGGATTCAGAAAAGGTAAATAACCAAAGTGCTGGACAAGGGAATTGGGATAATATGTACGCGGGGATAGAAAAAAGCAAGATGTTCTTGCGTATCTACCGTGATGTCTATGGTGATGACTACGCAGAAGGGGTAGAGCAGCTGGGGCCTGTTACTAAGACCGACCTTATACGTATTGCCCACTTTCTCTCAATTAATTCAGGGAAAACTTTTATAGATCTAGGGTGTGGGCGTGGTGGTCCAGGACTATGGGTAGCACGAGAGACTGGCGCTGATCTTATCGGAATTGATCTTTCTCCTATTGGTGTTGAGCAGGCAAAGCGACGTGTTTCTGATTTTGGTTTGGAGGGACATGCGCGATTTTTTGTTGCAGATTTCTGTGCAACAGGGCTACAAGATAAGAGTTGTGATGGTGCAATAAGCATAGACACGTTGTTTTTTGTTCCAAACCAAACCGCAGCAGTGAGCGAAGTAGCTCGAATTCTACGTTCTGGAGCACGCTTCGTTTTTACAACAGTTGAAAAACTAGATAAAGACACACTTACCGACCGTGAACTCTACGGCGACAATCGTTTGCTCCTGCTCGATAGTGGATTTGTGGTAGAGGAATATCATGAGATGCTAGACTGGGGACGTTATCGTGCCGTATTAGAGAGATGGCTAGCTGAGCAAGCTACCCTAATCAAAGAGATGGGCGACACTGCGGCTAGACTTTTTATCAATGCAGCAAAGGAAGTCCCTGGCACGTTAGCAACTCTTCGGCGTCTTTTTATTGTCTGTAGGAAAATATGATTTTTTCGGTGCATAACACGAGCATTTGTCGTGCCAAGGTAAATCCGTTTTGTCTTGTGAGTGAGAGAAAGGAAAATCAAATCCCAACTGAGCTGTGCGGGGGCAGCTGGGCAGTAGCAAAATAGACTTGAAATATCAAGAACATATGGAGGAGAAAACAATGAACCTATTTGTTGTAGATGAAAAGAAATGTGATAGCTGCGGAATATGTGTCGAAGAATGTCCGATACGAATTATCGAATTCGAAGACAAAACGCAGGTTCCTACTCCGATAGACGAAGCAGATAAAATATGCCTGAATTGCGGCCATTGTGTAGCCGTCTGCCCGCACGGCGCCTTAACTTTGCGGTCTCTGTCTCCTGAGCAGTGCCTGCCCATTCAAAATGAATGGCCCTTTGAGCGAGAACGAACTGCAAACTTGTTGCGCTCTCGGAGGTCTATTCGAACTTTCAAGGACAAGACTATAGATCATGAAGTACTCTCAGATCTGATCGATGTTGCTCGTTTTGCCCCCTCTGGTCTGAACGCGCAGCCAGTCAACTGGATGGTGTTTTCAGATAGAGAAGAAATCAGACAACTCGCAGAAATATCTATAGACTGGATGCGATTTTTCCGGGAAAAAGTGGCACAGTCTTTTTTTCGGGGGATACTGGATCGATTCGTGCAAAACTGGGAAAATGGGTTAGACATCATCTGTCATGAAGCGCCACATATCATTTTCACCCATGCCCCAAAGGGTAAAATTAGAGCCTGTACTATCGCTATAGCGTACTTGGAATTGACCGCTTTCTTTTTTGGCCTGGGCGCTTGCTGGGCTGGCTGGCTGGACATCGCCGCTAACCAATGGGAACCCATGAAAAAGTTTATGAATCTCCCTGAAGAACACAACTGTGGGGCGATGATGGTGGGCTACTCAAAATACAGGTATCATCGGATCCCGCTTAGGAATGATGTTCGGATTACTTGGCGCTAAATGAAAAATAAACTGCTATTATCATACACGCACATGTGCTATTCTTGAATATGGCATTACAGTGCATAACGTACCGAATTCTTTCCGAAATCATTCAGTCGTCACCAAGGCGAGGAGAACTTATGCGAGCAAAAAAAAGGATGTGTTGATTTTTGAAAGAACCTGTTGAACGAAAGCAACACATATTTGACACTCAATCCGGGTAGGAAGTGGCCTAAACGACCACCCTCTCCCGACAGAACGGCTCGTACCGGCCAGGTAAGCCGCTCTTCAATTGACAACAAAAACCTTTTAGTTTAAGAGGAACATGGAGACTGATTGAGTGGACGGAATTTATACGAGAAGCTGAAAGCAATGTTCAAAGAGATAAAAAAGTTTAATAGAACAAACCCAACCTCAGAAGAGCGGGCAGCAAAATATGAGACGATGACGAAGGAACTTAAAGCCACAATCAAATACCTTTTAGTTTTTTCTTTAGGAAGAGAATATGATTGAACGATTGCACGAACATATAATTGATGAACTTAGAACTAGCGCTCGTACTGACACTGTTTTCATTTTAACCTCAATGCTCCTCAATTTTATTGCCCTTGGTATAAATACATCTATCGCATCAGAGTCGGATGGGATTTCTTCTTCAACTATCACTATTTTCTTTATATTTATAGTGCTGATATTAGTTGTTAATTCTGTTGCTGTAATTGGCCTTTTGAAAGGAAAACAAACCAGATATAAATTACTGAATGGATTATTGAAGATGTATAAAGATCACAATGTTGAAGGATACTATGATCCTTCAATACTGGTTAGTTACAACACACGATATACACTCTTTACTATTACGGTTGCATTTACCGGTTTTATCGCTATAGCTGTACCTGTTGTCATTATGGTAATGCAATAAGTCAGAGTTTGTCTAGAAAAAGGCAACAGTGCATTACGTAAAGGGTTCTTTCCGAAATCACAAACAAAAAGGAACCTCCGATAAAATCCAGCGTGGTACTAGATGGGTTCAGGATTTAGGAAAAACCCCAGTTGAACGAAACCGCGGCATGGTTGATTATGTCAGTCAGGCAAAAGTAGGATTATCCATGAAATCGAACATAGGTACTCAGATCATTGAGAGGGCAAAGGAAAAAGGAGCTGCAATGGCAGGTATTGCGAGCATTGAGCTCCTCAAGAAAGCTCCCTCCCACGAAATCCTAAATATGAAAACTGGTCTGGAGATTAAAGAATTTGCTGGAATCAGTTGGCCTCAAGACGCCAAGTCAGCTCTGGTTATCGCAGTTTCTCATCCTGAGGATAGCCCTGAACTTGATTGGTGGGATTTCAACAGCTCTCCAGGAAACAGTATTCTTGTACGAATCACTAGGGAACTGTCTGTTTGGATACAAGAAAAATTTGGCATTAAAACCCGCAAATTGCCCTACTCTGTTGTTAAGGGCGGAATATACCTAAAGGACACCGCGGTATTGGGCGGGCTTGGCTGCATCGGTAGAAACAATATTCTCATTACCCCAGAACTAGGGCCGAGGGTTCGTCTTCGCGCAATGTTACTCGCAGAAGAACTAGCTTCTACAGGTCCTATCTCCTTCGATCCATGTGACGGTTGTGAAGAATTCTGCAGAAAGGTATGTCCTCAGAATTCGTTTGCAAAGGTTATCCTATCATCAGCTGAAACGGGAATGGCCGCTCTTCCTGGGAGGGACGGATTTTTCAACAGAGCCAAGTGTATGGTCCAGATGCGCAAAGATGCCGAGGATTCTGAATTAGACTTTGATGAAACTGTGCAGTGTGCGTTGGACAGTGAGGAGGTATCCAATGCAGACGATCGTACTAAATACTGCCGTAAATGTGAATTCGCCTGCCCAATCGGATTCAGTCGGAATAGTTCAGGGCTGCTATGGTAGAGCAGCTCCTGGATCGAATTGTCGCGCTAAACACCAGATTACTGAGGATTGCCAGCTTCGTTCGCATCCCTCTCTTCGTCCAGCTCCAGCGCAGGGCAATCGAAACGGTCAAGGCATTGGCGTATCGTAAATGGTATTGTGATCACGTATCGGGATATTCGCTACCGTGCTGGAGATCGTCTATGCCAAGAACGCTATTAGCAATGCCGTCTCTGTGGATTCAGGGATCGGTGCAAGGGGGCAAAGAAAGCCAATCCCTCAATCATTGGCTTTCGTGACATATCAGTTGTGCAAAAGGGACGTTTCAGTATAAGGAGGAAATGACAATGAAGGCAGTCGCTATCTTGACTTTTGCAATCATCGCAGCACGTATGTCAGCCTATTGTCAGGTGACCGAACTTCCGAAGCCAACAGGAGATTATCCAGTAGGTACCAGATATCTACTTTTCACCGACAATAAACGACTGGAGATCTTCACCCGTGATACTACTGACTTCCGTGAAATAACTGCGAAGGTATGGTATCCTGGGGAACCGAAGGCGTCTACAGAGCCTGCAGCTTATTTGATGAAAGCTGAGGAAGTGGTCTCTGTTTTCAAGTTGCCTCCATCTCTTACAGAGATGAGAACCCATTCGAAGCTTAACCTTCCTGTATCTCAATTGAGCGAGGCATTCCCCGTTCTTATCTTCAATCATGGTTGGGGTGAACATTTTTCACAGAACACGGTTTTGATGGAAGAGCTAGCCAGCCACGGCTATATTATCTTCAGCATCGCCCACCACTATGAAGCGAAATTTTCCTTCTATCCTGACGGCCAAATCATAACGCTCGATCCTTCCAGCGAGAGATTCCAGAAGATGATGAAGGAGCAAAGCAATCCGAAGGCGGTTGCAATCTTTCAAAGGATGGTTCTGGCCAAAACACGTGAGGAGCAGGAATCCATATTCAGAGAAACGAATGAACTTCTGCCGACAATGTTGGTGGAAGGTTCTCGCATCTGGGCAAATGACATCCGTTTTATCATCGACCAGCTCGAAGAGCTAAATCGCTCGGATGTCATGTTTCAATCGAAGTTAAACATGAAGCAGGTCGGAGTCTTCGGAATGTCAATGGGTGGCATAGCTTCGGGATTGGCATGCCAAAAAGACAAGAGATGCAAGGTTGGTATCAGTATGGATGGCGGCCTCTACGGAGATCTCCTGGCTTCACGCATTCCAGTGCCATTTATGTTTATGAACAGCGAGAGGTATCGCGGCTATGATGAGTTATTCCTTAGCCACGTAGATAATTCTGGCTACAATATTACAGTGGAGAAAGCCGACCACTACAATTTCTCGGATTTAAGTATTTTGAGCCCCGCAGCACCAATGATAGGAGAGATCGACGGTTACCGGATGTTGAGTATATTGAACGACTATACCCGTGCCTTTTTCGACAAGCATCTGAGAGGGATAGATTCTACGCTTTTGGGGGGATCCTTGTCAGATTACCAAGAGGTTAGATTGACCGTGAAGCGTCCCGAAAAGTGATTGGAAAGAATGAACTTGTCGCAAAACTCTCCTTCCACAAACAACTGCAAGAGCGCACTCCGTCGCTGCGCTTCTTTGACCAGCGGCACAGTGGCTCCGTTTCACTCTGCCGAGGTCGTGTATGGCCGGAATGTTAGGCGTAATCCTAGCCGCGAAGTATTAAATATTGTTTAGCCTACCTTGCAGAATCGTTGTTATTGGAACATCGTGCTCAGGTAAGACTACTTTTGCTCGCAGGCTAGCAGATCACCTTTCTATAAATCACATCGAACTTGACCAATTTCACTGGCGCGAAAACTGGAAGGAAGCACCCTTACAGGAATTTAGGTCTGCTGTTGATTCAGCCACCTATGAGCCAAGCTGGGTAATCGATGGCAATTATTGCAAAGTCCGTGACATCGTATGGCGCAAAGCTACTCATATTATATGGCTTGACTACCCATTCCTCACTGTGCTCGGACGATGTCTCGCTCGTACGATTAAACGTGTCCTTACACGTGAGATGCTCTTCAGTAGCAACTATGAGACGTTTGCAAAATCATTCCTATCTAGGGACTCCATAATCCTTTGGATGTTGAAAACATATCATCGACGCAAAAAACAGTACCCAATACTCTTCCAAGATCCCAATCACAAGCATTTGAATGTAACTAGTCTTCGCTGTGTAGAAGATGAACAGAAACTGCTGCAAGCGAACCGTATAAAAGGCCAAGACTGCGCATAACAGCAGGGCTCCCGGTTTCGCTCATAAAGCCCGCTCCACCTAAATCCGAGTACGCTGCTAAAGCACAGCAGTTCAATAGGAATAAATCTTGAAATGTGTTACAAAAGCACGTTCACCCAGACTTCGGGCGCCTGCGTTCTGTTTATACGAAAGTTCGCGCTTGAATGTGTTTCACCAGAAGGCAAAGGTCCTTATCAGCAAGAACCAAAGAAAAGCCGATGGATAAGAAACAAAAGGAACTAAACATTGTACAGGGTGCTCTATCGATTCTGGGCATTACCGCTAGCGAAATAGAACAAAGGGAGGCACCTGATTTCGAGCTACGCCTTGCCGACCGTATGATAGGTTTAGAAGTGACCGAGTACCATTCCGACTTGACCGATGCTGCTAATCGGTCAAGACGTGCTGTAGAAGAAGCTTGGGATGAACTAAGACGTGGTATAATGAATACGGTTAATAGAAGGCCGAAACTTACCGGTACTAAAGGTCGCCTTGAATTCAAAGAGATTCTTCTTCCCACTCGCAAGGAGAAGAAGGATTTCATCGAGCAGCTGCTACAGCTGGCAATAGTGATGGTCACCAAGGGGGCAACGGCGCAGGCTGAGTTTGGCGGATACCCAATTCTCGAGAAGTATCTCCTCAAGTTTACTCTGAAAAACGTCTTTGCCTACGTCGAATGGTCCTGGAACTACAGTGCTGAGGCGATCGCTGGCGGCAGCATGGCTGAGGCTCAGTTGTTGCGTGCAGTAAAAGTAAAGGCTATGCATAGGTACGACCATATCCGCTTCTCTGAAATCTGGCTTATCATAGCCACAGGTTTTCGGATATCACAATCCCTTGCTCTGCTCTCTGACTCCGACCTACAATCGTTTACTCAGCTGGATAAGCTGCTGCAGAAATCCTGCTTCACGAAGGCAATGATTTATGACACCTTTAGCAGCATCATTTACCTTTGGCCAGGATGGAAGGTTAACAAGGCATGATACCATCCGTCCGCTTCCAAAATAAGCAATAGGGGACGAACTTTCGTATAACGTATAGGATTCTTTCCGAAATCAAACAAAAGCCATTAAGGCGAGAAGAGCCTTTGCGAGCAAAGAAGGATGTGTTGGTTTTGGAAAAGAATCCGTTTCACAATCCCGCACACTAAATAATCTATCTGGGACAATTGTCCCATTTAACTATCTTGCCGACCGCAAATCCCACCTCCATCCTAAGCAAAAACGCTACAACTAATTCTGAGAGAAATCTCAATCCGTTCCGCTCAAAATGTTTTCCCAGTTGGGCGTGGAGTACATAACCGCATCTTATGATATACAAAAACTGACCAATTTTCCCGTTGATTACGATTGGATTTCTCATCTTCCTTCATGACGCTGGACTTTATCTCAGAGCGCATTACCAATTAATAGTGCAAACCTAATCCCGCTCCGGGCTTCTTGAACATGGGATTGAATACGACCTCGGAAGGTCGTCTCAATCCTTTAGGTTAGGTTATTCATCACCCATTTTCTATGTGCTTTACTCCATTCTCTACTCGATGATCCTAGCCTTGATGCTTGTCTAGGATGCACAAGAGGCAGTACTTCGATTTCTACTCCGTCAATATTAACCAGGAAGGTCTTCCCATATTCTTTTCGCTCTCGAGTAAGAGTTTTCAGGTCTTTGGCTTCTGGCAGGTATGAACGCAGGAACTGCTTTATTGGAACGTCACCAAGTAGGATCAATTTCTTGGCTTTCGACTGCTTGAGTTCTTTGACAATCTCTCGCGTCCGTGCACCTTGCACAAAGCTCCTTGGGACTTTGGGCCAATTAAATTTCGGCAATATCCCCTTTTACATCCATCGCATATATTCTCGCTTGATCGCTTTTTCCTGCCCGTCGTTCATTCGACTTCGTGGCAGCAAATCACAAAGCCATACCTTACTTCGTGTAAGACCTAAAGGATATAGAAACATATCATCTAGAGATCGACCGGACGCACCGTTGAACTTGGACGGAGTTGGCATGAGAAATCCAAATTCAGGGGGCAAATCGATCGTTGATATCAGTTCAGCTGCATTTTCACCTCGCCAGAATATCTCAGGTTCACTCATTACACCGAGAGCATTTACACGTTTCTTTCCATTGGGAGAGTACCACGTAGCATGAACGGCACTTGCATATACTCCCAAGACAAAAACCTTTTTCGGACCTTTATCCTTCTGCTCTACGTTTTCGATTGGTTTCCCAAAAGGAAATCTTTCCCCTAGCATTACGCCTCCATGAATAACCTAACTCTTAGGCGAATATCGAAAGTTGTGCCAAAAAAACGATTTGAAGTGACTTGCCGTGTCACAATTTTTGATACTCGCCAGTTGAACTGAGCCGCCTGGCCCGTTAGCTTTCTATGGGGATTCAATCCCCATAGATTTCAATAGCGGCAATATTATACACATTGTGTCCCGTTTTTACAAACAGATTTTCATGTTGATGGTCTATTCCTCTATTTAAGCGGCATTCTTTCCCGACGGTGCTCTGGAATACATAATCTCTTCTTATGTAATATAGATAATGGCGTATCTGAATCAGTTAAATCAGCCAAAATCTACCAATAGCAAAGCAAAAATTGAGCTCAACCCAATTACTACAGCGCTCACAATGCAGATATATAAAATCGCTCCAAAGTTGCCTGGGCAACCTTTATGATGGCGAGTCCTGTTCTTCGCCTGTTTATTAGGCAAGTTGTGGAGATCACTTTCGAGCTATTTGGCCAATTATAGGCTGGACAGGTTATTGGCCTGGGCTTCGCTGCTACGGCATCGCCGTCGTCATCCAAGCAGCACACGGATGATAGTATAATCCCACTGATAGCTGTGGACGTCACCAACGGTGCTATCGTCCAAAAAGTTAGCTTATGCGTCAGCTCTATAGACAAATCGGATAGATTCTGAGGTCCAATTTCGTCTGGAGTTTCTCCTATCAGTTCGGAAGCTATTCCTATGGAAAAGCGAAACCAAATGCATATACTATTATTACTCCAACTCCACTCATGCCATATAAAAGAAGAAGGAATCCATGAAAACAAACATGATTTTCGTTCTTTCGTGTAGCAGCCTGCGTGAGCGATTTAAATCGATCGAAATCTGGATGATTGGGCAGCAAAAAAGCTTCCTTGCGATGAAGAATGGGGGGATTAGATGATTGCTTGAATCGACGTATGCTAAGCTTTTTCGTGCCTGCGTCAAAGGATACTGAATGCAATAATGTCGGGTGTTCATCATCATGGAATAATGGGTAATAGAGCGTTGAAAACAACGGCTTTTTTAAATTAAGTTTCACAACATTCCAAGGTAAATCCGGCCAGAACTGCTCTGCCAAAAAAATAATCCATTTATTAAGAATCTGGCTTGAATTCTGCAAGGTTTGTTTATGGAGGTACAGAAATCTATTAACACGTTTTCCAACATGAATAGCTTTTACGGACCGCAGATACCGTTCCGCCGTCATCCCATCATTACCCACGCTCAACTATTATTGGTAATTGAGCTTTTGCTCCTTCTTTTATTGTATAATCAAATCCAAAACCAGTCCATGTAAGGACATATTTCCGGATAGTAACTGGGACAATTGTCCCGATTAGAATCTCTCTTGTCATCTGTCAAAAAAATTCTATAATGATCAGTAAATGGATAAAAGCTTAGGCAAATTTGAAAAAGTCGATCCGAGAGAATACTGGAAAGATGAAGCCAAAGATTTTACCCCTTGGCTCGCTCAAGAAGAGAATCTCGAACTCTTGGGAAGCACAATAGGTCTTCAAATTGAGCTGGAAAATACTGAAATTCAAGTTGGCAAATACCGAGCAGATATTATTGCCAGAGACGTCAATAGTGAAAGAACAATCATCATTGAAAATCAACTCGAAAAGACTAACCATGACCATTTAGGTAAGATTATCACTTATGCTTCTGGATTGAGTGCAGAAATTGTCATATGGGTATGCAATGCCGTTACTGACGAACACAGGAATGCAATTGACTGGCTCAATGAGATTTCGAACGAGCAGATAGCTTTTTTCGTTCTTGAAATTGAGTTGTGGAGGATAAACGAGTCGCCGCCGGCGCCAAAGTTCAATATCGTATGCAGCCCGAATGAATGGGCAAAGACAGTAAAAGAAACATCAGTGAATAAAACGCTCTCAGAAACCAGATTACTTCAAGGGGAATTTTGGGAGGCATTAAAAGACTATTTTGAGGAACAAAACACTTTTCTTAAACTCAGCAAGCCCCCTTTCAGAAACTATTACGGCATTTCACTTGGAAGAGCTGGTTTCAGCCTAAATTTTACTCTCAATAGCAACTCCAAAAAAATGTGTTGTGAAATATACACAAACGGAAAGAATGCAAAAAAAGCCTTTTCGCTGCTTGAGAAGGAAAAAGAGGATATTGAAGCGGTTATAGGAACAAGCCTGAGCTGGCAAAGAGAAGTTCCACAAGGTCAAGGTTGCCGGATAGCAATTTATAGAGATGGGGATATCAGAGAAAGAGACAACTGGACGGAATATTTCAAATGGTTCAAAGAATATGCTGAAAAATTCCACAGAGCATTTTCAGAAAGGATTCAGAACTTGTCTTTTGAGGAAGCATAAATGGAGCTGAAAGCCCCGATAGGTTTGTATAAGATCATTGCAAATACGGACATAAATGCAATTGGCTACCTTGCAGGCGACTGAGTGATCTTGGAAATATATAAAAAGTCTGAAAATTAAGTTATTAAACCAGTATTTGCACGCTTCTCAGAAATAGCCCAAACAGAGTTAGTTGATGTTGCTGCTCGTTGATTGCCTTTTCTCAGACAGGGGATAATACCGGCATTACAATATTCATCTATTGCTGGAGTCCATCTTTCAGGTATGCGGGGGAACCTTGAAAGATTATGAATCAAAGACCATTTAAAATTTTACAGAGGATTCTGTTCGCAACTATGGATACGGCAATCGGCTTCGCCGTCGTGCTCTAAAAAAGTAGAATGAAAATATCCCTTGCTCCCTATGAATAAGCCAGTTAGGAAAGATCCTTGGGTTTTCGACGCTTCCTTTTGGATTAATTCACATAATGCCGCGCTGTCTGTTTCCTTTGCAGCATATTCAAGCGCAAAGACATAGGATTGGATAGCGATAGGCTGCTCCCAAGTACTAAGCTCCGATCTTGTAAGCGTATTTTCGACTGGTTTATAATATCGCCTATCTAACATTCCGCGCAGTTCAGCGCTTTTCTTCAAGCAAACTTGTATTGAATCAGAACTTTTAGGATCCGCGGCGTTCCGTATCTTGGTTTTCACCTCAACGTATGCATAGACGGCTTCGAGTGGGAAAACATCGCATACGTCAAATCTGATGATCGGGCCAGACCGCAAGGCATCATAGATAATTATGTCGATCTGCGAAGACAATTTGGGGCCTGCGCCAGTATGGTAGGCAATAAAACCAGTGCTCAATCCATATTCTGCGGGGAGAAAGGCCAGAAGAATGTTCATAATTTCCTTTTCCAATACTCTGCCTTTTTCGCCGCTGTGTTCTAATACCGTTCTGATACTCTTAAGTCTTAGATTCAGCGCTTCGTTTTCAAGATCAATAAATTTGCTAAAATCGGGAACTTGGCTCATCAGTCTCACCCTCCAACAACTTTATCAGCTTTTATGGACATTCTATTATAGCTGTAATCGCTGATTGCCTAAAGGCAATGGACCGGACGTGACGTTGGCGCGCCGATGAGATATGCTCTGAGTCGGACATATCTTTTGAGGAAGCATAAATGGAACTGAAAGTCCAAAACTTCGATAAATTTATTCAAGACCAATGTAAAATAATCATAGATTCTGCAAGTAATCTGGGGCCTCTTTTCAAATCCTACGACTTTGCTGAAAAATCTAAAATCGACCGGCAAATTGTAAAAATGACTCTTGCCGTGCAGCAGATCTACAGTCTTGCTTTTCCTATTCCTGGATCCGGAGAATTTCATGGTTTACCAAAAGAAATTACTGAGGCCGCCGACGATCCCGACATACTCGTTGTGGATAGTGAAAATCCTGGATGGGATTTTGGGCCCTGGTTTCGACAGAAGGTTAGTATGACCAAAAAGGCATCCAATCACTTGCTGGAGTATTACGAAAAAGATCCAACTGAATTAAAAGTTGCGCCTAATTCCGGCACTACTCCGAAAAAATTCATAATGTGGATGCTGGAGCATCATCTGAAATCCATCAAAGCATATGCCGAAGCCATCCTTTCCATGTTTGAGTCAAGCAGACTAAAAGTAAGGGATGTAAGGCTGGAGGAAGAGGAGGATTAAAATATGCCTGCAGTAGCATCACTTGAAGAACTGAAAGCAGTCGATGAGCAGCTCAAAGCCATCAAGGAACAACATCCCGAAGGGTATGCCGATTTCGTAGAATTGTTCCGGAAGAACCGCAAAATTGGCTACAAGAACATTTGCAAAATGATGTTGGGCGAAGCTACACCGGAAATACTAAAAGGATTAGACTAGGGATCTGCTGAACCCATCTGTTTATCTTTAAAGACACCGACTGCATAGTTTTTAGGCAACTCCAGTCGTTTGAGCCTGCGCCAATAATCTCACTAACTACCGAAGGTGGAATTCCACCTCTCGCAGCATATCAAGCAAGTTGATACATCGAACAGAATAGTCGTCACAGACATCAGGTATTTTTGATTTTTCCGGACCTCCACTTGGTTTCTCTTCGGTAACGATTGTACTTCCATCTATCAGAGCAAATCCAATAAGAAAAGCATCCGCACTTGATTTCCGCCTTTTAAAATCAAGAAGATTGCTGTGAGTTGATAGAATCCTCTTGGCATTATTTTGTATATTCTCAGTAAGGGGCTTAAAGAAACCTCTTTCACGCTGCTTTTTTGCCCAATCAAGAAGCAGATCGTCCTGTGCTTCTAACTCAAGATACACCTCATCGATGGAAAAGATCTGAGCGTTAATAATAAGTTTTTCAACAGCGTCCCACACAGGTTTAAACATATCTTCTGGGTAGATTCTGTTAAGCTGTGTAAGTGAACAAGTATCGATAACGTAGGAGCTGTCTTCACTCATAATTTGATAGCGGAATCTTAAGCAATAGCACGAAGTTTATCAAAATGCTTCAGCTTAATCCCAGCGTAATCTGAAAAATCGTTAGGTGTTATCTTCCCTTGATCAAGAGCGGAAAATAAAGTCGTAATAAATCGTCTCCCAAGCAATGAGCTAATGTTGACAGCTGGCGGTACATACCCTCCTTTTGGCGAACTCCGTGTTTCAGAATTTTCTTGGTATTCCTCGCGTTTACTTTCGTAAAATTCCTTTGTTGTAAGACCTAGCTCCAAAAGTCGCCTGACAATCACTTCTCTACTTGATCCATATCTTCTGGATAGGTCAGAAATCTCAACGTTATTCCAGTATTCTGATCCATGGGTTACTACTATTTGTTGGGAAAGCAAATCTTCATTAGGGACAAGTGCTTGGGCTGCAACCGAATTGCAGAAGATTTCTACAGCCTGGTTTTCTTTATCATGTACATGCTCAACCTGCAGATTGCAGAGTGCGGACGTTTGAAGGCAGATATGTGTCAATTCGTGAAAAAGGGTAAAGGATCTACCTGCATAGGCATCTTTTCGATTGACGACGATTACCGGCAAAGGCATAAGATCAAGTGAGAAACCTCTCATCGTAGACAGATCGAGCGCACTCGTCTGTAAAACCATTATTCCAAGACCTTCAACAAGATCCCTTAGAGCATTAAAAGCAATACGCGTTTCTCGCCATTTGAACTGCACGTTCATTGTGATTGCAAGAGATTCTCTTATCTTGGCGGAAACAGCAGATGAATCATCTCCAATGGAAATACCAAATGGCAGCTTTGGGCTCCCGCTTAGTTGTTCTTCCTGATATTCCAGAATTATTTCTCTTTTCTCCGAGGCATCTCGAATTTCGAACAAGAGAATATAATCGTCTAATACAGGTTCCAAACCACCAAGACTCCTGAAGTCGCGGACTTTCGGTATTCGAAAATCAGGCGGATCGGAGAGATAAAATACTGCGAAGGGAAGTCTGTATTTCTTTGCAAGTAAATGTAATTGCCTGACAGTCGGTTGGCTATCGCCAGATTCCCATTCTATCAAACGTTCTGGACTCACACCTGCTGCCTTTGCTGCTATCTCCAACGGCGTATTAGCAAAACTCCTGGCCCATGAAAGCATTTTACATTCAATGAATGCTTTGAATGATCGAGACATTCTCTACCTCTGTGTCATTCTATGTCATGAAAACAAACTCTTTATATCTGCTGATGAAATGTGCTACTTTGAAATTAGTATGCCCTATCGTTGGCATTCTGGCAAACGCAGTTGAGTTGAGCACGCCAGGCCAACAGCGCCATGATTCAATCGTTCTCCCTCCCAGTGGAAGCGCCGACCAATATGGTACGCTGTTTGCCTTTTCTTTCTTAACTGAGACATTTGTCCCATTTGGAAATTTTCCTTGCCATTTGACTTGAATATCCTATAATTATCATCAAATTGGCAAAAAATTGGGCAAAGACAGTAAAGGAGTCATCAAATGACTAATGGGGTATCAATCAGACCGCTTGAAGGAGACTTTTGGGATGCGTTGACAGATTATTTTACCGACAACGGTATTAAGTTATTGATTGGCAATCACTATTGCAAAAACGACTACCGTATTGCAGTTGGAAGAACAGGATTCCTACTCTGTTTTGTTATCAATACTGTGAAGAAATGGCTGCATTGTGAGATATACATAAACGGAGAGAAAGCTAAAAAGGCATTTGACCTGCTTGAGAATGATAAAAAGGATATTGAAAATATTATAGAACTAAAACTGTGCTGGCAAGAAGATCTTCCAAGAGGTGATGGCTATCGCATATTTTGCCACAGAGACGGAGATATTATTAGAGAAAAAGACAACTGGGAAGAATATTTCAAATGGTTCGAAGAATATGGATTGGCATTTCGCGAGGCATTTGTTGAAAGAATCAAATTGCTTAAGTTATAGAATTGACTGATTCCATCGCCTTTTCAGACCAGACCATTATCTCCAATTCTCAACACTTCGATCCTTGTCCTGATCCAGAAAATTTCTAAAGTTACGGTAGAACTGTCATCGATGCGCCAACGCTCGGAACAGAGGAGGAAGATGAGCAGGAATCGGTCGATCGCAAATACTAGGAGAACAAACAGGTCTTCGAGCGGCTACCCCAGGCTTCGACTGAGGATGACTACCGAAATCTACTCCCCCAGAATTTGCTTCAAGATTGACCCGCCGGTAGAAATTTTCGGGGTGGATTATTAAAGCGCTTACGATCCTTCTTCCTATGCGACAACACATTGAAAGCAAACTGATTGGACTCTTGCTAATAGTGAGTTACAATGACTTTATTGAGAGGTGTCACATGAATTTAGAAAAGTTTATGGTTTTCCTGGCTGTCTTTTCTTTTCTTTCCGTGTTTCTATCCAACTGCTCAGTTGTAGAGGAAGATAATAGCAGATTCCCACAGGTCGACGCTACGAGTGAAAGAGTCACAGATCGTGAGAAGGACGACCTAAAAGGACCAGTGAATGTATGCATCGAAGAATACATCGTGTATGTACAAAAATTCGACGAATGGAAAGAGAAAAAAAGGTCGCTGCAAAGCAGAAGTGTTTATGATAGAGAAGGCAATTTGGCTGAATATATAGTCTTTTCTGCGGATAAGATTAGAACCCAAAAAATCCATTATGCCACCGATTTAAAAAGAGAAGAAATAATCACTGATTCGTTGATTGCTATATTTGCCGAGAGTGGAGTTCATTATAATACCACACTATTCAGTTACGATAGTAGTGACCGGCTTATTGAACAAGCTACGTATAATTGGCAAGGATTTTTAGTAGATAAAACTACAACAACTTATGATAAAAATGGAAATTTGCTAGAAACAATCTACTACGGCGAAGAAGAGGTCGTCGAGTCCAGAATGCAATATTTTTACGATAATAGAGGTAATGAAATATCCTTCATTTCAAAAGACACTGACGGAGCGATACAGTACAAGACACGTAGCAAATATGATAATAAAAATAGAGTACTGGAATATATATTCTACTCGGAGGAAGAAAAGTACGATTATAAATTTGTTTATGCCTACAACGCTGCTGATGATGATTATAAAGAAAAGCTCTATTACAATTCAGATGCTAAATTGGAATCGAGAGAAAGATACAATTATAACGAAGCTGGCAATGTGAAAGAGCTGTTAAATTTTGATGCCGATAATAACCTTGAGTCGAGGTATGAATTTGCGCTAGGGAACAAGGATTTACCTTCTACATTTGAGAAGTACCGGGAAGATGGCTCAGTTGAATTGAGATCCACATATGAATACAAATTCGATTCCCACGACAATATGGTTAGATTTATAAAGATGCGGGAAGACTTCAGCGATGACAGCGTCAAAAAGGTTGGAAGGGTCGCAGGCAACAGAATTCTCACGTATTTCCCAGATTAATCTCTCGCGATCGTTATCCTGAGGCCATCTCCCTTTTTTTTATCATCGCTACCAGTTTTCTTTAACCGTCAATTTTTCCCACCAACAAACCATCACGGTTTGTGATCCTACTAGTCTTTTTTACGATACCCCTCGATGGTATCGGCGTCAATTTGTCTATCTATAACTCTCGAAGTTGTGATGGAACGATTAGACGATTTTGTAGCCACCTGTTTTTGAAAAGCGGACATTGCTGCAGCATGATCGACATTGTAGGGAAGCAGCTTTTCGTACCCGATTTCCCTGTACAGTGGGTCGGCGTAACTGGATTTTCTCGGGAAACCAGCAGGGGGCATATGTGAGTGTCCCACTTAAATCTCCCAGGTTTTATCGATCAACTTACGAGATGAGCTGAACTGCTGAAGCCGATCTATGAGGTATGGATTGTCGTATCTGTCCGTCATTTCTTCAGATCGGTGACCTGTGAACTCACGGAGCATTTCTGCTGTGAGGATGCCTTTCATTATCGTGTTGTACGTGTGCCGGAGACTATGGGCAACGAGATTTCTGTCACCAATATCAATACCGGCTTTTTTGAGGGCACTTTTGAATCCAATGGTAATGGCTTCTTTTCCTATCGGTTTGCCTCTCGTCTGACTATGAAAAACAAAATCCTCTGGTTCATTATATACACATCTTTGCTTCCACCATTTGAGTAGCTCGAGCGCTCTCTGCGGAAGAATAATTCCACGAATCTCATTCGCCTTA
>SDBV01005365.1_pt1 | contig 18139 bp, 17 predicted proteins | sample 2277081 | NCBI WGS metagenome assembly SDBV01 (sample SAMN10402039, study PRJNA504765) | marine sediment metagenome | isolation source: marine sediment core GS10_PC15, 223 cmbsf | place: Arctic Ocean: Southern Knipovich Ridge | collected 2010 | reverse complement strand
GCTTCAATGATGCCAAGTGGTTTATAATGCCCGCCACTTCCGCTACTGTGTTAAATTTCGGAATAGAGTTCCGAATATACGTTGCTATTTCATCTCTTGCCTGCTCTGTAATCTGTAACATTTTCTTTCTCCTTTAAGTGTTTTAATTTTACGTTCCATAATTTCTTCTTAGTTAAAGTGTAATACACATCTTGCTAAAATAAATGTTCCCCCTCCACCTGCTGTCACATTTTCGATAGAATGACCTATTTCTTCAAAGTGTGCTGCAATCCCTAATGCTGGGGGTGATGTTTGAGTTCTTGCAAGTCCTGCTTGGCCAGTGCCATTCCAATTTCCTCTTACGGCTGTGACATTATCATCAAACAAAACATCGGCAATACCAGCTATAACAACCCATGCCTCACTACCATCTGTAATACCTGCATCCAAGAAAACACCAAAGCACTCATCATCTGTTGCAGCAGTAAGTATAACTGCATCATCAGTTGCGGTATCAGCTTTTACCAAATTACCAGCAACACTATTTGCACCAGTTTTATTGGTTAGTTTTATTGCATAACCACCAATAGCAGTTAATTTGAATTTTTCACTCTCGTGAGTTCTTCCGGTTCCAACTTGAGTTATATCCCCAGAGGCAGAAATAGTTGTATTGTCAGTGTCGTCAAGACCAATTAAAACATCCTGATTAGAGCCATCTATCTTTAAGGCTCTAGTGCTTCCAGTTCCCAATATAAATGGTTTTGCTGGTCCTGTGCCGATTATTAAACCATTGGAAGACGCACCAACGGATAAAAATTCAGCCCAATCCGCGAGTGTCTCACCAAAGCGTTGTATAGTTCTTGCTGGACCATGCGATTGAAAGTTCATAGTAACATTATCAGCTACGGTTCTAAAAGCTGCCGCTGCATTTAATCCATCAGTATTAGTAGTTTCTATCTGAATAAAGATATTTCTATCAAGGCCAGATACGGCATCAACTAAGCGGTCAGTAGCGGCGGTTTTCCCTACCCCTATCTGACCATTTACAGTTAATAAACCAGAACGAAGCTGAAGCAAGTCCTCGTCATCATCAACACCTATTTGAACTACCATTGCAACGGTCGATAAGACAAGAAAATCATCATTATCACCAGAAGGTTTTATCTGGATTATATCGTCATTGGAAATTATATCGTTTCTCATAGCAAGTTCACCGGTTTGAAAACCATCAACTCCGGCGATTATTCCGGCTGTCGATGTTATCGCGCCAGAGCCGATAGTGCTATCAAAAGTTGCAGCATCTGAAACGTGCAGTGTTCCTACAACTTCTAATTTAGCATCAGGGTCTGTAACATTGATGCCGACGTTGCCATTCAAAAGGTTATATTCAGAAGCATAAAATCTCATTGGAATATTAGCAGATAGGGCATCATTAAATGCCGCAATCGCCAACTCAGAACTTTGAAGACCAATACCAAGATTTATGTCGGCTGCTCGCCTAATAATAAGTTTATAATTGGCGTTTACCGTAGTAAGTCCGATACCTACGTTGCCATTTTGCAAATTCAGAACAGAATTACTACTTGAGTCGCCTAAATGTAAATCACTAATTTCAGCTTGAAGATATATATCTGTATCTCCAGATGATGCGTCACCTACATAACCAGTTCTTACCCAAGCACCTACATCTGTTCCCCCAAATTCAACAAACGCAGCAGTTGCATCCGCTGTTGCACCCGTATCTCTAAGCCTCAAAATAGGGCTTGATGATTGTATCTCTAACCCAGCCCCTGGAGTCGCTGTGCCAATACCCAACCTTTTGGCACTATTATCCCAAAATAACTTAGCATTATCCTGAGAAATTACACCACTCGTTCCTGCGAACAAAACAGAACCCAATGTAATTCCTGATAAGGTTAATCCTGCAAATGTTGGAGATGCAGTTGTCTTTACACTCTGGTTGAACCAATTACTTACTGTAACAATGCCCGCTACTGAATTTGAAAAAGTAAGTGTCTTGTCTTGATTGCTTAAGTCTATACTAAGGGTGCGATTTGCAGAATAAGCATTATCCAATGCCTCTAGTTTCAGAAATGTACTTATGCCCGTACCGGAATCAAATAAATCCACCGTAGTAGTAGTAGCAACGAGGCCTCCGGTTACAGCACCTGATGTGCTATAAAACCCCGTTCCGGCATTTATATCAAGGTCGGAACCGTCAATATCAAAAACACCCATTTTAATATCGCCGGTCATTGTTCGTGTGCCGCCGAGGTCGAGGAATCCTGTATGGTCGGTAATGGACGCCGAAGGTACGTCAGGTAACGTACTGTGATTGGCTATGGGATGTATTTCTATGATGCCACCTCTCTTCTTTGTTGCATGTGCAACTTAATATGACATTTACCACAAAGGGTAATGCCGTTTGACGGTTCTGTACGTAATTTTTGATTTTCAGAAAACGCAACGATGTGATGACAATGTAAAATCGTACCTACAATGCCACATGATTGGCAAGTCCATATATCCCTATTAAAAACACTAATCCTCCAATCAAGATAAGCTCTTGAATTTCTTATGTTGTAATTAACATCAGTTTGTTTAGGCATAATGTTTGGGCTTGAATTACGACCTTTTTGTAAGCGAATGATACCAGCATATAACAACCACATTCGCAAAGCCCCTCGACTAACACCCATGATACTTGACACCTCAACTTGTGTCAAACCGCTAGTATATAACTTTATTGCCTCGTTTTTGAATCGCCCCGAATATTGTTTGTTTCTTATTTTAACCCTAGTTTCCTTTAGCCATTCTCTGATAGTACAAGTATGAACTTTAAACTTCAATGCAACATATTTAAGCGACTTTCCATTTTGATATAGCTGAACAGCGACCTTTTTAGTATTTGGCAAATGAGATAAAATTAAAGACAACCTCTTTCCTTTACATCTAGACGAACAAGTTTTGATTCGGGTTTTCCTACATGGAAAAACCCTAAAGGACTGACCACACATTTCACATTGTATTGTTATTTTTGCCATATTGGGTGTATTTCCATTACTATTCCGAGAAAATTATTTCTTCAAGAGCGTCTTCTCTTGCGTTACTTTCTATATCTTCAAGCCATCGCCTGCGTTCATAATTCAAAGGGGGCAAATCAGATATTTCTGGGTATTGTTTTAATTGTGTTTTTATAAATTCAACGTATAACTTGCTCAATTTATCATGCTGTTCGGTACTCAATCTTATTTCACCAATATCAATCGGAAATTCCCTAACTGGGATATTGCTTTCCTTGAATAATGTATAATCTTTACCTAAACCTTTTCTTATTACACGAAAAGATTTGTTCTTAATAGTGGTCGTTCGACTTGATGTTCCAGGAGTTTGGCGCACCATGCCCATTTCTTCTTTCAAAAGTTCAGTTTTGTCTATGTCATCATTTTCGGCTTCCCACAAGACTTCTTCTTTTAGATAGAAAGGTAACTCATCAAAACCCTTGGCATGTAATTCCTGTGCCTTATCCTCTATCATCAATTCATATTGTTTACGAGCAGACGGTTCAAATGTCTGTATACCGCCACCAGCCCAACCGTGAGCAGCAACAGGCCATGTACCTTGTATGGATTCGGCCATAGTCTTACCCTGCTCTTCGTATTCGTTGAATATCTTATCTTTAATATCATTGATATAAAGAGGTATGAATTTTTCCCTTATAACTTTTGCCAGGATTTTAGGGTCGTCAATGTCTTCACCTTCAAAAGTTCGTTCTGCAATGAATTTGTCAAATATCAAAGACCACATCGGATTAAGTTTTCCAGTCAATGCTTGTGTAGCAAGTTCGGTAGCAATATTGTCTTTTATTATACCCGTGTGGACATCTTTGGTTTCTCCCGTTGCGAGTCGGGCAAGCAATACTTGTATTTGCGTATCACCGCCTAAGACATCATGCCTGGTATCTCCTATTTTTATCTTTAAAAAATCAGAACTTCTTGCGTCTGTTTCTACTGTAGCACCTTGCTGCTTTGCGTAATGGGCGAATCTTTCATACCTTCTCCATTTTACAGCAGCATCATTAGCCAATAGTCTTCTCATGGCATTTGGGGTTTCTTTGCCGAAAATTAGTTCGGCGGCAACCTTGTGCCTGTTCCATTTAGATACAGCAAATCGTGGTGCGAATAATGTTGCTTTGGCAGTTTTCGCCATGCTCACTAACGCTTTGTTGCCGTCTTTAATAGCATCCAAGTCTGCTCTGCCAGTCATGTTATTTACATAAGTGGCAAATTTAGAAATTAACTTATCATCACTACCTCGACCAGTTTTTTCAATTATCTGCAAACCCTCTTCAAACCAGTCAGACCTAATTTGGTTTATTCCGTTGACATAGCCTCTTTCAAAGGCCATTTTGATTTTTCCGATGATAGGCACTTTGTCCAACCATTCAGCCTCGAAAAACTCTTCCTTGCCCTTTAATCCCTGCCTCCATTTACCCAACCACAAACCATGTTCCCTGCCTATTTTAGCATGTCTGGTAAATCTAATTACATCATCTATCTGGTCTGCATACGCAGGAGAAATCAAAGACCTCATGGCACGAGAGAATGACCTTATTGCATCTTTCGGTCGACTCCACGCCCTGAAATTACCCTGCCTTAAAAGAAAAGACAATTCCGAAGTTGTCATCAAAGTTCTTGAAGTGGCATTTAAGGTATTTATAGATTTGCTTCCAGCTTCAAAAGTCTTTCCAACTATACCAGTAGGGACATTCGTGAACTTACGTAACGACTCAGCGAAGCTACTACCAAATACATCTCTTAATCCTTCGACTTCGCCAGGAGTTAAAAGTTCTCCAAACTCGTATATTTTAGCCAGAGCTTCTTGGGTGTTGGCAGTGGTATATATCTTGCTTCCACCGAAATCAAAATTATCAACAACTTTTTGTAATGTTATTAAATCATCCGTAGCTTGAGGCGAAACATCCAATAGGGGCGTAAATGCTTTTTCTGTCGATGTCGTAGTTCCGGCCTTACGGAGTCTGGTTGAATAACCCTTACCATAACCATCGCCTTGTATATTGTGCATACGAGCAGCGGCTTGTTTTCGCTTGACCGAGATAATTTCCTTCTTAACTAATCGACTTGGCTTGGACTCTTCTATATAATCAAAAGTCCTCCTAACAGCGTCGTCAATTTCATTCTGTACTGGTTTAGTTCCCAACTTACCCACCCTGCGAAACTGTATAGCCTCATCAATGGCCTTAATTTCATCATCATCTAAAGTTCCTAAAATCCTGGTTATGCCTTTTTTCTTAACCAAATCCTCGCTAGTGTCATATACAGTCTTTGTTAATTTAGCCATGCCTTTTTTGGCAAGAATTTTAGTTAATCTTATAATCTTAGATTCTATTACCAATTCACCAATCAAATCAAAAACCCACTCACCTTTGGTTAATTCTGGGAATGGCCCTGTTACTAACCTACCTATAGAAGGTACATCATTTTCTGGTGTTTCTGGTTCAGTCAATAATGCAGGGATTTTCTTAACAAGTTCAACTGTGCGTTCTCCTATTTGAGTTATTCGTTCGACCTTTACCTCTTCACTAAACATCTCACTAAAAGCTACCCAAAATCCCTGACTCTTTCTCACGTCGCCAAATCTCTCCGCCGTTGCGGTTAGAGTGGTTATAGCTAACACAGACCGCAATAAACGACTTGGATAACCTAATACAAATGAAATATCTCTGGTTGCCCCACCTGCTGTCAAACCATTAAATTCTACAACTCCTGGCGGTTCAACAGGGTCGAAGACTTCCGGTGGCTGAAAATAAACAGGCAAATCCAGTTCATTGTTAAATCTATTCTCCATATCTCTTTGCGCAGAAATGGCTACTACATCGTCTCTTTTAGTAACAAGTTCACCTATGCTTGAAGGTTCGGCAATTAAAGGCGGCTCGACCACAGTTTTGCTTATCAGTTTTTCAAGGTCTTCAACACTCATTTATTAAGACTTTCCAAAATCTGCTCGTTATCAAAACCTTCGCTAACACCCAACACAATAGCTGCTTTTGCCCTGCCATCAGATTCTTCCCATGTTTCCGTAGGAAAACCAAACGGTCTGACCAACTGCTGACCTGACGCAGATAAAAAGTCGTTGAATCTTTGAGAAGCAGGTTTTCTTCTAATATCTTCCCATACCTTAACAGCTTCGGCCTTTGCCTCTGCACCACTTGTATCTTCTATGCCCAAAGTTCGTAATCTATTGGCTAGAGTTTCTTCGTAAAGAAGTAGTTGATGATTGGCAACTTGAAGCAAAAATCCAACAGTCGAAAATTCTCTCCGTTGAAGAGAAGTTAAAGTTCCAGCATCAGACTTAACTTGTAATCTTGCTTGTTTCGCTGTTAATCTTGAAATCAGGAAATTCTCAACTTTAGCAGTCTGTTCGCCAGTAAAAATATCAATAGCATCACGACCACCGGTTTTAAATTGTTCCATAGTTTTATCGAAAGTTGCTTTAGAAACAATGCTTCGTCCATCTTTGGTTTTTTCACTAGCTAACGTAGCGAGAGCGGTTCTTGACTGGTTTATATCAACAGTGCCAGCCTCTATATCGTTAAGCATGGCATTTATCTTTGAAGTAACAATCGGAGTATCTTGTATAGCCCACATTCTATTTACATTTCGTTTCGCTGTATCACCTAAGTCTTTTTCTAATCTCCGTTTAGCCGATGCAGGCAACAATGATTTTTGAACATCTGTTATAGAGGCAGTACCATCAGATATATCGTCATGCAATTTTGTTTCAAGTTCTTGGTTTGCTTTGTTTATAGCCGCTTGTGTATTTGCTGTAAGTTGTGATTGCCGATTAACGGCTGTGTTTAATAATGATTGTATATCGGCACTATCCAATTCATCTTCTGGAATAATCCCTTCGTCTTTTTTCCTGGCTTCCAACTCATTATTTAATATTTCAGCAGTTATTGCTGGTTGTTCTGCAATCCTATCCCGCCAACTATCCAAGGTATCTTGTTTTCTTAATTTCTCTCCGGCCTCTTTGGCAGCTTTAATATCATTCAGGACTTCCACTTTGTCCTTACCCATACTTGGGCCAAGTTCGGAAAACCTACGAGTTGCAGTTGCAATACTTTCCAAATTGCCTGACCGAAAAGCATCTACCATGGCAGTTGTTTGTGCGTCAATGGTATCTTCCCTTAATTGTAATGTAGCATCCGTTAAAGCCCTGGCGGTCTCTGTTTCGGTATAAGCAGTTGACTTTACTTGTTCTTCTGTAAGCGCGTCTGGAGAGAATTTTAACTTAGCAACTCTGGAAGCAACGTCTTCTGACTGTCTTTTTCGCTCAGCTTCCCATGTCTCCTGCGGATTAACGGCTTTAAACGCTTCAAATTCCTGTGTTGCAATATCTCTGAATTGTTTTGCAGTAACAGAAGAATTTGCGTCAGTCATTTCCACACGCTTTTTCTCTATCGCAGCACGGAATCTGGCTTGTCTTTCATTTTCTATTATGGCTTGTGCGCCTAATCTAACTAATCCCCGACCTATAGCCGCCCCCGCCAGACCCTCACCGACTCTTACGTCTATATCAGCACGTACACCGGTTGCGGGATTAAATCCTAATTCCTGCCGTGCCCTTACTATTGGAAATTTCTTTGCCATATGGTAGCTCCTAGGGCTTCGCCCATATTAAAACCTTATCCTTGTTGTCTTGAATGGGTCTCCTGCGCCTGTAATACCTGTCTCAGTACCAGTTGTGTCGGTGCTTCCCAACCCAGCGCCTAAAACTGCCAGTTGTGTACCAAATTGAATATTAGCAGCCCTCGCTGCGCTTTTAGCACCAGCCTTTCTAATCCTGCCCCTGAACCTGTCTAATGCCGCCTGATTCCTGAATTGTGCAGCCTCGACCTGGCCTTCAAAACCAATTAAGAGATTTTCTAATTCAAATTCAGCAAGTTGTTCAACAGCCAAATCTTCTGCTACTGGAGAGCCTGCACCGCCCCTTTTTGCTATATCTGCTCTTTGTGCACTCCTTCTTCGCTCCGCCGCCTCGGCTTGTCGTTTTTGCTTAAACTTAGATTTAATTATTGCGCCTTTGGCCTTCTGTTCGGCAATCTTCGCCTGCGCTTCGGCAAATGCCTGAGCAGCCTCCCCCTGTTGCCGCAACCCTTTTGCGCCGCTTAGATTTTCGAATAAACCCATCTTAAACCTTTCTTATCTTGGCATATAAATATGCGTCAGAACAATTTGGTAAATATTCCTTCATTAAACATTCTCTTCTAAATCCCAACCATTCAATCATCTTTATTGCTTCCGGAAAACCCAGTTGAACAGAAGCCTGCATTCTCCACAATCCGTTCTTTTCTGCTAACTTGTCAGCCATTTCTTTTATAGCAGACAACGCCAGTATCCCATGAACACCCTTCTTCATACAATCGTCGGTGAGCATCAACCAAAAAGTCCCAACACCAGGCCATATAATCTGAACACCACCAATACCGACAATCTGGCCTTCATATAAAGCCGTTACTGCGTTTTCGTCAGGAACTTCACAATAAGGATAATTCTTAACATTCCCTTCGTAGGGTTTGCTTCTTACGTAATCAAAGTCTTCCTGCGTCGATTTCCGGAATTCCATACTCTGTTAAACCCCGTTTCTCTTCCGTTATCTTCCCATTACATCCATTCTTGGAACAATAGCTCTTACAATACACGGTAACGGTTGAGATTGAGATATGATAATGTCGTCTTCCAAATCAAAACCTCCGTCAAAATGACTTGTAACGTCGCCAGTAAACAACCCTTCTATTTTACTCGTATTTTTAAGACCATCCTCGTCAAAATTAAAATCAAATAACGTAGTGTCCGTTTCGCCATACTTAGCGCCGATAGTATCCTTGAAGCTTACAACTAATTCAGGAACTTTCTTAATTGTTCCGTGCGTTGTTCCTGACCTCGTGCTTATATCCATTCTCATTGGTATCACGCTTGAAGTATATGGCCTGCCGGCCCTTGCATTAACCGTACCGGAAGGTACTGTAACCTGTCCGCCGACAACTTTTTGATTATCAAGCACTACCCCGTTAGCGAGAATAGAAACTTCCTTAGCCTCAAGATGGTCTAATCCTGTCAGTAAAGTGATACTTGGCCCTCCATAAATAACCCCGCTATCTATAAAGAATGCGTTTTCTTTTCTTATATCTAATATTCGAGGATGGAACTGCTCTATGTAATTTACCGTAGAACCGTTTATAGACCTTGTAATGGAAATCCACACTTCATCCTCAAGTATTCCTGGAATTATTGCTACCGATTGAACTAGGCCGTCCATAGGCTGATTAGCCCACGCTATAACATTCTGTTCTCTCTCATAACTAAGAGTAACCAATTTACCATTATCAAGTACACACCACAAAATAGATTCAGGATTCTTCTGGTAGGCTATATTAACTATACCGGATACGGTAATGTCCTCTGCCAACGCAGATAAGTCAGAGGAAACGAATTTCTGCTGAGGGTCGCTATAAACAAATTCTCGAATCTTCCTTCCTATCGAGTCAACGAATAATATAATAGAACCTACCTCTATGGCCTGTATTGGTGCGCCGCCCCTTGCAGTTTGCGCTCTTATATTAAAGTCTCCAGGGGTTAAAGCTGCATCTATTTCAGAGGCTCTGATACGGAACTCTTCACCGCCAGTACCTACTATCAAAGCATCTAACGCAGAAATCCATCTTATACTCTCCGTCGTTTGAAGGTCAAGTTCGAACGAATCGGAAGCATTAGTGCCTGTCTCGAAATTCTCATAATCATCTATCTCGCTTAACCAGACTCTATTCGGGTTGTTTGATGACCCTCCGTAAATAATTCTTTCCTCGAAGAATCCAACTGCGGCAGGATAACCTCTTACATCAGACCATGCCCCCTCCGCCCACCTTATAGTATCTGTAGTTTGACTTATCTTTGAGACAACTGTTATATCAGCGGTTAAATCAGATGCGACATTATTTATTCTAACTATACCGGATTGAGAACTGGATGTAGCACCTAAATCCGCATTAACAGTCCCGTCAGTATAACTTGTAACATTTATACGGTATTGTACGTTATCCTCCTGTTCAGTAGCGGAGAATTGGACATTCCTGCTGCCAACTCCATTTATTATTTTAGATACGTAAGTTCTGTATGGTTCCCAGCCGGCGGAGTTTTCGTTTCTTTCCAAGACTACCGTAGCCCCCCAATTACCCTGAGTATTAAAATTAAAATTACCCTTAACATCAAGCGGCACTCCAATAACTCCAACCGCCTCGGCAGTACCCTTAACGGAATTAGAATTTTCAAGCAAACTCGCAGATACCGTTCCGACAGTATGTGAAGTTATATTTATTCTATATTGAACATCTTCTGTGGTTTCAGTTGCAGAAAATGATTGCTTACCACCCGTATAAGTTTGTATATTTGTGTTTGTAACCCAGTTATCCGTGCTCCTCTGTAAAGATACTGTAGCAGTCCACCCATCAACAGTTATGGAAAAGGTATAATCACCAAAAATCTCTATCGCTTCTCCAATTATACCAGTGCCTGTCAATGAACCATTTGTTTGTTTGTTAATTCTTGGATGGGTAAGTTTGAACAATGACCCTATATGACCCGTCTCGAATTTTCCGACAGAACGAGTCAATACTCCGGTATTTCCTACGCTAACAACAGAACAGTTCATAGTAACACCATCGTCGTTTTCGAGGTCGTTTCTTTTCAGGAACGGCCCCTTTTTAAATTCTATATCTTCTAATGTAAACGTAGTTGGTGTAGTTCTTTTCAGTTTTTTCTGCGGGTAAGAACCGTGTATGGCCCACATTACATCTGCGATTTGCTTTGTTTGTATTTGATACAATTCATCCGACTGATAAGGGGTGTCAATCTCTACGTGAACTTCTCCTGCACCCAGTAATGGTTCTCCGTTAAAATACATTCTTGCGTATTCATTACCCCACTCTCCCATGTAAGCTATTTCAGTAGAGAATATAAAAGGCATCATCCTTACTGCCGGCAAAGGGGCTAATACGTCAGATACACCAATAGACGTTGTTATTGGAACTACCGACACCACAACTGTAATATCTATGCCTATTGATATCGCTATACTACCAAGCGAAACAGACAAAGAAAACACTGTCGGTGTTATAATGGTATCTATCACTATATCCGGCGAACCGGCAGTTAAAGTTAATTCTAAAGTTGATGGTGAATGTGCTACATTTATTAAAATAGACGGGGCATTTAATGTCAACGCCAAAGTCTGCGTTAGTGGTAATATCGAAACGCCGGTACCGGCAGTAATCGACGGAAAAATAAGTGTCAAAATAGCAGGTATAACATCCGGCTCCACTGTGATTGGAACGTTGACTTCTTTAAATGCAGCAACACACATACACCAATCGTCGTCACCATTATACACCCCCCCGCCATAGACACCAGCACCATAAGTTTGTGTAGTCCAGCTAGAGGCTACCGAACCAGCAATGGCTGGTAAAGTATACTGGTTACTATCAGAGTACAAACCATTGTCTGTAGTATTCAGTTCTATTCCAGAATTTGCTGTTGGTGTGAAATTCTCACCATTACCAAAAATGGCAACTATAACATCATCATCTTCAGTAGTAGTTACGGAAACAGACGGACTGGCAGAAGTACCGGAACTGCCATTATCAACATCAAGAATACTCGTAAAACCCTCTACCACAATATAACTAGAAACCTGAACATGAAGTGTTAATGACGTTGGATTTGGTATGCTTATTTGTAATGCAGACCCAACTCCAGGTTCACTCAAATACCACAACTCACAACTTGTTTCCGGATTAACTCCGTGCTGTCTGGTTTGGTCGGCTTGGGTCATTTCAACTGAATTATATGTAGGAACACCACCAGTTCTTTTTATCGCACCCGCCGTAACAATACCTACGACTAATAACTTAACATCAGCACTAGCGGTAAAATCACTTGTTAATGGATTAGTACTGCCAGTAAATCTTAGATTAGTTTCCAATCGGTGAGGCATATCTAAAGACCAACCTCAGTTACTATTAAATAAGAGTTTGCTTTTCCGCCCATCTTCCTAACTTCAGACGAGCCGTTTACTATCAACTCATTTGTACCACCAGCGTGAGCGCCTAATCGTAATGAAAATGTCGTTACATCAGTAGTTCCACTGGTTATAACAGCTTTTATACTCACGCTTTGCATTGTATTATTTGAGTGAACACCGCCCTGTACTGCAGCCATTGCGTTTGTAGTTGCGTCCTTATCGGAAAACAATGCCATCGTAACTATCTGAGAGCCAACCCCTGAATAATTGATTTGCCCCTCTATGATAAGGGTTGTAGTAGCTGACGTTGGTGTTATAGTACGAGTCATTATCTCTGTACCTTCATCGTCTTGCGGAATAGAGTCGTCGTCAGGAATAACAGGAGACGGGTCGAGGTCGTGTAGTGCGCTATCTACTGTAACTTCAATTTGCAACACACCTCTGCCATCGACATACAACTTATTGGCAACGCCCGCATCAACGGTCGGTGCGGCGGAAGTAGAAAACACAGCACCATCTGCAATCTTGCCGTCAGAGGCTAAAGACACATCTAAAAACTCATTTAGTTCTGTCCCGTAAGTGCCGTCAGAAGCACCTGGGGTTGGTTTCGTAGCCATAATTTATCTCCTAAGCGAGGGTTATAATTCCAGAACTATCCCACTGTATAGTGAACGTACCAGCAGTAACCTGTTTCGCTCCTCCGAAATCTATCGAAGCGATAAGGTCGTTACCGGCAGTGGAATCCCATATCACTGCATGGTAGGCCGTGAAAGTAGCAGATGTCCACGCTGTATCGTCTGCATCAAACTTAGTAGTAGCTGCTTCTGTTACAGCACCATTTGCCAGAGTCATTCCTCCCTGTGTGTATCCGCCGGTTGTAGCCAATTCATTTGTAGTGGTATAGTCAGTGTCCGAGGCGGTAAACGAATGAGAATTGTCATACAAAGATACTTTAATAGTATCCGCCTCTAAATCTACTACCTTATTCATTAAATTTGCTTTGAAGCGACTATAAATTCCGCTTGCCATGAGTTACTCCTTTTCTAAATTACCTGATATTGTTAAACAGGGTATATGTACAACGACATCTACCCGTCTGCCTGAACGCTTTACTTTCTCTACATTGGTCTTAATAACATCATTTTCAATAATCTCGACTTCTTTACAAGAAAACCCCCTTTTTAATAATTGTTTAACAATCGCTAATCTTGACCAGAAACCTCTCTGAAAACTCAATCTAACCTTTAATTGCTCGATAGTCCAATTTTGAATAGGGCAACTACATCCATCCAACAAAATTCTTAGTCCGTTTGTCCATTGTGCCATTCCCAAATTATTCACTGTTTTATTTCCAATTCTTATTTTCATTTCGCAGCCTTTATAAATTTAGTTCCAGTTCTCCGTTCCACAGCCCCGTATATCCTCGGAAAGAAGTTGTCCAGCCTCCTGCATCCGGACTTATATTTTTCAATGTCAGCCCTTGTATCAATCAACTGACTATAAACTCCACCATTCAGATTTATTATCGGTATATTAGCCACTATTCTCTCTCGTCATATACGTTAAGTATTCTTCCGCCAACATTAACGGCAGAGAACAAGTCTATTTCAGTTGTTCCATCCCAAAACAACTCACCCTGAGCAACAGGCAAATCATTATCGGCATGAGGAGTATCCGCAACAGCAGAGTCCTGAAGCATTATCTGAATACGATAGACACCAGAGGTTATATCGGATGGAAAATCAACTGAATGATAATCGCTATCCACAATATTACTTAATTCTACGTTATACGTCGCTATATCGGCGTCGGTATATGTATCGAAAGTATTTGCAGCAGCAACTCTATCGTATATTTTATCATCCGACTTGCGCCAGACAAGAGCATATAATATTCCTGCTTCGTCGTAACTGTCCCAAATTTCCTTCGCCATTTAAGAACCCATCTGTGAAATTATTCTACCGCTAAGTGCATTACGAGCATCGTTCCACGTCAACTGGTCTTTACGTCCTACATTCTCTGTTTCCTGCCTATCCATTCTCCTTGCCGTTCTCATCAATACGTTAAGGTCGGCTTTTAGACTTTCTTTTAATCCTAACGCCCCCTTACCGGCACCGGCCAGAGGTGATACTAATTTTATTGACAGCTGTTTCGCAAGAACCTGAACAAAAAGCGGGTCAAACAATGTAGCGTCGGTTATTTTTTTTGTATATCTTAAATCTACAGAGCCTTCATTGGTTAAAAGCAAAAGACCTTCGACGGCGTAAGAGAAGTTCGTTACCCTATTACCGGATGAGTTATCGGCATACACAGACCTTACCGCAAGAAAATCCGTAGGTAAGACAAATTGGGCAGAATACTCGAAGTCCGGCGTAGAATCATCTTCGGTAAGTTGCGACCTTCCGGCGGCAAACCGCCATCTAAACGACCGCAATAAAGCGTCTCGCATTGGTTCGTAATGAAGTCTACACAGAATACTTTGTAATGATGTATCACTATCTAAATTATTTAACCTGTTAGCGCCTATATCCGATAAGCCCAGATTGCATATACTTGTTTCTGAGTTAGCCATTTAGCACCTAATTATTTCCTTAGCCATTCATCTGTTAATTCACCGAAACATTCTATTAAACTTCCTGATACTGCTCTTATTTTATCATCACAGTCATCACGTAATTTATCCCACGACTTTTTAGCAGGCCAACTATAAGAAAATCTCGACCTCGTTCTTTCTGTCTGCGGTCGCTGCCAAAAGTGTCCAGAATCATCAAATGGAATACCAACTAAGATTATCTTATCGAATCCCATTCTTAATCCAATATACGACCCATACATACCGCTTGACTCTATGCTAGTGCCATGAAATCTCTCTACCTTATCAACGCCCTCATAGGGCTTAGGACCATACAAAATTGGCTTATTTAACTGTCCCCTATACGTTCTCAGTTTTACCGCCATACCAGACCAATCAAAATGCCACGAAGCAGCATAATCCAATTTCCCATCATAAAGAAAAATCATGTAATTTATGCCCATCGTTTCAAACGGCAGTTTCTCGTGTTTTAGTCGTGGAATTATATTCGCAAGGTCATCCCACACACATCTACCGGCAGCTATTACTAATAAAACTTTTTTATCGTAACTGTTGTATTGTAAGCACATTTAAACCTCAAAAACAGGGAAGGGCTTTTATGCCCCTCCCTTTTCTCCTTACGGAAGTGTTAAATAAATCATAGATGGTTCAGCAACAGTTGTACCTACCTGCATAACTACACCCCATGGTTGGGTGAGAGTTACCCATATACCAACACGGCCGGCAGTTCCCTGTGCAGCAGGAGCGCCGCAAAGGTCGCCAATAATCAATGTCTCAGTTGCGTCAACTAAAATACCAACCGGACCCTTTGTTTGAATCCAGTAGTATAAGTTTGCCGTAACATCGATATTAGGAACGCCAACTGTCAAAGCAGTGGAAGGTTCTACTGCAACGATAGTATTCATCCACGGACTTTCTTTGATACTTATTTCAGTAGATGTCGTCCATGTAGTTCTGATAGGTGAATCAAGGACTAAAGATAAATTAGTATCAGTTGAACCAACTTTACTACCAACAATCTGGTAAGTATCACCGACACCGTCTGCTTTATTGACGTTAAGCGTTCCACCAGCTAACTCATTTGTATCCTCAACCAGAGTCAATCCAGTAGTTATCTCAACCGTTATGATAAGGTCTCCGACAACTGGGAAAGTCTGAGTTTGGTCAACTTCAAATAGTTTAGTCTGGTCAACGCCACTTTGCTGCATTAAAGCCTTAGATATGTTTGAAGCACCTGCACGAGCATATCTGTAATGCCTACCATCGCCATATATAAGTTCTGTACCCATCAAATAGTTCTGGGTTGCAGAAGTCTCATACACGGACTGTTTAGGCTGGTCAACGTCGCCAAAGATGATACCCTTATTTAGGATAAGTTCAGCAACTTCTGTTCTTCCTGTTGTACTCATAAGAGTTTCCTTTCTTTATGCGAGGTCCATAAGGGCTTCGTGAACTTTAGTTCCGTCGAGACGAATAGCACCAGCGCTCATTTCAGAATAAACCTGTACGGAATAATTCTTATCGTCCCTTTCTGTAATTCTTGAGGTAATACCCTCGGCAGTACCGAGAATAATTCCATCTTCCGCCCACGCAAACGTCCTGGTTGTAGCCTCTGAAGCTACGTCCAGAGGAAGTCTCGTAGACCATACCCACTTGAAACCCATGAATGAATCGACCTTGCCTTGAACAAGAGTCTTGACTGTGTTAAAATCAGCACTCCCAATTTCGGTAATGTCTAACATTATCTGGATTTCACGAGGGCTGACACACCAATACTTGGGTATGTCTACGTCAACATCTTCCTCGTTGAACAGATTCATCATCGCAAGAATCTTGGTAAGGGTAATATCTGTCTCAGTACCACTGGAGGCCAGCGTTCCGAGAGCAGTTATCGTACCATCACCATTCATACTGCGAGAATCATCTTTGAACGCAACCGTAGTGCTGCCGGTTTGTCCGGTGGATACACTACCCAGAGCAGCGGCGATGATAATATCATCTTTAGTTCTGCCCAGCTCCATAGCCTGTGCGTTAGCATAAGGGCTACGTGGGTCAATGAGCATCTTTAATTGGTCTGCATTGTCCAACAGAGTTGCCGTATTATAATCGGCAGGTGTTAATCGCCTGCGGCTATGCGGTATCTCATTCAACGGTGTGTCACCGTGACGAGTTGTAATCTGTTGAGCAGTAGCAGTACCAAGCCTTTCAAAGTAAGCATTACGAGCACTGTTTACAGTCTCATTGCGAACAAAACCGCTCAATTTAGAGCCTTTCTGTTGCGAGAGGATATAAACCAACGCCGCATACTGTTCTGTGAAGGCAGTCGTGACCGTACTTAAAGCCATTGTACTGTTCCTTAACAAAAGTTAGTTTAATCGACAAGGCTATCTCGCACGAGACCTTTATCTTCACTTTGAGTCTGATAGACTATTGACCTTACGGCTATCAACCGGCTTCAGGATGAGCCTTTTTCATCAACGCTGCGATTTCCTGAGTAATGCGGTTATGTGTTGCAGGACTTGTTTTGAAAAGCTCCCCTGTAATATAACCAACTGTATTACGCAACTCTTCTGCTTGCGCCAGCGCCTCTACCGGAGTAGATTGACTAACATCAGCAGATATAACCTTATGCTCTACGAACTTCTTTGCGATATTGGCAAGGAAGTCTCCAACTATTACATCGTTTCCTATAATATTTTTAATATGGTCTATCGTTCTTTCGTCTGTGTTATCAGCTAACATCCGATTGGCAAGTGCTTTGCGCTCTTCGTAAGCTGCGCCCCATTGCTTTTTAAAGGCTTCATCAGCTTCCAACATCGCATTTTCCTGTGCTTTTTCATGCGCCTGACGCATAGCAATCATTCTCTGGTCATCCATATCTATAAGACCCTGAACAACGTCAGGCCGCAAGCCTTTAGAATGAACATAATTCTTAAATGCCGCTTCAAGTTCATTATCTATCTCACCAACCTCTTGGACATGAGTAATCTGGTAATCATCAGGGGTCTCCAGCCGGCCTGTCTTGGAATAGAACTCATTCCACTCGGCCTCCGTAGATTTCTCATCGGGAACTGTCACCATATTCCCAGTCTTACCAATCATCTTTTGTGCATTTACTAACTGCGATGCTAAACCCTTTACGCTCTTTGTGGCTTTTAGTGTAAGGTCGCCACGCATATTCTCGTCAATACCTGCCGTTTGCATCCAATTCTCTGCGAAATTTCCTTCGCCATCGAACATAGAAGGTGGCGCAGATGGCGGGTCTGCCGGTGGTGGGTCTCCCGCAGGAGGGTCGTCTGGTAAAAATCTTGCAAACACACCATGTGTCTCTGCCAATTCCATTACTCTCTTTTTCCATCTCTTCATCGAGACCGTTTCGCTCGCTCCCTGAGTCTCCTCAGACGTTGTTTCGGCTACCTCTGTCATAATCTAACTCCTTTTCTGTTTAAGTTCTCTAAAATTCCTTTT
>SDBV01005364.1_pt1 | contig 18140 bp, 15 predicted proteins | sample 2277081 | NCBI WGS metagenome assembly SDBV01 (sample SAMN10402039, study PRJNA504765) | marine sediment metagenome | isolation source: marine sediment core GS10_PC15, 223 cmbsf | place: Arctic Ocean: Southern Knipovich Ridge | collected 2010 | reverse complement strand
GATCGAAGACGGCCTGTTCGAGCGCTTTCCGTGCGAAGCGATTTTCGGCTTGCACAATCACCCCGGCTACCCGAGCGGCACCTTCATGTTCCGCAGCGGGCCGTTCATGGCGGCATGCGATACGGTCGAGATGGTGATTCACGGGCGCGGTGGCCATGCGGCACGACCGCATCTGGCCGTCGACCCGGTGGTCATCGGCGCGGGACTGGTGAGCGCGCTGCAGACCGTCGTGTCGCGCAGCGTGGACCCGATGCAAGCCGCCGTGGTGACCGTTGGCGCCTTCAATGCCGGGCATGCGGCCAACGTCATCCCCGAAAGCGCGCGTCTGCAGATCAGCGTGCGCTCGTTCGATGCCGAGGTGCGCAAGCTGCTCGAGACGCGTATCCGCGCGCTGGCCCAGGCGCATGCGGACGCCTATGGCGCCCGGATCGACGTCGACTATGTGCCGGGCTATCCGGTCGTCGTGAATAGCGCGCCCGAGACCGAACTGGCGTTGCAGGTGGCGCGCGAACTGGTCGGCGAGGAGCGGGTAATCGACGGCTTCGGGCCGATCGCGGGCAGTGAGGATTTCGCTTATTACCTGCAGGAAAAACCGGGCTGCTTCCTCCGTCTTGGCAACGGTGAAGGCGCTCCCATGCTGCACAACGCCTCATACGATTTCAACGACGACAACCTCACGGTGGGCGCGGCGTACTGGACGCGTCTGGTCGAGCGCTTCCTCGCCGGGACGCCTTAAAGAGCGCGGACGTCTTCGCCATTGATCCAGAACGCTGCGCACAACACCTGAACCACCACGCGCGGACGTACGCAAACTCCGAGCACAAGGGAATCATCATGTCAGCCAAACCCATTGCGGCGTCCGCCTCCTCACCCGATGCAACCGCTTCGTCCCTTCCGACGGCCGTGTCGCAAAGCAAGATCGTGGTGGCCGCGGTCATCGGCAATCTGCTCGAGTTCTTCGACTTCACGGTCTACAGCTTCTTCGCGCTGACCATCGCCAAGCTCTTCTTTCCTGCGCACGATCCGGTCGTCTCCACGCTGCTCGCGCTATCCGCGTTCGCGATCGGCTTTGTTGCGCGGCCGGTGGGCGGCTTCGTGCTGGGACACTACGCCGACAAACACGGACGGCGCGCCGCGCTCACGCTGACGATCTTCCTGATGGCGGTCGGTTCCGCGCTGATCGGCCTCGCGCCAGGCTATGCGACGATCGGCCTCGCGGCTCCCGCCTTGATCGTGTTCGCTCGCCTGTTGCAGGGCTTCGCACAGGGTGGCGAGTTCGGCGCCGCCACCGCAACCCTGCTGGAGACGGGTTCGGCCAAGGGCCGTGGCTTTCGGGCAAGCTGGCAACTGGCCAGCCAGGGCGCCGCTGCACTGCTCGGCTCGGGCATGGCCACGCTGCTCAACTACCAGCTCACCCCCACCCAACTGCTCGACTGGGGATGGCGCATCCCGTTTCTGGTCGGAGTCCTGATCATGCCGGTGGGCGTCTATCTGCGCCGGCATATCGTGGACGATCAGGCCGAAGCCGCCAGAGAGAAAGGTTCGCGCCTCGAGCCGGCACTCGTGCGCAAATGGTTTCTGACCGTGTTCGCAATCATGGGGATGACCGTCGCGACCTACGTCATGATGTACTACATCCCGACTTACTCGATTCAGTACCTGAAGCTGCCGCCGAAGCTCTCCATGCTGGTGTCGATCGGCGCAGCATGCGCCTCGCTGACTCTGTGCCCGCTGTGGGGCGCGCTCTCGGACAAGATGCAGCGCCGCAAACCGCTGACCGTCATCGGCCGTGTCATGCTGATCGTCCTGCTTTATCCGGCGTTCTGGCTGATGAACCAGTTCCCGGAACTGCCGGTTGTGTTCAGCCTGATCGTGCTGTTGATGATTTTCTACACGATGGGATCGGCCCCGGCGTATTCGCTGATGCCCGAAAACTTCCCCAAGCATGTTCGCGCCGGCTACCTGGCAAGCGCATATGCGGTTGCAGTATCGGTGTTCGGCGGGACCTCGCAACTGGTGGTCGCGTGGCTCATCAAGGTCACGGGCAGTACGATGGCTCCAGCCTGGTACATGATTGTCTGCGTGATTATTTCGCTGATCGCCGTTTCGATGCTCGAAGAAACCGGGGGCCGCGAATTGACGTAATTGGGGTTCGGTGGTGCCGCCTTGACATGCAATATGGATAAGGCGAATAATGGGATGTTCGATTAACGAAACACAGTTCGTATATCGAACATCCCAGTTCGCGCTGCCCGGCAAACGATCGGGGGCCATATAGAGCAAAACAACATGAAGCGAGACACCACCCTCACAGCCGCCGGCCAGCCGGCCGCCCAACGCGGAATCGTGGCGGGCCTTGTTTATGTATTCGAGCGGGTCATGCCTGACCCGTTCGTACTGTCCATCTTCCTCACGTTCTTCGTCGCCGTGCTGGCGCTCGTGATCGGGCCGCTCGGCACGGTGCCGACGCTGCTCGACTCCTGGTACACCGGCACCTTCGGCATACTCGGCTTCGCGCTGCAGATGATCCTGATCCTCGCGACCGGTTATGCGATCGCCGAGGCGCCCATCGTCCAGCGCGGCCTGCGTGCGTTGGCGGCGAACGCGCAGACACCGGCCCGCGCCGCGCTGCTGGTATTTCCAGTCGTCGCAATTGCGGCCTGGCTGAACTGGGGACTCGGTCTGATTGTGGGCGCGCTGCTGTCGCGGGAAATCGCCCGGCGGGTCAATGTCGATTTCGCCTGGCTCGTCGCCGGCAGCTATTCGGCGTGGTCGATCTGCAACAGCGGGCTGTCCAGTTCGATTGCGCTGTCGCAGGCCTCGCACGGCAACGCGCTCAATCTCGTCGAAAAGGCGACCGGCCAGGTCGTACCGCTGAGCCAGACCATCTTTGCCCCTTTCGTCTTCGTCCCGACGGTGCTGGTGGTGGTCGTCATGACCGCGATCTTCATCAGGATGCATCCGAAGCCGGAGAATGTGGTCGCGTTTGCCGCTGCCGCAGACAACACCGATGCTGCCGATGACGCCGCCAGTGCCGATCCGCATGCACGTAGCAGCGGTTCCGCGTCATTCGCGACGCGCCTCGAACAGTCGATGCTCGGCACACTGCTCCTGCTGGCGCTCGGCATTGGCTATCTTGCGATGACATGGCGCGCCAAAGGGTTCGATCTGGACATCAACAACACGATCCTGATCTTCCTGCTGATCGGTCTCGCGCTGCAGCGCACGCCGATCGCCTATGCCAACGCAATCCGGCGTGCTGCGCGCCAGACCGGGTCGATGCTGCTGCAGTACCCGGTGTATGGCGGCATCATGGGGATCATGAAGGGAACCGGACTGGCTTCGATGATCGCCAAAGCGTTCGTCACGATCGCAACGCCGGCCACGCTGCCGATCTGGAGTTACCTGAGCTCGCTGATCATCACGCTGCTCGTGCCGAGCGCGGGTGGGCACTGGGCCGTACAAGGGCCGTTTGTCCTGCCTGCCGCGCTCAGTTTGCATGCATCGGTGCCGCATACCGCCATGGGCGTGGCCATGGCCGAAAACGTGTCGAACATGCTGCAACCGTTCTGGGCCGTGCCTATTGTCGCGATTGCAGGGATCCGGATTCAGCGTGTGATGGGATATACGGCGGTTACGTTTGCCGTGTCGCTCGTGATTTATGCGGTGGCGTTGTGGTTGATACCGTGAGGGGGGCGCCCTAAGCCGCGATGTGTCGCGCGTAGTCGGTATAGCCGGCCTCTCCGCCGGCGTAAAGCCCCTGCTCGCGCACTTCGTTCAACGGCGCACCCGACTTGAGGCGTTCGACCAGGTCGGGGTTGGCGATAAAGTGCCGGCCGAACGCGACGAGTTCCACCTGCCGCATTTCAATCAGCGACTTCGCCTTCTCGACGGTCAACCCGCCGTTGGCAATCAACACGCCGTTGAATCGCGGCCTCACAATCTCCAGAATCCTGTCCAGATCGGGCGCGCCATACCAGCCGTTGACGTCGGCGATGTGCACATAGCCGACACCTCGCCTAGCGAGGAACTCTGCGACATGTCCATACATCTCGGGAACCTGATCGTCCAGCGCACTGTTATAGGACGTATAAGGTGAGATTCTGATGCCTACGCGCGACAACGGCATCACCTCGGCGACCGCTTCGACGATCTCTTTGAGAAACCGCGCCCGATTCGCGACGCAGCCGCCATACTTGTCCGTGCGCCGGTTGACATGCGCCGACAAAAACTGGTGTGGCAAATACCCGTTGGCCGCATGAATTTCGACACCGTCGAAACCTGCAGCAAGTGCATTTTCAGCCGCCTGCCGATACTCCTGCACAGTCGCACGCACCTCTTCCTCTGTCATCGCACGTGACGGCGTCGCGCAGATCCGCACATAGCAGCCATTGTCCAGCAGGCCCCAGACGTGGAGACTGTCTACATCATCATTGAAGCCAGATGGAGAAACCGGCTGCTGCCAATCGAGCAAACCCATTGCACCCACGCGGCCACCGTGCCAGAGCTGCGCGAAAATCCGGCCGCCTGCACCATGCACGCTGGCCGTCACCTTTTTCCAGCCTTCGACCTGTTGTGGCGAATAGAGACCAGGCGCCCTGTCGAATGGCCGCGACAAGCGGCTAACATTGGTCGCCTCGGAGATCATAAGACCTGCTTCAGCACGCTGGCCGTAATACTTGGACATCAATTCCGTCGGTGCATCCTCCGTGCCTGCGCGCGCACGTGTAAGCGGCGCCATCACTAACCGATTCGGCAATTGCAGATCGCCCAATTGGAATTCGTCAAACAGACTGCTCATTACCACACTCCTTCAAACGAAAAATCGACGCCCGTACTGTTACGAACGACCGCTAGCCGGTCAGATCCTCGCGCCCGCTTACCTGCAAGCGCAGCTATTCCGTTGCGATCGGCTCGGCGAGGACAATCCCAGCATGCCGCCTGCGGCTGTCGTAAAGCCAAAGCAAAGCGAAGAAGACCAGTGTGATCATCGGCATCGCGCTACCGTCGCCGAAGATCGTCGCTGCCGCTACGACCATGGTCTTGTCGAAAGCCGGCGTCCCCACGGCAAGCGCCTTGAAAGCCGCTGCCCCACCGGCCGCATCGATCTTCGCCGCGTCGAACATGCGACCGAAGACCGGCATCATGACGTAAGTAGAAAGCATGCCAGCCGAGGCCATCGTACCGATCGCAAAAGAACCGCCACCGGGAAACCGCTCCGAAGTGGCCGCCATGGTCGTCGGCCACATGACCGCTGTCCCGATGCCGAACACCAATGCGGCGAACAGGCCTGTCGCGGGTGTACTGGCATGGCTTAGCATCAGCAACCCGGCCAGAGCAAACAGCGACGCGAGCATCAGAAGTCCTGCTGAGCCAAGATGTTTATTGAGTACGCCTGCAAAACTCTTCACGACAAGATGTACGGTATAGATGAAGGCCACCAGCCAGAAACCCTGAATGCCGACCACCTTGGTCAGCGTCAGGTCGATCCAGTTGCTTGGCACCAGTTCGGTAGCCGCAGTCAGAAACATGGCGCACAAGCATAGGTAGAACAGCGGCCGGCTTAGCGTATGGCGAAACATTTCCCTGAACGAGACGCCATGGATCACGCGCTCGCTCAACGGGTACTTCAGCCTGGAAACCAGTATGAGCGCGACAAATGCAGGAAAGAACACGATGCACAGTTGCAGTTTCCATCCCAATGCGTACCGTCCGACCAGCACGCAGATCGGCGCAGCCACAAGCATGCCGAGAGCATAGGCAGCGTGAAACAGGTTGAGCCGGGCAACCTTGCGCGTCGGGTAGATACTGACCACCAGAGGGTTCAAGACGCTTTCGAGCGTACCCCATGCCAGACCTTGCAACAGCGAACCGCCCCACAGGAGTGCGTAGGCATACTCGGCACCGGGATGTGCAAGACAAATCGTCGCCGTGCCGGCAAGAAACGCGAACACGCCGAGCACGTGGACCCGCCGCATGCCGATAGCGTCTATGAAGGGAGCCATGACGAAATTGGCAATCGCAAACCCCAGAAAAAGAACCCCGAGAATCTCTCCAATATGAGCGCCGGACGTCAAAGGATCCACGGCATCGAAGAACGCTCTCTTGATCGGCGTTGCGGCACTGATCCTCAACAGAACTTCAAGTCCCATACAGAACTGGGTAATGAACGCTGCAACGAATATCCTCGTTACGGGCACGCCCTTTAGACTTTTCAGGGTCTTTTCCTGATCGAACATGCTCATCTCACGTCTCCTTCCATACCGTCTTCGATGTCTCTTGTGACCGGTTCCGCATCTCGCTCTTCATCGACTCGCGGCCCTCGCAGCCAATGCGGCCTACACCTCGGAATCGAGCGTCAACTCGAGTTGGTCAATCTTCCACGAACCCGAGACTCTGGAAACCTGGGCGCGATATTCACCCGTCGCCGCAATTTCAGGCGTCTCGCCACGCTCGCACGAGAAAAGCGACAGATAGGTCTTTACCGTCGCCCGGTCATGCTCAAGCGCAACGAACAGCGGCGTCGTGAGTTGATGGCTGCTCCAGAGGGGGTTAGCGTCCCGCTTTCTTGTGAGAGCACTCGCGATCGTCTCGCGTCCTTGCCACGGTTCCGCGCTTGCGGCCTTTCCAGCGACCCTGACGCTTGCGGTGGCGCTCTCGTTGAAAACGTCCTTCAGCCCGGCGCCGTCTCCGCCATCCAAACTCCATGCATATTGATGGAGAAGATCGATAATCTCGAGCATCGACGCTTCGCGCTCATTCCCGGTAAATTCATTCATATGGAATCCTTCTCAATGGATGGTGTCGATCATCTTTCCACTGCCGTCAAAAGGCATCGTCCAGTTCGGCGTCGAGCTTCCTGATCTTCCACTTGCCGAGGGAGCGATGCAGTGTGGCAAGGTAGTGCCCTGTGGTAAGCAGACGCGGCTTTTCGCCTTCGAGGGTCGACACAATCGACAGGTACACCTTCAAAATGGCTTCCTCATCCGTCAACGAGAGGAAAACCGGTGTGGTCAACTGGTGGCGGCGGCGATCGGTCTGCGTGCGGCGGATTTCCCCCAGTCCCTCCAGGATCGCTCGCTGCCCTTTCCACGGCCCCCATCCAAGTGCAGTTCCGTTGACCACGCCGCCTGTGATCGCGTCCTCGTCAAATACCGACGCCAGCAGCGCCATGTCGTTGGCGTCGTAGCCCCACGCGTACCCGTGGACGACATTGAGCACAGCCTGGGCACCCGTCCTGTTGATGAATTCAGCTTCCATAGTGTCTCGATCCATACGGTTGACGACTCGAGTTCAAATTGCCCGCCACGCCAACGCGGCCGCGAGCGCCCTTCGTGGTGCGCTTAGAATGGCGACTCCAGCACCTCGTCGAGCGAATCGATCAGCCAGACGCCGTCACGACTTGATGCCCTCATCACGTATTCACCGGTAGTCACGAGATGAGGCGGCTGCCCGTCGCCATAGGAGAACAGCGACAGATAGACCCTCAAGGTCGCTTGCCCGTCGGTCACCGATTCGAAAACGGGCGATGTAATGACGTGGCGGCGCCGATCGCGTTGTGAACAGCGAATGGCTGAAAGTTCATCGACAATCTTTTGCCGGCCCTGCCATGGACCCCACCCGATCGACGTATCGGCAACCACGCCACCCGTGCTTCCGTTCTCGCTGAATACGCTGCCGAGCAGCGCCATGTCATTGGAGTCGTATCCCCACGAATACCTGTAAAGCAGCGCCAGAACTTCCTGCCGGGGGTTCGAATGATTCACGCCAGAGATGTTGTCCATTTGCGATAGCACCCATAGATACACGTCGATTCAGGCGGCCCGGCACTGCAAATTCCGCCTCGCCGCCGCGTCTTCCTTGATGAACTCAGCCGCGCGCTCCGCGATCATCACGACTGGCGCCGTCGTATTGCCGCGCACGAGCGTCGGCATGATCGAGGCATCGGCTACCCTGAGCCCCTTGATGCCGTAGACCTTTAGCCGTGTGTTAACGACTGCCCTGGCATCGTTGCCCATGGCGCAGGTTCCCGCCGGGTGGAAAGCCATCTGCACATGATTGCGCACATACCGCTCCAGCGACGCGTCGTCATCTCCGAATTGCGCGCCGGGCATGATCTCGCCCTTGACATGCCTGGCGAACGACGGTGCCTTCAGAATCTGCCGCGCGAATCTCACCCCGCGAATCAGGTTTCGCAAGTCTCTATCGTCTTTCAGATAGTTCGCGGCAATGATCGGAGGCTCTGCCGGGTCGGCACTTCTCAGCCTGATCGTGCCGCGCGAGTAGCTCGTGAGGCAACACGGGGCGACCGAGTAGCCATGAACCTGTTCGCCGGTCTCCAGCTTTCCCCAGCTCGTGGATGCCATCGCGAGCGCATGGAGCTGGATCTCCGGACGCCCATCTCCATCCAGATCGAGAAATCCTCCGGCTTCAACCTGATTCGAACTCAGAAGCCCTCGCCTGAACAGGAGCCAGTTCAGGCCGTGACCGAGTGCCTTCAAGCCGTGGTCCTGACCCAGCAGGCTGATCGGTCTGAGCAGTTCGCCGTCGACCGGCGCCACCAGGTGATCCTGATAGTTCTCGCCGACGCCGGGCAGATTGCTATGGACCGTAATGCCGAGAGGCTCCAGTTCGAGCGCATTGCCGATGCCGGAGAGCATCAGCAGTTTCGGAGAGGTAATGGTGCCGGCAGCGACAATGACTTCCTCCCGCGCGTCGATGCGAGTTTCCACACCTTGCGCGTCGCCGATCACCACGCCCGTCGCGCGCCCGTTCTCGATGATGATTCGCAACACCCGGGTGTCGGTCCTGACGCTGAGATTCCACCGTCCCTTGGCGCTTCGCAGATAGCCTCGCGCCGTGCTGCAACGCTCGCCGTTTCGGCTCGATATCTGGTAGTACCCGACTCCCTTTTGAAACTCGCCGTTAAAGTCGTCGTTTACCTGGAGATCGACACCGAAGCCGGTGCCGGCCTCGCGTGCCGCATCGACGAAAGCGCCGCTCAGGATGTGCCGGTAATTGCTGTCGGAAACGACGAGCGGGCCACTGTTTCCATGGAACTCGTTGACAAGGCGCTGGTTGTTTTCGGCCTTGCGAAAATACGGCAACACCTCGTCGTAGCCCCAGCCCGCGCATCCCGCGTCCCGCCAACCGTCGTAATCGTCGCGTTGGCCCCGGATATAAACCATGGCGTTAATGGAGTGCCCGCCACCCAATGTATTGGCCTGCATCACCTGGATCGGCCTGTTGTTGGTGTATGGTTGCGGCTCAGTGAAATACTGAACGGTTCGTTTCGTGCCCATTGTGCGGAAGTACGCGCCATTGATCCTGATCGAGGCAGCCCTGTCGTGCGGACCTTGTTCCAGCATCAGAACCGTCTTTTCCGAGTCCTCACTGAGCCTCGCCGCAATGACACAACCGGCCGCACCGCCACCAACGACGATGTAATCGTATGCGCAGGTTTTCATCTGTCTCCCACTCCATGTCCAGCTTTTTACTTTGGTTTCAGGCTCCTACTTTAGGTGACAGCGAAGCGGCTTTCTCGGCTATGCGCGCCAACCGCTCGACTGCTTGCGCCATGCCGGACTAAGGACGGTAAGGCTTTAGTGTCCTCGTTGATAGGGGCCGGTTGCCCGCGCGTAGGTCGGGATGACGAGATCTGGCTCGATGCCAATTTCCCTCGCAACATGCAGCAGCCAGAACGGATCCCTTAGCAACGCGCGACCGATATAGACCAGGTCAGAAGATCCGCCGTGAAGAATCGACTCGATCAGCTCGCTGGATGTGATCGATCCATTGCATGCCATCGGCATGTTCAGTTCATGCTTAAGCTTCGCTGCATACTCCACCTGGTATCCCGGGTAGATCTCTCCATCGAACACGGGCGACAACCCGCCTGCAGAAACGCTCAGAAGATCGACACCCGCATCCTTCAGTTGAAGCCCCAGCGAGATGGTGTCAGCCAGCATCGCGCCACCCGGCCCCGCTTTATCCTCGGCGGAAAGCCGCACAATCAGAGGCTTGTGATCGGGCCACACCTTCCTCACTGCCGTCACCACTTCGAGCACGAAGCGCTGCCGGTTCTTCGAAGAACCGCCGAAGGCGTCATTGCGCACATTACTGAGTGGAGACAGAAACTCATGCGCCAGATAACCGTGTGCAGCATGAATCTCGAGGCAGTCGAATCCCGTTTCGACGGCGCGTGCGGCGGCAGACACATAAGCCTCGATGACGTTCGTGATCTGCCCGACCGATAGCGCCGTGGGAACTCGTGACGATTCGCTGTAGGCGATCGCCGAAGGCGCGTAGATTTCGCCCTCTATTTGCGACTTGCGCCCGGCATGCGCGATCTGAAGGCAGCTCCTGGCACCGCAGTTGCGGATCATGTCAGCGAGGCGGCGTAACCCATCGATCTGCACATCGCTCCAAAGTCCCAGATCCTTGTGGCTGATACGGCCCGCCGGATCGACGGCGACGACCTCTGTCGTGATCAGACCTACGCCACCGAGAGCCCGTGCCGCATAGTGGGCAAGATGAAGATCATTCACCTTGCCGTCCTCCTGCCCCGTGTACATAAGCATGGGTGCCATTACGACACGGTTTTTGAGCGTCACGCTACGCAGCGAGAGCGGCTGAAATATCAAACTCATGACGTCCTCGGTCCATCCGTCCCTGTCTGTTTCTGTGGCACGCCACAACGCGTCCGTCTAACGAGAAAAACGATACACGTCCGCAGCACGCGTTACTCTGCTCCACGCGCCAGTCGATTGACTCCACGCGCCTAGGGGTTTCACCTCAATTGACGCACCGAAGGCGATGTTTGATCGTGGCGAGCCATCTGCATGGTTAATGAGTAGTACGAGGAACAGTCCACATGATCACGTCCACCTTCAATCTCAATGAGATACCTGCACCACGGCGTCTCAAGTACTGGCAGGACGCGATCTGCAAGACGTATATCACCGTGGATTGCAAGAAGTTGAGCGACAACTCCATTGATGGAGCGATCAGCGCGCGCATGCTGGGAAGCCTCGAACTCAGCGAGGTCACCTCCCCTCCCATGGCGTACTCCCGAGGCAAAGAACAGTTACGTGGCAGCCAAAGCGACTGCTTCCAGCTTGTGCTGGCGGTCGAAGGAAAAGGCATCGTCGAGCAAGGCAACCGGCGGACGCGGTTCAAGCCCGGCGATATGGTGATCTACAGCTCAATGGAAGCATCCACGGTCGCCTATCCGGAAGGTTCGACGACCCAGGTCGTCAAGATTCCGAGTGCGCTACTGGTGGATCGCGTCAGGTCGACCGACGGTATTGGTGCAACGCTGGTGGACGGTTCGACAGCCCTCGGCTCGATGACCAGGAGCCTCATCCGCGAATGCGTGAACTTATCCTTGTCCGGCCAAACTGGGGACACGCGCATCTGCAACGGCGCACTGGACATCTTCGCGGCGGCGCTCGAAAGTAGCCTGCCGGACAGTCCCGAAAGCAGGTTCACCAAGCGGCTCGCAAACATCAGACGATACATCGAGGCGCATCTTTCGGATCCGGATCTCGACGTACAGCAGGTCGCCCAGCACAACGGCATCTCACTACGCACGCTGAATCGCATGTTCGCTGCCGAGGGCACCACGGCGAGCGCATGGATCTGGAATCGCCGGCTCGCTGCAAGTCACAAGGCGCTCAGCGAGGGCAAGGTAAGGCAGGTAAGTGAGGCGGCTTTCGATTGTGGGTTCAACGACCTCTCACACTTCGGCAGGGCATTCAGGAGGCGTTATGGCTTGCTTCCACACGAGGTGCTGCGCGGCAGCCGTTGAGGAAAAGGCGCGAAAAGAAAAGTCGGACCAACGTTTTGCCTGCCGGCCCTGCGCCGCCATTCAGTGCACACGCAGCACGCTATGAGGCACTACGCCAAACGCCTTCTTGAAAGCACGGGTGAAGTGCGAGAAGTCGCTGAAGCCGCAATTGATTGCAGCCTCCGACACTTGCGAAACCTTGCACTCCGCCAATGCCCGATAGCTGGCGGTCAAACGTTGCTGCCACAGCCAGCGTATGACCGTTGTGCCCTCCGCTGCAAACAGGCGATGGATTGTCCGCGGCGCGGCATGACATGCTTCAGCAATGGCCGCGACGTCGAGATCTGGGTCGCCAAGATTGTCGACCATGTATTGCTTGATACGCGCAACCAATCCTGCGTGCCTGGAGTTCGAAGTACGGGGTCCACAAAGCTCGGTTTCGATCGCGACGCACAGGATGTCCATGATCGACCCGCTCAGTCGCGTCGCCACGGCCTGGTCGTCCGGATCGTCAAAATGCACCGCTTCGCAGATGACGGTGTTGGCAAGCGCACCCAATTTCGATTCACCAGACAAACGCAAAGCCATCAGCTTTTCTATGTCCGGCAGGCGCGCCGACAGTACGGCCCGAGGAACTTTCAGGGTCAGTCCGCGGTAGCGTTCTCCAAACTCCAGTGAAAATGGCCGCGCCGCATCATACAGCGCGGAATCGCCCGGCTTCAGTACCGCCTGCCGCCCGCTCTGGGCAATGGCGGCGCTCCCCTCGCGAATCAGACATAGCTGGAGCTCATCGCTTGGGCCGCTGCGAATATCGTCTGCGGTCCGAGCGTAGCTCATCGCCGACGATGTTATATCGGTCAATTGCGCCGGCCCGAAGTCGTGAACCGACACGCTCGCTTCAAGCGCACTCTCCAGCGGTGAGCAGCCCACCGGTACATAAGTACGGCATACAACCTCACGCCAGAACTCCAGGCGGTTTTGGGCAGATACCGATAAGGTCGAAAAGTGCGTAGTCATGATCGCGGACGATGGTACAAATAGATAACAGAAAAAGCAAAATCTACGCCAGCCTTACCCGTGGCCAAAGTATGCGGCGCCGCTGTGCGCGAGCATGCGCCACCCCAACTGCCCCTTCAAGACGCGTTAACCCGACGCATTCCGCTGTTCAAAGCCGCGGCTGGCAGCGAGAGGCCACCGCATTGTCACCCGCAGTCAGGCGGCGTCGTTTTCGTCACATTACCCTGACCCAGCGTCTCATTGGCGGCGCGACACCGCGGCTCGTCATCAACCTGGCAGTCCTTCAACGGCTACCTCAACCCACAGGACAAGTATGCATACCATCGCTTTTCTCTTCAAACGCAAACCCGGCATGACGCGTGAGGAATTCGAGCACCACTACAAGGTGGTGCATGCGCCCATCGCCGCGAAATTACCCGGCCTTCTGGAATATCGCCACTATCCGGTGCGCGAGGCGAACCAGGGCGATGTTCACGCACGCATTCCACCCGGCTTCGACGCCCTTTCTGTGTATACCTTCGAAAGCGCGGAAGCGGCAGAGGCAGCCTGGAATTCGCCCGAAAACGGCCCCGTACAAACCGATACGCTCAAGTTCATCGATGTAGAAACGATGGTCACCTTGCCGTTACTGTTGCGGAAAGTGGTCTGATTGGCGAACCGGGTCAATCACATGGCACTCCTGACCGAGTACCGCTATTTTGGGCTTCATACATTCATCCCCACCAGACGATTTTCTACAACCACCATTCATCTCTATCGGGGAGATCTGTATGCGAGCGAAAACAGAAGGGAGTTTCAGGCACCGTCACGTACCCAACGCGATTGAGCACACGCCATTTGTCACCGGCAAGGGTCGCCGTTGGACCATCGCTGGTGCATTGACAATCGCTTGCACCGGAATGGCACATGCCCAATCGAGCGTGACGCTGTACGGGCAAGTCGATGCCGGTGTTCGCTATGTATCGGCCTTCGACGGGCAGCATGGCAATACCTACCTGTCCTCAAGCGGAATGAGTCCGACCTTCTTCGGTTTTAAGGGTGTAGAAGATCTGGGCGGCGGCATGCGAGCGGAGTTTGCTCTGGAGAACCAGTTCTCGGCGGCCAACGGCGCCGCATCGTCGATCAGCACCAGCCAGCAGCTTTTCGGGCGACAGGCGTATGTCGGCCTGGACACCGATAACTTCGGCACCGTGACGTTCGGACACCAGTACAACGCCCTCAACGTCTTCTTCGACTACGCGCCGTTGTGGGTCGATGGGGCATCGCCATTCTATGTAGGCGGTGACAATTTCGCGCTGGGTTACCGCATCAACAGCAGCGTCGTCTATAAAAAGTCCCTTGGGCCGGTCGCATTCCAGCTCGACTATGGACTCGGCGGACAGCCCGGCAGCCTCGCACAAGGAACCACCCTGGGCGGCAATGTGGCCTACAGCTTCGCGAACGCGATGATTGGCGGCGCCTACGAACAATACAAGAGTGCGGACGGTGCGAGCATGGCACAGAACTGGACCGCAGGCGGACGATATACGCTTGAAGAGGCGTCTCTGTACGCAGGCTACATGCACAACTTGGATAGCGGCACAGAAAGCCAACGGCGCGATCTCTATTTCGGCGGCGCCCAATACTCGGTCACGCCTTCGTTCCTGTTGTCCGGCGGCTATTTCTACTATCGGCAATCGGCATGCAACGGAACCTGCACCGCTGGCCAGTCCGTAGGTGCGGGCAGCAGCGGCAGCGAGATCTACGGCATCAGCGGTGGCGGCGGAACCGGACACGCAAACATCATCGCTCTGAGCGCCAAGTACTTCCTCTCCAAACGCACCACGCTCTATGCCGAAGCGGATACCTACCGGCTTCGAGGCGGCGCCGCACAAGATCAGATCTATTACTGGACCGGGACAGACGACTCGAATCTGAAATCCGTCAACCAGTATGCCCTGATGTTCGGCATGACTCACTCCTTCTAACGGATCACCTGCCATGCACTTCACGAAATCACTCACGCCATTTGCGCGTCACGCCACCGGCATCGTCGCACTGCTTGTTGCAGTGGCAAATCCAGTTCACGCGGCCGCAACTGACGCGAAAGTCATCCTGCTCGGCGCCGACGATGTCTGCGGATACTGTGCCGCCTATAACACGACCGCTCAGCAATATGCGAAGCAGAAAGGCATCGACCTGAAGCTGGTCACCAATAAATTCGATCCGGCCGAACAGGCCGCACAGGTCGATCAGGCCATCGCCCAGAAGCCCGCCGCCATCCTGCTGTGGGCAATCGACGGAACGGCACTCCTGCCGTCGATGCATAAGATCCAGCGGGCCGGGATCCCGCTGTTGCTGACGGACGTTTTGCCGGACCAGAAATACGACAGCCTGTGGCGCCAATACAGTGGTGGCAACTATGAGGCCGAAGGGCGCGCCGCGGCACACCTGATGGTCGACGGCTTTAAGGCAAAGGGGCTCGGCACGACCGGGGCGGTCATCGAAATTACCGGATACGTCGGACAGGCGCAAACCATCTCGCGGCAGCAAGGCTTCCAGGATGAACTCGCGAAAATCGCGCCCGGCATCAGGGTCGTCGGCGTGCAACCGGGCAACTGGGATCAAGGGACCTCGACGACTGCCGCCGCCGGACTCTTCACCAAGTTCGGCAAGGACATCAAGGGCGTGTACGCGCAGGAGGACGCCATGGCGGCCGGTGCAATCGTCGCGGCAGAACGCGCCGGACTGACGCCGTCGAAGCTGGCGGTGGTCGGCGTGGGCTGCGAACCGATAGGTGTGAACCTGCTCAAGTCCGGCAAGCTTTACGGCACTGTGCTGCAGTCGCCGGTTGATGAAGCGCACTACGCCATCGACAGCGTCGCCGATCTGCTCAACGCGCGGAAACTCGACAAACTGCGCTACGTGCCTATGCCTTCGGTAACGGCAAAGGATGACGTCGACCAGATCTGCAAACCCTGGCCGAACGCATCCTGACCGATACGTCCGTGCTTCATAGGGCCACGGGCGCCGGCAACGGTGCTCATGGCCATTTGACCGACTGGTAACACCATGACTGACTCCATACTCATCGCGCAGAATCTCAGCAAACGCTATGGCGGCGTACAAGCCCTCTGCAACGTCAGCTTTGAGCTTCGACGCCAGGAAATTCACGGCCTGTGCGGCGAGAACGGCGCCGGCAAGAGCACCATCGTCAAGATCCTGGGCGGATTCGTCAAGCCAGACGCGGGCACGATAACGGTGGACGGCGATCCACTTCCACTCGGTGAACACGTCGACCCGAACCTGATCTCCATCGTCCATCAGGAACTGTCGATCGTCCCTCACCTCTCGGTACTCGACAACGTCATGCTCGGGGCGCCCGAAGTGCGTTCGATCTATCTGCGGAATCGTTTCAGGGCCATCGTACGTCAACATCTCGACGGCGTAGGGTTACCGCATATCGATCCTATGCAACCCGCGTCGACGCTCAGCCTGGCAGAGCGTCAACTGGTCGAAATTGCCCGAGGCATCGCGCGGGGTGCCAAGGTACTGTTGCTCGACGAACCAACCGCGACCCTCTCTGATGCGGAAATCAGCCGGGTTTTCGGCGTCCTGCGTCGTCTGAGGGATAGCGGCACATCGCTCGTCATCATCAGCCACCGCCTCGACGAGATTTTCGCGCTAACCGATCGCGTCACCGTGTTTCGCAGCGGACAGCACATCTGGACGCGCGCCACGCAAGGGCTGACGAGCGCAGAACTGGTGCATGCCATGATCGGCCGCGATCTGGTCCGTGGCGGACATGTGGCATCCATTCCTTCCCGCCTCGCCGGGTCGCTACGAGTCCGCACAAGAAGCCTCGCCGTGCCAGACCGATTCACGGCGTTCGATCTCGCATTCGCACCGGGACAAATCGTTGCCATCGCGGGACAGCTTGGCTCCGGCGCGGACGCCTTCGTCGAGGCACTCGCGGGCTTGCATCCCGCGTGCACCGGGCATGTCGAACTGGACGGCGAACCCATCGTCCTGAACAGCATCGAATCCGCTCATGCGGTGGGAATTGCCTATGTTCCCGAAGATCGGGCCGGCAAAGGAGTCTTTCTGGATGCACCTATCGGCGTCAATTTAACCTCCCATATCCTTTCACAGATCAGCAAGCGGGGTTGGCTGTCCTCCACCGTAGACCGTAGCCGTGCGCTCTCCCTCGCGACGGAATTCCAGATTGACCCGGCCAGGCTCCCACACGACGTATCGACGCTCAGTGGCGGCAATCAGCAGAAAGTGGCAATCGCGAAAGCGGCCGCAATGCAGCCGCGCGTCCTGCTACTCAACGAACCGACACGAGGCGTCGATATTGGCGCTCGGGCGGAAATCTACGGACGCCTGCAAAACATGACTCAGACAGGCATGACGGTCATCTTCTATTCGACCGATCTCGAGGAAATCATGGAGGTTGCGCAACGCGTCGTGACCGTCTACCGGGGTACCGTCGTCCGACTGCTTGAGCGTGGCGAAACAAGCAGCAACGAGATCCTGCACGACATCCTGCACGGTTCGAGTGTGCCGGAGGCCGCATGAGAATCGCGCTCTCATCTTCAACCGAAAGGTCCGGCTCAAACCGGTCAAAGACTCATATGTGGCTACGCAACCAGTTCGTACCGGCTCGTGTACAGGCAACTTCCATTCAAATTCTGTGTGTCGTCGTACTCATTGTGGCAGGCATAAGTGTCCCGCACTTTGCTTCGATGACCAATCTCGCTGCGATCATCTACTCGACAGCAGCCATCGGTACGGCTGCAATCGGCCTTGCAGCCGTCACACTCTGCGGCGAATTATTCCTGCTATCGACTGGCGCCACGGCGGCATTTGCCGCAATCGTCTTCGTTTCTTCGCTGGGAGCCGGTCCGATCCCGGCCAGCATGGCTGCAGTGGCAGTCGGCCTGATATCAGGCTGCCTCCAGGGCGTCGCAATTGGTCCGCTGCGCTGCAATCCGATCATCGCGTCAATCGCGGCAGCATCGGTTATTACCGGCATAGCATCGTTGCTCACCGGCGGACGGACGATCATCGGCGGTGGGGACGCATCGTGGCTCGGCCTAGGTGTGCTGTTTCCCGGACTGCCACACCAGGGGGTGCTACTCGTTGTTGCAACGCTCGCACTCGAACTGGTCGTCCAGCGCTCGCGTTTTGGACGCGAGTTACGGCTTGTCGGTATCAATCGCGTCGCCGCGCGCGTTGCCGGCCTGAGAACGAGGACAACCGTGCTGATGGGCTGCACGCTCGCCGGCGGCGCAGCAGCAGCGGCAGGCGTGTTGATCGCATCGCAGTCCGGAACCGCCAATCTGCTAATCGG
>SDBV01005363.1_pt1 | contig 18141 bp, 13 predicted proteins | sample 2277081 | NCBI WGS metagenome assembly SDBV01 (sample SAMN10402039, study PRJNA504765) | marine sediment metagenome | isolation source: marine sediment core GS10_PC15, 223 cmbsf | place: Arctic Ocean: Southern Knipovich Ridge | collected 2010 | reverse complement strand
TAATGGGCATACAAATAACCTCAATTTTTCTCTTTTCCCGAGTATAGTAGACTTCATTTAGTGTGCCATCAAAGATACAATTAGATTAAAGGTTTATGAAATAGATAGTTACATTCTCACAAAGAGATCTCACAAATAGACATACTGTCTCATGTGAGACAGTATGTGTTTCATTTATGTTTCAGGATTGTCTCTTGCGAGACACTGCAGTTAGCTGGCCCGATGCCGGACTTGGGGTTTTTAGCTGGAGAGGCGCCGGTAGAGAGTGGCCCTGCTGATTCCAAGGAGCTTGGCAGCTTTGGTACGGTTTCCTCCTGAAATCTTTATTGCTTCCTTAATATCCGTAATATCCATGTTTATAGTATCCGGTTTTTTTGCAAGTTCTGGCTTGCCTTCTACGAAATTGAGGATTTCAGGAGGAAGGTCATCCCGGTTGATTACCAATCCTTTACATCGTAATAGTGCATAAACAATAGCGCTTTTTAGTTCCCTTACATTTCCTGACCAGCCGTATTTTATTAGACAGCGCATGGCTTCAAAGCTCAAACCTTGTACTTCTTTACCCACAATGGCTTTACTTTCCTCCAGAAAGTGTTCGACCAAAAGAGGGATGTCTTCACGCCGTTCCCTTAACGGGGGTAGGCCTATCCTTGCTATCCTTATCCGGTAAAGCAAATCTTCCCTGAACCTCCCTTGGCGAACCTCTTCTTCAAGGTCCCTATGGGTAGCAGTGATTATGCGGACATCCACTTGCCTTTCCCTGCTTTCTCCCAGACGTACTACCGCTTTCTCTTCCATGACCCTGAGAAGGCTAACCTGTATGTTTGGGCTGATGTCTCCAATCTCATCCAGATAGAGCGTTCCCTCGTTCGCGCTTTCAAAAAGTCCTTTATGGTCTTCAACCGCGCCGGTAAACGCTCCTTTCATGTGACCGAAGAGCTGACTGGTAAGAAGAGATTCGCTCAACCCTGCCGTATTAACCGCGATGAAAGGTTTGTCCCTACGGTTGCTGGCAAAGTGTATTGCCTTGGCAACGAGCTCTTTTCCAGTTCCTGTTTCCCCTATTAACAGAACTGTCCAGTTTAGTTTGGACATTTCGCTTATCTGCCTCCTTAAATCAACCATTGGTTTGCTTGTTCCAATAAGTTCATGGAACTGGACCTGCTCGTCAAGGGCTTCTTTAAGTTCGGTGATGTCGTGGGAAATGCCTATCAATTTAGATACATTGCCCTGTTCATCATGGATTGCATCTATCTTTTCGTGGATAATGCGTTCCTTGCCATCCGCTCTTATTATCCGGAAATCTAAACTTTTCTCGGATAGCTCTCCGGAAATAATTTTGCTTCCATATTCCTCAACCACCTTCCTGTCATCCGAGTGTATGTGGTCCATGAATTGCTCGAACGTCGGTTCAATATCTCCCGGCCTGTAACCAAAAATGTGGTATTCCTCGTTGGACCACCTGACTTTGCCACTCTTTATATCTAAGTCCCAGTTGCCTAAATGCGCCATTCTCTGCGCCACGGCAAGGCTCTGTTCGCTTTCCTGAAGAGATATCTCCGCCTTCTTGCGCGCGGTGATATCCGATTCGACAGATAACGATACTTCACCGTACTCTTCATGGTTAAATCTGGAAACGTGGGCATAAACCCAAAAATGCGTGCCATCCTTTTTAATATTTTCGAGTTCTCCTTCCCATTCACCGGTCTCATTAAGGCAGGCGGTGATTTCCGATGATTTCCTATCAAGGCTATCCTCGACGCCGACATTGAGAATGGAAACATGCTTTCCCAGCAGTTCGCCTCTGTCGTACCCAAATATCTCGTCATACTTACGGTTGGTATATACGAACGAGGCATCGCTTACCCTGGCAAGGCTCACCCCCTCAGTCATGTTGTTCACAATTTCACTCATGAGGATCATCTGTTGTTCCGCCTTCTTGCGCTCTGATATATCCCTGACGATGCTTATAACATGTTTAATATCATCGTTCTCTTTTAAGAAAGTGGTTGTTATTTCCGCCTGGAAAACCTCGCCATTTTTCTTTTTTAACAATTGCTCTGTATTTAATGCATCCCCTCCCTTTCCAATGGAGTTTTTTAACTTCTTACCAAAATCAAGAAAACTTTTCTTTGTCGGGTAAAACATCTCAGTATTGTTGCCTATGCACTCATCTGCCCTATATCCAAATACGGTTTCTAAGGAACGGTTAACGTACTCAATTTTCCTGTCGGGCATTTTAACGGTGAATATCGCCTCTCCAAGAGAATTGTTAAGTTTTTCAAGGTAATTTTTGCTTTTTATTAGCTGTTGTTCCGCCTTCTTGCGCTCGGTGATATCGGTCATAGCTCCTAAAGCGCGTACAGCCTTCCCTTCTTTATTGCATACAATATAAGCATGGTCACAGATATCAGCATAAAAGCCGTCTTTGCATCGAAAACGATAATTGTAAGAGACGTTCGCGCCTCCCGCTTCTACCGTATTTTTGTATGCAGACATAACCCTGTCTTTATCATCTGGGTGCAGGCGGTCTATCCACCAATCTATATCACTGGTAATTTCTGATTTTTGATATCCAAAGACCTTTTCAAAACCAATACTGCGCTCTACTGTACCGTTAACAAGATCCCAGTTCCAGAGCATGTCGTTTACCGCCAGCGTAAACAGCTCCATCTGGCGTTTGTTTTCGATAAGGTCTTCATGCGCCTGCTTTTTCTCGAAATCTTTTTTGATAGTTAGAATAAATGGGATAATCAAAGCCAGTATTACATAGGCCGTGGCATTTAGAACATATTCCCATTTTTCTTCAATAGTTTCTTTATGATCATGAGCATTGAATAAGTGATGATAGAAATCCTCTAAGAAAAATTCCCAGACCGTTGCGAGGATAAATGTGAAAAGAGCAACCAAAAGAAACTGGAGGGCTATTTGCTTTCCGGAGTTGGTCAAAAAAATATACCCTCTAAACTTATGCATTTCCCTGGAAGTATAGAAAGCGCATACTTCTCAGGTGAAGCCATAGAGCTAACTGATAATCCGGTATTTTCCATATAAACTCATTTTACAGTTCTTCATTGCTTGAAGCCTAGCAAATCCTGCATAAAATGCAGAACCGTCTCCCTCCACAGAAACTATTCTCTAGTGAGGATTATACTTACTTCGCAAAAAAAACAAAATTTCTTTCAAAGATTTAACGTTTTAGAATTGTTATAATGCCAACTTAAAAGTGCGAGCCGCTTAAGAGGTTCGTAACCGGGGAGAGGTGCTCGAACTTGGCGCCAAAGATTTTGTAGCAAAACCGATTAATGGCGATGCATTCGAAAGCCTCATACACTCATATCTTTCATAATCCGTTCACCTTCCGCTCCAATTCAAGGATGTTGGGAGATAAAGGCAACCGACTGGCAATCGGTTAACCAGTATTTATCAGACCTCAATTTAAATTGTGGCGAGCAATATTTATGTTATGTAAAGTTTAAATTCGTAACTTACTGAAATACAGTGCTTTTTTAAGAAATCTGCCCCCGCGGGAGTTTTACGGATATTGTAGCTTTTTATCTTCCCAAAGCGACCTTTTTAATTTACTTTCTTTATTATTATTCAGTCCTTTATAAATTTGATTTTTAGTAGCCATCCATCCTTTTTATTGAAAGTTGTCACAATTTCGTCACAATCGGGGCAAAATCTGGTTCGAAGGCACTTGTCACAGTTTTGGAAGGAGGCAATAAGCCTTTGAAATCCAAAAAGAAAAAGTGGTGCCGGAGGCCGGAATCGAACCGGCACAGGGTTGCCCCCGCGGGATTTTGAGTCCCGTGCGTCTACCAGTTTCACCACTCCGGCACACTGTAAGGATAGATTCTACACACTGCGGGTGAAACTAAAAACTAAAAATTATTCCGGTTAAAAACCGAGGAAGGCCGCGCTTGCCATCTCGATGTACCTGCCGGGAACTATGCCCAGCCTCAATACGCCCCACACCGAAATTACCAGCGCCGCGATAAGGGCGGGCGACGCTACCACCGGCGGCAACCTGTCGTCGGCGGGTTTATCGCGCATGTACATGGCGATAACGATGCGCAGGTAATAGTAAACGCCTATTGCGGAATTGATCACCGCCACCAGAACCAGTCCGTAAAGCCCGGCGTTAACCGCCGACATGAAAACGTAGAACTTGCCCAAAAATCCGGCCATCGGCGGAATGCCGGCAAGCGAGAATACGAGCATCGCCATTACTGCCGCAAGGAGCGGGTTAGTGGACGCCAGCCCGGCCAGATCGTCAACGCCGGTGCGTTTTTCGTTCTTGCGGGCAACCAGCGCCAGTATCCCGAAGGCGCCGATATTCATGAAGGTGTAAACCAGCATGTAATACATAACCCCGGATACGCCTTCCCTCGTAACCGCCGCAACGCCCACCAGCGCGTATCCCGCGTGCGCGATTGACGAGAACGCCAGCATCCGCTTCACATCTTTTTGAACCAGCGCCGCAATATTGCCGACCGTCATCGTCATGATGGCCATCACCGTTATCCACATCGCCCAGTCGACCTCAAACGGCATCGCGCCCATGAAGACCCTGAAGATCGCCGCCATTCCCGCCGCCTTCGGGCCTGCCGACATGAACGCCGTAATCGGTATAGGCGCGCCCTGATAAACGTCCGGCGTCCACTGGTGGAAGGGAACCGCCGCTATCTTGAAACCTAGCCCCACGATAATCATCGCCGCCGCTATATTGAGAACCGTCTGGTTGGGAATGCCGCCGCTTAACGCACCGGCTATCTCTTGCAGGTTCGTGTGCCCCGTAAGGCCGTAGACCAGTGCCATCCCATAAAGCAAGAACCCGCTGGCAAATGCGCCCAGAAGGAAATACTTCAGCGACGCCTCGTTAGATTCCAACCTCGTCCTTGTGTACCCCGCAAGGACGTAAAGCGAAATCGAAAGAAGCTCCAGCCCCATGAAGACCGTCATCATGTCCGTTCCCGCCGCCATGAACATCATGCCGACGGTTGCAAAAAGGAGCAGAGCGTAATACTCGCCGTGGTTTATCCGCTCGTCTTGCGCGTAGCGCACCGATATCAGAACGGTAAGCCCCGTGCCGACAAGGAAGATCATCTTGAAGAACTGCGTAAACCTGTCCGCGCCGTACATGCCGGAAAAAGTGGTAAACGGGTCATGCGGCATACCGGCAAAGACCGCCGCCGTTACAACACCTGCAAGCGAGAGATATGCGATGCGGTCGCTTCCCCGCCTTTCGGAAAATACGTCCAGAATCAGCACAAGGCACCCCGTAAACACAAGTATCAGCTCCGGCAGTATCGCGCCAAGATTAATGGAGGGTATCGGTATCGGCATTATTTGGCCTCCCCTTTATCGAGCCGCGCCACTATATCGGAGGCCGTTTCATCGGTTCGGACCTTTTCCGCAATCTTGGCCTTTTCCACTATCTGTACGAGGTTTTTAACGCTCGCCTCTGTCTTTTTTATAATCGGGTTCGGGTAGAGCCCTATCCAGAATACGGCCACCACCAGCGGTATCAGGTACGCGAATTCCCTCGCGCTCAGATCGGGCAACTTCTTGTTTTCCTCTTTAGTAATCTCGCCGAACATCACCCTCTGGAACATCCACAGCATGTAAACCGCCGCCCAGATCACGCCCGTGGTCGCAAGTACCGCGTACAACTTATTCGATTCGAACACGCCCAGGAGTATCATGAACTCGCCTATGAACCCGTTCGTGCCCGGCAACCCTATCGACGAAAGCGTCATTATCATGAAAACCGCCGCGAACTTTGGCATTACCTTCGTTATGCCTCCGAAATCCGAAATCATGCGGGTGTGCCTGCGCTCGTAAATTATTCCAACCAGAAGGAACAGCGCGCCGGTGGAAATGCCGTGGTTTATCATCTGCATTATGCCGCCTTCTATGCCGCGCAGGGTAAAGGCGAACGTACCCAACACCACAAAACCGAGGTGGCTTACGGATGAGTACGCGACCAGCTTTTTAATGTCTTCCTGCACCATCGCGACAAGTGCCCCGTAGATTATCCCGATAATCGCTAGCCACGATATCCACCACGCGGCGGCAAGGGCGGCCTCCGGGAATATCGGCAGCGAGAATCTTAAAAAGCCGTACGTTCCCATTTTAAGGAGTATTCCCGCCAGTATTACCGACCCTGCGGTAGGAGCCTCAACGTGTGCGTCCGGCAGCCATGTGTGGAAAGGAAAGAGCGGCACCTTTATGGCAAATGCCAGAAAGAAGCATAGGAAAAGCCAGAACTGAAGGACGGAGCGAATTTCCATGCCGTGATATTTTAAGATGTCGAATGTGTAAACGCCCGTCTGCGCGTAAAGCTCGAAGTAAAGTATTAGTATCGCAAGGAGCATCAGCACAGACCCTGCCATCGTGTAAAGGAAGAACTTAACGGTGGCGTAAATCCTGCGCTTGCCGCCCCACACGCCGATGATCAGGTACATCGGTATCAGCATCATTTCCCAGAAAACGTAGAAGAGCACGAAATCGAGCGAACAAAAAACTCCTATCATCGCGGTCTGAAGCATGAGCATCGCCACGTTGAACTCCCGCACATGCTTTTCGATGGCGTTCCATGTGGACAGATAGCAGATCATGCTGATAAACGTCGTAAGGAGCACCATGAACAGCGAAATGCCGTCCAGCCCCATGGAATAATCGACGCCGAATGTCTTTATCCACGTAAAGCGCTCCACGAACTGCATCTCGGCGGTGCCTTCCTTGAACATGAAAAAAAGCGGCAGCGATACCAGGAAGTCCAGCGCTCCCGTGGCAAACGTTATACTGCGTATAAGGTTTTTGTTTTCGCGGTCCACCAGCATTATTACGGCGGCGCCTGCCAGCGGGATGAACGTTACGACTGAAAGTATGGGGAAATTCATTTGCCGCCCCACAGGTAGTATCCTATCAGCATCACACCGGCTATCAGCATCGTCAGGGCGTAATCGCGCACGAAGCCGGTCTGTATGCGCCTTGCGAACCCGCCGAGCATGATGAAGAACCGCCCAACGCCGTTTACCGTGCCGTCGATTATTATCACGTCGAAGAACTTATGCAGGAATCCCCTGCTTACGGCGACTATCGGGTTGGTGAAAATCGCGTCGTATATTTCGTCTATGTAGTACTTCTTGTAAATCAGCGTATGCAACGGCCTGAAAGCCTTTTGCATAGCGTCGGACGCCGAAGGTTTTTTCAGGTAGAAGAACCACGCCAGCAGTATGCCTAAACCGGCAACGCCGAGCGAGAGCCCCATTAGCCCCAGTTCCAGCGATACCGAAAGGTGCTCGCCGCCGCCATGCGCCGCTTCCGAAGCGTGGACGGCGTATTTGGTTAGCGTCGGGTTCAAGAAGTTGTGCATCACGTTGGCGCCCTTTATTAACGGAATGCCAAGTAAGCCGCCTACCGTTGCAAGGAAAGCCAGTATTACAAGCGGTATCGTCATAAGCGACGGCGATTCGTGCAAGTGCGCCTTTGCGTGTTCCTCCACGCGGCTCTCGCCGTGGAACGTCAAGAAAACCATGCGGAACATGTAAAAGGCCGTAAGCCCCGCCGCGACAGTGGCGACGATCCAAAGCGTCGTGTGGCCGGAGCCGAAGGTTTTTGCCAGTATCTCGTCCTTGCTGAAAAATCCCGCAAAGGGGAATATGCCCGATATCGCAAGGGTGGAAACAAGAAACGTTATGTAAGTCCTCGGCATATGTTTTTTCAGGCCGCCCATTTTTTCCATGTTCTGTTCGCCGCTTAGCCCGTGAATAACCGAGCCGGAACCGAGAAAGAGGCAGGCCTTGAAGAACGCGTGCGTCATCACATGGAAGATAGCCGCAACGTACGCGCCCACGCCCGCGGCCATGAACATATACCCCAACTGGCTCACCGTCGAATAGGCAAGCACCCGTTTAATGTCTTTTTGAAACAATCCGATGGTCGCCGCTAATAAAGCCGTTGCGCCCCCGATCACCGCAACTACCGTCATGCTGGTAGGCGCCATGTCGAAAAGGGTCGCGTTGCGGGCAACCATGTAAACTCCCGCAGTAACCATAGTCGCCGCATGGATAAGTGCGGAAACGGGCGTCGGCCCTTCCATTGCGTCCGGCAGCCACGTGAAAAGCGGTATCTGCGCCGATTTGCCGCACGCGCCGAGGAAGAGGAGGAGCGTGATAGCCGTTACAACCGTACCGCCCACCGCCAGCTTTTCGTGCGCCTGGCTGAAGACCGTATCGTAATCGAGCGAACCGAAGGTAACGAATATCAGCATCATGGCAAGCAGGAAACCGAAGTCGCCTATCCTGTTCATAACGAACGCCTTTTTCCCCGCAACGGCGGCGGCTTTCCGGTGGTATTCGTATCCGATAAGGAGGTAAGAGCAAAGCCCGACGCCCTCCCATCCGATAAACATCAAAAGGTAGTTGGAGCCGAGCACCAGCATAAGCATGGAGAACATGAACAGGTTAAGGAAGCTGAAGAACTTCCAATAGGTCCTGTCGTGTTCCATGTACCCGGCGGAATAGACGTGGATAAGAAAGCCCACGCCGGTTACGATCAACATCCAAATGCCGGAAAGCGGATCTAGCAGGAAAGCGAATTCCACGCTCAGGTCGCCCGCCGTCATCCAGTTGTAGAGCACGCTTTTTATCACCCGCATTTCGGCGGGGAACGAAACAAGGTCGGCAAAAGCCACTATCGCCAGCAAAAACGAAAGGCCGGTAGTGCCAAGGCCCCAGAAGTAAATGGCGCGCCTGCTCATCCTTGAGCCGAAAAGCCCGTTCATTATGGAGCCAAGCAACGGCAGTCCGACTATAAGGGGCAAATAACTGCTCATATCGTCATAGCCTTTCGCCTAGCCTTTCAATAAATTAACTTCGTCAACGTTTACCGACTCGCGGTTCCTGAACAACGCGATAATTATCGCCAGCCCGACCGCCGCCTCCGCCGCCGCGACGGTCATCACCATGAACATAAAGACGTGGCCGCCCATATCCCCGTGGAACTTTGAAAAAGCCACGAACGTAAGGTTTACCGCGTTGAGCATCAGCTCGATGCTCATGTAGATCACTATTACGTTGCGCCTGGTTAAAACGCCTATCACGCCTATCGAGAAGAGCACGGCGCTGAGCGCCAGGTAATTAATAATCGGAACTTCCATCTCAGACCTTCCTCTTGGCAAGTATCACGGCGCCGACTATGGCCGCCAGCAAAAGTACCGAGGCTATCTCGAACGGAAGCAGATAGACCGTAAAGAGCTTTTCGCCTACTCCCGCCACGGTCCCGAACTCCGCAGACATTTCCCTAAGCGGCTTTATGGCGTTAAGGTCCAGCTTGGCAATAACGCTAAGCATTACCGTTGCAAGGGCCATGATGCCTATAACCTGGCCCACTACCGTATGTTTGGGAACCAGCCCCTTCTTTTCGCGCAGGTTAAGGAGCATGATTACAAAGAGCACCAGCACCATTATCGCCCCCGCGTAAACCATTATCTGCAAAACGGCAATGAGGTGCGCGTCCAGAAGGGCGTAAAGCCCCGCCAGACAGAACATGTTGAGTATGAGGAAAAGCGCGCTCATCACCGGCTTGCGCGACACCACCATCGATATGGCGGCAAAGACCGCAAAGAATCCAAAGATATAAAACATCAGTAATTGCATTTGCCGAACATCCTCTTTCGTATGTGATTAAGCCTCTTTTCCAGCCTGTCTTCCGGAACCAGAAGCTGGTCTTTGCCGTACATCATCATCTTGCGGTCGTAATCCGCCAGGTTTTCATATTGGTCGCTCATTACTATCGCCTCTTCGGGGCACGCTTCCTCGCAGAGGCCGCAGAAGATGCACTTCGCGCCGTCAAGCAGATACGAAACGGGGTACTTGGTTCCGTCGTCCCTCATGCCGCCGACAATCGAAATGCATTCCGGCGGGCAGGCGGCTTCGCACAGGCCGCAGGCCACGCACTTTTCCCTGCCGTCCTTGTCCAGTACCAGCACTGGCCTTCCGCGATACGCGGGCGGGGTAACCACCTTTTCCTCCGGATAATAAACGGTCATTATCCGCCGCTCCGAGATATTGCCCGTAAAGTAAGCCCAGAAGACGCCGAAGAAGTTCCGCGCAAAGTGCCGGGCCGTTATCGAAAGGCCGCGGATAATCTCCGGCACATACAGTCGTTCCCATAAAGTGAGCGTTATAGTGCGGTTTACCTTAACGTACTTTCCGGCCATCAGTTCACCGCCAGTATCACCGCGCCGGTGATGAAAATATTTAATAGCGCCAGGGGCAGGATGATCTTCCAGCCGAGTTTCATTATCTGGTCGTAGCGGAATCGCGGAAGCGTCCAGCGTATCAGCATCTGTAAGTAAATAAGTATTACCACCTTCAGCCAGAAGACGCCCACCTGCACAAACATCGTCGCAAGTTGCGCGAAGTTCTCGCCGAAGAAATTGCCCATAAAGCCGACAAGCCCGTTGTGGGTAACGAAAGGAATATGCCACCCGCCGAAAAACAGCACGGTAAGGATCGCGCCGATAGTTACAATCTCCAAAAACTCCGCCATCCAGAACATGGCGAATTTCAGGCCGGAGTATTCCGTAAAATATCCGGCAACCAGTTCGGATTCCGCCTCCGGTGCGTCGAACGGCACCCTCTTGTTTTCCGCCAGCGCGCATGTGAAAAAGAGGAAGAATCCGAGCGGTTGCAGGAATATGCCCCAATGGAAGAAGTTTTCCTGCGCCATGGCGATGTCCGTAAGGCGCAACGAGTCGTACACCATGAATACGCCCACTAGCGTAAGGCCCATCGCCACTTCGTAGCTAAGCATCTGCGAGCCGACCCTGATTGCGCCTAAAAGCGACCAGTTGTTGTTGGACGCCCAGCCTCCTATCACCGGCCCGTATGTTCCAAGCGACGCTACGGCGAAGATGAAAAGTATCCCCACGTCGAGATCGGCGATCACCAACTTTGCCTCGTGTCCCCACAGGTTGTACTGGCCGCCGAACGGAATGACGGCAAAGGCGATAAGCGCCGGAACTACCGATATGAACGGCGCGATGAAGTGCAATAGCTTGTCCGCGCCGCGCGGCACGAAGTCTTCCTTTACCAAGAGCTTTAGCGCGTCGGCAAGGATATGTAAAAGCCCGCCGAAGGTATAACCCATAAAGTCGGCGCGGTTTGCGCCTATTCTATCTTGCATCAGCGCGGACTGCTTCCTTTCGACGTAGCCGAGGATCGGCGCGAAGAACCCCAGGGTCACCGCGAAGATGAACACAACCTTGACCAACATCTCCACGAGATCAGGAACGATCCCCCACGTCAGGCCGATAGATTCCAGCATTACCTGTCGCACTCCCCGCCTATTAAGTTAATCATGTCGAAAGTCGGTATTATGTCGGCGATCATCGCCCCCTTAACCCTGTAACCCATAGCCTGCGTCAACAGGAACGAGGGCGGCCGCACGCGGCACTTGTACGGCTTTCCGCCGCCGTCGCTCACCACGTAGAACCCTACCTCGCCGTTACTGCCTTCGGTGGGCACATACGCCTCGCCCGCCGGCACCTGAATTCCCTCAATCGCGTTCTTGAAATGGAAGATCATCGATTCCATTACCGTGCTCGAATCGTCCTTCGAGGGCTGGCGGACTATAGGGTCGTTAATGTTTATCGGGCCGTCGGGAATATCTTTTACCGCTTGTTCGATTATCCTTATGCTCTGCCGAATCTCTTCGAGCCGCACAAGGTAGATATCGAAATTGTCGCCCGTAGTGCCTACCGGAATATCGAAATCGAAGCGGTCGTACCCGCAGTACGGGTCGGTTTTCCTTGCGTCGAACTCCACCCCGGCGGCGCGTACACACGGCCCGCTGTAGCTGTACTGGATTGCGTCTTCCCGGCTAATCGGGGCCACGTCGCGCATCCTGTCGATAAATATGCGGTTTTTGGTAAGGAGCTTGTCGTACTCCACCCAGATTTTTTTATTGGTTTTAAAGACTCCTTCGAGGTTTTCTTTGAAGTTTTCCGGAAGGTCGGAGGTAAGGCCGCCTATCCGAACGTAGTTCGACGTAAGCCTTGCGCCGCACACGGATTCTATGAGGTCCCATACAAGTTCCCTTGCCTCCACAAAATAGATGAAGGCCGTTAGAGCGCCGAGTTCGAGCGCCGACGCGCCGAGGTTGGTGTAATGGTCGGCAAGGCGCGCCATCTCGCACATGATTACCCGTATATACGAGCACCTTTCGGGGATTTGATCGGTAACGCCGAAAAGCTTTTCGACGGCCAGCGCGTAGGCGACGTTGTTCTGAATAGCGGAATTGTAGTTGAGCCTGTCGGTGTATGTAAAAGCTTGCGTCCACTTTCCGTTTTCGCAGTGCTTTTCGAAGGCGCGGTGAAGGTAACCGACTTCCGTTTCGCAGTTGATTATCTTTTCGCCGTCGAGTTTTAAGAGAAACCTTACGGTGCCGTGTGTGGCCGGGTGTGACGGGCCCATGTTGAGCATCATCGTTTCCGAGTGAAGGTCCAGCTTATTTTCTTTTTCCATATACCTGATTCCTAGTTCTCCGGGCCTACGAGGGGCTGGCGTTTGTTTATCGGGTAATCTTTTCTTAACGGGTGTCCCTCAAACTCCTCGTACATCAGTATGCGCTTAAGGTTGGGGTGCCCCCGGAATTTTATTCCGTAAAGGTCCCATACCTCGCGCTCCATCCAGTCCGCCGCTTTCCAAACGGAAACTATGGAGTCTATAACGCAGTCTTCGATATCGACCGGCGCCTTTACCCTCAACCGGCGTTTTTTGTCCAGCGAAAAAAGATGGTAAACCGTCTCGAACCTGTGCGGCTTGTCCAGATGCATGCAGTCCACCGCCGTAAGGTCGATAAGGAAATTGAAATCTGTTTGGGGATCGTCGCGCAGGAAACGCATCACTTCCAGCAGGTGTTCCTTTTTCACGATCAGGGTTTCGTCGCCGTGCTGGGCGTGGGAGTCCGCCAACGCGTCGGGAAAGTTCTTCTTTACGATTTCTATAATCATGCGCCCTTTACCACTTGACCCTGGGTTTAAATTCCGCCTCGCCGCGCGGCCATTTGCTCCAGCGTTCCCTGGCCACCGTTTCTTGAAGCCTCATAAGCCCGTCCAGCACCATTTCCGGCCTCGGCGGACATCCGGGAACGTACACGTCAACCGGCAGGATGGTATCTATTCCCTGCACGGTGGCATAATTGTCGTACATACCGCCGGAGCAAACGCACGCCCCGAAAGCGAACACCCACTTCGGCTCGGCCATCTGGTTGTAAATCTTAACGAGTATCGGCGCCTGCTTATGGCTTATAGTACCTACCACGAATAGCAGGTCGGCCTGCCTTGGCGAAAACCTCGGCAGAGCCGCGCCGAAACGGTCAAGGTCGTACCTTGGGCCGGCCACGGACATGAACTCCATCCCGCAGCAAGCGGTTATGAACGGATAGAGGAAAAAGGAGAACTTCCTCCCCCAACCTATCACCTCGTCAATCTTGGTGAGGATGATGCTGTCGCCCAGGGCCTTTACGAGTCCCGACTCCTTTTTTTCTACTCCCATTCCAGCGCTCCCTTTTTCCATACGTAGACAAGCCCGATACCGAGGACGAAGATGAATATCATCATCTCTATAAAGCCGAACATCCCAAGTCTCCTGAAAACCGTCGCCCACGGGAATAAAAAGACGGCCTCGATGTCGAACACGATAAAAAGCATCGCTATGATGTAAAACCGCACCGAAAAGCGCGATTTCGGATCTGCCACCGGCGTTACGCCGCACTCGAACGGCTCCATCTTCTCGTCGAAGCTTTTTTTAGGCCCTATTATCGTAGTGGCTATAAGCATCCCGGCCGCAATGCCTGCGGCGGCAAGTACCATTACGAGCACCGGCAGATATTGGTTCATCGCCCTTTCCCCAATCCGGAAGGAGTTATACAGTCAAGCGCCTTTCCGTTAAAAGTTATTTTGTTAAGCGTTGCGGATTCCATTTCCTGTGGAATCCTTACTGTGCCGGGCGCCGTCGCTTCGTCTATGCGCACTGCCGCTTCCCATTTGCCCCTTGCGTCGCTGAATTCCACACTGTCGCCCTCCGAGATGCCGAACTTTTCCGCGTCTGCGGGGTTAAACGTAGCATAGGGCGCCAGGTCCAGATGCCTGAGCGACGGGCAGTGTTTTATATAAACCCCCAGCGTGAAGAGCGGGCGGTCTGGCAAAGCCAGAATAACGTCTTCAGCGGGCTTTTTAATCGGTTCGGGTTCAGCCCACTTGAGCGCGGGGGAGCCGTCTTTAATGCCGCTATAATCGGCAAATGCGGAAGCTAATGCGTTGCGATAAGGCTGTACATGCTCGGCGATCTCCCCAAAAACTTCGTCCGAAGAACCGTAACTGAACTCATTTCCCATATTATTTTCAAGTTCGGTAAATATTTCCCACGGGGAACGTGAAACGCCGACCCGCTCCACTGCCGGCGCCAATTCGATGGCCGTGTTGAGCGATTGCACGCGTCCTTCCATATTGGTAAACGTACCCGTTTTTTCGGCCGACACGCACGAGGGCAATACAACGTCGGCATCTTCGCAGGTATCGGTAAAGAAGCTGTCAATCACCACCCTGAATTCCAATTCGCCAATCGCGTCCTTAATAGCCGCTCTTTCCGGATGACGCGCCAACACGTCTTCCTCCATAACGATCATCGCCTTTGCCATGCCGCCACGCAGCATGTCTATGGCGTTCCTGCCTTCGTTGCGTTTTGCGGCGTCGTCCATTTTATATCCCGGAAGGACGCCCGACGCCACCCCCATGTCGTTAACTCCCTGCGTGTTGCAGTATTCGCGCAGTACAACGATTCTGCCACCGGTAAGTTTTGCCAGGTTGGCAATCTGCACGGCTATTGCCGCGGCCTGCGGGTGGCGCTGCACTTCCTGGCCGATTATGTAAAAAGGTTTCGATTTCTTTTTAATGACGGCTACAAGGCCGGCAATGCCCGAACCAAGGTCGGGGCCGATTTCCGTTGCAATTCCGCCGCAAGCGTTTTCGAAATTGTGGCGCCATTCGGCGTCTATTTTTATCGAGTTTACCGACTTTGGCGAGTTCTCCAAAGGCCCAATGATCTCCTTTAGCAGGGCAATGACGAATTTGTAAAGTTTGGTGTAATCGTAAACAAGCCGTACCTGGGGCGGGGGCAGGAAGAACGCCTTTTTGCTGAAAGCAACGGCAACCTCCGCGCCGTTGTCCATAATGGCTTTCCTTATGTGATTGCTCATGACGGGGTTTTCGTTGCTTCCGTCGAAGCCTATATAGACGAAGATGTCGCCGCTTACAAGCTCTTCGAACGACGAAACGCATTGAACGCCGTCGACGTTTTCAAAGAGGCGGGAGTCGAATTCCGGCGCAAGAATGTTTGACATATTGTCGATGTTCGCGCTTTCGAGAACCTCGCGGAAGAACTTTTGCATCACATACGCGTCTTCATTTGTGGAAACTTCCGAACCGATGCCGACTATGGAGCCTCCGCCGTGGTTCATTTTTATTCCGGCAAGCTTGCGCGCGACGAGCGCCAGGGCTGTATCCCAGTCGGTTTTCACATACCTGCCGCCTTCCTTTACCAGCGGCGTCAATATCCTTTCGGAACTCTGGATAAATTCGTAACCGAACCGTCCCCTGGCGCAAAGGTTGCCGTTGTTGTGCCCGATATTTTCATCGGAGGTTACGCGGGCGACCATGCCCTTTTTAACGTCGAGGTTATACGAACAGCCCACCCCGCAGTGCGGACATATTGTTTCGAACTTTTCCATCTCCCACGACCTGCCGGGAAAAATGATCCCGCTGGAAAGCGCGCCGACGGGGCAAACCGCAATGCACTGGCCGCAGAAGTCGCAGTCCAGCGGTTCTCCGGTAATCGTGTTTATGCGCGCGGAGTTTCCGGTTCCGTCGTTTTTATATGCGGCGATTCCCTGCACCTCACGGCAGATGCTTACGCACCGTTCGCACATGATGCACAGGTTTACGTCGTAGCGTATAAGGCCCCAATCGACCACCGGTTCCTTTTCGTAACCGTCGGTTTTCCATTCGTGGCCTGTAATGCCGAAGTCGTAGGTGCTGTTTTGCAACAGGCATTCGCCGCTCCGCTCGCACACAGGGCAATCGAGCGGGTGGTTTACCAAAATGAAGCGGATCATGTCGGCGCGGAACTTGTCCAGCGCCGGGCTTTTTGACGTAACGTTCATGCCTTCGACCGCAGGTGTAACGCACGACATGACGGGCGCGCCCACCCCCTCCACTTCCACGGAGCATACTCGGCACGAGCCGATAGGCTTTAGCTTGGGATGGTAACAAAGGGTCGGGATATGCACGCCGTTATGCCCGGCGGCCTCCAGTATGGTGGCGCCTTTGGGCGCTTCCACGCTATTTCCGTCCAGCGTAAAGGTTACGGCTTTTTTAGTTTTGGTTTTGTTTTTGGTATTTGCGCCCATCAGTTTCCATCCCTCACGATACCCGCCATGCCGACAATATAACAGCGCATGCACCTTTCGGCCTCTTCCATCGCGTCTTCCGGCGGATAGCCAAGCTCGACTTCGGTAAAGGAGCCTTTCTTCAGTTTAAGGTTGCATACGGGCATTTCCTTTCGCTCCCAGCCTTTAACTTCGGGCACGACTTCGTCAGGATCGTACGCGCCTATCTGGTTTATGGCTTTATCTACGATCTGCTCGTCCGTTATTTGAACCTTTTCGCCCCTTATATACTGGTCGATTCCCTGCGCGGCGCGCCTTGCCTGTCCGCAAGCGGCCACCAGCGTAAGTGGGCCGTCCACCATGTCGCCCCCGGCGAATATATCCGGCACGTCCGTTTGGTGTGTATCTTCGTCAACTATTGCCGTCTTCCACTTAGTTTTCTTTACGCCTTGCTCTTCTTCCAGATAGAAGAGATCGGCGTCCTGGCCGATTGCCGATATTATGGCGTCGCATTCTATAACGTGCTCCGAGCCTTCAATGGCTATGGGCCGTCTGCGGCCGCTATCGTCGGGCGGGCCGAGTTCCATCTTCTGGCACTCCAGGCCGACCACCTTCTTCCTTTTCGCAACTACCTGCGTGGGCGCAAGTAGGAAGTTGAACTTTACGCCCTCTTCCTTCGCTTCGCTAATTTCATGCGGGTCGGCGGGCATTTCCTTTATCGTCCTGCGGTAAACGATGTTCACGTCCTTGCAGCCAAGCCTTATGAACGTCCTTACGCAGTCCATGGCGGTGTTCCCGCCGCCGATTACAAGTACCTTTTCTGGAACCTCGTCTATTTTGCCATTATTGAAGACGACGTCTTTCAGGATCGATACGCCGGCGTAAAAGCCCTTGTAGCCTTCGTGTTCACCTTTAACGCGGGCGGCTTTCGAAAGGTCGGCGCCCGTTGCCAGGAAAAAAGCCTTATAACCGTCGTTACGGAGCGTATCGAACGTTTCGTCCTTTCCGAAATGGACGCCCGTTCTTATCTCCACACCAATTCCCCGCAGGTAGTCCGCTTCCACCGTAAGTGTTTCCTTCGGTATGCGGTACTGCGGAATGCCCGTATGCGCGGCGCCGCCGAGCACGTTCAGCTTTTCAAAAACCGTTGGCCGGTAGCCCATAAGGGCAAGGTAGTAGGCGCTTGAAAGTCCGGCAGGACCGCCGCCGATAATAGCCACCTTTTCGGGGCGTGTGTGCATATTGGGATTTTCGGGTTTTTTTACTTCGTGGTTGTCTTCGTAGTCCCACGCGAACCGCTTGAGCTTGCATATGGAAAGGGAGCGTTCGACGTTTTCCCTCCTGCAATTACCCTCGCAGGGGTGGAAACACGCCCTGCCGAGCGTGCTGGCCATCGGGCTGGCCTGCCTTATCGTCTCAAGCGACCCGGCGAAATCGCCCTGCTTGATCTGTTCTATGTAGAGTGGGACGTCCATTCCCGTGGGGCAGGCCGCAGTGCACGGCGCGGTCATTTTGTAGGGATATGAGATACCGTTCACGCTTTTCGCATAGCCGGAAATGTATTCCATATAGTCTTGCCTGAAATGCTCGATGGTGTGAACGATGGGCTCCGGCCCCAGTTGGCCGATGCCGCATTTTGAGTTTTTTGAAATCGTTTCGCAAATGCCAGACAGCTGGTCG
>SDBV01005362.1_pt1 | contig 18144 bp, 10 predicted proteins | sample 2277081 | NCBI WGS metagenome assembly SDBV01 (sample SAMN10402039, study PRJNA504765) | marine sediment metagenome | isolation source: marine sediment core GS10_PC15, 223 cmbsf | place: Arctic Ocean: Southern Knipovich Ridge | collected 2010 | reverse complement strand
CGACTTGGGCGTGGTCCACTGGTAATAGACCGAATAGAGCGTGGGCACCAATATCAGGACCATGATGGTGGCGAACATCAGGCCGAAGCAAAGGCTGGTGGCCATGGGGATGAGGACCTGGGCCTGCATGGATCTTTCCAGGAGGATGGGCATCAGGCCGCCGATGGTGGTCAGCGAGGTCAGCATCACGGGCCGGAAGCGGCGGCGGCCGGTATCCAGCAGGGCGTCGCGGATGCTCATGCCGGCGGCAAGGCGATGGTTGATGAAGTCGATCAAGACGATGGAGTCGTTGACCACCACGCCGGTCAAGGCCACCAGTCCGAAGAGACTGAAGAGCGTTACTTCCAGGCCCAGGAAGAGGTGGCCGAGGATAGCGCCGATGGCCCCGAAGGGGATGATCAACATGATCAGGATCGGCTGCAAGTACGACTTGAACTGAAAGGTCAACAGCCCGAACATGGCCACCAGGGCAATTAAAAGTCCCACGATCAGTCCGTTCACCGACTCGGCGGTGTCTTCTTCCTTGCCGCCCCAGTGGACATCCACCTCGGGGTAATCGGCCAGGATCCGGGGCACGATCTGGGTTTTCATCTTCTCGGTGACGTCTCCGGCGTTGGCCACTTTTTCGTTGATGTCGGCCGTGATCGTCAGCGAGCGCAACTGGTTGAGGCGGTGGATGGTGGAGAAACCGCGCCGCACTTCGATATCGGCCAGTTCCGAGAGCGGTCGTTCGGGCCGGGCGGTGGTGCCTTTGCGAAGGCGCTGGAAATTCCCGCCGCGTCGGGTGGCGTATGTCGGCGTACGTACGCGGATGTCGTCGAAGTTGGCCAGGGAGCGGCGTTCTTCCAGCGGATAGCGAACCATCAGCTTGACTTCGTGTCGGCCGCGTTGTAAGCGCATGACCTCTTGGCCGTAGTACGAGGCGCGGACGGTTTCGGCCAGATCGGCCACGGTATTGCCCAAGGCCTTGGCCTCGTCCTTGATCTTGATCTGGAATTCCCACTTGCCGGGCCGTGAATCGTCGCTGATATCGAAGACGCCGGCTTGCTTGGCCAGTTCGGCCTTGCAACGCTGGGCCGCTTCTTCCATTTGGCCCATGTGCTGGGGCGTGGAAATGAGCGTGAACTCGATGGCCTCGCCGGGCGGGCCCATGGTGGGTGTCTTGAAAGACACACTCTCGGCGCCGGGGAACTCGCCGGCCGCTTGGCGCCAGTAATTGACCAGATCGTTGCTGTTTACGTCTCGTTCGGTGGCGGGCACGAGTTCCACCCCGACGCTGCCGATGTTGCTGCCGGTCGCCTGCATGCCCGGCTTTTGGGTTCCGCCCACAGTCGACTGGCCGATGGATCGGTGCACGAGTTTCACCAGTGGCTTGCCGGGCCGGCTGTACTCGTCGCCAAGCTTGCGGATGACCTCTTCGCAATGCGCCGTGGCATTTTCGGTTACCGCGGCCGGGGTTCCGTCGGGATAGATCACCGTGGCGATAATCGTGTCGCCGTCGAGTTTGGGAAAGGCGTTGAAAGGAACGACGCCGCTTTTATAGAGCGCGGCGGCCAGTAGGAGTGTGGTGGTGGCGCTGGCAAGAACGATCGCCCGATGGCTCAGCGACCAGTCGAGAAAGGGCAGATACAGCCGCCCGATAAAGCCTCGCAAGAGGCGGGTGGTGTGGCCGTTGACCCAGCCGAAAAAATCGCCCACTCGTTTGAACACAAATGCCAAATGCGGCAACAACACGAGCAACAAGACCGCGGCCGATGCGACGAACGTTTGCCAGGTCGAGGCCGAGAGTTTGGGCAAGAGCATGAAGGTCGCAACCCAAAGGGCCATGCCGATGCTCGTCCATAAGAGCAGGAAGATGCCGCGTTGGCTGTAGCGGTAGAGACGGCCCATCCACTCGGGGCCGCGCTCGTGCGCCAGGTGGCAAGGCAGAATCAACGTGCTCTCGACCAGCGAGATAATCAGCATCACGATCACGGCAAAGGGCATCACGGCGAGAAATTTACCCAAAATACCCGGAACGAACATCAGCGGGATGAAGGCGATGATGGTGGTCGTCACCGAGGCCATCACCGAAGGCATAACCTCGCAGGTGCCGTCGATGGCCGCCTGCGTGCCCGACTTGCCGGCCTGGCGGTGGGCGTAGATGTTTTCGCCCACCACGATGGCGTCGTCGACCAGAATACCAAGCGCCATGAGGAAGGCGAACATGGAGATCATGTTCAGCGTGTTGTTGGTCCCCAGCAACATACCGCAGGCGCCGAGTATGGCCACGGGTATGCCCAAGGCGACCCAAAACGCCAGTCGCAGTTCAAGGAAAATCGCCAGGATGACAAACACCAGCAACAGACCTTGCAGACCGTTGCGGCTGAGCAACTCCAGGCGATCGCGGACGACCAGCGAAATGTCGGCCCACTTTTCCAGATCGTAGCCCGCGGGCGTCTGCAACCCGCCGGGCTTGTTCACATTGTCCACGAAGGCCCTGACCTCTTCGGTGATTTGCAGCAGATCCTCGTTACCGACCTTTTCCACGAGGATCACCATGCCGGGGCGGCCGTTGATGAGGTTGACGGCCGTGGTGTCGGCGAACTGGTCGCGGACCGTGCCCAAATCGCCCACGGTCAGTACGACGCCGTTGGGCTGGGTGATCAGCGGGATTTTCGCTATCTCGGTGCCGATCAGTTCCTTGCTCTTGCCGCGCAGCAGGACCTCTTGGATCTCGGTGCGCATGGTGCCGCCGGGCAACTCGATGTTCTGGCGTCGCACCAGCGCGGCCACGTCTTGCAGCGAGAGCCCGTACTTGCGGAGCGTGTCTTCGGAAATTTCGATATCGATCTGGTAATCGCGCACGCCCAAGAGCTTCACCTGCGAGACGGACGGCAGCAGCAAAAGCTCCTGGCGGACCTTCTCGGCCAGATCGCGCAGCTTCAATTCGGCCTCGGGGCTGTCGTCTTTGGGGCCCAGCACGCCCACGCGAATGGCGGCGTCGCGGAGCGTAATCTGTTCGATGATGGGGTCTTCGGCCAGTTCGGGAAAGCTGGGAATGCGGTCGACTTCGCTGCGCACGTCGTTGAGCGCCCGCTGGATGTCGGGAATGTCGGAGACCAGTTCCAAAATCACCACGCCCAAGCCCTCGGAGGCCGTGGACTCGATCTTTTTGACCCCGTCGATGGAGCGCACGGCCTCTTCGATTTTTTGGCAGATTCCCTCCTCTACTTCCGACGGGGCCGCGCCCGGATAGGGCACGGTGACCACGATGAATTCGATGTCGAATTCGGGGAAGACCTCGCGGCGGAGACCGAAAAGGCTGAAGATGCCCACGACCAGGATGCCCACCAGCAGGGTGTTCATGGCCGGCGTGTTTCGAATTGCCCAGGCGACAATGGTTTTCATTTCTGTCCTGAGAGCCCCTTTTTCCGTGAACGGTTACTCATTTCTCCTCTTTCTCCCGCACGGCCATGCCTTCTTCGATCATTGGCAGCGGCGATACCACGACCTTGTCGCCGGCGGCCAGTTGCCCTTCGACCTTAGGTTGTATAACGGCCCAATCGCCCATGCTGCTGACGACCTGGATGGACACCACGGAGAGTTTGTCGTGGCGAACCCGCCACACCCGATTGCCCGGCCGCAGGGCCAACTCCGGTATGCGCAGCAAGGACGCTTCCGGGCGGATGTGGATCAGCAGTTTGACAAACATGCCGCGGACCAGGGCCGAGGGGCCGCGCGACTGGCTCTCGACGCGGCGGCCGTCGATCACCCGGCGGAACTTCCGGGGATTATCGACCACCACGGTACAGGGCACGGTTCGCGTGTCTTGATCGAGTCCGATGCCCTCGTAGCGCTCCAGCACGCCTTCCCAAGCATACGTTCGGCCGGCCACCGAATACTCGACCGTGACCGGCGTGCGGGGGAGTTGGTAACTGCCGCGGTCGCCGATTATCGTTTCCGCGGCGTTGGCGGCCGGCTTTTGGGCGACGATCCAGAACAGTTCGTCCATGCGGAGATTGCAGCGGACCTCGACCTTGGCGGTGTCTTCCAAGGTGACCAGCGGCTCGCCGCGGTTGATATAAGCGTCGGTCTCCACCGAATCCGCGACTACAATGCCGTCGATGGGCGAGACGATTTTCGTCCTGGCAAGATCCAGACGCGCCTTTTCCAACAGCACCTTGATCAGATCTCTGGCGCTTTCCAACCCCACCAATTGCGTGCCCAGGGTGCGTAACTGGTTTTGGTATCCGACCAGAAGGTTGCGGGCCGCAAGCACGCTTCGCTGTTCCTGCTCCAACTGCGACTCGGTGACATAATCTTTTTTGGCCAGTTTTTCCAATCTGGCTATCTCCTTTTGCTGTAGCTTGAGGCTGTCTTCGGCCAGCTTCAGCAACTGCTTGGTGTTCTCCTGGCCGACTCGAATTTCCTCGATATTGGCAGCGGCCTGTTCTAGTTGTTTCTCCAGGCGACGGACCTCGAACTGATAGTCGCGGGCGTCTATTTCCAGCAGTAGCGTGCCCTTTTTCACGTAGCTTCCCGCCTGGCAGGCCGGCGTTTTCTTGACCACGCGGCCCGCCACTTCAGCCGCCAGCGTGATCTCTCGATAAGGTACTACCAATCCGTCGACATCCATGTCGAAACCCTCGGCCTGTTGCCGCACCGGCACGGTTTCGACCAGGGCGGCCTTGGCCTGCTGGGGCGGGTTTTCCGGCACCTCGGCCTTGCCGTGCAGGATCACGCCGATGAAGACGGCCGCGCCCACTCCTAATATGGCCAGCGGTATAATCCAACGCACGATTTCAGAGATGATATAACGTATCCCAGCCATGGCTATCTTCCTACCTCCGCGTCGAGCCGGCCTTCCAGCAATCCGTCTTCCAGAAAAAACGGTTTCTGCAAACCCAAAGCGGCCAGCGAAAAACGCATTATGTGCTCACTCAGATCTTCCGTGTTGTAATGTGCGTCGTATTCGTCTTCGCCGATTACCATTGAGACAACGTTCTTGGCCGCCCGAAAGTAAACACACTGGCCTATAATGCTGAAACATATCTGACGTCGTTGCCATACGGGTACGTTGGGCGGCAAGATCTCTTCGATGAGCTTTTCCAGAACCGAAAAGCGGCCGCGGAAAAACTCCTTCAAGGTTTCGCGGCAAAACGGCGTGGGCTCGATGATCTCGCGGCGAAACAGACGCATTTGCCAGGAAGAGTCGCTCTCCTTTGCCAGCCGTTCCACAAAGCTCCTCACAAAAGCGCGAAGCCGCTCGGCCACGGGCATGTCTGGGGGCCACACTGCTTCCCCCTCCTCCAGATGACCGGGGTGCGCAAGTTTGACGGCTTGCAGATACAATTGTTCCTTATCGCCAAAGTAATAATTCACGCTGGCCAAATTCATGCCCGCGGTAGAGCAAATCTCGCGGATGGTGGCCGCCTTGAATCCCTTCTCGGCAAACACCTCTCCCGCGGCTTCCAGAATTTTGTTTCGTGCATAAATACCAGCCACTGCTTTTCATCCTCACAGGACAAAACATCGAAAACATTCAAACGGTTGTATTAAACAAGTATATCAAACAGATGTTTGAATGTCAAGCTTGAGCGAGAAAAGGAACTAATTTCAGAACTCATAGTATTTTCCAGCCGCTTGCGGCTTCGCAACAACCCCCCCAATAAAACTACCGCTCGCCAGGGCGCGGAAAACTGTCCGCGGAATTCGTAGGGTGCGTCCGCGACGCACCAGGAATATGCACATGGTGCGTCGCGGACGCACCCTACGAAAGAATAGGCCACCCGGGCGCCGGGGGTGGTATTCAGCGGATATCGCGTCTGGAATTTTCGCCGCGATCTTTCGCCCGATCTTTCGCCCGATCTTTCGCCCGATCTTTCGCCCGATCTTTCGCCCGATCTTTCGCCCGATCTTTCGCCCGATCTTGCGCCACGTCGCTAGATACTCGCGTTGGCCGGTGGGGCGGGGGTGTTTCTTCGTGCGCGGAGTGGGGCCTGCCCAGGTGGATATCCTCGCCGAAGTAGTATTTGCGAGCTTCGGCGTTGCCGATGACCTCCGACGGGGTGCCGTGGCAGAGGACTTTACCCTCGCGGATGACGTAGCTGCGGTCGGTAATTTGTAGCGTCTCGCGGACCTGATGGTCGGTAATAAGCACCGAAATGCCCTCCGAGCGTAGCCCCCGGATGATCTTCTGGATGCTGGCGATGGTGACCGGGTCGATGCCGGTGAAGGGCTCGTCGAGAAGGATGATGCGCGGTTCGGAAACCAGCGATCGGGCGATTTCCAGCCGGCGGCGTTCGCCGCCCGAAAGTGAAATGGCCATCGCTTTTCGCAGATGCGTGATGTTGAGTTGTTCGAGCAACTCGTCGCAGCGTCGGCGTCGGCCTTTGCGGTCGAGTTTGCCTAACAGCTCCAGCACGGCCAGCAGATTTTTTTCCACGGTGAGTTTGCGGAAGACGCTCGACTCCTGGGCCAAGTAGCCCATGTGCCCCTGCTGGGCCCGTCGGTACATGGGCCATCGGGTCACGTCGATGCCGTTGAGCGTGAGCTTTCCGGCGTTTGCTTCGATCATTCCGCAAGTTATGCGGAAGCAGGTGGTTTTGCCGGCGCCGTTGGGGCCCAGCAGCCCCACGATCTCGCCCCTCTCGATCTGGAAACTCACCCCGTCGACAACGCGACGGCTGCCGTAGATTTTCACTAGCCCTTCGGCTACCAGTATGGACATCTGATTACTTCCGTGTTTTTTTGTTTGCCATGGCAGATTAGCGGACGAATTTCATCTCTTTTACGTTGGGGAAAAAGGGGAAGGGTATATCTTTGCCCGACAAGAAGGGTATATTGTTGTCCGGCAACTTGTCCCAGGAATGGGGCCAATATATGAAGAGCGCTTTTCCGATCAACAGCTCGCGGTCGACATAGTATTCGTTGGGGTTCCACAGCCGGCTGTCGCGGCTCATGGAACTGTTGTCGCCGAGCATGAGGAACTGGTCTTCATCGAGTCGGAATTCCACGTTGCCCATTGCGTCGGATTCGAAAACATCCCAGCGGTCCGGATCGGAGAAGAACGCGGTCAGATTATGCGGCGTTCGTCCGCCGAAGACCGCGAAGGGCGCGTCGAAATCCGAGACGACGCCCGCGACGCCCCGTTTGTCGGCGATGTAGTAAATGTCGCGGAGAACCTCGAGGTGGCCGACCCGCAGCTTGGCCCCTTGCGAGCCGATGCCGACCGGGGCCAGGTCTTCTTTTTGCGGACGCTGATTATGCAACGGTTTGTAGGTGGTTGGCTTGTCGAAGGCTATCAGATCGTCGTCTACCCAAAGCCCTAGCTGATCGTCGACGTTGGAAAACATGAGCTTGTACGTCCCCGGCTTCGAGATCGGCGTGGAGCCTACTCGCTCGTACGTGTCGCCCGAGATACTAAGCGTGGCCTTGCCGCTGGCAAGGTCGATCGTGCAGAGCATGTCGCGGCCGCCCTCCACCAGTTTCAGCAAGGCCTTGCCCGAGGGGCTCTCGACTTGCAACTCGCATTGCACCGCCAGATCGCCGACCCAGTGGGTTCCATATCCGCGGATGCCGTTGCCGGCCGCTCCGCGTCTGGCGCCTTTCCAGATGCCGGCGTTGTAGGCGGTGAAATCCGCGATCAATTGCGGCTTGACCACGAAGTTTGCCGGCAACGGCCCCCGTTCAAGCGCGTTCCAGTCGGCCGGCATGGGCACTATGTGGCGATATTGCAGCCAAGCCGTGCCCTGGCGCTTGCCGCTGACGGTAAACTCGCGGTGGTCGCTGGAAGTTTTCCAGCCGTGGGGTCCGTTGGCGTCCTGCCAACGGGCGGGCCAGCCCTTTTCTATCATGCCCGGCAAAACGTAGTCGTTGTCGTAAACCGTCTTCAGCATTGCCCGCATCTTGTCGGGCGGTTTTCTCGCTATGAAAAACTCCTCCTCGCCCTTGGACTTGGTGAAGATATCGCCGCGGTTGATGCGCAACGTTTCGTTGGGCAAACCCACCAGACGCTTGATGAAGTTCGTCTTCGACTCGGCCGGGTACTTGAAGACCGATACGTCCCAGCGCTGGGGCTCTTCGAACTGGTACATGAACTTGCCGACAATGATGCGGTCGCCGTTGAACGAGCGGTTGTCCTTTTTCTTCAAGCTCCCCCTAAGAATCATGCTGTGTCGGCACATGGGGCATACTCCGCCGCTGACCACCCTTCCGGTGGGGCGTCCGCTTTTGGGACCGATTTCTTCGCTGGCCGAGACTTGAAACGGATAGCCGCACTTGTCGCACTGGAGATCTTTGTGGCGGCCCATCAACGTGTTGGCCATCGATCCGGTGGGAATCACAAAGGCCTCGGCCTCGAACGTGCGGAACAAGAAAGCGAGGATGAAGGCGATTACCACCGACTCCACCAACTCGCGGAACCCGTGGAAGGAAACGAAGGAGCCCGGCTTCGATTGCACCTTGCCAACCGACCGCTCGGGCAGATAGGGCCCGGAGGGAACTTGCCCAATTTGCGCAGATCGCCTTTTATCCGACTCTTGTTGTTTTCTTTTTCTCGATTTGTTCTTCGACATCTGAAAAGGAAAGCCTTCCTATCATCCACTAAATACTACGAACGACCTTATTGATTTTACTGCCAAACCATTCCAATCTAGCGAATATAGCGGATTCGGCCGATATCGGGAACTTGAAATTGGTATCCCGCGATAACCACCATCCGAGAGGGGAGATGGACGGCTAAAGGCTTGCCCACCAACAACTTAGCGGAAACTGCCGGCCCCCCGGCCCAATTTCGGCTGTCACTGGAGATGGGACTATTGTCACCGAGCACGTAGTATTCATCGGCGTCAAGCCGCGTGGGAGTAGTGTTTTCCGCGTTTACCACCCTTGTGGGCTGGCCGGTGCGGTACGAACCCGTGTAGTATATGTCTCGATAAACCCGAACATCCTCCACAATCAGCCCCAAACCATCGCAACCAAACGCCAGTGGGCGGCTGCCGGCTTGGGCGTCGCCTTGCTGATTCGACGGCGAATCGGACGAAGTGGGTTTATGCTCATAGGTGTAATCGACAACCACCCGAGAGTCGATGGCCACCAGCAGACGGCGGTCGAAGAGCGAAACCTCGAGGGTGAACCCCTCTGGCAGCACAATCGATTGGAGGGCGAGATCGTCCAACGGCTGCCCGTCCCGCCACGTTTCGATGCTCGCTTGGACATTCTTATTATTGGCGGGTCGTTCGAGAGTGAAGCGAATCAGGAATTCACCGTGGGTGTCGTTGGCGCGAATCGACATGCTTCCCTGTCCGAAAAGCTTCAGTACGCGTAGCGACAGCATCAGATCGCCGACCGTGTGAACATCTTCCACCCGTCGCGGTCTGGTTTGGTTGTAACCGCAAAGGTCCGTCACCGGCGATGCTACAAATGTAGCACAGCCGCCCTGGGCTGTTGATCTGCTGATTCGTCCGTGGCAATAGGTCAGCCACTGGTTTTTGCCGTTTGCGGCTGCTTGGGGGTGGGCGAACTTTCCGTCGACGAAACCCCATTGCGAGTCCGGGCTGTCAGCCGCCCAGCGGTCGGTTATCCACTGGGGGTTTTGCGAATTGCGGCGGCCGGTCGAATATGCGGCGTCGTGGACCAGCACGGCCACCGCTCGTTGCAGCCACAACGGTTTGCGGCGGATCTTTCCGTTCGCGTATACGTCGCCATGCTCGATGCCGATGGTTTCGCCCGGCAATCCCACAACCCGCTTGACCATAATACGGTTAGCCTGGGCCGGATCGCGAAAGGCGACTACCTCCCAGACGCGGGGCCGCCGGAAAAAGAACACCGACTTGTGCATAAGCACGCGGTCGCCCGACACATCGGCCCTGCGGGAGATATCGTTGCCGGCGTACCCACAATTGGGGCAAACCGCCCGGGCGGTTGTCGAGGGGGTTTCAATCTCGGGGTTTTCGACGCCGCGGTTGAACTGGAAGCAGCAATCTTCACAAACGACCTTCCGATGCGTCCCCAAGAGCGTCGCGGCCATCGATCCGCCGGGCACGACGAGCGGTCGCAACAGCCCCTCGATGCACCAGGTCTCGAAGACGACGACGGCCAGCAGCAGCCAGACGATCTTTTGGGCAATGTTTTTCATAAATCCGACCGGCCGTTGCATTCGGTACATTCGTAATAGTTTTTGTCTCGGTCCGTCCGGTCGTAAGGGTGATATCCGTTCACATCCAGCGGTTAGGCCGGCGGGACGATATTTTTCATGAGTGCGACCACAACATAAAAAAGCCCCTAATAACCCGACCGATGAATCTCCTGCTACCTCTACTGATTATAGCAATCGCGCCGGGCGTGCCCATCGGCCAGCGGTATCCCGACGCGAAGCAGGTCTTTTTCTGCGACTTTCGCAAGTCTTGGGACGAAAATTTCGACGGCAAGCCCGACGGCTGGAGCCGACGTCGGGGGTCTGGATTTCCCCATTTTGTCAGCATAAAGATCAGCAACGAGCCCTCGCCGGTGGGAAATTACTGCCTGCGAATCGATCTCAACGGGGCGGCCGCCGTGGCATACAGCCCCACGATCGACGTCAGCCCGCTGTACAGCTACGTGCTCGAAGGGCAACTGAAAACCGAAGGACTCGACTTTGATCGAGCGTTCATCTCCCTGACTCTGTTGGACAAAAAGCGGCGGCGGCTGTCCACCTCCTACAGCGAAAAACTCAAGGTTAGCGACGGCTGGAAGAAAATTCGCATCGGCCCCATCGTTCCGCCCAACGAGGACGTGCGCGGGGCCGTTATCGGTTTGCACCTGGAGCCCGACGGCGGATCGGGTATTTCCGATGATGAAGATATGACCGGCGCGGCACTTTTCGACGATATTTGGCTGGCGCGTCTACCCCGCATGTCGCTGACAAACCAATCTCCCAGCGGCGTTTTCACCGACCCGGCGAAAGTGCGGGTAGACTGTCGCGCGTCGGGTTTCTCCCAAAAATCGCCGCGTGTAGAGTTCTTTCTCGAAGACGTCGACGGCCGGCAAATCGCCAAGCAGGAGTGCTCCTTGGTGACCGCCGGCACGACGCGATACGCCGAATCGCTGTTGGACGTGCTTTCCGACGATCCCCTGGGGCGGCAGGGAACGGCCCAGTGGAAACCGCCCGTCACCGAGCCGGGCTTCTATCGGGTATACGCCGAGATGAAGGGCATGGAACATCTCAAAGCGATCCACCGTCGCCAGCAGCTAACCTTCGTGGTGATAGATCCGCGGCGGAGCGAGCCCCGCGGCGAGTTCGGCTGGAACCTGCCCCGCGGCGATCGACCGTTGCCGCTATCGGTATTGAACCGATTATTGGGGCGAATGGGCGTGAGCTATGTCAAATATCCCCTTTGGTACGGCCGCCAGCGCGACGAGAACGAAATCGAAGAGTTGTACCGCTTTGCCGTGAGACTCAATTCGCAGGGCATCGGACTGATCGGTGTACTCGATAATCCGCCCCCCGAAGTCCTGGAAAATATGGCGGAAAAAAACAACATCCAGGCGGCTGACATTTTCACCAGCTCGGCGGCGCTGTGGCTGCCGTCGATCGAGGCCGTTCTCACTCGCTTTGCAAACCGGGTGAAGTGGTGGCAGCTTGGCTCGGACCGCGACACCAGCTTCGTCGACTGCGTCGACCTCGATGCCAACCTGGCCAAGGTCAAAGACGAACTCGACCGAGTCGACCACGACATCACCCTGGGAATTTCCTGGAACTGGATGAACCAACTGCCCCAAGCGGACCAAGGGCAATCGTGGCGGTTCACCTCGCTATCGGCCCAACCGCCCTTGACGCATGGCGAATTGAAATCTTATCTTTCCCACAACGCTCGGCAAACCGCGGCCGACGACGCCGCGTTTGAGCGGTCCAAGCTGTGGGTGGTTTTGCAGCCCATTGCCAAGGACCGCTATTCGCGCGAGACGCGCATAGACGACCTCGTCCGCCGCATGATGGCGGCCAAGATCAACGGCGCCGACGCGGTTTCCTTGACCGATCCCTTCGACCAGCAGCACGGTCTGTTCGACGCGGCGGGAATGCCCGGCGAGTTGCTGCTGCCTTGGCGGACCACCGCCGGCGTGCTCGACGGCAGCCGCTATGCGGGGCAAATCCAATTGCCCAATCGCAGCCACAACCGCATATTCTCTCGCGCGGATAAGGACGTCATGGTTGTCTGGAACGAGACTCCTAGCGAGGAAGTGATTTACCTGGGCAAGGAGGTCCATCAGATCGACGTCTGGGGGCGAAGAATCGCGCCGCGGCTCGACGGCCATCGTCAGATCATCCGCGTCGGCCCCACGCCCAGCTTCGTGGTGGGGCTGAATAAAAATATCTGCCGTTGGCGGATGGGCTTCGAATTCCAGCGGCAGCGGATCGCAAGCATTTTCGGCCGCTCGCATGGCAACGCCTGCCGCTTCGAAAACACCTTCGCGGGGGGCGTTTCCGGACGCATGCAATTGGTGATGGACCCCTCCTGGAAGATCCGCCCCAACAGCATGCCCTTTCACCTTGCCCAGGGCGAAGACATCGAATTGCCCTTCACGCTGATGCTGCCCTTCGACGCCGTGACCGGATCGTACAAGGTGCGCATCGATTGCCAATTGCAGACCGAAGAGGCATGGCGATTTAGCATCTATCGCCGCATACAAATCGGGCTGGGCGACGTCTTTATCAAACATTACACGGAATTGGACGACGAGGGAAACCTCCGCGTAAACCAACGCTTCGTCAACAACTCCAAGCACCGCGTCAGTTTCAGGTGCCAATTGTCGGCGCCGGGCCGACAGCGGATGGGCACCCGCCTGAGCAACATGCCCCGCGGTAGCAACACTAAAACCTATGTCCTGCCCAACGGAAAAGAACTGATCGGCAAAACGATTTGGCTCCGCGCCTCGGAAATCGACGGGCAGCGGAAACTGAGCTACAAATTCGTAGTCGAGGGACCGCAGTAGGGTGCGTCCGCGACGCACCAAGGCACTTCAGATTTCAATATAAAACCAACCATGTCCACAAACAATCCAATCGCCCTAACGGTCAATACCGTAGCCGATTTTCTTGCCCGCTTCGCGCCTGTCGAACTGGCCGAGGATTGGGACAACGTGGGGCTGTTGGTCGGCGACGGCCGGGCCCAGGTCGAGCGATTGATGACCTGCCTGACGATCACTCCGCCGGTAGTCTCCGAGGCCGTCCGACGGTGTGCCAACCTGATCGTGACACACCATCCCTTGCCGTTTCAAGCTCTCAAACGACTGACGCGAGATACAACGGCCGGCGGCATGCTCTTGGATATGATCGCCGCGGGCATCGCCGTCTACAGCCCGCACACGGGTTTCGACTCGGCCGCCGAGGGCATCAACCAGAGGCTTGCCCATGGGCTGGGGCTTCTTGATATCAAGCCGCTGGTGCCGCATGGCGACTGTGCGATGCAAGGCAGTGCCGATACGAACGACCTGGGAGCCGGCCGCTGGGGACGCCTCGACCGTCCTCTGTCGCTTGCCCAGTTCGCACGGCGGGTGAAGGACTTCCTGATGATCGAAAACCTGCAACTGGTCGGCGAAGACGAACATTCGACGGCCACGGTGGCGGTAGCCTGCGGCGCGGCGGGCGAGTTCCTCGAACCGGCCCGAGCCGCAGGCTGCGATTGTCTGCTCACCGGCGAAACCCGCTTCCACACCTGCCTCGAAGCCCAAGCAACCGCCGTCGCCCTAATCCTGCCCGGCCACTACGCCAGCGAACGCTTCGCCGTGGAATCCCTGGCCGGCGTGCTGGCTGAAAAATTCTCCCTGCCCGAAGGCGGTGGCATCGAAATCTGGCCCAGCACCGCGGAATGCGACCCTATTCGGTGGGTGTAGGGTGCGTCCGCGACGCACTGTGTAACTCACCCCACCCCCTAAATTCCACGAAGAACGTAAAGTTTTTTTCTGTTACCCTCCTTCCCAAAACCATCAAAATCGGTTTTCATAAACGCAGCCATGGACAACTTGGCGATCTAGGGAGAGATTCAAGCCAATGAGCCTTACTGCGTCACGGCGGATGCGTTCTGCTGGTCCGCCCGCCGACCCGTGCGGCGGTCGACGGGGGATACCCCCCTTGCTGCCCATGCCGGCTTCGGCCGCCGACCACGCGGCGGTTGGCCGCCTGTTGGCCTCGATATTTTATTCACCAATTTCTTGTAAATGTTCCGAACTCGAGTTCAGGGCCTCGATCGACGATCCCTTTCACGAGCTTTACGACCGGCTGGTCATCAGATGCGGTTCTCGGCTGGTTGGGCATGTGCTTACCACACGTCGCACAATGCAGTTCGGCTCGTTGCAGTTGCCCGCCGCCGGATTGCATTGGCTGGGCGTGGCACCGGAGATCCGCTCGCAAGGCCACGGGCTGCGGCTCCTTGCGGCGGCCGAAAACGCCATGACCGATCAGGGGTCGCTGGTGGGGCTGCTCCGCACGCGAGTACCGCACTTCTTTCGCCGCAGCGGTTGGGCCTTGTGCGGACGCCACAGCCACTCGCGAGCCGGCGCGCGGGATGTTTTGGCGGGGATGATCGACCTGGGTTTGCGGCCGGGCCGGCGCCAGCGTTCTCGCCCGGCTCTTCTTCGTGGCGCTATCCGCAAGCGTACGCATGTGCGTTGTTGGCGGCAGATGGAAATCCCGGCCTTGCTGCGGATCTATAACCGCAACACGCTCGACTCGTTCGGACCGCTGCAGCGCACCGAGGCCTATTGGCACTGGCTGGTCGAGCGGCACGGATACGATCGCCTCTATGTGGCCCTGGACGGCCCGGATCTGTTCGAGTTGGACGAAACCCGCACACCCATCGTGGGCTACGCAGCCATTCGCGGCGAGCATATTCTGGAACTTATGGTCGAACCGCATTGCCGCTCGGCGGCCGTGGATCTGCTGGGGAGGGTGTGCGACGACGCCATCGAACAGGGCCACAATTGCCTCACCTATCACGGCCGTCCGCAAGATCCGCTGCACGATTTGTTCACCTCGGTCGGCGGCACCCATCACCGCCAGGCGTCGGACGACGGCCAAGTGCTCATGGCCCGTCTGTTGCAGCCCTCCCGCTTGCTTCACTTGTTGGCCCCCCAGCTTCACACTCGCTTGCAGGCAGCCCGCCGCGAGTCGCCCCACGAGCCGCTGCCGGGGCGTCTGAGTCTGGCGGTTGACGGTCGCCGCTATGCAATCCTTGTGGACCGCGACGGTGTCGCCATACAGACGGGCCGCGCGGCCCGCCCGCAAGCAGCCGACCACGCCGCCCTAAACGTGGCCGATTTCACCCGTCTGCTTCTAAACCAATTCGACTGGGATGCGCCGCCGGATGAAACTTCTTTGCATGTTTCCAGGCCGGAAACCATGCACTTTCTGCGGCGGTTGTTCCCACCGGTCGAGCTTTGGCGTCCGCCCCTGGACGATGCCAGGGGATAACGTTGCAACGCCAGCATGTTCTCATCGGCATTACAATTTCAGCTGGCATGTGTGACAGGGTCTAAAAGTAGACTGTCCCCCTCGGCGACTCTTGACAAGCGTCTGCCTTTGTGTGAAAATGCAATGTTTTGCTATTAGGCTTGATGAATGAGGCAAGTATAGTGCCACACAAAATAATATCGAAAGTTAACCTCAGCGAAGATGTTTTTAGTGCCGATATCGAAGCACCGCTCATTGCCCAGGCAAGAAAGCCGGGACAGTTCGTAATACTGGGCATCAGTGATGAATACAGCGAGCGCATTCCGCTTACGATTGCCGACGTCGATCTTCGGCGCGGTACAATCCGGCTGATCTGGCAGCGCGTGGGCAAGACTACCTGCGAATTGGCCGACATGGACATAGGGCAGCAGATCGATGCCGTTGTCGGGCCCCTGGGTCAGCCCACGGATATTAAAAACTTCGGAACGGTTGTTTGTCTCGGCGGAGGAATAGGCAACGCGCCGCTATTGCCCATCGCCAAGGCGCTCAAGCAGGCCGGTAATACGGTGATAAGTATTATCGGGGCGCGAACGAAAGAGTTGCTTATTCTCGAAGACGAGTTCGCCGGCACAAGCGACGAAATAATAGTTACCACCGACGACGGCTCGCACGGCCGCAAGGCCTTGGTGACCGAACCTTTGCAGGAAGTATGCGAGCGGGGCGTAAAACCGGATAAGGTTTTCGTGATAGGCCCGGCGATAATGATGAAGTTTTGCTGCGCGGTAACGAAACAGTATGATGTTCCCACGGAAGTGTCTCTCAACACGATCATGGTTGACGGCACGGGAATGTGCGGCGGCTGCCGGATTGAATACGACGGCCAGCCGAAGTTCGTTTGTGTGGATGGTCCGGAATTCGACGGGCATAAAGTGAACTTCGACCTGATGATGAAAAGACTCGGCGCCTACAAGGAACAGGAACGGCAGATACACGAATCGTATAAGCGGCACAAGTGCAAGTTAGAAGAGGAAAGTTGCAGTGACGGATAATAAAGCCGAAAATATGTTGCGGGAGTTACTCCAAACGCAAAAGCTGCGTAAGCTGAAACCCGCCGAAAGATACAGCATCCCGCCCCAGGATATGCCCGTGCAGGATGCCGGCTTAAGAAGTGCAAACGTGGAAGAGGTCTCCACGGGCTATACGGAAACACAAGCACGGCTGGAAGCCATGCGCTGTTTGCAATGCAAAAAAACTTCCTGCGTCCAGGGCTGTCCCGTGGGGATCAAGATTAAGGAGTTTGTGGGTGCTATTGCCGAGGGCGATTACAAACAGTCGATAGAGATCATCCGCGAGAACTCGCTCTTGCCGGCGGTTTGCGGCCGTGTCTGTCCACAGGAAGTTCAGTGCCAGGAGAAATGCGTGGTGGGATTGAAGTTCAAGGATCCCACCAAAGCGGTTTCCATCGGCCGACTGGAACGGTTCGTGGCGGACCTGGACCGCAACGGCGACGGTATTCCGGCCGTTGCGGCCGAGACGGGCATGAAGGTGGCGATCATCGGTTCGGGTCCGGGGGGCATTGTGGCGGCTTCCGATGTGCGACGGGCCGGGCATGATGTGACTGTATACGAGGCGTTCCATAAACCGGGCGGAGTGATGGTCTACGGGATTCCGGAGTTCAGACTGCCGAAAAGTATTGTGCGGAAAGAAATCGATTCGCTGAGGAAAATGGGCGTCAAGATTATCTGCAACTTCGTTGTGGGCAAGACGAGGACGATAGAACAACTCATGACAAAAGACGGTTTCGATGTCGTTTATATCGGCGTCGGTGCCGGACTGCCGGCTTTCATGGGAATCGAGGGAGAGAGCTTGATCGGGGTGTATAGCGCCAACGAATATCTGACCAGGGCCAATCTCATGAAGGCCTATGCCTTTGGCAAAGGGGTGGACACGCCCATTGCCGTCTCGAAGAAAGTTGCCGTGATGGGTGGCGGCAACGTGGCCATGGATTCCGCCAGAACCGCCTTGCGACTCGGCGCCGAAAAGGTCTATTTGATTTACCGCAGAAGCGAAAAGGAAATGCCCGCGCGGGTCGAGGAAGTGCATCACGCAAAGGAAGAAGGCGTGGAATTTCTCCTTCTGCAGAGTCCCAAGCGGATAATTGGCGACGAAGAGAGCCGGGTAACCGGTGTCGAGTGCCTGAAGTATGAACTTGGCGCGCCGGACGATTCCGGCAGGCGGCGGCCCGTGCCTATCGAGGGTTCGGAATTTGTCGTCGCTGTTGATACGGCGATCATTGCCATCGGCAACAAGTCGAATCCGCTGATGAAACAAACCACGCCGGGCCTGGAGTTCAACAAATGGGGCAACATCGTTGTCGATGAGAACTGCAAAACCTCGCTGGCCGGTGTCTATGCGGGCGGCGATATCGTTCTCGGCGCGGCAACGGTAATTCTGGCGATGGGCCAGGGCCGGGTGGCGGCGGCGGCGATGAACGAGTACCTGCGGGAACGAAAGGTGGGATAACAGTGGCACGGCTACTTCTCTTCGCGTCGGGCCAGAATCGCCAAGAACGCCGGGACCATGATGGTGCGGATTACGAACGTGTCCAGCAGTACGCCCAGCGATAGGGCGAAGCCCAACTCTTACATTGCCCCCTCATTAGAGCCGATTTTCGTCAATTTTCGCCGATTTCAACACAACCGCTTGACACTACGTGAAAAAGTCTGTTAATCTGC
>SDBV01005361.1_pt1 | contig 18145 bp, 16 predicted proteins | sample 2277081 | NCBI WGS metagenome assembly SDBV01 (sample SAMN10402039, study PRJNA504765) | marine sediment metagenome | isolation source: marine sediment core GS10_PC15, 223 cmbsf | place: Arctic Ocean: Southern Knipovich Ridge | collected 2010 | reverse complement strand
AGCAATTTCATCTAAAACAATCCATTGATATCCTAAATCCTGAATAACGCAAGCGGTTTTTTTATCATAGGCCAACTCAGGCAGGAAAAATCCTTTTGGCTGCCAAACTTTTCCAAAATATTTTTGATTGATATCTTCATTAAGTTTTATTTGACGATTTATCTCTTCCTTTGGTAAAAGAGGTAAAAGCGGATGATAAGCAGCTGAGCCGACTAATTCTATTTGCCCTTTTTTAGCCAACTGTTTAATTTGCTCTAAAAAACTTTGATGGCCATGTTCAACTAACTGCTCAGTTAAAGACGCACAAATATTTAAACTAAGTCTGATATTAGGATTTGATTGTAAAATAGCCAAAATCCTATTATATGACTCTTTAACAACCTGGTCAATAATTTCTTTTTTTTGCCCAGGAGGTTGATAAATATGTAGAAGATTGGCCCAATACATAATTATTTGTTGTTATTTATTTTTCTTTTGCGAATTGCCTTTCGATAAAGAATAATATACTTTTTAGCTGGCAAAGTCCAGGAGTATGACTCTTTCATTGCGCTACGAACTAAGGTTTGCCAAGCGCTTTGTCGTTGATAATCCTCCAAGGCCCGACTAAGGGCAAACAATAAATCATTTGAACTATAAGAAGTAAAAACAAAGCCGTTTCCCTTTCCTGTTTTTGGATTATAGTCAGTAATAGTGTCTGACAAGCCTCCAACGGCATGAACAACAGGAATTGATCCATAGCGCAAAGAAATTAACTGAGAAATTCCACAGGGCTCAAAACGAGAAGGCATTAAATAAATATCTGAAGCAGCATAAATCTTTCGAGCAATATCTTCGCGGAAAGGTGAAACAAATAATAACTTTTTAGTATGTTTTCGTTTAATTGTCCGCAAAACATCAACATAAATTCCTCCTCCACTGCCAATAATAGCAATTTGTAAATTTTGTTTTAATAAAAAATCTAAAAGCTTGATAATTAATTCAAATCCTTTTTGTTCAGTTAAACGATTGGCTAAGCCAATCATAGGAATATTTGGATTTATCTCTAATCCATATTTTTCTTGAAGAATTAATTTATTTTCTACTTTTTTTTCTAATAAATCAGCATCGTAATTAACATAAACATCTGGGTCAAATTTAGGATTAAAAATAGCATAATCAACCCCATTAATAATCCCATAAACATCTTTCTTTCTTCTTCGTAAACGATGATCTAGTTGGCAGCCAAATTCTGGGGTCATTAATTCCTGGGCATGTCGCAAGCTGACTGTGTTAATGATATCGGAATGAATAATAGCCCGTTTGGCAAAATTTAATAATTCCAATTTTTCTATATTTTCAGGAGGCAACCCCTTTCCTTCATCTCTTTTTTTAAAAGGAATCTTCCACCAATCCTCTGGACCCTGAAAAAGTAAATTATGAATAGTAAAGAGTGTGGCCACATTTTTTAATTTCTCATCCTTATGATACTTCATTTTTAAATAACCAGGAATTAAACCTGTGTGCCAATCATGACAATGAATTATCTGGGCGTCAAACTTTAAAAGTTTAATTAATTCAATTGCTGCTAAATTAAAAAGAAGAAACCTCAGCCCATTGTCTGGATAAGCATACATTCCTGAACCGCCTTTTTGTCTAGAACCAAAGAGTTTGCGCTGACAGACAAAAAAGACCGGATAATTGTCCGGACAAATAACTTTTTTAAAGCCAAATCTATATTTTTGACCAGCAAACTCTAAGGTTATTCGGGCACTTAAATTTTCTAACGGCCAACCCTTGTTCCTTATAAAACCGTAATAAGGAGTAATCGCTATCACTTGATGCCCTAAACGTCGTAAAGCTCGCGGTAAAGATCTGGTAACATCTCCCAACCCTCCACTTTTAGAGTAAGGTGATATTTCTGAACTAACGTGAACAATTTTTAAAGGTCTTTTCATAAATATCCTAGATAATAACTAGCAATAATAAACATAGCATGAGACCAAGATAAAGGATAGATACCCTGGCGGAAATCTTCAAAAATTTGTTCAGGAATATAATTTTGATAACCATCTTTTTTTATTCTTTTTAAAACCCACTCATAATATTCAGCAGCCTTCTTTTTGTCTCCACCTAAAGCGTAACATATTGCTAGCCAGAAATTCAAAACCGGCCAGGCCCCGCTGCCTTCTTGAGATGAACCCTCTCCATCATAATAATCAAACTGAAAACGGTGAACCCCTCCATTAATTACCAATTTTTCTTCTATCCTTTTAATTGTCTCCTTAATTTCCTCGCACTGTGGTTCACAAATTTCAAAAGGCCAGACCAAACCAAGCAACGAAGCATCTATGTTTGAATCATTAATTTTACCAAAGGTTCGATAAAAATATTTCCCTTTTTTATTATAAGCTTTTTTTACCTGTTCTATCATTTGCCAGGCTGTCTCTTTCCAAAGAGCAACCGGTTGTATTTGATAGGCTAATAATAATCCCTTGGCGCAAGCCGCCAAAGAATAAGTAAAATTATTTTCCATAGTTACTGAAGTATGACGATGCATCTCCTCCCAAATATCAACTGTATGTATATCAAAATGAAATTTATCCCAATGATGACAAAGTCCATTACTTAAACGTTCTACTAAATCTTTATATTTTAAAGCTTGTTTAATATCTTTTTTAAAATGCCAATGAATTGCCCAAAGAACCTCTCCTGCTTGATCAGGCTGAAAAGAACGACCCATACTCCCTAATCGACCATTAGTTGCGTAATTAGCATAAAGTATTTCATTTCTTTGAAAATCTTGTGGAGCATAATCAAGCCAAGAAAAAAATTTCTCTTGAATGGGAATATTTAAAATATCAGCCGCAACACAAACAAAAGCTGCATCGCGCGGCCAAACCCAGCGATAATTAGCTGCTTCTCTGTGAACATATGGTTTATCAATATTTGCAGCAACAATAGCTCCATTTTCTAAAGCACAATCTTTAATAACTTCTCTTGATGTCTCAATTAATTTTTTTATGTCTTTCCTCATAATTTAATTTAAAATTTTTTTGTTTGCGAACAAGTAAGAGCAATAGCTAAAGCATCAGCTGCATCATCTGGACGAGGTATTTCTTTTAATTTAAAAACTATTTTTACCATCTCCTGTATCTGATTCTTATTAGCTCGTTCATTATCCGTTAAAGCCTGTTTAACCTGAAGAGGGGTAAATTCAACAACCTCAATTTTGTTTTCTGCTGCTGCTAAAATAGCAACACCCCTTGCTTCGCTGACTCTCATTGCGGTTTTAACATTTTTGGCAAAATAAATATTTTCTATAGCAATTTGATCTGGTTTGTTTTTTTTTATCAAAATATCTATTCCATGATATATTTGAGATAATCTCTTAGAAAAAATTTCTTTTTTAGAAGTTTTAATACAACCATAATCAATCGCTACTAATTCATTATCTTTTAAAGAGATGATTGCATAACCAACAATTGCTGTGCCTGGATCAATTCCTAAAATAATCATTTTACTTGTCTAAAAAATTATTCAATATTTGTATAATAATCATTAATATCTGGGTTGTCATCAAGTTCGGTAAAAATAGCATTAACTTTTTTTTGGGTTCCTTGATCAATTTTGATTAAATCCTTAGCAAACCATTCTATCTGAGCATAATCTATTTTTACTCCCTGATTTTCTAATCCCTTTTTTATTTTTTCTAAATCCTCTAATTTAGTGTAAATGGCTAATTCATCTCCCTCTGTTCTTATGTCTTCAGCATTAAGATCAATGACTTTTAATTCAATCTCTTCTTTCTTTTTTAAATCATCAATAATAATCCTAATAATTCCCTTTTTTTCAAACATCCAACAAACAGAATTTTGACCAGCTAAACTTCCTCCATATTTATTAAAAATCCGTCGCAAATCAGCCACGGTCCTATTCTTGTTATCGGTTAAGGCTTCAATAATAAATGATGTTTTATTAGGACCAAATGCCTCATAAATCACTTCTTCAATTTGTCCACCAGCTGATTCTCCAGTTCCTCTTTTAATTGCTCTTTTAATATTATCCTTTGGTAAATTAGCTTTTTTTGCGTGTTCAATAGCTAATCGCAACTTAAAATTACTGTCTGAATCTCCGCCTCCCTCACGAGCAGCAATAGTAATTACATTGCCTAATTTTGTAAACATAGTCCCTCTTTTGGCGTCAAGGGCCCCTTTAGAATGCTTTAATTTCGCCCATTTTGAATGTCCACTCATAAAAATACAGCTAAATATTCTTTATTAAACAACTTTTATTATATCAAAATCAACTGCTTTATACAATAGACAACTCTTAATTTTAGTGTTAAAATACTAAATATATTTAAAAAGTAATGTTTTTCTATGAGTCTTCTTGATAACATTAAACAAATTCAAAAATTAGATAAATCTAATATGTCTGATTCTATTGCTGATTTACCTGAAAAATGCTCAAAAGCCTATACTTTAGCCCAAAAGATCATTTTGCCCAAAGACTATCAAGATGCAGACATTGAAAATATTGTTATCTGCGGCATGGGCGGCTCGGGAATTGGCGGCGAATTGGTCAAGAATATTATTGTTGATCAGCTTAAAAAGCCTATTATTATTGTCCGAGACTGGACTCCCCCTAAAATGATTAATAAAAATAGTTTGGTCTTCTTAGTGAGTTATTCAGGTAATACTAAAGAAACATTATCTTGTGCAGAAATAACTCTTCAAGCAAAAGCTAAAATCTTTGTTATTACTCAAGGCGGTGAGTTAAAAAAATTTGCTCAAAAAAATAAATTACCTGTTTTTAGTTTTCAATATAAGGTCTCTCCTAGAGCCAGTTTAAGTTATCTTTTAATGCCTATTTTGGTTGTTTTGGAAAAAAGTAAACTTATTAACCTTAAAAAACTGCAAATACCTCACAATTTAAAAATATTAAAAGAATTTAACCAGCTCTTTTATCCTCAAACACCAATTGAAAAAAACACTGCCAAACATTTGGCTTCTTTTGTCTTTGATCACCTCCCTATCGTTATTGCCCCGACCAATCTTTCTGGGGTGGCTAGGCGTTGGAAAACACAATTTGCTGAAAATAGCAAAAATTTTTCTTTTTTTGAAACAGAACCAGCTATTTTTCATAATTTTATTGAAAGCAGGTTTCCCCAACGCTTTAAAGATGATTTTGCTTTTTTAATCTTAGAAAACCTTAAAAAACAAACAAAATCTAAAAAATCTTTGAAAGAATTTGAAAAACTTTTAGAGGAACAATGTATTTGTTGGGAAAAAATTCCTCAATTTGGCAAAAATATCTTCACTCAGATACTTTCTTTGGTTTTACTTGGTGATTGGATTAGTTTTTATCTAGCCATACTCAATCAGGTAGACCCTACACCTGTACAACAAATTGAAGCAATAAAAAGAAGCTCAAAACAATAAATAATGTTGAATACTTTGTTTGTTAAAATTAAAGAAAGCTGGCATTGGTTGGGTTATTTTTTTATTTTTGCTTTAGGTTTTATTGTTTTTCTTTATCTCCTTGTCCCTCCAGGAATTCTTGGTCCAGATAGTTTTTATCACACTAAAATGGCTTTGATGATAAAAGATCAAGGCCTAATTCAAGATTTCCCCTGGACTCAATTTACCACTTATAAAGATCTTTTTGTTGATCATCATTTTGTCTATCATTTATTTTTGATTCCCTTTATTAGTTTGCCTACTCCAGACACTCTAGATATTTTTTCAGCAGAACTTGATCCTTTAATTAAAGCTAAACTAGGGACTGCATTTTTTGCCGCCCTGGTTTTTTTGTTTATTTACTGGCTTTGCCGGCGTTTAAAAATAAAACTGCCTTTTGTCTGGACTTCATCTGCATTTTTGGTTTCTTATTTTATCCTTCGCCTTTCCCTTATCAGGGCTCCAGCTTTATCTTTAATTCTTCTTATTCTTGGCTTTTATTTTATTTTAAAAAAGAAGTATTTAGGATTATTCTTTGTTTGTTTCTTTTATGTCTGGACTCATGGTACTTGGCCATTAATATTAATTGTAACCATTTTATATTGTCTATCTCAAACAGTTAAAAATTTATTTGCCAATTGGACTAAAATATTTATTGAAAATAAAAGAAAATTTTTTCAATTCATTAAATACTCTTTTGTTTACTTTTTTGAAAAAAGCAATATAAAAATATTATCTACCTGTGTCATTGGTCTTCTTTTGGGCTTAATTATTAACCCCTACTTTCCAAAAACATTCCCTTTTTACTGGCTTCAAACAATAAAAATCGGCATTTTAAATTATCAGGGTAAAATTGGAGTAGGAGCCGAATGGTATTCTCCTGATCCTAAGATGCTTTTCTTTAGTATTTTGCCAATTCTTATTCCTTGGTTAATCTCTTTAGCCTGGTTTATTACTAATAAAAAAGAACAAAAATCCTCATCCTGGTTTTTTGTTTTTGTCTCTACTTTTTTTCTTCTTTATACGTTAAAAGCGAGGCGTAATATTGAATATTTTATCCCTCCAGCAATTTTTTTAAATGGTCTCATTTTTACTCAGATAGCAATAAAAATAAATTGGGGGAATATTAAAAAACGCTTAAAGGGATATTTTCAAGGACCAGATAACATTTTCTATTTTATCACTGCGATTATCTCAAGTATTTTAGTAGTCTTTTTTATTGGATTTTATTTTACTTTTAGTATTAAAAACCTTTATCATTCTTATGTTAATGAAGCTCGTAATTTAAATTCTCTTCAAATGGCTAGTCACTGGCTAAAAACTAACGCTCAGCCAAAAGAAATCATTTTTCAAAGCAATTGGGCAATTTTCCCTCATCTGTTCTATTTTAATACTCAAAATTATTACATCAATGGATTAGACCAAACCTTTATGTATGAAAATGATAAAGAACTTTATCAAGACTGGTTAGATTTAGTTTCTTATCATGTTGACCCAAATCAAACGGCTCAAATCTTAAAAGAAAAGTTTAAAGCTTCTTACGTTCTGGTTGATAAGAATGATGTAAGATTTGCCAGATTAATAAAAAAGTCAAAATTTTTAAAACAAGTTTATAAAGACGACCAAGCTATTATTTATCAAATAGATTTTAACTATGTCCGTTAAAGCCCCTGGCTATAAAATTATTGCGGTTCTTCCTGCTTATAATGCAGAAAAAACTTTAAAAAAAACCTTAAATGATATTGATCAAAATTGGGTTGATGAAATTATTTTAGTTGATGATGCTAGTCAAGACAACACTGTAAACTTAAGTAAAAAACTCGGATTAAAAACATTTAAACATAATAAAAACTTAGGATATGGGGGAAATCAAAAAACTTGTTATGAACAAGCATTAAAATTAAACGCTGATATTATAATTATGGTTCATCCTGACCATCAATATGACCCTACTTATATTCCTCAAATAATTCTCCCTATTATTAGAGGAAAGGCTGATGCTGTTTTTGGCTCACGAATGATGGTTAAGGGGTGGGCAAGAGAGGGAGGAATGCCTTTATGGAAATATCTAGCCAATATCTTTTTGACAAAAATAGAAAATCTTTTTTTAGGTTTAAAACTTACTGAATACCATTCTGGCTTTCGCGCCTACCATTCTAAAATTCTCAAAACCATTCCTTTTAAAAAATTCTCAGATGATTTTGTTTTCGATACTGAAATTATTATCCAACTTAAAATTCATAAATTTAAAATTAAAGAAATTCCTATTACCACTCGTTATTTTAAAGATGCTTCTATGATTGGATTTAAAAGAAGCATTCAATATGGTTTAGATATTTTAAAAATACTTTTCGAATTTACTTTATCACGACTCAATATTAAAAAAGATTCCCGATTTGAAAAAAATGACAATTAGACAAATTATACAAAATATAGACAAAAAAGAATGGTCATTTTTGGCCATTATTGCTTTTCTTTTAATTTTTATCACTTCCTTGCCTTATGTTTATGGCTATTTAACCGCCCCAGAAGATACTCATTTTTTAGCTATTTCCGGTATTAATCGTATTGATTATGCTAATTATTTTTCCTATATTGAACAAGTTAAAGATGGGCACATATTATTTAAAGATCTTTACACTACAGAACCTCAGCCAAGAATAATTCTTAATCTATTTTTTTTAGGACTTGGTTTTTTTGCTAAAATTTTTAATCTTTCTGCTCTTGCTTTTTTCCAAATCAGTAGAATTATTTTAATCCCTGTCTTTGTTTTTATTCTTTATCTTTTTCTCTCTCTTTTATTTAAAGAAAAATTAAAAAGGAAATTGGGATTAATCTTTACCTGTTTCTCGGCCGGACTAGGAGGTGTACTCTCCCTGCTTTTTACTTTTCCTTTATTGCAAATACCAATAGATTTATGGATACCTGAAGCAATTACTTTTCAAAGTCTTTATCTTAATCCGCTTTATATTTTTTCTTTTATATTAATCATCTCTATTTTTTTGCTGATACTTTTGGCGAAAAAAAACGCTTCCTATAAATATAGTCTTTTGGCTGGAATCTGCGGGTTAATTCTTTTTCAAATTCATCCTTATGATATCCCTATTATTTCTCTAACTTTATTTATTTTTTGGATCTTATCAAGCTTAATAGAAAAACGTATTAACTGGAATCTTTTTAAACATTGTTTGATTTTTGCCGTGATTTCCCTGCCGTCAGTCATATACTATTTTTGGCTTTCTATAAGTCATTTTGTCACTGCAGAACGCATTGCCCAGGCTTCTTCTCTTTTAATTACACCTTCTATTTTAGCTTTCATTTTGGGGTATGGCTTTATTCTGCTCCTGACTTTAATGGGAATATATGTCTTTTTCAAAAAAAAATCTCCTTATCTTCCACTTTTAACAGCCTGGCTTATAGTCTATGTTGCTCTTCTTTATTTTCCCTTACCGCTTCAAAGAAAAATGACTGAGGGGTTACACATAGTCCTTTGTCTTTTCGCTGTTGAAGGAATATGGATTATTCATCAAAAATTTAATTTATTAAAAAATAAATTTTTATGGCTTATTATCTTTATCCTTCTTTTTAATTATTCAAATATCTTTATAATAAAAAGAGATATTGATTATTATAAAACTTCATATTTTTCTATCCCAAAAGAATTAATCTCTTCCATGGAATGGCTAAGAATTAACTCTCCGGAAGAAGCAAATGTTATTAGTAATTCTGATATGATTACCAACAATCTAATTCCCGCTTTTTCAGTAAGAAAAATTTATTTTGGACATCGAATTGAAACTATTCAGGCGGAAAGAAAAGAAAAAGAAATTTCTTGGTTTTTTGGAACCAATAAAGACGACTCTGAAAAATATTCTTTTCTTCAAAAAGAAAATTTAGATTATGTTTTTATAAATAAAAAAGAAGAATACACTTTTCACCCTAAAGAAAAACCATATTTAAAAATTATCTTTGACAATAATGCCGCTAGCATTTATCAAGTCCTCTAACTTATGAAAATTACAATTGCTGTCCCAGCTTACAACGAAGAAAAAATTATTGGTCAAAAAATTGACCAGCTTTTTAAATTCTGCCAAGAACAACTTTCAAATTATCAATGGTTAATCGTTGTTGCTATTAATGGTTCAAAAGATAAAACATTAGAAATTGTCCACAAAAAAAGTAAAATATATTCTAATCTAGAACATGTTAATTTAGACGCCCCTGGCAAAGGCGGAGCGATTAGAAAAGCTTGGCAAACTTATCCCGGAGATATTAATATTTTTATGGACGCTGACCTCTCAACCGAACTAAAATCAACCCACGAGCTAATCAAAGCGATTAAAGAAGAAGGTTATCAAATAGTTATCGGCTCTCGATATCAGAAACAAAGCCATTTAAAAAGATCTGTTATTCGTTCTCTGTTTTCACATGCATATAATCTGATTCTAAAAATATTTTTTAATCTCAGATTAACTGATGCTTCATGTGGGTTCAAGGCTGTTTCTCAGGAGGTAATAAAAAAAATTGTTCCTAAAATTAAAAACAATGACTTATTCTTTGACACAGAACTTTTAATCTTAGCCCGTCAATCTAATTTTTCCATCAAAGAAATTCCTGTTACCTGGAAAGATGAAAATCAAAGAAAAACAAAAATTAAAATATTTAAAACCTCTTTTGATTATTTTAAAGAAATTATTAAAATAAAAATGCGCCTTAGAAAGACGCACTAGAATTAATATAAAGTGGGCTAAATTCTATTCTTCAGGCTATTTAATCACAGCCTCTTCAGTTGGTTACGTTGGTTACTTCCGATAATCTTTCAACTACAAACTCCGAAATAGCATAGGAAAATATAACAATTATTAAACCGATTAAAGCTGATGACATTAGCTTTTTTGCTTTAGTTACCTGCTCAGCGTTTCCGCCAGAGGTCATCCACATTATTCCGCCGGCAATCATTAAGACCACTAAAATTATTCCCATCAAACCAAGAACGATTCCAATTATCCGGCCAACAATTGCTGTTGGTTCAGTCTCTGATCCTAATCCGGCCACATCTGCCGTGTCCCTTAATTCATCAAGTTGAGCAAAAGCGGCTTTTTTTTGTACTAAAAAACCGCTCAAAGCTAAGAATAAAATTAATATTATTAAAACACAAACCACCTTCTCTTTCGAGCCAAGATGTTTCATAATACTGTAATTAAAAGATTCTAATCTGTTACTCCTGCTAATCTACCAATAATAAATGCGGCAATAGCGTAGGCAAGGACAACAATAACCAATCCAACTAAAGCAGACCCCATTAATTTTTTAGCGCTCTTAATTTTTTCTTCATTTCCGCCCGAAGTCATCCACTGGAAGCCACCGGCAATAATTAAGACAACTGCTATTAAACCAAGGAGGCTTAAGACTATCTGAATTATGTTTCCAATAATTTCAGATAAACCTGCATTACCATAACCTGCTCCTGTCTGAAAATTGGTCAAATAATCATTTCCAAAATTTAATTGACCGAAAGCAATTGCTGGGAGTAAGAGTAGAGCAATAATAAGCCCTGAAACAATATAATTTTTCATTTTAAAACTCTTTTTCGCTTCCTAAACCCTCTTTTTACGAAACGAATATTTAATCAAACAACGACCTTGAATGATTATTTAATTATTAATTTTTATTCTAAAGATAAATAAGAAATTCGTCAAGGCTGAAGTGGGGATATCTTTATTAATTCAAGAAATATATATTATACGCGAATTAAGATTCCTAAGCAAAGTAAAGAGTTCTTATCCAGCACTAGATAAAAAAGCCTTTAAAATAAAATCTAAAATAGCATAACTAAAAAAAATAAAGGCTAGTCCAAAAATTGCCCAAACAAGCGTATCTTTTCCTTTTTTAACTTTTTCAGCTGCTCCGGCTGAAGTCATCCAGGTTATTCCGCCATAGATAAACATTACTAAGGCTAATACGCCAACAAATCCTAATAGATAGGCAATGATATCTCCTATTAAAACAGGAATATCTCTTTTTCCTAAAGGATCATCTAATTCAGGCATGCCTTCTTGAGCCTGAACAAAATTAGACAACAAAAAACATCCACTGATAACAAGGGTTACAATTAAAATGAAATATATTTTTGATTTTTGTTTCATATATAATCTTATGGACAAGAATTATGTGAACCAAGAAAAACATCTCGAGTAGCCGGGCCAACCATGCCATCACTTGTTAAAGTGTTAGCATTTTGAAATCTTTTTGTACAGTCTTTTGTAGCTGGCCCAAACTTACCGTCTGGAGTTCCACAATTACATCCCAAAGTATTAAGTTCTTGCTGATATGTTTTTACCCCTGAAGACTGACACCCTTTGTTTGCCCCTGTCCACACACAATTATAACACCAGGGTCGAGTAGGTGAAACGTCAGAAAGACTGGGACAACCTGGCCATCCTTGATCTTCTGAAACTTCACTTGATTGAGGTAAATATTCTTCTGTTCCAAAAGCTCCCATTATTACACGAACAATTGTAAAAGCAATTAATACGATAATTAGCCCGACAATTGCCCCCTTAATCATGTCTTTTCCTTTTTTAACTTTTTCAGCTGAACCACCTGAGGTTATCCATATTATACCACCAATAACGAAAAATAACAAAGCAAAAACACCTAAAAACCCTAGAATATTTCCCGCTGCATTAACTCCCATTAAAAGAAAATCATTTAAAACACAATCTCCACAGGCAGCGCAAATCGGGTTACTAATAAGAAATCCTACATGATGATCTTTTATTTTGTTGGTTCCTTGACAAGTACAATCATAAACACCTTCTGAGATTTTTGTACAACAACTGCACGCGCTCCCCGAAATCATTGAACTTCCTCCTTTGCCGATTTGTCTGCAAAGATCAGGACTATATCCACACTTACTTGTACACCATGATTTACAAGCAGATTCTTCGGCCTGGACAGGCTCGGGTATAACTATTCCCAATAAACTGATAATTAGAATAATAAAAATTGCTTTTTTATAATCCATTTTCCCTAATAAGTTAAATTAACCTTTTGAGCACCATATTTAATTGCCTCTTTAATCGTTTTTTCTCCAATTAAAACATTTTTGACCATTTCTTCAAAAGCCTCTTCAACTAAAGAATAATTTTTTCCTTGATACCAAGTCTGAGCCGTTAATACCCCTCTGGCAAATGGGGCTAAATCAAAATCTTCCAATTGCTTTTGGATTAATGCCCTGTGAGCAGTCGGCCTTTTAGTTTTTTCAATAAAAGTTTGGGCATTTTGGGCCTCTATAGCATAAAGTAAAAAGCCCCAAGCTTCAGAAGGATATTTTGTTTTTTTAGAAACTGTTTCCAACCAATATTGAGCATAATTAACTTCTTTAAATGAATTGCTAATTTGTGGAACTTTGGCAATATCAAAATTTAATTTTGGGGCTTGTGATTTAATAATTGGTAAATAATTTGAATAACCTAAAATAAATCCAACCCTGCCCTGAATAAAAGCGTCTAAAGAATTTATCATTTGTTCATTCCATGTATAAATTCCTTGATAAGGATTAGCAAATCCAATATAAAAACGTAATGCTTCTATTCCAGGAAAATAGGTTGGATCATCAATTAGCCCTTGATCAAAAATGACCTGATTTCTTTGGTTAACCATTGATGTTCCGTTTTGTAACATCAATAAAGAAAGTATATCTGTTAAATTAGCTACGTTTTCCGCTGTTCCCATAGCTGTTCCAGATTGAATAAAATTTCCATATCGATCTTGCAGGGTTAAAGCGTTGACGTTATTAACAAATTCTTGCCAGGTTTGAGGAGGAGCAATTATTCCAGCGTTATTTAAAAGATCTTTATTATAATAAAGAACCAATAAGTCTAATCCTAAAGGCAAACCATAAATTTTATCTTCCAAAAGAATCCCATTTGACACTGTCTCAACAAATGTTTCTCTTAACTCCCTTAAATTCGGAACTTTCATTTTTTCTTCAATAAGTTTTGGTTCTGGTTTTATTTTCCCAACCATTACTTGTCTTGCTAAAACAATTTCTTGAGACAAATCAACAGATAAAATTTTTGTTTGATATTTTCCCAACCAAGTATTAGGAATAGAAAAAAGATCTGGGCCCCTGTCTTCGGCCCAAGCTTCTAAAAGAGCCTGTTCATATTCTTCTCCACGAATTGTTTTATAAGTAACAGAAATATGAGGATACAAAGCCTGCCAACCATCAATAATTGCCGTAAAAGCATCTTGGCTGTCTTGGGTTCGCCAATAAACTAAATTTATTGGCTTAATTTTTTCTGCTATTTCATCATCGGCTGTCCACCTACATCCCAAGCCAGAAGTAATTAAAAAAACACTAATTAACAGTCCTATTAGAATTTTTGTTTTTTTATTTCTCAACATACAACCTATTTTATGTTCTTTAAAAATTTTTTCAAGTCTTTTCTCATTTCTTTATCTTTAAGGGCAAAGGCGATGTTTGCCTGCAAAAAACCTTGTTTACCACCAAAAGTATACCAATCTCCATCAAATTCGCAAGCGTAAGCCGGTTTTGTTTTAATAAACAGCTCAAAAGCATCACTAATTCCCGCTTCCTTTCCTTTTCTATAAGGAATTGATTTCATACATTTAACCAATTCAGGAGTAATAATATATCTGCCCACTACTCCCAGATTAGAAGGGGCTTTCCCTGGTTTTGGTTTTTCAACTATTTTCTTAATTTGGTAAATTTTTTGTTCTAATTTAACCGCCTTAATTGAACCAAAGTGCCGAATCTCTTTTTTAGAAACTTTTTTTACAGCTAAAACCGGGTCACCATATTTTTCAAAAACATCTATTAACTGTTTTAAACAGGGCTTTTTACTATCAATAATATCATCTCCAAAAAGTACTGCGCACGGTTCATTTTTAATAAATTCTTGGGCACAGAGAATTGCGTCAGCATTTCCTGTTGGCTGCTGCTGGCGGATAACAATAAAATCCGCCATTTTATGAATATGACGAACAGTTTCTAGCGCCTTTTTATTTCCTGCTTGTTTTAAACGGGCTTCTAATTCAAAATTAAAATCAAAATGATTTTCAACCGCTCTTTTAGTATGACTAGTAATTAAAAATATCTGTTTAATCCCAGAGGCAACAGCTTCTTCAACAATATTTTGAATAACTGGCTTGTCCAACAAGGGTAGCATTTCTTTTGGCTGGGCCTTAGTAGCTGGTAAAAACCTTGTTCCTAAACCAGCTACAGGAATAATTGCTTTTGTAACTTTCATTTTATAGTTAAATTACCTTAATTTATATATAATAGAATTTAATTTCAAGGTTCTGCAAACGCAGGTCCTTATTTTATTAATTTAATAAATCTTCTTTTACCCGCTTTAATTATCATTCCAGATTTTGGTTTAAATTCGTATTGCCAGTCTTTAATTACTTTATCGTCAATCTTTACTCCCCCTTGTTCAATTAATCTCCTTGCCTCGCCTTTGCTAACAGTTAATTTTGCTTCTACTAAAATATCTATTAACTTAAATCTTTCTTTATTTATTTTATATTCACTAATATCTTCTGGTAATTTTTTATCTCTAAAAACTCTATTAAATTCTTCTTCTGCGCCCTTTGCCTGACTTTCTCCATGATATAGTTTCACAATTTCAAAACTCAAACGTGCTTTAATATCTCTTGGGTTGACTCCTTTTTTCATTTGTTCTTCAATGTCTCTTATTTCTGCGTCTGTCAACTGAGTACAAAGTTTAAAATACCTGAGAATCATATCGTCTTTCATAGACATTAATTTCCCGTATTGATCCTTAGGGGGATCTGTTATATTAACAACGTTTCCCTGGCTGGTGCTCATTTTATTCCCATCAAGGCCTTCTAACATTTTAAAGGTTATTATATCTTGAGGTTCTTGATTATATGCCTGCTGAATTTTCCTTCCGGCCAATAAATTAAATAATTGATCATTTCCTCCCACTTCTACATCAGCTTTAATCATCACTGAATCATAGCCCTGATAAAGGGGATAGTGAAGTTCTCTTAAAGAGATGTCTTCTTGTTTTTCCCAACGTGTTTTAAAATTTCTCCTAGCCATCATTTGTTGAACGCTAAACAAATCAGCTAGTTCATCAAGTTTACGTGGTCTTAGCTTTCCCAACCATTTACTATTACGATGCCATTCAACTTTTCCTTTATTTAAAATCTGCTTAATCTGTTTCTTATAATTTTTTAAATTCTTTTTAATTTGTTTTTCTGATAAAAAAGGCCTTTTGTGGAGCTTGTCTGAAGGGTCACCTATTTGAGCTGTGTAATCTCCTAAAATTAAAACTATTTGATGTCCTAATTCTTGAAACTCTCTTAATTTCCACAAAGTTATTGCTCGACCCAAATGAATCTGTGGTCCAGTCGGATCGACACCATGTTTAACCCTTAATTTTTCTCCTTTTAAAAGGCGTTTTTCTAAATGCTGATAATCAACAATTTCTTGAACATTACGAGAAAGAAGTTGTTTTACTTTTTCCTTATCGATTTTCATACTTCTAGTTTAGAATAAAAAAAAGAAAAAATCAAGTACATCTTGAATTTTTACCCCTTTTTGATATAATAATTTTATGCCAGTTAAAAAGAAAAATACAAAAAAGAAGTCATCTTGGAGAAGCCGACCAATTGGCAAAAAAGCCAAAACAAAAAATCGGTTCAAAAAAACAATAAAAAATCAAATAAACTCTTTGCCTAGTTTTTCTGTTTTATTTGGTTTTTCTATTTTATTAATTATTGTTTTTGTAATTGGCGCTTTTTCTTGGCTCGCTTATACATTACCTGCCCCAGAAGAACTTTTACAAAGAAACATTGCTCAAACCACTAAAATTTATGACCGAACCGGCAAAACAGTATTATATGAAATATTTGCAGAAGAAAGAAGAAGTTTAGTTGAACTTGAAGACATCCCTCAAAACTTAATTAATGCCACGTTAATGGCTGAAGACCAAGATTTTTTTACTCACCCTGGATTTGATCTTAAAGGAATCTTCAGAGCTATAATTGTTGATGTTTTGCGGGGAGGAAAGGTTCAGGGAGCATCTACTTTAACTCAACAATTTATTAAAAATGCTTTTTTAACTACTGAAAAAACCTGGCGACGAAAAATTAAAGAATTGCTTTTAGCTTATCAGTTGGAAAAAAAATATTCAAAACAAGAAATTCTACAAATGTATTTTAATGAAATTCCTTATGGATCAAATGCTTACGGAGCTGAAGCAGCCAGTCAAATCTATTTTGGAAAATCAGTTAAAAATTTAGGACTTGATGAATGTGCTCTTTTAGCCGCTATGGCTAAAGCCCCCACTTATTATTCCCCGCGAGGTAATCATCAGGATGAATTAATCCTCCGCCGCAATTATCTTTTAAATGTTATGGCTGACAAAGGATATATTTCTCAAGAACTGGCAGACCAAACAAAAAAAATAAACACTTTAGAAAAAATTACTCCTCGTTATGAAAATATTACCGCCCCTCATTTTATTATGTACGTTAAAGGGCTTTTAACAGAAAAATATGGTCAACGATCAGTTGAACAAGGTGGACTAAAAGTTATTACCACCATTGACGTAGATAAACAAGAAATTGCTGAAAAAGCAATTGAAAATCAAGCTGAAAAAAACGAAGAAATTTTTAAGGCGACTAATGCTGCTTTAGTCGGCATTGATGTTAAAACAGGCCAAATTCTTGCTATGGTTGGATCAAAAGACTTTTTTGATGAAGAAATTGACGGTCAGGTTAATGTTGCTACCCGCCTTCGCCAGCCTGGTTCTTCTTTTAAACCAATTGTTTATGCGGCCGCTTTTGAAAAAGGCTACACTCCCGATACCATTCTTTTTGACGTAGAAACAAGTTTTGGTCCAACCGGAATTGGTGACGAAGAATATATTCCTCAAAATTATAATGAAAAATTTTATGGACCAGTAACCATTCGTCAAGCTTTATCTGGATCTTTAAATGTTTCTGGGGTTAAAACCCTTTATTTAACCGGGGTAGACAATGCTTTAAATTTAGCCCAAAGAATGGGCTATACTACTTTAGTTGACAAAAGTCGTTACGGACTATCTCTTGTTCTGGGCGGGGGGGAAGTTAAGCTTCTTGAACACGTAGCCGCCTTTGGCATCTTTGCCAGAGAAGGAGAAAAAATTCCTACCACTTCTATCCTTAAAGTAGAAGACGCTTCAGGAAAAATTCTTGAAGAAAACGATCCTGAGCTTTTTATTCCCCAAAGAGCTGTTGAACCTCAAATTGCCCGCCTTATTACCAATATTCTTTCTGACAACCAATCCCGAGCTTTTGTTTTTGGTGAAAATAATTATTTAACCCTGCCTGATCGCCCCGTAGCCGCTAAAACTGGAACAACTAATAATTTTCGTGACGCCTGGACAATCGGCTATACTCCTGATCTAGTGGCTGGCGTCTGGGTTGGCAACAGCCGCAACGAAGAAATGGCAGACAAAGCAGACGGTTCTAATGTTGCTGCTCCTATCTGGCAGGAATTTATGAAAAATTCTTTAGCTAATACTTCAGCTAAAGAATTCACCCCTCCTGAACCAATTATTGTTGATAAGCCTATTCTTAAAGGACAAATGCCAAGTGAAATTATCCTTGAAGTTTATATAGGATCTGATAAATTAGCTACTGAATTGACTACTGAGTCGCAAATA
>SDBV01005360.1_pt1 | contig 18145 bp, 15 predicted proteins | sample 2277081 | NCBI WGS metagenome assembly SDBV01 (sample SAMN10402039, study PRJNA504765) | marine sediment metagenome | isolation source: marine sediment core GS10_PC15, 223 cmbsf | place: Arctic Ocean: Southern Knipovich Ridge | collected 2010 | reverse complement strand
TGATACGCCCGGGCCTGGTAGATGAAGGCCTCCAGGCGGGTCTGGAGCGTGGGGTCCTGCTGTCCGTCGTAGCTGATGGCCAGGGTGGGCATTTCGCCCAGTGTGGCGGTGACCTTCTTCATCACGCCGGCGACGATGGTCGACGGCATGCAGCCGAAGGGCATTACTACCACCACTCCGTGGCAGCCGTGGTGACAGAACTCGACGGTCTTGCCCACCGAGAGCACGGCCTCGCCGTCGAAGGACGGATCGAGGAAGGGTTCGGCCAGGCGGAGGACTTCCTTGGTGGGCGGTTCGCCCAGCGGGCCCAGCAACGGCTCGAAGGGCTGGGAGAACTGCCGGTGCCACCTCTGCTGAAAGCGGTCCTGGAGGAAGTTGGCCAGCCACTGCCTGGGTGCCAGAGCTTCCTTTGCCTGGCGCATCCTGATGTAATTGGTATAGAACATCCACTCGCTGAAGGGGGCCAAGACGGTTTCGGCGCCCAGCCCTTCGAGCTGTCGGATGAGGTCGTTGTTGGCCAGGGTGTGGTGGCGGACGTAGATTTCTCCGACGATGCCGATCCGCGGGCGGGTACGGCTGCGGTCGACGGGGACGTCGGCGAACTCGGCGGCGGCCTCTCGGCCGAGTTGGACGACCTGTCCCATGGTGGGCCGCGTTTCGATCAGGTCGCACAACTTCCTGCCCCAGCGCTCGTAGATCTGGTCGGTCTGACCGGGCAGGGTCTCGTAAGGCCGGACGGCCAGGCGGGCCTTCAGCAGCACTTCGAAGGCATTCACACCGTAGCAGGCCAGCCGCAGCGGGTTACCTTCTAGCTGTTTGCACTCGTCGTAGAACTCCCGGTCCTGGGAGAAGGAGACGACCGGGACCTGTTCGAGTCCCAGGTCGTTCAGCAGCAGCTTGTGCATGCAATTGTACTGGCCGAAGCGGCAGGGCCCGGAGCCGCCCGGCATGAAGAAGGCGGTACGGTCGGGATCGAAGTCGGCGCGCTGGGTGATACCAATCATTTCGCCGACGGTGATAATGCAGGGCAGGCATTCCTTTCCGCTGCAATGGCGCCGGCCCAGCTCGAGGGTGCGCTGGTCTCCGATGGGAATCACCTGGGCGTCTTGCCCGCAGGCGCGGAAGGCGGCCGCCAACGCGTAGCACTGGTCGCCCATCCAGGGGATGTAGAGCTTCCGCCCGTTGCCGTCGCCGCTGTCGGAGGTAGCCGGATAGAGCGGCCGGCGTTGGGGAAGATCTGCGCTGGGTGCTCCGTCGAGGCTTTCCAGAAAGGCCTCCAGCCGGGTGACCACGCCGGCGTCGGCCGAGTGCTCGTCGACCTCCAGGACCAGCGAGGGTTTGGGGGCCATCAGGCGCTTGAAGAAGCCGATCAGGAAGGAGTCCGGACCGCAACTGAAGTTGGAGAGGTAAACCGCGTGGAGGCGGGAATCGTCGCGGATCAACTGTGCGGCCCGGAGGATCCGCTGGCCGTACTTCCAGTACATGTTCTGGAAGACACGGTCGCCGGTGGCCTGCTGGGGCCGGAGGTCGAGGAAATCGACGGGGATGGGCAGCACACCGAGCTTGCGGAGCTTGCCGGGCAGGTCGAGGTTGATGCCCTGATCGCATCCGTTGTAGGGCCGGCTGACGACGACCACGGCCCGGCGCTGGGGGCTGAGCTGTTCGAGCACTTCGCGTCCGCGGCGGCGGCAGTCCCGTTCGAAATCATCCTGGGCCTGCCAGGCGGCGGCGATTGCGCGGCGAAGCCGGCGGCGGCCGACGCCCAGCTCTTGGGCCAACGAACTGAGAGATCGCTGAAGGCCGCGGCTGCCCTGCTGAAACGAGACCGGCGGCTTGAGCACCTTTACGTCGCTGCTTTGCGATTCGATGGCGGCGATGATCTGGTAGGGGATCGCGGTGACGTACGGGCAAAGCTGGTTATAGGGGTTTTCCGGCGATTCCTGTCGCATGGCGATCAGGCTCGGCAGCCAGACGTAGTCGACGCCCCGGTCGATCAGGTCCAGCACGTGGCCGTGGGCCACCTTGACCGGGAAGCAGGGCGTGGAGACGACCGCCTCCACGCCGCGGTGGATCGTCTTCTGCGAGGAGACGTCGCTGACCATCACGTTCACGTCGAGCTGACCCAGCAGAGTGCCCCAGAAAGGCAACAACTCATAGTTGGACAGCGCCAGGGGGATGCCCACGGTGGGCCGGCCGGTTTTCTTCTCTTTGCTGAGGTTGGCGTGCTTGACCAGGAGCCGATGTCTCTCGGCGAACAGGTTCGGGATCTGCTGGCCTCCGCGGCGATCTTTCTTGCGGTTGTAGCGGTCGCAGCGCGAGCCGTAGTAGAGGGGATCTCGTCCGGCGATGGTCACCTCGTTGATTTCGCAGTTGTTGGAGCAATGCTCGCACTCGAAGCTGCGCAGCTCGTATTGGACGTCGGCCAACTCGAAGCCGCCGAAGTCGCTCTGGGTGCGGCCGTGCCGTTGCTGGTGGCGCCTGGCCAGCACGGCGGCCCCGATGGCGCCGGTGACCTCGTGGTGGGCGGGCACGGTGATTTTCCGGCCGGTTACGCTTTCGAAGGCCGCCACCACGCCCTGGTTAAAGGCGGTTCCGCCCTGGAAGAAGATCCGCCGGCCGATCTGCCGGTGTCCGACCACGCGGTTGATGTAGTTGCTCACGATCGAGTAGCAGAGCCCGGCCACCAGGTCATCGGTTCGGGCCCGTTGCTGCTGGTGGCTGAGCAGATCGGATTCCATGAAGACGGTACACCGCTCGCCGAGGCGAATGGGCCCCTGGCTATCGAGTGCCAGCCCGCTGAACTGTTGCTCGATGTTGATTCCCAGGCGCTCGGCCTGTTCTTCGAGGAAGCTGCCGGTTCCGGCGGCACAGGCGTGGTTCATCTCGAAGTCGACCACCACGCCGCGATCGAGGCTGATAAACTTGCTGTCCTGGCCGCCGATCTCGAAGATGGTGTCGACCTCAGGATCGATGATTGCGGCGGCGGTGGCCTGGGCGGTGATCTCGTTGATCACCAGGTCGGCGCCGATGAAGTCTCCGGTGAGATAGCGTCCCGAGCCGGTGCTGGCGGCGGCGCGTATCCGCACCAGACCTTCGACCTTGGGGCCAATGTCTTTCAGCGCCCGCCGCACGGCCTCCAGTGGCCGGCCGGCGGTCATCAGGTAGATCTTGGCCAGCACGCGGTTCTGGTCGTCGATCACCGCGACCTTGGTGCTGATCGAGCCCACGTCGAGCCCCAGGTAGGCGTCGACGGGCCCCTTCTCTGCGTGGGCCGCGAGGGTGTGGCGGTCCAGCATTTCGCCGTTGGAGCGGACGTCCGACGGCGGGTTCAGCCGGGCAAGGCGATGGCCGACGCCGTGGTCCTGGTGAAGGTAGCCGTCGAGCGGGGTGATATCGAGTCGGCCGGTGGGGGGCCGGCCGTGCTGAGGGTCGCTGCGCCCGCGCTCCTTGAGATTGACCAGGACCGCACCCAGCGCACCGGTGCAGGCATGACACTCCGGCACGATCAGCGCGCCGGGGGCCAACTCGAAGACCTTCTCCAGGGCGTTGACCACACCGCGGTTTGCGGCCACGCCGCCGCAGAAGGCGATCGGTCTCAGCAGCTCCATGCCGCGGCCGAGGTTGCTCTTGAGATTCCGGGCCAGGCCCAGACACAGACCGGCAACGATGTCGCCCACCGAGGCGCCCCGTTGCTGGAGGTGGATCATGTCGCTCTTGGCAAACACGCTACAGCGGCCGGCCACCCGCGGCGGCGACTGGCACTTCAGGGCCAGCCGTCCGAACTCCTCCTCGATGCGGATACCCAACCGCGATGCCTGCTGGTCGAGAAAGCTGCCGGTGCCGGCCGCACAGTTGGTGTTCATGGTGAAGTCGACCATGGGCTGGCCGTGTGAGGAAGCGACCTCGGGCAAGACGATCAGCTTGCTGTCTTGCCCGCCCATCTCGATCAGGGTGCGGACCTCGGGGTGGAGTTGTCCGACCGCAGTGGCCTGGCAGATCACCTCGTTGACAAAGGTGACGCCGAGGAGCTGGCAGATCAGCCTCCCGGTAGTTCCCGTGCCGGCAACCAGGTCGAAGGCCTCCGCGGGGTGGTGCTCGAGCAGTTCAGCGAGCACTTTGAGCGCGGTTTCCAGCGGCTGGCCGTGGGTGCGGGTATAGGACTTCTCGATCAGGTTTCCCGCCAGATCCGTTACCGCCACCTTCATCGCAACCGAGCCCACGTCGAACCCGAGCGCCAATCTTTCGCCTTCGTCCACCGGCATGGAGTTTCTCCAACAGTATGCAGAGTTCGCTTGCCCCTTGTGGCCACTCTCTATGGAGGCGACCTAAGGCGCAAGATGCAACGCGCCAAACACGCCATTATTTCACTTGGAGTCGGGTTTGCCAATGCGTTCGGCCCGTTTCGGCTGCGGCGGGGTCAGATTCTGCCAGGTTTGCGCAACCGGACGACCGTCGTGGCCCCCAACGGGAAGATCACCCTCCAGCGCGAACACCCGCCACATTCGGCATTTGGCCTACCAGGAAGCGAGCCGGAGATGTCCGTCTGCGGCCCGGCGGGCAGGCCCGCCGGCCTGTTCAGCCCCAAAAGTTGAGCTGCCAACCCGCTTCAGCCCAAAGGGCTGAGATTCGGCAGCCCAGGGCATCGCCCTGGGGCCCGGGTTGGTGGGAATTCGGTCAGCCCTGAAGGGGCGTCATAAGGTATTGAACGGGAAAGGTTTATGTCACCCTCTCAGGGCTGGCGCTCCCGGATCCTCTCGTCACCCAGGGCGTTGCCCTGGGATATCATAGTCGAGCCCTTCGGGCTCGCCGATCACCAGACCGATTGCACCTGATGTCAATTCGCAAACGCCGCCCTTTCATTGCGGCAGTTACCTTCGGATTGGAAGCGGCGCCGGGAGTTGTTTTGGCACCGCAAACGGTGTAGGATTATCCTGGCTGAAGGGCCATTGTCCCCTAAAGCACCCATTATCCCTAGTCTTTCCCGCATTTTGTGCGGCAAAACATGCGTCGACCGAGCATAGCTGTCCTTGCTGGTCTCAGATGAAGTGTGACCTGAAACAGCGTTGGATGCGATTGCACTGGGCTACTCGGATTTCCATGCTTGCTGTTTTCTTGGCGTTGCTTTGGTGGCAGTCCCGCTACACATGGATTATCCACAATCCCATGTATGGCTGGCCGATACCGTTCAACAATGTGTGGTACGGGGGGCTGCGTCAATGGCGGCCCTCGATTCTGATTCTGGATGTCGCTGTATGGCTGATCCTTGCCGGGTCCGTTGGCCATGTGCTAGAACGCTGGCGGCGAAGACCGAATCGACTTCAGTTGACTCTTGGCAGCCTACTCCTTCTCCAAGCTGTAGTCGCCGTGTTGCTTTCCCTTGGCTGTGGCGAGGGCTACCTTCGTGCTCATCCCAACAATGACTCGATATTCCCCAAGTACGCTCGTTGGGAGGCGGGAGGTGTCGATATTTGGTTCGATATTGGCCTGTTCACCGATCCACCACACCGTTGGCCTTTTGCCCGTATTACGATCGTCCTTGCCATCGGTTGCACCATCTATACCATCGGTTACCTTCTATGGGGCGCTATGCGACTTGCCGGAGACGTGATGGGAGGGCGGCCTCATACGCATTCGCACTCGGCTCCTGAACCGACAAGCAGTTATGCCGCTCCCTCCACTGGCCCACGCGCAGATGACCGTTCGCCACATCATCAGAAAGAACCGGGAATCGTGCGTGTTGTGGCGTGGGTGCTCGTTGCCATCATAGCCTTCTTTCTGGCAACCACCCTATTTCCGCCCGCAGTGCGTTGAGCGTCCCTGAAACAGGACGAGTTGTTTCCAGCCTTCAGCCGGGGCGGGCGAGCGGCCGGCGATCTTACAGCAGCCGGCGGCCAGATCGGGATTCTTGCACGCGCAGATGTGGGTCTCCATCCCGTGTTTGTCGGCCGCCTTCTTGACGCGATCGAACAGACCCCGACGCGTCTGGAGCGGCAGCGCCGTAACCGAGCTTTGGCCCGCATAGATCCCCAGTCGCTCTCGGGAGGCGAACGCTCGCAGTAGCCGGCGCAACACCTCGCGGTCTCGTAGGCCGCGCTTAAGGGAGGCGGCAATGACCGGGCGGAGAAAGAGCGGACTGGCGGCGATGTGCTTGATGCCGATCTCGGCCAGGGAGGCGCAGAGGGCGTCGAGAGTTTCTCGGTCGTCGCTCAGCCCGGGGAGGATCGGGTCGAGTCGCACGTGCGTGGGGATGCCGGCAGCCAGCAGCTCTTCGGCGTGGGCAAGGCGGACCTGGGCCGGAGCGGCGTAGGGTTCAAACGTTTTGAGGATGTGCTGGTTGAGCGTCGTCAGGCCAATCTGCGCCCGGACTAGCGGGGCATGGGAGGTGAGCAGCCGCATGTGGCGGCGGGGAATGCTTCCCTTTGTCAAGAAGGCAAGGCGTGTGCCGGAGTTGACCAGCAGCTCCAGCACGTCGTACGCCAAGTCCAAGACCTCCGGCACCGGCTGAAAGAGGTCGCTGGACGAGCTGAAGTAGACGGTTCGTGGCGTTCGGCGTCTGCGGCGGAGCTCATCGCGGAGCTTGGTGGCCGTGTTTACATAGAGGCGGACCTTGCCGTCGCCCGCATAGACGCTGTAACCCCGGGCGTAACAATAGAGGCAGCCGTGCGCACAGCCGGCCGTGAGGTTGACCGTGGCCACGCCCGAGAGGCAGCCGAGGCTGGATCGGGTAAGCACTGCCGACCTGCGCTGCGAGGGGACGACTTCTACCATGGGTCAACGTTCGCGGGTGACGGCCAGACGGCCGGGTCACACTTCGGACATGTATAAATGTATAGTTTACACGCCTTTCTGCCACGTGCAAGCCCCCTTTTGGTCCCGTGAAAGACGGCCTCCCAAAACTTCCCCCGGGCCGCGATTGCGGCTATCCTGAGAGCCGTACGGCTTCGCGATGTCCCTGTTCGGAGATTAACCGATGAATTTCCTATTCACTGCTGCGACGTTGCTCCTGGCCGCCGGGCCGGTTCGGTTCGAGCGGCATGATATCGACTCGTTTCCCGCCGGTTACCAGGTGGCGGTCGCCGATGTGAACGCCGACGGCAGACCGGACGTGATCGCACTGAGCACTTCGGCCGATAGGGTCGACTGGTACGAAAACCCGGGCTGGAAGCGGCGGCCGGTGGCCCGCACGCCCAAGAACATCGACTTGGCGGTGCGCGACCTTGACGGCGACGGTCGGCCGGAGATCGTGCTGGCGGCCGGGTTCTACTTTTCCGAGTCGGACCGTGGCGGCGAGATCTACCTGCTGCGGCAGACGGCGGGGCTGGATGTCACCTGGCAACGCTTTCCCATTGCCGTCGATCCGGTGGTCCATCGGTTGCGCTGGGGCGACCTGGACGGCGATGGCCGGCCGGAGTTGGTCCACGCCCCGCTGTTCGGCCGCGGCTCCAGCGGCGCGCGCGATCCGAAGCCGGCGCATCTTTGGGCGTTTCGGGCTCCCGGGAAGCTGCGTGGAGTCCCGTGGGAGACCTGGAAGATCGACGAGACGCTGACGGTGCTGCACGGGCTGCACGTGGCGGACCTCGACGGTGACGGCCGCGACGAAATCCTCACGGCCAGCTTCGAGGGTATCTGCCGATTCGATTTCGAGGGTCAAGGACCGGCGAGACGCTGGAAGAAGACCGTGATCGCGGCGGGGGCGAAGCCGGCCGACTCGAAGCCGGGAGCCGCGCGGGGTTCGAGCGAGATCGCCCCGGGCAGCCTGGGAAAAGGCCGTCGGATGCTGGCTGCCATCGAGCCGTGGCACGGCAACCAGGTGGTGGTCTACACGCCGCCGGTCTCCAGCGGCGGCCCATGGCGGCGCCGCGTCTTGGACGACACACTCAACGAGGGGCACGTGCTGGTAGTGGCCGATTTCGACGGCGACGGGGCCGACGAGATCGTGGCCGGCTGGCGGGGCGGCGGGGGTGGGCTGTCGCTGTACGATCCGGCCGATGGTACGGGCCGGCGGTTCACGAAGATTCCGCTGGACCGCGGCATTGCCGCCGAGGGGGCCGTGGCGGCCGATCTGAACCTCGACGGCCGGCTCGATCTGGTGGTGATCGCCGGCCGCTCGAACAACCTGGCATGGTACGAGAACCTCACGCGGTAGGTGCAACGGCGATTGCCCATTACTGCCCCCCCAAAATGGGTCTCCCATTGGCGGTTGCTACAAACCGGCTGTGGCGTGTGCTACACTATGGCGGTCGTATCAACCCGAAGTACTGGTTCAACTGGTGGAGGAGCACTGTGATGACGAGGAAGCATTGTCTGCAAGCGTTGGGAATCTGGGTGGTGATGGCTGCCGTGGCGATGGCGGCCGCGCCTCACAAGGCGCTGATCGTCGACGGCCAAAACGGCCACAACTGGAAATCGACCACGCCGGTACTGAAAAAGCTGCTGGAGGAGACGGGCCTGTTCAAGGTGGACGTGGCCACTTCGCCCCCTAGGGGCAACGACATGAGCGGGTTTAAGCCGAAGTTCGCCGACTACGACCTGGTGGTGAGCAACTACCAGGGCGACGCCTGGCCGGAAGAGACCAAGAAGGCGTTTGTCGAGTACGTCCGCGGCGGCGGGGGAGTGGTGATCTACCATTTTGCCTTGGCGGCGTTTCCCGACTGGAAAGAGTTCAACCGGATCATCGGGCTGGGCGGCTGGGGTCGGCGCACCGAGAAGCACGGCTCGTACGTCCGCTGGCGCGACGGGAAGATCGTGCGCGAGAAGAAGCCCGGGAAATCCGGCGGCCACGGTCCGATGCAGGCGTTCCAGGTAGTCATCCGCGAGCCCAAGCATCCGATCACCAAGGGTCTGCCCGAGAAATTCATGCACGTGGAAGACGAGCTCTACGGTTGGCTCCGCGGTCCGGCCAGGAGGCTGACGGTTCTGGCCACTGCCTTCGCGCCCCAGGAGAAGGGCGGTGCCGGCGAGCACGAGCCGCTGCTGTTTACGATCCGCTTCGGCAAGGGGCGCGTGTTTCAGAACGCCCTGGGACACACGTCCAAACAGCTTGAGAGCGTGGCCTTCATCGCCACTTTCCAGCGGGGCGCGGAATGGGCGGCCACGGGCAAGGTGACCCAGAAAGTGCCCGAGGACTTCCCCACGGCCGATAAGGCCAGCGTGCGGCAGTAGACACTCCGTTGCCCAACGGTAAGCGAAATGCGGGCGTGGCCAGGCTGGTTTGGCCACGCCCGATCCTCTTGACGTTTGCACATCTGTCCCCGCAAGCGTGGGCATGGCAGCCGACTTTCCGTTGCAGCCAGTTGCGGGTGCTTACTTGTCAGCGTAGGCGTCGTCATACTCTTTGTGCAGTCTTTCATCCAGCCTTCTCAACGCTTGAAACTCCGGGGCGGACTTGTCGGGGTAATCTCCCTCGTCGTCCAGGGCAACGTCGATAACGTCCATCAGGCACTCCAAATCCCAGCGGTATAGGGTAATGGGCCGAGTCCCCTTGTATTTGTCGATCTTGGCGTCCAGCCCGAAGGCTTCAGCCATCGCATAGACGTGCCGCTTCAGTTCTCGCAGTTCGTCACCGCAGATCAGCAACTTGTGTCGATGGTCTCTGGGGCCGGGTTTCATCTTTGAACGCTACCCTCTGTGGTTTCTTCCTACCGCCAATTCCAGAACCAATAAGAATAGCCCGCGACCAACTGACGATTCGGCTTGCCCTTGGCATCTTCGATTTCACCCAAGGGCACAGTGAAGATTTCTCCTTCCAGTCGGACATCGCAAAGGATGCCGTACATTTCGTCGATCATCGGTTCGTCGTCGGGATCGCCCAGGCCGATGACCTTGACCCGTGCCGGGTGACCGCACTCAGCCCCATGTTCGCCCCCGAACGGAAAAGACATATTCTTCGACAGGTACGCGTGATGTTTCAGGAGCGCTTCCTCGTCGGCGTCGGGCAACGGATCGTTGCTCGTCAGGGCGAAGACCATTCTGACCCGGTCATCCTGGTCTCTGGGCGACAGCGGTTTGGTCTCGATCTTCTTCGGATGCTCGATAGTCAGGGGCCCGCCCTTATCAGGCTCCAGGTTGGCTTCGCCCAGCCAGTATTCCTCCCATTCCAAGCCGTCCCTTTCGCAGCGTTTCTTGAAAACCGGGTCAGTGGCATCCAGCGTCTTCTGGCTCCAGCGAACGGTGACCAAGCCGTCCTCTTGGACCTCAGAGATCGTCCCGGCCCACCCACTAAGAGGCATATCCGGATAGTCCGTGTCCCTGACGCCGTGTTTCACCCGGACGCGGTCCCCCACCGCGAAGTTCGGCGGCGCGGGCGGCTTCCTTTTCTTCTTGCCTTTGGGCATGACCGTCGCTCCGTGGGGTTGCCATGCGCTCATTATCAGCCCGATGGAGGGTCTTGGCAAGGTGCTGAGTTTCTGCTTGCCCTGATGCCCTGCCATCGCACGCTATTTCCGTTTCCGGCGTTTCTTCGCCTCGGCCTTGTGCGCAGTGAAGCCCGTTTCCTCACCCTGGTGGAAGAAGATCATGCCGCTGAGTTCATCACCTTCAACCATTGCCCAACCACGCCCGAATACATGGTCGTCTTCGTCGTTGCCCTCCCAAGAGAACTCAACGGCGGGTTTCCCGTCTCGTTGCGAAAGCTGGCAATCCATCTCGCCGCAGACGTAAGCGAACTGGAACACGCCGGTTCCGCTGCGCTCGAACTCGATGAATGGTTGGAGTTCCTCTTCGATATACTCCATGTCCCATTCAGTCATGGAGACCATATCCCAACGGCCTTCGACGGGAGATTCGGACTTGCGTTTTGCCATGATGTGTTTCCCGGGGTTTCCTTGTTGCGGGAGAGGAAAAACTCCTCAGGCGCTATGAGTGCGAATTCCTATTCCTCGTCGGGCTGCAGCTCGAACATCGAGGAGCCTTCATTACCGGTGTCTTTGTCGTGCCAATTGCCAAACAAGACCACCGACCCATCCGTGGCGGTGTAGCGGGTAAGCTCGATTGTCCATTGCTCTTCGGGCCGGAACATTCCATAGTTGCCCTGGTAGCTGAGCCCGCCATCCTGGGGGTGCGCCAAGAGGTGATACCGGACCCCGTCTTCTATCCAGTCCAAAGCAATGCGCTCTGGCGTGACGACGGCTTCGGCTACCTGATAGCTGGCTTCCCATTGCGAATCGTCATATCTTGTCCCGGTAAGCCTCATGGAGAATTCCTTCAAACATCCGGACCCGATTTTCAACGTGCTCCTTCATCATTTGGAACGCGACTTTCGTCGGCGCCGACGTGGCGGCTTGCCTTTCTTCTTGCCGGCAGGCTCGTCCGCGATAAGCTCCGTCTGGCTACCGTACCTGGCGATTACCTTCTTGCGAAGCTCTTCGCGCTGTTGCTCTCCGAGAACGTGGGCAGCGTGGGAGTAGTCCCAGGCACACTGGCGAAGAAGATCTCGCTCCAACTTCTGGGCGCAATCGGCGCACAATCCCACGTCGGCTACCGGCCCGTAGATAGCACAGCCGTGGCACTCTGCTTCGTGATCGTGCCAGATAAGGATGTCCTGGTCGCCTGAGTCCACTGGTCCTCCTTCCACAAGGTCCTCCAGAGAACCTCGAGGCCGTCTCTTCTTTTTCGACTTGCCCATGGCGACCCCCCGTAGGAGAAGGACGGCTGCCGATACGGTACTACCTCAGCGACGATACACCAAGCCGTTTCAGTTCCTACTTTGACGATTCTCGGTATTCTCTGCGTCTTCTTTCGCAAGTCAAGTACCCGTCGCGGGCGTCGATCGGCGCGCCTCTGTCCCACAGCAGATCTACCGGTAGATGTTCTTCATCTGCCAGGCGTCGAGCGATTTTAGCGCGGCGTCCTGTCCCTGGCTACGCAACGATACGCCGATGCTGTCCTGGCGGCCGGGATAGACGCGCATGGCGACGCATTGCTTTCCATTGACGAAGACCTCGACGACGCTACGGTCGATGAACACGCGCAACTTCAGCGGCTCGTCGCGCCCGAGGGAAACCGGGGCCGTCTCCGGTGCCCGCGAGCGCACGTCCGGCGACAGCGACGAAAAAGATGAATCGATCGTAATCAGGCTCTTTCCCCTGTACCCTCGGTTCCTATAGAACGCGATGCGGGTGAACTCCTCCTTGTTTGGGCTGCGCAGCACGTTCATTTCGACCATCGGCGCTCCCTTGGGATCGATCTCGGCGACGATCTCCATGGCGTTGCCACGGACGTACTCGAGCACGACCTCCCGATTCGCCGGGAGCTTCATTGCATCGACGTGCCGATGGGCGTGGCGCAGCGACTCGACGTCTCCTGCGGGCTCAATCCCCAATTCGTCCTTGGAGATCAGTGTTAGGCGCCGCGGCAGGGTCATGATCTGGTTCCAGCCTTCGGTGGGCTTGGCCGGATTCATGTTGAAGATCACGATCACTCCGCCGTTGCCGTCGGGCGTGGCGGAGGGAGCATGCACGCCGGCGGGGGCGGCCGGTCCGAAATTAAACGTGCCGTGCGCGGTCGCCACAAGCTTGTCGCGCTGCCGGTCATAATCGCCCAGCAGATACTGTCCGCCGCTCATGTGGCTGAAGAACAGGAGGATATGGCGCTGGCCGATGGGCCAGAAGTACGGGCAGGCGCCGTCGTCTCCCACCAGCGTGAACCGATCGTCCTCAACAAACGGGTGCAGATACTCCCATTTGGCCAGATCTTTCGAGCTCAGCAGGAAGTTGGCCCGGACCCGCTTGCCGCCGGGGCCGCCCGGCAGAGTCCCGCCCGAGAGCGAGTAGTACACGCCGTCCTTCTTCCAGATGCAGGGATCGAACACGCGGTAAGGCAGCGGCGACCCGTCGGGACTTCTCATGGGGATCACGGCCTTGCCGGTCACTTTCTTCCAGTTCAATAGCAGCGGATCGCTGGACACGGCCACCATGTTGCCCACCCGGGTCCCGTGATACATCGCGATCACGCGGTCTTGTTCGACGAGAGTCGCACCGGAGAAGCATGCTCTTTCCGGATTGGGGTAGATGGCCAGGGGTAGGTCGCGCCAGTGGATCAGATCGTCGCTGATCGCGTGTCCCCAATGCTGGCGCGGATCTTCCGGCGGGTAGGCCTGATAGAAAAGGTGCCAACGGCCTTTCCAGCGGCAGAGTCCGTTCGGATCGTTCAGCCGCCCCTCGGGATTGACGTAATGATAGATCGGCCGGTGCGGATCGCCGGCCAGCTTCTTCCGCGACTCGACGAACCGCAGCATTAGCGGGTTCGTCTTCAGTTGTGCTTCCTGCTCGGCGAGCGTATCGGCGAACGTGTATTTGGGCACGCGCGAGGTGTAGTCGGGTTGCTTCTGCTCGGCCAGAGATCGTTTCTCCAACCCCCACCCGGCCGTGAGCACGATTGCAATCGCCACGCTTACGAGCATGATTACATTTTCTCTTTTCATGGATAACCCTTTCTGAATCGGAGGCTACCGGTTGCGAACACCCCCGGCGTTGAACCACGAGACGTCGACGATCGCCGCCCGCAGGCTCATGCGGTCGCGGCGCCAGGCCGGGCGGCGAACGGCCGGATCGGAAGGCAATAACGAAATCAGGAACAAAAACGCGTTGGCGCTCATCAATTCACGGACCTTGCACCGTAGTACGGCTGCGCGTGGCACCTGTTTCATCACAACCGCACGATTCTAGCAGACGGTGGGGTCTACTGCCAGACCCTCACGGTGCCACCCAATCGTGCTCGTCGTGAAAGATGGGTCCATTGACAGGCACACCACTTGCGGTAAAGTGGTGTTCATCGAGAGGTCACCGGCGCGGTTCCTCACGCCCTCGGACGAATCAGCACCGAAAATGAACGTTCGTCAACGATTTGCCGCTACGATGCACTACCAACCGCGGGACCGCTCGCCGATCTGCGATTTCAGTTTCTGGGATGAGACGATCGAGACCTGGTACGATCAAGGACTGCCACGCAGCGTCGACCGGACCAATAGCGACGAGTATTTTGGCATGGATCCGCTGTTTACGTGCGTGTTGGATCCGGAGAGCACGGCCTTGACCGTGCCGGCCGATCCGAGCCGGTCGGTGTTCGAGGGCGTGCTCGTGGGGCTGGTCCCTCCGTTCGAGCCCGCAGTTCTTGAAGACCGTGGCGACGCCGAGATGATCCAACAGCCCGACGGTGTTCGCGTGCTCAGGAAAAAATCGGCAACCTCCATCCCGCTCCATCAAGGGCACCTGCTGGTAGATCGGGAGAGTTGGCGAAAGCACTATCGCCCGCGCCTGGACCCGGACGCTCCGAGGCGCTATCCGCAGAATTGGGATCGGTGCGTTCGGCTGTGGCGCGACCCGCAACGCCCCCTGCCGATCTTCTTGAACGGGGGCAGCCTCTACGGCTGGATCCGCAACTGGATGGGGCTGGAGGCGGTCTCCTTGGTCGTCTACGACGACCCGGGTTGGTTCGAGGAGATGGTGACGACCGTGGCCGACTGTGTGATCGGCGTGTTGACGCGCGTGCTCGAGTCGGGAGGACAGTTCGATGGTTGCGCCCTTTGGGAGGACATGTGCTACCGCGGCGGACCGCTGCTGGGTCCCGACCAGTTCAAACGCTATTTGTCTCCCCACTACCGCCGGCTGACCGACCTGCTGCGGCGTCATGGCGTGGACGTGATTTGGGTCGACTGCGATGGGAAGATCGACGCGTTGGCTCCTCACTGGCTCGACGCAGGCGTCAACGGTCTGTTTCCCATCGAGGTCGGTACTTGGGGCGGCGATCCAATTACGTTTCGCAAACAATACGGCAGGGATCTGCTGCTGATGGGCGGTTTCGACAAGAACATACTCACCCGCGGCAAACAAGAGATCGAAGCCGAAGTCTGCCGTCTGGCTCCCTTGGTCAAAGAGGGCGGCTATATCGGATTCTGCGACCATCGCGTTCCTCCGAATGTGCCGCTGAGAAACTACCGTCACTACCTGAACACCGCCCGTGAGCTCTGGTAACACCGCCCAGGTCGCACCGCACGTTTGCCTCGACTCCCGAACCCAGCGGCGCCGAACGATACATATATCATGTCCCCACTGCAACACACGCACTACCTCCGGGTTCGCTACAGCGAGACCGACCAGATGGGAGGCTACTACAGTTCGCGGGCCTTGGAATGGTTCGAATCTGCCCGGACCGAGTTGTGTCGTTCTACCGGCACACCATACACCGAGTGGGAACGGCGCGGCGTGATGGTGCCGCTGTTGGAAGTCCACGTTCAGTACCAGGGCAAGGCCCGATACGACGACCACCTGAAGCTGACGGTTGTGCTGTCGATGCCGTCTCGGGCGCGGCTCCGTTTCGATGTGAAAGTCGAACAGGCCCAATCGGGCGCCGCCGTTTGCCGAGGATACACGGTCCACGCGATCACCGACGCGACCGGTCGCCCCATCCGCCCGCCCGCTTGGCTTCGGAAACTCCTGGCGGCTGATCCATCTTGATTTCGGACGAGCACTACGCATCATTTGGCAGGCCGTTTTCTTTGCGTTGTCGCTGCGCAGGCCGCCGTGCAAGGGCCTCTCCTCGGGGCCGCGACGGCGGGCCGATGGGAGCGTGTCAACGATGGTGCCGTGATGCACACGGCCTCAGGCCGAATGAAGCTCCAGGTCTGTACGGGCAACGTTATCCGTGTGCTGTTTTCGCCGGGCGCGGCGACTATTGGACCTGCGGCATCGGCGACCAAAGGAGGCCACGCCGAAGGCGTTCAACAACACAGCCCAGGGTCGCGCAGCGCACCCTGGGTAGAGTTTTCGGATCACGACAAACCCCGCAGGGGTTTCACAAGTCGTAAAACCCCTTCGGGGTTCGTCTTGGCTCTTGGATTTCGTAACTATTGACAGCGGACTGCCCGATGCCAATAATCACGGGTACACAGACGAAGGAGTACACGCGTGTTCTGGGCTGCGACGGGTGTCGCATTATCCAGTGGCTCTTCACGAGGAGGCCTGCCATGTTGTCGGTCGAAGCATCTTTGCGCCACGGTCGGGCGTGCCGTCTGCCGCCTATGGTGAGTGCCGTCGTGGCAATCGGTGTGGTCCTGGCCGGCGCGTCCTGGTGTTATGCACGGCATGCGAAGGACAACAACGCCGCTCTGTATCGCTGGAAGGAAGTACGAGCTAGCTTTCAGAAAGCCGGCCGACTGATTGGGGGAGAGCGATTGGAGGAAGCCCGAGAGATCCTTCTTTCGGTCAAGCAGAGTTCGCCAAAGGGATACGCTCAGCGCGCGGACTGGCATTTGGCGTGGCTCGATTCAGCCATACCTGCGCCACATGCGGATCCTGAAAGCCCTTTCTACGACCCGAATGGACGCCCCGAAGAGTTGGCGATGGTCTGCTTCAAGCTGGAGGCGTACGAAGCGGCGATCCACTGGACCAAGAAGGCGTCGCAGACCGACCCCGCGCGAGCCAAAACACATGCCGGCATCGTGGCTCGGTGTCTCTACGAGATGCGCAAGATCGAGTCGGGGCTTGAACTCTACCGGGCACTGCTGAGAAAGGCTTCGGTTCCTGACGTGGAGCAGCGGATCGAAGAGATCAGGCAGTCGAGGCGTCAACGCGAAGAGAAATCGAAGGATCTCGAATCGATCCTCGGGTTGGCCCACAAGGGCTATTCCCAAGGATACAGTTCAGACCGCCGCTATTTCCGCGTTCTGGAACTACTGGAATCTGCCCTGCCGATGGTCAGGACCAACAATGAGCGACAGCGGCTGTATGGGCATATCTGCAAGTGCCTGTATAAGGTAGGCGACGAGGAGGGTCGGACTGCCTGGGAAAACCGGCTCTTGCAGGAGACCAAGGGCGACGTGGAGATTGCCGCCACGGTGTCTGTCGACCGAGCACAGCGGGCTTATTACGCCAAGCGGTACGACGATGCGTTGCGTCGGTACCGCGACGTCTGCAAACGGTTTCCCGCTTCCTCACAGTTCGGAACGGCACAGTTCAACGTCGCCGTGATCCTCAAGGAGCAGAAGGAGTACGACCAGGCCATCACCGAGTACCACAAACTGATCGACAGCCAGGTCAACGATCGCGATCCCGGCGGCAACATCATGGTGGTGTTCCGCAATTACCGGCACCGGGCCGCGCTGGGTATATCGAACTGCTATCTGGAACAGCGGCAATACGAAAAGGCGCTGGAATACGCATACCTTGCCCGCGACAAGCACAAGTACCAGAGTTCGTGCGGCACCTGTTTCGAAGGTGCCGGGGCGTCGCTGCAATACCACATCGAGACCTGCTTGCTCCACCTGGGACGTCACACGGAGGCGGTCCAGATGGGCTTGCAAGACTTGAAGCAAACAGGCCTGGGAGCAGGACGGGCGTCCCGGCTGATATCGCTCTATGAGGGTGCGGTACAGGTTGAGGATCTCGTCCGCATGGTCGGCGCCGCCGACGCGGCAACCTTGGCCATGTACAAAGAGAAGGGCTACTACCAGGACATGCCGCCCCAGAAAGTCCGCGAGTCCTTGCCCAGCGCCGTACTGCGCGAGTTGCTTCACATTCGCAATTTCGGCCAACGCCGCGACTATGACGCGTTGATCACCATCTGTGAATCGCCGGCAAGCGCCACGGACGATTTCTCGCCGAGTTGGGACCGTTGGCCGCAGGTGGCCGCCGGCGACGCCCTGGCGCGTGGCGGCGACGAGGCAGCCACGGCCATCACCAGTCACGTCGAAGTCACGGAAGAAGGACTGGGGGTACCCGTCTGGCTTGTCTACGCTCTGGGTAAGAACCCCTCGGCGAAAACGCTGCCGTGGCTCGAAGCACACGCATGGAAGAGGACCAATTGGTATGCGGCTTCCTGCGCGGTCCACGCCATCTCCTACAAGGGTGAATCGGGCCGCCGAATCATCGAGCAAATGGCGCGCAAGGGTGAAGGCAACCTGAAACTGGCCGCCGAACGCCTACTAACGTCACTAGCGGACGCGGCTGCCGAGCCCGACAAGTGGCCCAACCCCGAACCGGGGTCGTTGCCGAAGCGTCTTCCGCAATGAGTCTCCTTGCAGCGCGATAGCACTAGTCCTATTTTCCGCACCCTGCTCGACGTTGCAACCTCCCGGGCGACCGGCGGCTCAATTTGGGGGTGGTCGGGGGAGTCTTTGCAAGAGGATTTGAGCCGGGGTCCGGAAGCCGAG
>SDBV01005359.1_pt1 | contig 18146 bp, 23 predicted proteins | sample 2277081 | NCBI WGS metagenome assembly SDBV01 (sample SAMN10402039, study PRJNA504765) | marine sediment metagenome | isolation source: marine sediment core GS10_PC15, 223 cmbsf | place: Arctic Ocean: Southern Knipovich Ridge | collected 2010 | reverse complement strand
CTGTGAGGACAGCATTGCCTGATTGTCCAGAATGTACAGCAAAAAAGAAGAAAGCTGAATTGGCTAGACAAGCAGATTCAGGTGAAAGTGAAGCTCCGCCACTGACAAATTTAACTTTTGAAGGTGAATTCCCAATGAAGTTTGATCCAGCAACTAAACATTTTATTTGTAAAAAGTGTGGATTATACGCTACACGTGAACAGGTAAGTGATATACGCGATCGGCTTAACAGACGGGAATCGACTCGTGAAGACAGACAATATGATTATTTAGATTGGTGGCAAAAAAGTAAGAAAGACAAACAGCAAAGATAGGATTGGATGATAAATATGGTAAAAAAGAAAGAAGACATGCCAGAGTGGGTAACAGTCGAAATTAAAAACGCAAAGTTTGAAAAACCAAAATCACAAAGCACAACTGGATATATTCTTGAAATTTATGAAAAAGACGGGAAAGCTGATGCACAACTTTACGAACCAGTTGAGGATGGAAGACGTATAGTAACATTTGATTTGCCAAAAAATGTCAAAACATCTGATTTAGAACGAGGCACAGTATACGAATTTACTTTTGAATCAATGAAAGCTCCATTGAGTAAAAAAGTAACTGACTATCTAAAAAAAGAAAAAGATGTTGAAATGGATGCAATCTACCAATTTAATTTAAAAAAATTAGAGCTTTTGGATGTTGGTGCAGACAAAGCTGCACCAGAATTAGAAGAATAATTTTAATTTTTTTTACTAGACTCAAATCTTTTTCTAAATGCCGAACCCAATATTGGATTTATTAAATATGGGAATGTATGCTTTGCCCAAACAGCACCTCTTACCAAAGATGGTACAATTATTTCTAATCTTGAAGAATTTGCAGCTTTAACAATAGTTTTTGCAACAGTATCAGCACTTAATGATGTTGTAGAATATTTGGGCATTGAATCAAAAGAAGGATGATCGAAAAAATTTGTCCTGACCATAATAGGACTAACAACTGTAACTCGCACTCCTGTTTCTTTAAGTTCATGTTGTAATCCTTCTGAAAAACCAAGCATAGCAAATTTGGAGGCACAGTATGAGACTATTCCAGGAAGTCCAAAACTTGCAGCAACAGATGCTACATTCACTATATGACCAGATTTTTGTTCCACCATTTTTGGGAGAAAATTTTTGATGCAATAAACCATACCAAAATAATTAGTAGCCATTTGAGATTCTATTTGTTCAATAGTTAGATCGATTACTTTTCCGTAAATTGCAAAACCTGCGTTGTTAACTAAGACATCGATATTTCCAAATTTTTCCTCAACTTTTCTACTCATTTCTTTGACTTGTAATTTCTGGGATACATCACAAGTGCAAACTATTGTTGATACATTGTATTCTGAAATTTTTTTTTCTACCTCAAATAGCTTTTCTTTTCTTCTTCCAATTAATACGATGTTTGCACCTTTTTTAGCAAATTTGATTGCTGATGCTTCTCCAATTCCACTAGATGCACCAGTAATTACTACGACTTTATCTCTAAACTCCACAAAACAAAGAAACTATCTAAAAATAAAGCAGTTTCTACGACATTGTAGGCTTGTTGTATTTACTTAAAGCAAGTTTTACTAACAAAATCCACGTTATTCCTATAGGCACATAATATGTTGCAAGCCTCCATCCTATAACAGCAGACCACTGTATACTTTCTTCAGGAATTTCAAGATTAAATGGATTGAGGTTATTCAAATATGCTACAATTCCAACTTCTACTAATCCAGAACCACCTACAGTGATTGGTAAGTTACCTATTGCGTTTGCACCCATTACCGCCATAATAGAATCAAAAATTCCAATGAAATAACCTGTACCATATGCTATGACCACAAATGATGCACCGTAACAAATCCAAGATGCAATTGATATAATGAAACCATTTACAAACACCTTCCTAGATTTTGGTGTCCGCAAGTTTTGCCTACTCATATCACAAACTTCTTTTATCCACATATTGGTTTTTTCTACGTATTTAATGCCTTTTTCTTTTCCAATTTTTATGACAAGTTTAGAAATTGATCCTGGTAAATGAAAAGTTCTTTTTGATGAAAGAAGAAACAAAACTAACCATAGTGTTGTAACAAAAATGCTGGTTGAAAGAATTACTATACCAACTAGAATTGCTCCATTAATCAAAGCAAGTATTCCTGCAATAATGGACAATGTACCACCGGCTAGAACTTCAGTTACAATATCCAATATAGCAATCCAAGAAGCTTTTGATGGAGAAATTCCCTTTTTATGTAGCCAGTATATTACAATAAATTCCGCTCCAACAAACATCGGCGTAGTAAATTTTATGAATTCGCTTCCCATCCTTACGCCAGTTAATTTACTTAGAGATTCAAATTTTCCAAGATATGTTCTTGCAATATAACCAAATTTCAAACCTTGCAAGACAAGTTTTCCCATCATTAAAGCAACAGCTGCAATAAATGGAAAAAGTCCAATTGAAAATAAATCCTCAGGTTTTATGTCAAAATGAATAGCAATTATGATGATAGGAATTGTACTAGCCGGTATGGCAACAATTCTCCAATTCATTCTATGGTTTTCTCATGGATTCAAATATAAGCCAATCAAAAAAAAAGTACATCGAAAAGGTTGAAAATTATTTTTGTTACAGGTACAGCAGGTTCAGGAAAATCATTACTTACATCAAAAATTTATGAATATTACACCACAAACGGTGCTTTTGCTGCAATATTGAATCTTGATCCTGGAGTAGAAACCCTACCCTATGCTTGTGATATTGATGCCAGAGATCATGTTGATGTGGTTTCTATTATGAAACAATATGATCTAGGACCAAACGGTGCAATGATAATGGCAAATGATCTAATCGCTTCAAAAATTGATGTTTTTCAAGATGAAATTTCTAAAATAAATCCTGATTATTTACTAGTGGATACTCCAGGACAAATTGAATTGTTTGCTTATAGATCTAGCGGCCCCTTTTTAGTTAAGAGCTTTGATGGTTCCGAAAAGGTCAATATTTTCTTGTATGATGGTGCTTTGATTACCTCTCCAGTAAATTTTGTTTCAGTAGCATTATTGGCAACTTCAATAAAATTAAGACTTAATTTGCCAAACGTTAATGTCCTTACAAAAACTGATTTAATTGGAAATAAGCTCAAGGAAATTCTCAGTTGGTCAACTAACTTGAAAGTACTTGAAGACGCTATTTCAAAAGAAGCTGACGGTGAAACATACACACTTACTACCAATATTTTAAGAGGTTTGAATCTTGGAGGTTTTGCACAAGGTTTGATTCCTATCTCAAATGTTACTGGAGAAGGTATGGTTAATTTAGAAAGCGCATTAAGTAGAATCATTAACTTGGGAGAAGAGGTGGAAGATTAATGAAATCAAGTATTACTGTAAGGGCTCCATCATCAACAGCAAATTTAGGTCCTGGTTTTGATGTTTTTGGTCTTGCACTAGATGCATTTTTTGATCAAGTGACGATCACAAAAAAAGGTAAAGGAATTAAAATTATTTCATCAGATTTAATTCCAAAAAATACACAAAAAAATACTGCTGGTCTTGTTGCTATAAAAATGGTAAAACTTTTCAAAATTAAATCTGGACTTGAAATTAAAATCAAAAAAGGAGTACCGCCAGGTTTTGGAATGGGAAGTAGTGCAGCGTCAGCTGCAGCTACTGCTGTTGCTTTAAACAAACTCTTTAGGCTTAATTTAGAGTCAAATTCACTTGTAGAGCTTGCAGGTATAGGTGAAAAAGCTAGTGCAGGTTCAATTCACTATGATAATGTAGCAGCATCGGTATTGGGAGGATTTGTAATAGTAAAAACAAAACCTCTTGACGTAATCAAAATTGAACCGCCAAAAGATCTAGTATTATGTTTAGCAATCCCAAAACTCAAAGTACCTGCAAAAAAAACCAAAGTGTCTAGGAGTCTGGTTCCTACCAAGGTTAAGATTACAGATAGTATCACAAACTTATCAAATGCAGCCGCAATGGTTGTAGGATTTTTGAAAAAAGATTCAATCCTTATTGGAAATTCTGTTAAAGACGTTATAGTAGAACCTGCAAGGCAACAAATGATACCGGGATTTCTCAAAGTGAAAAAAAATGCTCTAAAGACGGGAGCTTTAGGAGTAACTATTAGTGGTGCTGGGCCTTCGATAATTGCTTTTGCAACAAGAAAATCTAACCTAAAGAAAATTAGTAAATCAATGGAACAAGGTTTTGCATCAGTCAATACAAAATGTGAGATAAAAATTTGTAAGCCATGTAAAGGAGCATACATTATCAAAACCTGAATTTTCTTAATTTTGGTGAATATATTGAAAAAAGCTGTTGTAGTTTTTAGTGGGGGAATTGATTCTGTATGCACTTGTGCATTTTTGAAATCAAAATATGAACTCTATGGAATTTCGTTTTTATATGGACAAAGAGCGGAACAAGAGATAGAAAAAACAAAATATTTTGCAAAAATTCTTAATTTTAAGGAGCACAAAATTGTTGATATCAGTTTTATGAAGAATCTTTATGGAGAAACAAATGTACTTACAGATTCAAAAAAAAATATTCCAAGTAAATTTGATTACTCGATTGTTGTTCCTATTAGAAACGCCATATTTTTGTCAATTGCATCTGCCTGGGCATTCACACTTAATGCATCTTTAGTAGCTTATGGAGCACATAAAGGAGATAAAAATTACCCTGACTGTAGGCCGGTTTTTTCACAAAAATTAGAACAAGCTCTCAATCAAGGAGAAATTGATGGGATTAAAGTTGGATTGAGAAAGAGAATTAAAATTTGGTCACCTTTCAAACATGGTTTTTCAAAAAGTCAAGTATTAAAAAAAGGATACAAGGTTTTAGGAAAAAAAATTTTCAAAACATGGAGTTGTTATTCCAACAAAAAATTTCATTGTGGTAGTTGTGAATCATGTAATAACCGTAAAGCTGCATTTGTAGAAGCAGGGATTCCTGATAAAACGAAGTATCTAAGATAAGGAAATGAAAGAAGTTGTGTTTTTAACTATCGATTTTTCAATATTGACTTTTTCAGAATTAGACCCCGAATAATAATATACCAGATAATGAACATGACACTCACAATTCCCCAAAAAATCCAGTTTTGTGTAGGTTCGTCAAATTCTTGAAAAGCTGTCATAATTTGTCTTGAAATTAAAATTGATATTCCAACAACTATTGCAAATTCAATTACAAACCAGATCCAATGAGGAAATGATTCCCCTGGGATGTAAATATTATCATGTGTTACCACAAAATTTGTGATCGAATTAGATTATTTATTTATTCACTAATTTCAAAGTCTTAAAGACTCGTTTGATCCCTTGCGAATCATGAGTACTATGTTGTTTCTTTCATCTTTCTTTTCATAAATTCCTCTAAAAGCAGCAGTGCTAATCATAGCATCATTTCTTACCCCTCTCATTCTCATGCAAAGGTGTTCGGCCTCGGCCATAACAATTACTCCTTTTACCCCCTGAGCATAAAGTTCATCGGCAATATTTTTTGTGAGTCTTTCTTGGATTTGTAATCTTTTGGAGAATTTTTCTACAAGACGAATTAGTTTAGAGATTCCAAATACCCTCCCATTTGGGGAATATGCAATATTGATTTTACCAAAAAAGGGTAACATATGATGTTCACACATGGAATAGAACCGGATATCTTTTGCAATTACTACATCTGAATCTTCTGAGAATTGGATGGAAAGTTCTGAGTCTGTATCATAGCCTCCAAAAATTTCTTTATACATTTCAGCTATTCGTTCTGGTGTTTCACGTAAACCTTCTCGTGTTGGATCTTCTCCAATCTCTATAATTAATTCTCTTACTAGTTTTTTTACTCGTTCTTTGTCCATCTTCCTAAAAAGAAAAATCCTTAGTTATATTTGAAAGTTTTACCTAAATTTGACACTTTGCACCTAGTTTATGGTATTCCAATGAGCTTTTGTAGCTGGGGAACTACTCTTACTTCCTTGTAATATGGATAGACAAGATCATAGAATTTCAATAGCTGGTCTAAACTTGGTTCTGCAATGCCATAAGTAGGTTGAATGAAGAAACCCGAAAGTTTATTTTTTGAAGTAGTTTTGAAAATTTTTTCAACAATTTCTTTAAAGAAATCCAATTTAGTTTTTGAACTTACAACAATTTTGATATAAGTTACTTTATTTGAAGCAATAGCATTCTTAAGACAATCCAATGCATTTTCCATTAGATTAGCATAGTGATTAGAATCTACAAATTCTGCATCTGGTGTTTTAAATTCAATTTTAGCAAAATCGATGAATGGTAGAACATGTGAAAATTTGCTAGAGTCAAAGCATGATGACTCCAGATATGTTGAGATATTCTTAGATTTAACATATTTGGCCATCTCTGTAACAGCTTCATATTGAACAAGTGGTTCTCCCCCTGTAAAATTTACTTTGTAAGTTTGTTCTTCCAAATTTTTCTCAATAAGATTACATGCATCTTCGATTGTGTATTCTTTACCTGAATCCATAGGAAGTGCTTCAGCAGTATCGCAGTAAAAACAAGTAAAAGGACATCCTGCCAATCTTACGAACAAAGTTTTTGTTCCGTAAAGAATTCCTTCACCTTCAATTGAAGTAAATATTTCAAAGATTCTAACTTTCAAGTAGGCCATCTAACATTGTTTGATATTTATTCAATTAGATTTGTTTCTATCTAGGGCTTAATGAAGAACAGGTTCCTTGGTGTAAAATAGTCCAGATATGAAAAATACCACTCCTAATATGCCTATTAAACTTCCAACAAATTCTACCGTTTCTGATAGTTCGGGTTCTAGGGGAGCCCACAAAAGTGCAATCAAAGCTCCAACAACTATCATAGGAATTCCAACTCCTACACAAATTTGCTTAGATGCCATGTAACTGACCTCTTTTAGAAAATGTATATGAAGTTTATGATAACTTATCGAATTGTATTGTGAATTCTTTTCAAAAGTTGTTGAACTTTATTAATATTCTTTAAAGCTTCATCTGGATTATCATCTAATTGAGATTTTGCATCTTCGATTAATGAAAAAGCACTTTCAAGCCATCTCTTCCCTGCAGGATTTTCAACTTTTTCAGCAAGTTGATTTAATTCAGTTTCTAGATTTTGAATTTTACTTTTTATTCTTTCTTCTTTGGAATCGGCTAAAGATTTAGTTTGTTCTACTTTTACGTCTCTAGAAGCTTTCTTGTCTTCTGATCTGCTAGTTTTTTCAATATCATTTATCAAATTATCAAGTGAGTGTAGCATTCTTATCGCATCTTCAAGTTTATTATCTGAAACAAGGCGCTTTAGTTCTTCAAGCATGGTTTTTGCTTTTTCGTATTCAGAAGTGTCTGAGGTTTTTGAGAGTTGATCTAAATTATCTTCAAGGTGATTTATTCGTGATTTTATCCTCTGAACTTTAGTATCCTCATATTGTTCTGTGACTGAGATAATGTGTTTTACTTGCTGAATAATATGTCCTACATTAGAAGCATTATCCAAATTTTGTCTGGCTTGGATTAATCGGTCTAGAGTGGTTTGAGAAACTCCAATTTCTTGTGCTTGAGTAATGAGTTTATCAAGTTCTACCAAATGCTTTCCTGCAAAAGTTTTTGCTCTATCTGTAGTACTTTGTTTTGTTTTGTCTTTTAGAGCTTGGTTTACCTGAATGGTAGCCTGTTTTATTTTCTCAGTTTTAGTATATGCAGCATCAGAGTTACCTTCGGAAATGGCATTTCTTGCAGAAATGATTAATTCATCAATTTCAGAGAAATCATAAGATACATTATTTTTAGTAGCAATTTCTTTTAGTCGATCAATGTATCTTTCTAATCTATCGATATCGTTTGTAATGTTAGAAGCGGGCCTTGCAGATAAAGTGGCTTCTGGGGTTGGTTGTTCAGACATTTTTCGACTGATTTCGTTAAATATTTTCATTGCAGATAGAAAATGTTGCCTAGCAGTAGCATCATCATCTTGTTCTACTACTAGTATGAGAAAATCTACTTGAGCAGAACCTTCATCAAATTTTGATTGAAGATCATCTGAGATATCTTCAATCTTGTCCAGTTGAATCTTTATCTGATCTCTTGCTTGAGTTGCAATTCTAATTAAAGAATCAGATTGTGAAGTTGCATAAACATAGTTTGGGATACTGCCAACAATCATGCTGGCGACTAAAACCAATAAAGCTAAAGAAGAAATTTTTCTTTTCATTGCTCATCCTCCAAGTTTTTCTTTAATATGACCAGGTTTTGTAATTCCTTTTTCTTAATTTCTACAATTCCATATCTTTCCAATCGTTTTACTGCTCTCCACATGGTCGTTCTGGGTTGAAGGAATTTTTTGCGTAATTCACTTTCATAGGCTTTTCCCCCATTTGCATAAAGGAAGTTGATTAGCTCTTTATCATCTTCTCTTAAATCTGGTTTTGAACTAAAGATAGTCTCTACATCAAGTGGTTTTTCCTCAATTTTTTCTAATTGAGCGGTATCTGAGATTTTCTTTTGAGGAGAAAGTTTTACGCGTTTCATAAAAACTGCGGCAATTACTCCTGCTATAACTACTGCCCCAATGATTAAGAAAAGGGAGTTATCAGATTCTGGATCTGGTGTAGGGGTTAGAATTGGATTAGACACACCAAAAAAGTAGTTAATTTCAATAGGGCCACTTGATAAGGAAAGTTTTGATTGTTCATTTTCAATCTCCATATTAAGTGGAATGTTACTCATTCCAACTATGACGATATTTTTTGGCATTAAAAGAGTAAAATCTGTTGGAGAATCCAAATTAAATGACCAAATTCTTCCTTCTTTGGAAACAAGATCATGAACGTCATAATCTATCGAAAGTTTTGAAGAACCTAGAGTTTCAACAATGGCTTTATTGCCTTCAATCTGTCCAGATAGGAAGAATCCATTTTCATCTTCAGCTACAAAATTATTTACGGTGGGACCAAAAAGATTTACTTCAAAGTCTGGTTCGAGAGGATCTACTGAAATCTCAGAATAAACATGAGTTGTTCCATCGGGGTAAATAGTAAGGTCAAGACTTCGAACTAAGCCGAAAGAGATTTGGGCAGGTATCGTTATGGCAACAAGCATCAAGCCAACTAAAATTAGGGGGGCTCGAACCATTGTTGTCAGGATACCTGTAGTCCTTACAAAAAGCATTCCATCCTCTAGAGGAGAGCCCTGCCTTTGGGAAAGTATTACTTCTTGCTTCATAGACTAGTACCTTAGATTCATGGATTCGACAAGAGATTGGAATCTTCGAAATTCTTGGAAGAATCTAACTCCCTTTTCGGTCATCATAAATAACCTATTTCGATCGTTTTTTACAGAATCTACCAATCCTGCTTCAACTAACTTCTCACATTTATCAAGTACAGCATAGTGAGAAAGATTAGCTTTTCTGGATATTGCAGAAACAATGACTCCATTTCTTCCACCTTCCATGGTAACATCTAAGATATCTCCCATGATGCCCATTTCGGATCTGTATTGTTGTTTTGACATGGTATAGTATACGAATGTCTGATTTATGAGGAACATTTTGAAACCTCAAAGCGGAACGCATAGCGGAACGGGTGTTTCACCCTCAAAAAACTCCATTTTTTCAGTATTTTGACGCGGGGGCGAAAATTCCAAAATTTTTCCTATTGAAGAGGATTTATTGTTAGAAAGCTTATTGTCAGCTTCTCATATCTCTAACTTTTTATTCGATATGATGCACACAATTTTAGACTGTATGTTTGAAAAATTCAGAAAACAAAAGGAAGAGGAAGACGCTGGCGGCTCGGAAATGGTAGAAGAAAAACCAGTTACTGAGCAAGAATATTCTTCAGGTCAAGAGGTTTCCCCAGAACCTACTACTGAAACTCCTTCTGAAGAAATTCCCCAAGCCCCAGCCCAACCCGAAATTCAATCCCAATCAGATACTTCAAGTTCCAGTGCAAGTGAAATTGGGATTAGAGCCTTGATGGATAAACGAGTAAAATTGGAAGAAGCAATAGATTATGTTGGTTTGATGATAAAAAATCTAAAGGATAAAAGAACCGTTCTTGAAAAAGATATTGAAGACGAGTCAGTTGATGTCAAAAATCTCAAAGAAAAGCTCATGAAAGTTAGTGAATATATCGAAGAAGAAAAGCAAGGAATTCAAAATCTTACCAGGAAAAGATCTGCAGTAGAAAGTGAAGCAGATGAGGTAGGAAATCTAATCAATAATTTTCGAAGTAAACTTTCAGGAATTGATAGTATAATAAATTCAGAAGGAGAAAGAATCAAGAACTTTAAGGATTCTAGACCAAAATAGAATCTTAGTTACATAGTTTTTTCTTTTTTTGAAAATTGAATTTTTGTAGATTGAAAAAATGGCTAAAAATTAAAAACTACATGTTTTTTGTGGAAGAAGTTGAGGGGGTTGCCTGTTCTACAGGCATTGATGGAAACTTCTCATTTACTGCTGATTCTGCAACTGCGGTAGCTTCTTGTAGTATTTTTTCAGACTCTGCATTTGTTGTTGGTTCTATGCCAAATGAAGTATCTCCGGAAAATGATTCGGTCATAAGACCTCCTAACATTTCTGTCATTCTAGTTACTTCTTGATCTGCCTCTGGCATGAACTTTACAAGAGATGATTTTAGACTCTTCATTAGACCTATGGTAGGCATAATAGTTACTACAGTATCTCCAAGATCGTGGAAAGTTGTTAATCTAAGTTCAATTTGTTCTAAGGCCATTCGAGCATTTCCTAGAATTCTACTAACCTTTCGAACCTCAACTAGTTCACCGGATAATACTTTAGTTGTATGAGTATCATGTTGTTGAGTAGCGGTAACAATTCTTTGGAAAAGCTTTTCATCTCTTTGTTTTAATTTTGTAAGCATATTGTCTAGTTTTGAAATCTGTGCCTGTAGTCGTTTTACAGCCATTTCTACTCTTGGCTTCAAAGCACCTTTGGGTTTTATAGCATCAGTGATTTTTTCTCCTAATCCTGGGCTTGGTGACGATGACCACTTTTTTTGGAAATTTGGCACGTGGCTTTCTGTAATAATAGATTTTTAATTCAAGATGTGAATTTTGATTCACTGGACATAAAATTTCACTAACAAAAATTTTAGTAAAAAAACTAGGTTCGAATCTAGATATTCAAGAGAGTGGTCCTTTGAGGATGAATTTTTTTAATGTGATTATGTACGGCAGATCCGTTGTTTATCATTTCTCCACAGAGAGGACATTTTTGCATTTTATGCGTAGATTAGAGGGTTTCTATTTAAATATTGCTTACAAAGGAAAATTCACCGAAAAGTCCATTGAAAAAAAGTCTAGTTGGTATCATTTTGGCAATTGCGGTTGGATTAGCAGTTTTTGCTGGAATATTTTCTTCGGATTCTCAGGAAAAAAAAATTGAGATTTATCATATCACTCTAGCAGATCCTAGCTTGTATGAGGAGGGAATTTTTACAGATACTTTTGATATTCCAAAAGGAGATTTCCAATTCAGATTTACTCCAAATGGAGATAGTCCGAAAATTTTGTCAGTATCCTTGGAAGGGAGTTCATTTTCTTTTTCTGAGGATTTCAAATTAAAGGGAACTCCTCATGAAACAGGCGTTTCAGTTTACTATACATGGGAATATATCGGAACCAAAAATATCCGAACAGATGAGAATCAGGGATTGAAAATAATAGTTAACCCTCATGAAAATTTGCTAGGTCCAGTTTCTATAGACATTATTCCATCAAATTAAGAAACAAAGGTGGCGTGACCCCCCGTACAGAACTTTGAGAGATTGCCTCTCGGGGTCTGGGCATCAAAGTACCTCAGACTTTCACATTCGTTCTGTGAAGCCACGCGGTTTTAGTCGATAGGATTTACATCCTTCCGCATTAATTCTTATATGATTTTAAACTATTTAACACTTCTTTCCAATTTTTTTAATAATTTTTAATAAATTTTAAAATTTTTTGTACCTAAATTATTGATCGAGGGAAATCTAACCATAAAATTTCAAAATTACACATAATTTAGTCCTTAATTGGTGAACTCAAACTTTTGTTTATTAATACCAGAAATCTTGAGAAGCTGCATGGACTTAAGTGATCAAAATAAGAAAAACAGAATATCGCTTTTTGCAAAACATGCTGTCAAGTATTACATCGTGGGAGCCAGTGGGGTTCTGGTTAATCTCGGCCTTCTTTACTCTCTTACCGAGTTTGTAGGTTTATGGTATCTTGTTTCTTACATTATTGCAATTTCAGTATCTATTACTTTGAATTTTACTTTTAACAAATTTTGGACATTTAGAGATTCAAAAAATTCTCAGAGAACAATAGTGATTTACCTAAAATTTGTAGGGGTAAGTTTGTTGGGTATGGGAATTCAGTTAGGAAGTGCCTATCTATTAGTAGAGACTCTATTGGTATACTATATGTTGGCAGCATTGATTTCAATTGGAATCGCAAGTGGTATTAATTTCATAATAAATCGACGTTGGACGTTTGGGATAAGATTCTAACAATCCCAGAAATACACCTCTGGCCAAATCAAATTAATAGTGTAAAATCTATGAAAGAATGTGAAGCCACGTACCAAGAAAAAATTAGAGATAATTATCTTACTTTCACTTATTTGGTTTGTAATTACCCTTCCCTTACCATGGGTTTTAACAGCACCTCCTGAGGCAGCTCAAACTCAGCTGTTAATCATTTTAGAAATTACAGTAATGGTGTCAATTCCATTTGTGATTCTAGCTATCGTATGGACTGTAAAACCTGAACTTACTACCTGAAATTAAGACAGTTTTCTTACCTTAACAATAAATTTTAACAGAATCGACCCAATAATCCCTTTTTCTCATTCTCTCATAGTTATCCTTCTGTTTTGGATGTTTAATTTTCATTCTAATCTTTGAACCAAGGTTGATTTTCAAGAAAATCAATTTCTTTAATCATATCTTCAATTTTTTTTGTAATTGCCATAACTGAGCTAAACTGTTCATACATTTCTTTTTCTTCTTCTTTTGAGAGAACTGTTTTTTCTGCCTCATCAAAAAAATCTTCTTCTTTTGATATATGATCATTTAGAAAAATAGAATAAGTTCTAAGAAATCTTGCAACAGGTTCTCTAGCATCTTCACCATTTTTCCACCTGGATAGATGTTTTGAAATCTTTTGTGCAATTCTGCGACCAAATTCATGTTCAATTAAAAAAGTTCGAATTTCTTTTTTTAAAGAATCGTAACTTGCTACACAAGGAAAGTAAGAATCTTCTTCTCTGGAATAATGAATAGAATCTAAAAATTCAGAAATAATCATTGTAATTTTTTCAATATCAGAAAGAGGAATTTTTTTCCCAGCATAGAGTTCCTTGTAACATTTTGAAACGACTTTTTCAAGTCTTTTAATCTGTTCATGATCTTTACGAAGAATTTCAGTAGCACTCAATGATTTGAGGTTATGGATTTACGTTAAAGAGTATTACTTTTTTTGGATTATATTGAATAATTCCAAAATGAGGTTTTGAAGCTCCAACTCCATGATACCCCTCAGGTCCACCAAGTCCTAATCTGAACAAATAGTTACTTGTAGATTTAATTTCAAATTCTTTTTTTTCGAGAATGTAATTTGATATTTTTTCTTTGTTGGGAGTAGTTGATGATAATATTTCATTAACTCCTTTTCTGTCTTGTTCAAATGCAGCTTCCATATGTTGATGACCACATAAGATTACAAAGTTTTCAAAGTTTTTTTTGGCTTCAAAAGCAGACAAAGCTTTGTAATGGTAGCCAATATAGCTAAAAAATTCAAAACCTTCTTCTGAGAGTCTTTGCCAGCTTTTTTCATACAACCAAGCTTCTGGTCCTGCATCTTTAGGGGTGATCTTTTTTGAATCAAGGGGTCCTCCATGGACACAAATCAGTCTATTTTTTTTATCAATAAATTCTTGAGTTCCGTATGTTTCATCTTTATTTTTTTTAAAAAATTCAAGTTCCTTATCTGTAAGAGAAAAATGTGCATCAATACTTTCAAGGGAGCTTCCACTAACTTTTCTTCCATACAAAAATGCCTCATCATGATTTCCCATTACGGAGAATATTGGAAGGGTTTCTGCTAGTAATTCTAGTTTGTCTAAAACCTGTTTTGGATGTGTACCCCTCTCTAAAACATCACCGAGATTCAGAATCCTTGAGATTTCACCATATTTTTTTTTAAAATTTTCAGAGTTTACAATTTCCATGATCATATTAAGAGCATTAATGTCTGCATGAATATCAGAAAAAACTAGGTCCATTTTGACAGTATCTGTTATATGTATAATTTCAAATTTATTAAGACAATACTCTGAATTATCAATGAATCAACCTAGCTTGACATAGTCTTCTTTTATTCTGACTTGCATAAAAAAATCATACTACAATGAAGCTAATATTTTTCAGTATATTGGATATGATAAAATCATATTTTGAAGAATTTTCTCTACCTGAAATACCAACTGAGCAATTAGATTCTAATTTTATTATACAAGGACTAGCTGATTTACAAAAATCTATTGAAGCGTTATCTGGACAAGAGTCTATAGCTGCTGCTCATGTGGTACTTCTTGCTGCAGGAGTTACAATATTTCTTGGGGTAGCAGGCGAGGCTTTTTTCAAAAAAACTGGCATTCCTGATATTGCCTTTTTGATGATACTTGGCGTAATAATTGGACCCATTCTTGGAATTATCCAAGTAGAAGTGGTAACCGAGATTGTACCATACTTTGCTGCATTAGCTCTGATTATAATCATGTTTGATGGTGGTCTTAATCTTGATCTTAGACATATGGTTAAGACTGCACACTTTGCAGTAATAATTGCAATTCTGGGATTTGCAGTATCGATGGTAATTGTTTCTGTTTTGGCACATTATGGATTGGGATGGGATTGGCTTGACAGTATTTTACTTTCATCAATAGTTGGTGGAAGCAGCTCTATCATAGTATTTAGTTTGGTGCGACAAATCCGAGTTTCAGAAGAAACACGGTCTATGCTTAGCTTTGAGTCTGCACTGACGGATATCTTGTCTACTATCATTGCCTTTATCATGTTTGAAGCTATTCTTTCAGGATATTTTGATTTAGAACTTTTGGGAGTTACATTTGGAAGAGCAGTTGTAGTTGGCCTCCTTCTGGGTCTTGGAGTCGGAATTCCTTGGATGTATGTAACAGCCAAACTAGCAAACGCACAACATTCCTACATGTTAACACTGGGAATCCTTTTTGTACTATTTTTTATGGCAAAATCGTTTGGAGAATCAGGTGCGTTAACTGCACTTGTTTTTGGATTAATGTTAGGAAATAGATATCGACTTTCAAGATATCTACGATTCAAACTTCCTGAAATCAGAACTGATGATACAATGCATAGTCAATTGACGTTTTTGGTTAGATCATTTTTCTTTGTATTCGTTGGATTGTTGGCAAGCTTTGGACGAATAGAATATTTTGTATTTGGTGTACTAGCTGTAATTTCAATTTATGTTGGAAGAATCTTTGTAACAAAAGTTACCTTAACCAAAAGATTTTCGCTGCTAGATAAAAAAGTCACCACAGTGATGATCCCACGTGGTTTGGCAGCTGCAGTATTGGCAACCTTTCCACTTACACTTGGTTTGCCAAATGCAGATGCATATCCACAGATTGCATTTTTCATCATTATGATGTCAGTAGTTATCACAACAATTGGGCTTGGACGAGCAAAAAAAATTCCCCCGCCTGATAACTTAGAAGGTGGTTATGTTCAAACTGAGAAAAAAGATTCAGGTTAATTTTTGAAAAAATGTTTCATTCCATAATGGAATCAGTATTTCAATAATTAGCCAAATTGGTTTGCCTATTGTAAAAAAAAGTACCTACTCGTTATAGGTTTGAAATCAGTTAATTAATTTATGGATTCACAAATATTTCAAAATGTAATCCGTGATCCAACACCTGACAAAGTAACAGATGTTATGTCTGCAATAACTCCAGATATTATTGCAGACATAATGCCATCTATATTTGGTGAAGTTGATGGTGGTAAAACATCAGAAGTAATTGCAGAAAATACTTTAGACCAAATATTTACTGTAGTAGAGACGAGAATTTTAGGTGATGGTGTTGATTTTGTTATTGATAGATTTGGTGACAGAATTGTTGATATGATAATAGGAAATATGTTTAGCATATTTCAGAGAGTATCAATGATGGTACTTGGTAGCTAAAGTTTAGAGATCTAGTATTTCCTTTAACCCTTTGTATCTATTTCTTATAGTAACTTCTGTTACATTTGCAGCTTCGGCAATATCTCTTTGTGTTTTATCTTCACCTGTTTTAACACATGCAAGATATAGCGCAGCTGCTGCTAAACCCATAGGATCCTTTCCAGCAGAAACTTCTTGTTCTTGAGCATTTTTTAAAACTTGCATTGCATAACGCTTTGCTTTTTCTTCAATTCCAATTTTACTAGCTATACGTGCAACACATTGAACTGAATCAGTTACAGGCATCTTAAGATCTAGTTCTTTTACAAGTAATCTGTAACATCTTGCAATATCTTTTCGTTTAATGTTAGCAGCTATTTCAATATCTTTAAGATTCCTTGGTGTTGCTGTATCACGACAAGCTGCATAAAGAGCAGAAGCTATCAAAGCGGAAATTGATCTTCCTCTAACCAAACCTTTGTCTAAGGCTTTTCTGTAAATGTAAGCTGATTTTTCCATAACTGCATCAGAAATTGCCAGCTTATCTTTTAATCTGTTAAGCTCACTAAATGCTTGTCTAAAGTTTCGGTCTACAGGTTCATGAACTTGGCTTCTACTATCCCATGTTCTTAGTCGTTCAATAGTGCTTTTCATGGAAGCAGTTAATGGTTTTCCAGATGCATCTCTGTTTACTGGATTAATTATTGTTGCAAGACCCATATCATGCATAGTTAGTGATGTTGGTGCCCCGGCTCTTGCTCTGTCACCATGTTCATCTTGTGTAAAAGATCTCCATTCCGGACCAGATTCTTGTAATTTTTCAGACATTACAAAACCGCAGTTTGAGCAAAACATTTCGCCAGATTCATTATCTGTAACCAATTTGCCCTTCCCACAGCGGGCACATTTGTCCTTTACAAGTTCTTCTTTAACCATAATTCCCACGAATTATTCCCTTTAATCTGGTTGGGATTTATGAATCAACAACTTAGATTGGGAAATCCTGATAGGGAGCATAAATTAGGCAGGTGGTTAGTCAGATTACCCATTTACGACTAAATTTTCTCATTATTACAGGCTGTATTGTAATTGTGATCTCTCCACTTGTAATTTATGCAGAAAGTACCTCAATTGAAAAACCTTGGCAGTGTATGTCATATGATGAAATGAAAGAATTCGGACAGTTCTGAACATCATAGTTTTTCAGATGAACAGCATATTGAATTTCATAAAGCCTTGGAAAAATGTCTCTAAAAAATAATTTTTTATGCATCAGAATACATCGAAATCTCCCATGGTGTTGGTGTCTGGGCAAAGTCACGAAATTCAGTATATTTTAGATCAATATATTTATCAAGAAAGTCTTTAGTGAAGACATCTTCTAGAAATTTACAGTCAGTTTGAAGTGCATCTAGTGCACCCGTTAGTGACACAGGAAGTGATCCAATTTTGTATTTACGTTTTTGCTCAGAGGTTAGTTTGTAGACATTTTCCTCAACAGGATCACCCGGATCTAATTTTCGTTTTATTCCATCCAGTCCTGCTAAAAGTAATGCTGCTTCTAAAAGGTAAACGTTTGCAGTTGGATCAGGTACTCTATATTCAATTCTCTTACTTTTTTCTTGGTTTCTGTAATACATTGGAACTCGAATTGCAACAGATCTATTACCGATTCCCCAGCATATATTTACTGGTGCTTCAAAACCAGGAACGAGTCTTTTGTAAGAATTCGTAGTTGGATTGGTTATTGCACAGAGTGCTGATGCATGTTCTAATATTCCACCAATATAATAACGGCCAATTTGACTCATTTGTGCTACTTCATCATCTGGGTCATACATCACATTTGTTTCCTTATTCCACAAACTTTGGTGAGT
>SDBV01005358.1_pt1 | contig 18147 bp, 18 predicted proteins | sample 2277081 | NCBI WGS metagenome assembly SDBV01 (sample SAMN10402039, study PRJNA504765) | marine sediment metagenome | isolation source: marine sediment core GS10_PC15, 223 cmbsf | place: Arctic Ocean: Southern Knipovich Ridge | collected 2010 | reverse complement strand
CAATAACGCCTCCTGATTCTGACGGTAGGCCCGGATTGAAATTGAAAGAAGATATTCTAAGTTACATGAACTCTCAAATTGTAGTTGCCAAAAAAATTAACAAGCCTTCAACCGCCGGCCTAATTGATGAAGATGTGATTGTTGCTATGGCAATTAATGATCGTTCAGGATTGGAAGACTCGCTCTCGCAGTTTCACAAAAAAGTTTTAACGCCAAATAATCCTGACGCACGCCGTGAATTCCTGGGCCACACCATATACCTTCTTGATACCCTGCCATTAGCTCCGCTTGTAGGGGCCATGCCAACCCCGAACGCAACCGCCATAAGCCAGCCCACTCAGGTTTCACCAAAGAAAATGGCTTTTACCGTTACCCGAACACACCTGATTCTTGGAACCGAATCATCCGTAGAAAATGCTCTGCGAGCCATCAAAGACAGACAAACCGAATCTATAAACTCAGCCAAATGGTTCAATAGAGCCAAATCAGCTATCCCGAAAACGGTAGGCTTAGCCGGATTTAATGACGAAGCTCTCAGCTATGAACACTCATGGGATTTGCTAAAAAGTTTAAACAAAAACTCCACCTCTGTTCCGATAGCCGCCAACCCTTTTACGAACTCATTTTGGGGCGATAAAGGGGTTTTTAACTTCTCGTTATTGCCCGAATTTAGTTCTGTAAAAAAACACTTTGGCCTGTCTGCTATGTATTCTATAAGCCGTCCCGATGGCTTTTACTTTGAATTTAACTATCTGCGCCCACTCGATGATTCAAGCAACTAAGCAAACACGACCAACAAACTCCCTGGCTTCATAAGTAATTTTTCCACATCACCAATCACAAGATAGCCCAGCCATAACTGAAAATCTTATTGACCTGATTATTCGCCTTGCTTAAACTTGCCCCGATGGAACGATACATGATAGTAAATGCGGACGACTTCGGCCTGTGCCCAAGTGTCAACAAAGCCATAAAAAAAGCCCACACCGAAGGCATATTAACCAGCACAACCCTGATGGCCAATATGCTCGCCGCCTCACAAGCTGTGGAAATGGCCAAAAACCTACCCGATTTGGGTGTGGGAATTCATCTAAATCTTACAGAAGGCTCTCCTCTATCTACCGATGACAAAGTTAAATGCCTGACCGACCAGGATGGTCAGTTTGCTAACCCCCCAGGCAGATTGGCCTTCAATAGCATTTGCAACAGCAGATTTAAAGAAGCCATAAAAATCGAGCTGACCGCGCAAATCAAATGGGCGATCGCCAAAGGCATAAACCCCACGCATCTTGATTCCCACAAACACATCCACAGTTTTCCCAGCATTTTCCCGATAATCTGCAAACTTGCCGCCTCTTTCGGAATCCCTTCGATACGCTGGACGTTTGAATCCAGAAAAGTCACCGGATCGGACTGGCCAAGCCCAGCTAAAACAAGTAGAATAAACGCCTTCAAGATTCGAAATATGGCGCGAATAAATAGCCTGCAAAATAAACGGTTTTTTAAAAATAATGTTTTTTTTGGTGCCGCCCACACAGGCCGTATTAATCAGGACTTTTGGAAAGCAGTTGCCAAAAGCAGCTTCACAGGCGTTGCAGAGGTTATGACTCATCCAGGCTATACTGAAGACCTCGATCCGAAAAAAACAAGGCTAATAAAAGAACGTGAAATTGAGTTGCAGGCACTTTGTAGCCGGGAAACTAAAAAATATTTGAATGACGCAGAAATAAAATTGGTGCACTATGGACAAATCTAATATGAAAAACCAAAATAACATTCAATGTTCGATCGTCGTACCGCTTTATAACGAAAGCATAGTAGTGGAAGAGCTATATGATCGCCTGACTGCGGTAATGCAGCAAACCGGCCTACGTTATGAATTGGCACTGATTGATGACGGCAGTACGGATAATACCATTGAACTGCTCAAGGCTATCGCCCAAAAGGACGAAAATGTTGTCTTAGTACAGCTTCGACGCAATTTCGGCCAAACACCGGCTTTGGCAGCAGGTTTTGACGTTGCGCGTGGCGAAATAATAATATCAATGGATGGCGACCTGCAGCATTTGCCAGAGGAAATACCAGATTTCCTGGAAAAAATCGAACAGGGATATGATGTTGTAAGCGGCTGGAGAAAACAAAGAGTCGATAATTTTGTTATGAGAAGAATCCCAAGCAAGATAGCAAACTGGCTCGCTTCAAAGGTCTGCGGGCTCGATATTCATGATTTCGGAACCACCTTTAAAGCATATCGGCGAGAAGTAATCGACGAATTGAATCTCTATGGCGAAATGCATCGCTTTATTCCGGCACTGGTTTCAAGCAGCGGCGCTACAATTTGCGAAATACCGATCAAAAATATTGAACGACCCCATGGCCAAAGCAATTATGGCATATCACGAACTTTTAGAGTTGTGCTGGATTTGATAACACTTAAATTTTTACTGGGTTATATAACCAGACCCTTGCATTTTTTCGGCAAGGCAGCTATGTATATAATACTCGTAGCGACGGCAATGATGGCTTACATATTATTTGACAAAATAGCCTACAATGTGCCGATCTTTGTCGCACACGGACCAATGGCGGTCCTGGCGACAATTCTTATTCTCATAGGCCTCGGCTTCATCGCTACAGGACTCATAGGAGAGATGATAAGCAGGGCCTATTTCGAATCGACGGACAAAAAAATCTACACCGTACGAAAAATATACCACTATAAAAAATAAATTTATACCAAATACCATAACAGAACCCTTAAAGGATAGTTGCAATATGAAAAACGATAAACCAAAATGGCTGCCACTTGTTTTAATAGCCTTAATAGTGTTCACGATTATTGGAATTGTAAAACATTTCCATGTAAAGAATTTCCATGTCATAGAAGCTGATAAACTTTACACCAGCGGCCAACCAAGAGGAATGGATTACACTCGCCTGCTTTACAAGTATCACATTGGAACTTTTGTAAACGTACGATCTGCTGACGAACACAGAGAACAAAACTGGTACAATGAAGAAATAACCTGGGTCAGAAATAATGGGGTCAAATACGTTGAACTGCCTGTGGAAAGACACAACCCTATTCCAGATGCCAAAACCAGGAAAATGTTTTTAGAACTGATGGACGATAAAACGAATCTGCCGATATTGGTCCATGGAAGCAGCGGCAGGAAAAGAGTTTCAATGCTGGCAGCGGTATGGATGATAAAGGAAAAGGGCTTTACTGCTGAGGAGGCGATCAAAGCTGCTGAACAAATCCAGGAAAAAAACATCAGGGATGAGCAAAAAAAATTCATATTTAATTTGGCAGCCAAGCAACAACACTCGGAGGTGTTGGCGTGGAAAAGGTAATATTTACACGTGGATGGCAAGAATTCTTTCAAAAATTTGGCATGGATTGCTTCGAGTTGATTTTTAATTGTTCGAACGCTAAGATAGTAAACAAAAACAAAAAAAGAGATGTTCGGACTTTTTCTCTTGGGTTGGATGGCGACCGCAAAATTTTTTTTATGAAGCGATTTTTTAGGCCTCACTATAAGGATATGATATTTGCTTTTCGCAACTTCGGGAGGATTTGTTCACAGGCCGAACTGGAACGGGAAAATGCCAATATATTGCTAAAAAACAACTTCGAGACGTATCGGCCTGTATGTTATGGGGCCAAGTTTAAATGGGGATTGGAAAACAGATCATTTTTAATTACTGAAAAACTTAAAGGCCAACCATTAACCGAGTTTGTTGCAAAAAAATGGACAAGCCTAACACAAGCTGAGAGAGAAAATATTATTATATCTCTGGCCAGGCTAATACGCAGAATACATGATACCGCGGTTAGCATGCCGGATCTTTATATATGGCATATCTTCGTATCACAAAACCACGCTAAAGATAGATATGAATTTGCCATTATTGACTTACACAGGATGATTCATAATGTAACCGGAACAGATAAGCAGATTAGAGATCTTGCAGCAATGGATTATAGTATGCTGGAAAAATACTTCGACTCTGATATCAAGAAGCTTTTTATCAATAGCTATCTTCGCGATGATTGGCCTGGCAATAAGGAAAGATTCATCAAAAAAATAAAAAAGTGTTCAAAAGCATTAGCCCGGAAACGTCGGCATAAACCTGATTATTGAAGTACTCCCGCAGGTTGATTTTGTCGGTGAAATATTGCTGCATCCACCAGCTTTCCTTTGCGGTATTCAGCCTGCTTCCAGTAATGAATCTGTCTGAATCTACCATCTTCAACCAACTCATTAAGGTCTTGGCCCACAGCAATTATCCAGCTGCCCTCCTGATATCTCGAATACACATCAGGGATACTTTTTGCTAAATTCACCGACCGGCCAAAGTAGTGGACGAACTTTCCGGAGATCTCGGTATATGCCACCAGATCATCGCCTTGAACGATCTTTTGGGCTGCCTCTTTGCCAAACTGCCTGGAATAATTATTTGTATCCATAGAATTTACAAAACTGGCATTAGTCGCCATACTCAAAATACATAAACTGACAAAAATGCTTACCGATGCCGAAAGTTTTCTGTGACAAGCGAATAAAACCACGATAATTATTACTGCTGCAAAAGTAAATATTGCTATAGCTATAGCCTCGGGCAGCAATTCACTATAGTTTTGGGCCGCATAGAATGACACTCCAATAGCCAGAATTAAAATAAACGCAAGATGATAAAGAAGAAACTGCTTTGCAAACTTTTGAGAATATGCTTTTAGAACAAAAACAATGTCTTCAAAAACGATCCCCGCCAAAATCGCCATAGCCGGCATTGCAGGCAGAATGTAGTGCTGCCGTTTTCCACCCATAATGGTCATAACAACTATGTCACTTACAAACCACAGCCACAAATATTGCATTGTGCGCTGTTTTCTTTCCCAAATTCGATAAAACGGAGCAGACAATGTCATTGGCACAAACCCAACCCAGGGAGCCATAAATACAAAAATTACACGAAGGTAATAATAGAATGGTTTATCGCTGGATCCATAATCACCTGTCGCACGGTCAAAAAACTCTCTTTTCCAAAAGCCAAGACTCTCAGGTGCCTTAGCAATTACCATCGCTGGCCACGGGATTACGATTAAAACAAAAATAATCAAGCCCGCAATAGGCAAAATTTTGGGCAAACGTTTCCATTCACGAAATATAGCAAAATAGAAAAACACTGGAGCAACTATCAATGGAACCGGCGCAGGCCCCTTGGCAAGCATACCTAAACCAAAACTAACCCAGAAAATTATCATATATATAACTTGCCTTTTTCTGGATTGAGTTTTCATGCCGCTGTAAAAACTCATAAGACTTATCATCACGAAGAATGTCAACGCCATCTCAGGCCGAGCACTGTGAGAATAGCGCATAAAACCCATACTCGTAACCCAGAAAAACGCCGAAAATACAGCCGTACGAAAACCAAGCCATTCATTCACAAAAAAAACAATGCCTACAACAGACAACATCCCCAAAAAAGCGCTGGGAAAACGAGCCGTGAACTCATCTACGCCTCCGGTAATTTTACTTACAAACGCAACAAGCCAATAGCACAAAGGAGTTTTCTGCAACCTCAACTGCCCATTGTAAGTTGGCATTATCCAGTTGTTACTTTCTGATATCTCACGAGCAGTAACTGAAACATAGGCTTCATGGCCGCTTAAAGCGTTTTCTGATAGCCCCCATGAACTGGTAAAAGCCGAAACAAATAATAATGACAATAGCATCGCCGCTTTTGCCTTTTTGCTAAGAGGGTTTTGATTAAATGCCAAATCCGGCATGGAGGTGAATACCAAAAAAATTATTTTATCAGTTTAATTATCTCATCAAGATCATTTGAGGCTTCTATCGGCGGGTTACTGAACGCGCCCTGTTTTTCCTTATGATAATTTACAGTCACATCGGGGTCTTTAAGAACATGGCCGGTAAGTACACACGCAACTTTTTCATCGTGCCCGATCACCTTTTCCGCAAGAAGATGCTTCAAGCCGGCAATGCTTGCAGCCGAAGCAGGCTCACAACCCAAACCCCATTTGCCGATAAGGGCTTTTGCGTCGACGATTTCTTCATCGCTCACTGCTCGGACAATGCCGTCACAGATATCAATTGAACGAAGACATTTTTTAAGATTTACCGGCCGAGATATCTCTATCGCAGACGCGCAGGTATGAGGTGAAAAACTCCTCGCAGTCAAGTCTGCATAGTATTCATCAATAATCGCCTGATTAACCCTGCCATCATTCCAAACAAGTTTTTTCTCATTAACCAGATCACTAAGCGTGCTGGCACCGGTGGCATTAATAATAGCCAATCGTGGTATTTTTTCGATAAGACCAAGACTCTTAAGTTCATAAAATGCCTTGCCGAATGCGCTGGAATTACCAAGATTACCTCCCGGCACAACGATCCAGTCAGGCAGCTGCCAGCCCATCTGTTCGATTATACGATACATAATTGTTTTTTGACCTTCCAGGCGGAATGGGTTCAAAGAGTTAAGAAGATACAATCCTAACTTCTTACACACCGCCTGCACCTGTCGCATACAGTCATCAAAGTCACCTTGTATCTGAATTGTCTGGGCGCCATAATCCATAGCCTGACTTAATTTCCCAAAGGCAATTCGACCAGAGCCTATAAAGACCGTGCACTTAACCCCGCAACTGTGAGCATACAACGCCACCGCCGCTGAGGTATTACCCGTCGAAGCACAGGCACTTGATTTAGCACCGACCATATTTGCATGGCTAAACGCTGCAGCCATACCATTATCTTTAAACGAACCGGACGGGTTCAATCCTTCATACTGAAGAAACAGGCAATCCGGCTTCATCCCAAGCTGTTCCGCTATTGCGCAATTTTGCTGTAAGATAGTTTGGCCTTCACCTATCGTAATCTTATACGAATCCTCGCAAAAATTCAGAAGCTCTCTAAATCGCCAGACGCCGGAAAAGTCCAGCCTATTACCCCTGCTGGCCCATCGTGAAGAAAAATCAGAAAGTTTTTCGGGCACCTTAATTTTGTCCCAGTTATAACATATATCCAGCAACCCGCCGCAATCAGGACAATTGAATATCGACTGCCCACAGTCAAATTCCGCGCCGCATTCAGGATTAATACATTTTTGGAAAGCTATATCATTTTGTATCGACATCTTTCACTTCCTTTTACGCTTCTGTTCTTTGTTGGGCGTAATTATAAATAATCACAACCAGCTTTGGTATAGAAAAGCCTCGATCTACTCTCTTTTGCCGTTGATTTTTTCTATTATATCTCCAAGTTCAGAAAGATTACTTATTTTCAAAACTCCTTCAGGAGTTTTTTGACCGGCGTTTGTATAGGCCTTTTTCAACACGCCAAACATTTCCGCCCGCCGAGCGCCTTTTATATCATAGCCTATTTTGTCTCCAACAAACATTACCTCACAAGGTTCGACTCCAATCTTTTCAGCCGCAGCAAGGAAAATTCGCTTATCGGGCTTACGGAAGCAAAACTGATACGAATACATCCTGAGACTGAAAAAATCCAAAAGTTCCAATTGCTCAAGATGCTTCTCAAGAGTACTCTGGTGTATGAAAGTATTCGACACTATTCCAAGTTTCAATCCCAGCCCCTTAAGCCTTGCAAGTGTCCCAGCCATATCAGGCTCTACCGAAGCGAGATTGCCTAAAGGTTGATACCACAACCAGCTCAAGTGCGCCCATTGTTCGGCTGACAGGGTAAAACCCATTTTAGACCCTATCTTTTTTAACAAAGCCAGTGAATCGAAATCGTTGCCGGTTATGTTGGACAGAAAATAACGCAGGCGAATAGACATAAGATGACGCAAAAAATACATAGTATAGCTGCCGACCGGCTGAGAAGACTGATTAAGAAAAGAGTATGACAATTCCGCCGCTTCTTTGAACAGCTTACCCCTATCAACCTTTCCGAATACCAGAAGGGTTTCACCAAGATCAAACAGGACCGCTTTGATTCTTCGGTTTATCAAAGCAATTACCTCGTTGGCGGCAGACCATCGCCAAACACTTCCTTTGTCCAGGCCAGCATCTCTTCATCAGAAATCGCACTCACCCGATCAGCGGAATACTCAGCGTCGATCTTGTCTTTTATGTTGGTTATATACGGATCATGCTTGGGTATATCGATCTTAAATCTATATTCTATCCAGTGTTTTATCCCCGCCGCGCCGGTCTTATCAGTTATTGCTACCAACACAGGCCGTTTAAGCAATTTGGCAGTATCGAAACAATTATAGATCTCTTCATTTTTTAATAAACCGTCCGCATGAATCCCTGCCCGCGTTACATTAAAATCTTTGCCAACAAGAGGATAATTCGAGGGCAGTTCAAACGCCAGTTCCTTCTGGCAATACTCCGCAAGTTCGGTAATAGCGGCGTAATTAATTTTCTCATTCAAGCCTTTCAACTGAGCGTGCTCAATTACAAGCGCTTCAAGAGGAGGATTACCGGTTCGCTCACCTGCTCCAAAAATAGAGGTGTTGGCTGCGCTGCAGCCGTAAAGCCATGCCGTAGCAGCACAAACCTCGACCTTATGAAGATCGTTATGACCATGCCATTCGAGACATTCAGAACCAACGCCGATCTGACGCAAACCATGAACCAGTTTGGGAACACTGCGAGGCAGAGTAGCACCGGGATAAGGAACGCCAAACCCGAGAGTATCACATAGACGTATTTTTATTTGCGAATTATATTCTTCACCAAGCGACATTAATTCAGAAGCAAAGGGAAGTACAAAACCATCAAAATCGGCCCGAGTTATATCTTCAAAATGGCAACGCGGAATTATACCGTTATCCAAAGCTGCCTTTGCGATATCAAGATACCCCTGCAATGCCTGGGCTCGTGTCTTACGAAGTTTCAGGAAAATATGATAATCGCTCGCAGATGTCAAAATGCCGGTTTCTTTAAGTTCCATCTGAGTAACGAGTTTAAAATCCTCAGCCACAGCTCTTATCCAGCCGGTGATTTCAGGAAATTCGTAACCACGCTCTTTGCAAAGCTCAACTGCTTTTCTATCACGGTCGGAATACAGAAAAAACTCACATTGACGGATCAGACCGGTGCCGCCGTCAATTTCGTGAAGAAAATCATATATCCGAAGTATTTGCTCGGGCTTATAAGGTGGACGAGCCTGCTGACCATCACGAAAAGTCGTATCTGTTATCCATATCTTTTCCGGCAACTCGTAATCAACGGTGTTATTATCAAAAGTTACCTTGGGAAATTCGGTATATGGAAATATCTCCCGATAAAGATTGGGCTTTTTAACATCTTGCAACTTGATCTTTTTGTTAGCCATTAATTTCTCCAATGTTGTCAATTATTGATTTTACAGAACTAAATACGGCAAAACCTCATCTTCTAAGCCATTCACCATACTCAACTTACTTCAAACAGGGCATTAGAACAGCCTTGCCGATTTAGCCGAGGTGGGATTCGAACCCACACGCCCTATCGGGCAGGGGATTTTAAGTCCCCAGCGTCTGCCATTCCGCCACTCGGCCTGGTCCACAGATTATATTGGCGAAAATGCAATCTTGCAAATTCTTTCTTATTCTCTTTGGTTTCAGGAACTTAGATAAAAAAAAATAGTATCGCTTGGCGATATAGGAATGGTTGATTGTTAAGGGTAGATCACCTTGAAAAGGTGCGTTTTTTGTGAAAATTCGTGTAATTTTCCACGCAAAACAGGTAACTTTCGCTGCAAAACAGGCTATTTCTTGCGGCAACCCAGGCTAATTTTTGCCAGAAGATCGGTCACTTTTTGCCACAAGATCGCCCGCTTAATTCGGCGATAAACCGACAGCGTATCTGGATCATCGGCGTTAACCGAGCACGCTGATTCGATCATCTCTTTGGCCATTGCCAGATCGCCCATTTTCAAATATGCCAGCCCACAGTCTCGTAAAAGGCGTAAATTATTTGGCTCCAGGCTGATAGCATGCTCGAAAAAACTCGAAGCATCGTCATATCCACCACGGATGGCCTGGGCAAGGCCGAGATAGTAAAATGCTTTAGCATTTGTCTCGTCATTGTCTGTGATCTTAAGCAGACAGTGTGAGGCATAATCCAAACGTCCCAGATACAAAAACATTGACGCCATTGAAAGTAAAATATCAATATCATCGGGATTAAGGTCCATCTCATCCATTAAATATTCTATAGCTTTGGCCTGCCTGTCCGCGATAAGTTCGCACTGAGCCAGACGAAAACGAGGGCCGCTAAGTTTTCGATCAGCCTTCATCGCTTTTGTTAACCATTTTGCCGCCTCTGCGTATCTGTCCATAACAAACGCAATTTCACCGAGATAGTGCATCGCAGGAGCAAAGTTCGGACGAAGTTCAAGGATTCGATGAAACTTCTCTTTAGCCATGTAGAGCTTGTCGGTTTCCAGAAGAAATAATCCGAAATCAAGAATCACATCTATATCACCAGGATTATTGCGCAGTTCCTGAAGGAAGTGCAGGTGCGCAGAGGTGTAATTGCCGTTAGCCCAGTGTGCTTGAGCGATACGATAATTGATTTGTGGATGTTCAGGTTCCAGCAACGCAGTTTTTTCCCAGCACCAGATAGCCTTTTCGTATTTTTGACGACCAAATAGAGAATTGCCAATATTATAATAACACAATGGACACTCTGGGTTAATTTCCTGGGCCATGTAGAACATCTGCTCAGCCAGTTCATGTTTTCCAATTTCAGTATAGGTAATAATGCGATTGCAATAGGATGGTTCGAATTTGGGGTCAATGCACTCGATTTGCTCGAAAATTTCAAGAGCCAGATCATAATGACTAATTCGTGTGTAATCGACCGCAAGAGAATTTAATGTTTCCAAATCCTCAGGGCTAAGTTCGAGCGCGGTTTTATATTCGCAGATCGCATCATCGAACCGCTCCAGTCCATCAAGCGTTAGCCCTCTATTGAAATGCCAGGCGCTGTTGGCCGGGTTGATCTCCAGAGCGGTATCAAGCTCGGCAAGCGCCTTTTTCATTTCGCCATTTTCGTAAAGTTTGTATGCGTTTAAAGCTTTACGTTCGGCTCCGTCCCAAGGCCCGAATTCCATATCATCTATCATATTAACCCTTTGTCTGATTCTGAAAAATACATATAAAAGCCCTCGCTATGAAAACTTCTCTGTTCCGGGCGAGAAGTAAGGGCACGCCTACAGTTGCTATCGGTACTGAAAAAGCCCAGGCTTAGCAATTTTTTGTGAAGTAACCAGTTTTTAAATAGCCTTGAAATCTTGCAGATGACAACAGTCTTAAGTCTTTGTAATTAAAGGACTTAAATCAGTAAAAAATAATCGCGAGTTTTACCAAGGCTTGAAAGCTTCCGCTTTTTCTGGAAACTTCCGGTAGATGGTCTTATAATGTCATGCTAAGGTATTCGGAAATTGAAGGTTTCACTCGATTGGGAGCATTAAAGAATGATTAAAGAGATCAAAGGTCAACTCAAAGCTGGCAAGGTAAAATACGCGATTATAGTCAGCAGATTTAACGAATTTATTACCAACAAGCTTTTAGCCGGCGCGATAGATTGTTTGCAGCGACACGGCGCAGCCGATGAGCAAATTACAGTCGTCTGGGTGCCGGGGTCGTGTGAAATTACTATCGCGGCTAAAAAACTGGCACAAACAGGCCAATTCGGCGCTGTGATATGCTTAGGAGCAGTAATTCGAGGCCAAACAAGCCACTACGATTATGTCTGTCAGCAAATATCACGTGGGATTGCCCAGATTAATTACGACACAGATGTACCAGCTACTTTTGGCGTGCTGACTTGCGAAACACTCGAACAGGCAATTGACAGAGCAGGCTCAAAGGAAGGCAACGCCGGAGCTGACGCAGCATTGTCTGCAATGGAAATGGCTGACGTCTTGAGCCAATTATAGTTTCTAATTAGCCAAAGACAAAATAATGATATGTTTTGAGGACGCAATGTGGACAGAAGAACCAAGGCCAGGGAACTCGCGATGCAGGCACTGTACCAGTTGGATGTTCAGGGGCAGGATGCTCTCAGATCGGTAGAGGGTTTCTTTAGAGAGAACACCGATGACGATTTGGTTTTCAAAATGGCACTGGATTGGACAAAAGGTACATGGGAAAACTTAAAACAATGCGATGAATTAATAGTTTCGGCTGCGATTAAATGGCAGCTTGCAAGACTTTCACAGGTCGACAGGAGCATTTTGAGATTGGCGGTATACCAGTTGAAATTTTGTTCCGATGTTCCGCCAAAAGTGGTATTGAATGAAGCGATTGAACTTGCCAAAAAATTCAGTTCCGCTCAGTCGCCTGGTTTTGTTAACGGCGTTCTTGATGCCATTCTCAAGAAACTCCATGAGGCGTGAAACCGTTTTTTAGAATATCTTAACCTGAGTCAATACGAGGAAGATTGTTGCGAACAATTGCTGTGATAAATCAAAAAGGCGGCGTAGGTAAAACAACCTCCGTGGTCAATCTGGCAGCGGGACTGGCAATGAGCGGCTCAAAAGTTATTGCAGTGGACCTCGACCCACAGGCGCATTTGACTATACATCTGGGTGTTGAGCCTGATAGCGTTGAATTCGGCTCTTACACTGTTCTGACGAAATCATGCCCATTTGAACAGGCGATGGTTCCTGTCAGAGAAAATCTCTGGCTGGTGGGCGCAAATATTCATTTAGTTGGCGCCGAAAGCGAACTTGTCAGTGTAGTAGGGCGGGAAATCATTCTGAGAGAAGCAATTGCTCAGATCGAAGACAAGTTCGATTATTTAATAATTGATTGTCCACCATCTTTAGGTTTGCTAACACTTAATTCGTTAGCTGCAGTAGAGGAAGTTTTCATCCCGCTCCAGCCTCACTTTTTAGCGCTACAGGGTTTGGGTAAACTATTAGAAACCGTAATGCTGGTTAATAAAAGAATAAACACGAAACTCAAAGTAACAGGCATATTGCTTTGCATGTTCGATAGAACCGCATCGCTTCCTGGTGAGGTTAAAGCTGATATCGAACAGTTTATCGCCCAAGCTCGCGGCACTGATTGCCCATGGTCACAGGCCGAAATTATTCCTGTTAATATCCGGAGAAACATAAAACTGGCAGAGGCGCCCAGCTATGGCAAAACCATTTTTGAGTATGCTCCAACTTGTCATGGCGCCGAAGATTACAAGGCCGTAGCTGAATATGTAAAAAACACTCTTAGAAAAACACCACCATCTTCGGCTCCTGTAAAAAACCAGCAAGAGTCTTTCGGCAACGACGACAATACCGAAACAAACGAAAAACAAGTTCAACCACTGCCTATTGAAAACACGCCCATCAAGCAGTCCACATCCTATACAAGCGACCAGAAAAACAAAGAAGACACACCAGTAAATTAGGAAGATAGAAAAGTTTCAAAACCGCTTCTAATAAAAAAAGGCTGCTTCGTGGATGACCTTATTAGAAGCAACCTTTTAAAAAGCGATTTATCGTTTTTCAATTATTAAAATTATGCGTTTTTCCAATAGTTGTCAACTAAATTATGGCAAAATTATTTCAGCTATTGCCATTTTATTCTTCAGTCATTTCAACCATCCATTGAGTTTTCTCTATTTTCTTGTTGGCTTTGTCTCGAAGAGAATTGATTAGATCAGTATAAGCTTTTTTCTTCAAACTCGTCCTCAAGGACTCTCTAAGATTGCCTTTAACCTTTTCAAAAGGCTTTATTACTGACTCACGTTTACCTTCATGACGACCAACTTCATAAAATCCGCCTTTAATCGCAATCGGTCCGATTATATCGCCTTCGGAGGCGGAAACGATCGCTTTAAAAAACTCATTGCCAATGCGGTTTTTAACGGTATTGGCTTGAAATCTTTTGACCTTTCCGCCTCTTTTGGCATCCGAATACACAGACAGCTCTTTTGCAAGCTCGTTAATATTTTCGCCATTTTCAATCCTGTCGATAACTGCCTGGGCTTCTTCCATGGTTTTAGTTCTTATATGTGTGAAACTTAGATACATAGGCTCTTTAAGCGACCGGTCTTTTTCTTTGGTTTTCTCATATAACTCAAAAACATCTTCGTCGGTTGGTTCTGTGCTGTTTCTGATCTGGGTGACAAGCTCATTGGCAATAGTTCTTTTAACCGTGAAATCGGAAAGAAATTTTACCTTGGAACTATTCTGGATCTCACGTTCTACAGCTTCATCGTAGAGCAGTTCAGTGTCAAGCCAGTGATTTGCAACACGAGCTATTTGTTCGACGTTAGTACTAGGCCTAAGCCACTTGACCTGCTGGAACGTTAATTCTTTATCGCCGAGACTCAAAACGACATCGCATGGATCAGGCTCGCTTTTTTCAACCTTAACCTCCTCTGGGAGGCCCTTAGAAACCTCGTCTGTGTTTGCATGACACGGTAAAACACCGAACAACAATAAAGCAACCAATGTCTTTACCAAAGTTTTTTTCAAAAGCATATCCAATCTCCTTTTTTATTACCTGATCGTCTGAATACTATATTTTTTAATAATATACCTTTAAAATAACAATGAAGCAAGAAAAGTTTAGAATACCTACCTGGGGTTTTGCAGGCTATTCGGTCAGCACTTTCGGATTTTCCAACTGATAGATAATAAACTCCAGAAACTCTGCAGCATACCCAGGCCTAACCACTCTGCTATCCGCGGAAAGAGTTAAAGACATGATTTTTCCAGTCTTGATTTGGGAATTTTCTATAATTGGCTCCATACACATTCTGCCGATAGCAAGAATACTCCCTTGCCCAGGCGGAACTATGGCGACAAATGAATCGATGTCAAACATGCCTAAATTGCTTAATGTAATACATGCCCCTGCCAGTTCATCAAGCGAAAGTTTCTTAGAGCGAGCCTTATTAATAAGCTCGGAGGCACGATCAGCTATCTCAGAAAGAGTTTTTTTGTCTGCCTGCTTTACTGTCGGCACCACTAACCCCTGCCCAGCTGCCACGGCAAGGCCGACATTAATAGAGTCAGGGATCTCAATTTTGTCTTTCTTATATTGCCCTGACATAAGAGGATATTTTCGTACAGCCAATCCCATCGCACGAACAAAGAAGTCATTTGTTGATATCTTCACGCCAAGGCTTTTGCTGTACTTACGACGAAAGCTGGTAAGCTTGCTAAGATTGACTTTTTCCTCAAGATAAAAACATGGAATATGCTGCTTGGATTCGAGCATCCTGTTACCGATAAGCTTTTGTATGCGAGTGATCGGGATCGAACTATCGGCTTTGTTAGATTTGACTGATAAATTTTCTTTGTTCATTGCAGACTGTCTTTTTTGGAAATTAGTAAACGCTTTTTTCTAATGGGCGATACTGGATTCGAACCAGTGACCTCACGGGTGTGATCCGTGCGCTCTAACCAACTGAGCTAATCGCCCAACAAAGACTGCATTAAAACCCCTTAGCCAAGTACTTGTCAAGACGATTTTTAAATCGTCGCTATGAGATTTACTTTGCCAAACTTTACACCCTTTAAGCTTAAAATATTTTCTCCCAATTTTGTAATTTCACCCACCTTGCCATTAAGCACTATCACTTCGAGACATTCGTGATGGCTGATATGAACATGCATCGAAGAAATGGTTTTCAAAAGGTGCGAATGCTGTAGGCCGAGCAGCTTTTGCGATAGTTTCGTATTGTGATGGTCATAAACCAGAAATACCGCAGCAACCGCTTCAGCCTTGGGATTTTTTACCTGCTCGTCGCTGAGTTTCTCACGTATCATATCCCTGACCGCTTCCGAACGATTGCGATAACCCTGTTTATCAATTAGCTTATCGAACTTCGAAAGCAGCTTTTTCTCGATAGATATTCCTATGCGTTCGATATCGTCCATTGTTTATAAACCCAAAAATTGGATAGCCAGCCCGCAAAGACAAATCGTCGCTCCGCCTATCACATGACAATAACGTTGCAATCGGTTCAAAGGCACGAAATTCACCCCTGCTCTGGAAAGTAAAACTACTCCCATCATCGTAGCAATTGTTGTTACGCTAAAAACAAGCGTTACTATCACCAGCCCGAACAAACTGTTTTTTGCAGCCGGATACATCAAAATTGGGATCAAAGGTTCGCATGGGCCGAAAATAAAAATAGCAAACAGCATCCATGGAGTTAAACTTAAACCCGCCTGTTCGTCATGAACATGAGCATGTTCATAATGATGCTCGTGACTATGCGTGTGTTCGTTTGTCTCCAGGTGAATATGGCTGTGTGCGTGAGGCTGATTCTTATAAGCTCGCCGCAACCCCCATACGAAATATACCAATCCAAAAGCGATAAGCCCCCACGCCGCCAGGTTGCCCCGAAAAGATTCCACGATTTCAAGCTTTCTAACCGCCACCCCCAACCCGACCCCTGCCATGCCCACTATTACCGAACTTCCCACGTGCCCCAGCCCGCACAGGAACGTTACAAGTGCCGTTTTCGCCGTCGACCATTTACGTGCCCACGACATCATAATAAAAGGCAGATAATGGTCCGGCCCAAGCAGCGTATGAAAAAAAGCAATAGAAGCTGCCGTTAAAATAAGAGCGTTTAGTTCTGCTGTCATAATAAAGCCCCTTTAGAATGCTGAAAATTGGATTACAGCATCTGCGCATAAGAATATCAAAAACGTGCTATCAAGTCAAGACCTGTTTATTGAAAAAATTCAAAACTAAAAACTACCCAATTTCTCCCATACAACATATAATCAAAAATCAAAAGAAGATAAACTCTTTTGCCTGAAAAAACGTTCTTAAGCCCCAAAATCATGACTGATGAGCTAAATAAACGAAAACTCCCGGACATCAATTCGGTAATTAGAACCGGCTTAGCAGCCATTCCCAGTATAGGAAGCGTGGTGGCAACAGCCTGGTCAGAATGGGAGACAAAAAATAGATTTAACCGGATCGAGACAGCAATCAATCAACTCGGCCACATCCTAAAGGAACTGAAGCACTTTGATCCAAAAAGAATTGGTCCAGCGGAAATTCATTTCTTTCATGAAACGCTTCGCAAGATAGAAGGAGAACACCGCGAACAGAAAAGACGGTTTTTTGTCCAACTCTTGGCCAAATATTGGGCGGGATTAAAATTAAGTTTTGACGAGGCCATGACGTTCAATAGAGCTCTGGACCAATTTTCGGAAATACATATTCATATTCTCAATTTCCTAAGCTCCACCAATGAGAAACCTTCTTACCCCCAACTTGCCAAAATATGTTTAGAAGTCCCAGACGATTCCGAACAAAAAGCTATACTCACAGCAGCGCTCAATAACCTTGCAGGTGACTTTGGATTCATCAATAGGGCTTGGGGACTCTCGGAAGAAAATTATAAGGGAAGTGCTTTCGGTACCAAAAACTTGAGTCTCGAAGGAATTTCGCGTAAATGTGACCACGAGATAACTGCTTTAGGAAAGAGGTTTTTGGAAGCAATTGGATAAGTATTGAAGAAGCAACGGGAACTTGTTAAATAGACTGTATAATCATTGATTGGTTTTTTTATGAATACAACCCAAACTTCCATCGTAATCTACAGAAATAGCCCATTTATCGAAGATATGGGCGTGCTGACAACACTATGCCTTCTCCATGATGAAGTGCTTCTATTTGGCAGTAAGCCATTAGGGGATCAGCTTGAAAATTATTGGGCCAAAACAGCAGATGGTGACCAGCCTGAGTCATCCAAAGTGGTTGAACAAATATTTCAAACATTAGAGCCAGAAGGTGTTGTTTCCTTTCTTTCACCAGATCATGTGGCAAGACGATTTCCAGGTGTGGGTAATATTGAGTTGCCAGGCATTGAAGGAATAGATAAAATATCAAAGGATGGTAAGAATACCGTTGTTTTAAAGATTGATAAAGAAAAAACCAATATACTCTCCCGGCTTTTAATTCGAGGAACCAAAACAGGTCAACGAACTGTTTCTGACCTAATACGTGACGTATCACTTCTCTCGGTGGCTTATAGGTTCAATCTCCCAATTATTTCCAGTAGTTCACATGTCTCCATAAATCCACCAAATTCGCTCGTTCCAACAGTCGCCAATTACCTTGCACAACAAACATTGGAAAAATGAGTGCTGACAGAACGTCGAGCATCACATGCAGAAG
>SDBV01005357.1_pt1 | contig 18148 bp, 11 predicted proteins | sample 2277081 | NCBI WGS metagenome assembly SDBV01 (sample SAMN10402039, study PRJNA504765) | marine sediment metagenome | isolation source: marine sediment core GS10_PC15, 223 cmbsf | place: Arctic Ocean: Southern Knipovich Ridge | collected 2010 | reverse complement strand
ATCGAGTATCTGACGCATCGTGGCGTGATTGCCGGCACCCCGGCGCCGCTGCCCGCGCTCGAATTTGCCGCCACGCCGCTTGCCGGCGCCGAGCCGATTGTCGCGCCGATCAGCGGCGTGCTGGTGTACCGCACCGAGCCGGGCACCTGGGTCGACGTCGGTCATCCGATCGCCGACATCGTCGACCCGCTGACCGACCGCGTGGTGACGCTCAAGAGCGGCGTGGCCGGCGTGATGTATGCACGGCATATCACGCGTTTTGCCACCGCGGGCCTGGAATTCGCGCGCATCGCCGGCGCGAAGGCTTTCCGCTCGGGTTCGTTGCTGTCCAACTGATAGCGTGCGTGACGGTAGCGGCACAAACGCCGCTACCGGCTTAACTAACGGCCGTCTGGTGCCCCCCGTCTGGCGGCCCCTCGCATTCTCTTAGTTGTGCGTAACATAATTCACCTAATCGCGCTTCGCAGCGATCGCCCGGCCTCTGGTCCCTCACGAAGTCCCGCCCGTCTGCTTCGGGCCATATACCACAGCTTTGCAAGCACGGCACTCACGGTGCCAGCCGATTGCAATCTGTTGCACTCCGGCGCTGCGGCGCGCAAACGTTGTCTTCACAGGCGCATCAGCGCCTGGACCGTGCACGACATTCCCCGGGCCCGTAATCCAACTGTAGCGTTCGCGCGACAATTTTAAAAAATTACTTACCTGTCACATAGCTTTCGCCACCCTCCATTAAATTTGCGGCCATCGCGTGACCTGCCAACAGAGCCAGGCACACGATCGCCTCTTTTTAATCGGAGAATCTCTTGAACAAGAAAGTATTAGCCACCGCCATCCTCGCAGCTTTCGCAGGCGCCGCTCACGCTCAAAGCAGCGTCACGCTGTACGGCCTGGTCGACGCAGGTGTCACGTACGTGAATCACGCCACCACCTCCGCGGGCCCGAAGAGCCTGTACCAGTTCGGCGACGGCGTCTCGCAAGGCAGCCGTTGGGGCCTGCGCGGCTCTGAAGACCTCGGTGGCGGTCTGAAGGCAATCTTCAACTTGGAAAACGGCTTCAACGTGGGTAACGGCACGCTGGGTCAGGGCAGCACGGAATTTGGCCGTCAAGCCTACGTCGGCCTGACGCAGAACGGCGTCGGCTCGCTCACGCTCGGCCGTCAATACTCGTTCTCGACCGACTATCTGGGCGGCTCGTATGCCAACGGCGGCCAGACCGTCGCCGGCAACTACGGCTACCACATCAACGATATCGACCAGCTCACGTCGAGCCGTATCAACAACTCGGTCAAGTTCAACAGCGCGAACTTCTACGGCCTGACGTTCGGCGCGATGTACGGCTTCTCGAACACTGCTGGCGCGTTCTCCGGCGCACCGAGCACCCAGACGAATGCCTCGTCGTCTGCCTACAGCTTCGGCCTGAACTACACGAACGGCCCGCTGGGTATCGGCGCAGCGTACACCGACATCCGCTATCCGGGCTCGGCCTCGCCGTCTTTCCCGACGGCGTTGTCAAATTCGGTGGCAACGATCAAGAACAGTGTCGTGAAGGATCTGGCTACGACCGGCGTTGGCGCCAAGTACTCGATCGGACCGGCTACGGTGTGGGCTCTGTGGACGCACACGAACATCGAGCAGATCATCGGCCACATGACCACGTTCAATGCGTATGAAGCAGGCGCCAAGTACGCCATCACGCCGGCACTGACGGGCGCGCTGGGCTACACGTACATGCAGGCCAAGGATCTGACCAACGGCCACTGGAACCAGATCGACGCCAGCGTTGACTACGCACTGAGCAAGCGCACCGACGTGTACCTGCTCGGCGTGTTCCAGGACGCCAAGGGCACGACCTCGACCGGCGCACAACTGCAATCGCAGATCGGCGTGAGCACGGGCAGCTACCTGCCGACAGCCGGCGCCGACACGCAACTGGCCGTTCGCGTGGGCCTGCGTCACAAGTTCTAAGCGGAAACTGCGTCTCCGGGAGGGCGGCACGCTTCCCGGAACGTACCGTGTGTATCAAGAAACGCCTGAACGAAGGCGCCTGTCATGGGCGCTCAGTTCGGGCGTTTTGCATTTGAAGGACGCCCTCGCCGCGCGCCGATTCCTGGTCACCAGCCCATGTTATACGACGACATACCATAACCCAATCTCAGCAATCTCCATACAGTTGGTCGAAGCCAGGCATAAGACGTCAAAATCCGTCAAATTTGGGGTAAACACCAACCGGCCACGGCTTACGCCAACGCCCTACGTGAGATACGATGACCGACAATAAAGTCTCGCGGATGGCCACTCCGCCCTCAAGCGTCCGGCTGGGATCCCTTCAATTGCGCAGGCAAGCGTCGGGAGCCGATTCGCAACCATGAAGTCAGTCATTCTCGCCCGCATAAAAGCGAAAACATTGAGTTAAACAAAATACCAACGATCTTTAAACTGGAGATGGAGATATGAGTATCAAGCGAGTCGCGCTTTACCGTGGAGCGGTAACGGCGCTGTGTGCAGCCTTCTCGGCGGGTGTTCCGCTTGCCGCGCACGCCCAGAGTAGCGTGACGTTGTACGGCGCCGTCGATAACGGATTCAGCTACAGCAGCAATCAGCATGGCAATCACAACTTCTACATGAGCCAGGGTTACCTGAACGCGAGCAAGTTCGGCTTTCTCGGCTCAGAAGACCTGGGTGGCGGCCTGAAAACGATCTTCCGGCTCGAAGCCGGCTACAACTCGCTAACTGGTGCAGCCAGTTCGTCGGGCTATGAATTCAACCGCCAGGCCTATGTCGGGTTGAGCGATGACCAATACGGCACGTTCACGTTGGGGCGCCAGTACACGCCGTACTTCAACTACGTCGGTGCACTGGGCCCGACCGGCTACCTGACCGGGGCAACCGGCGCACACCCGGGCGACCTCGACGCGCTCGACACCACCTTGCGCTTCAACAATTCGCTGACCTATACGTCGCCGCTGATCAGCGGCCTGCAGGGTAGCGTGCAGTACGGTCTGGGTGGCGTGGCGGGCCATTTCGGCCAAGGCAATACGCTCAGCGCGGCGCTGCGCTACGAGATGGGCAATTTCAGGGCCGCCGTCGGCTATGTTCACCTGAACGACCTCGCCAGCAGCAACGCGGTGGGCACCGTAGCCGACAACTCGCCCGTCAACAGCGCCTACGCCAGCGCCGAAACCAACCAGATGGTCGCGGCGGCGGCGCAGTACAAGTTCGGCGGTTTGATGGTCGGGCTGAACTACTCGAATGTGCTGTATCGTCCGGGCACCGTGTCCGCTTTCAGGCAGACAGCCGTGTTCAACACCTATGGCCTGATATCCACCTACCAGCTGACGCCGGCAATCGTGCTGGCCGGCGGGTATAGCTACACCCGGGCGAGCGAGTCGAACAACATTTCCGATTCGGCACGCTATAACCAGGTCTCGTTCGAGCAGACCTATTCGTTCTCGAAACGCACCTGCGTCTACTTCCTCGAGGCGTATCAGCACGCCAGCGGCCAGGCGCTTGCGTCGAACGGCACATCGATTGTCAACGCGGTAGCGGTCGTCGGCGATTCGCAAAACGGCACCCCCTCGTCGGGACCGTCGCAGTTTGTCGGCACCATCGGCCTGCGTCACTTCTTCTGAAATGACGTTGCCCGGGAACGCATGAGTTGAACGGGTCGGCGGCAGGCAGGCAAGCGATGCCGCCGACCTTACATATCGCATGCAGTGGATGTTATGGCGCGGGCACCCGACGGGTCCACGACTTCAGCAATCCGGCAATCGTGCAGCGATTCGTCCGATTATTGCCTGTCGAGCGGCGCCACCGTCCAATCAATCAAGTTTGTTCAGACCCAATGCCCCGGTTGTGTCGTGGCGCGGACATGTCGCCTACATAACGCCAATATTGTCACCCGTGATGCAACACGTAAAATAAACCAACACGCATCACGGTTAAAACGGAACATGACTGCACTACCGTCACCGGGCGTATAAAGGTGGAGACGAAGTGGTCCAGTCCATAAATCGTAGAGCAGCGCTAGTCGCCCTTGCCCATGCTGGCCTGCTGTGCATGCGCCCCACTTTCGCATCCAGCCCTGCGCCACGTGTCGTGTTCCTCAATCCCGGCGAGGCCACCGAACGTGGGACGGGGCAGCACTGGCAACTGGTTTCGCGATTCATGCGGGTGGCGGCCAAAATCTTCGGCATGCAACTGGAGGTCCTGTACGCCGAACGTGACCACCTGCTGATGGTGCGTCAGGCAAAGGAAGTCGCAGAGCGCATCGACGCACCTGATTATGTGGTGATCGTCAACGAGAAGATGGTTGCCGATCACATGCTGAAGGCGCTCGCGCGTTCGCCCGCCAAGGTCCTGTTGATCCACAATGACCTCACGCCAGGTCAGCGCCGCGAGATCGGCAACGAACGGGAAGGCATCCGCAACTGGATAGGCACGGTAACAGCAAACGCCGCGCAAGCCGGGGAGCGCCTGATGCAATATCTATATCAGCGCGTAAGCCCAAGGGGCGCGCAGGTGATCGGCATCACGGGGGACCCGAATACCCCGGTGTCGCTCGAGCGTGCTCAGGGAGTCGAGACATTCCTGTCCCGCGTTCCCGATGCGCATGCGTGTCAACTGGTGTTCGGCGACTGGAGCTATGCCGATAGCGCGCAAAAGGCTCGCGTACTGCTGGCGCGCTACCCCGAGGCCAACGTGATCTGGGCTGCGAACGACGCCATGGCGCTCGGCGCCCTGAGCGCAGTCGAAGAGCGCCACGCGCACGTGCTGGTGGGCGGCATGGGAGCGTTGCCGGAGGCCCTGCTCAGTGTCGCCAACGGTGGTCTGGCCGCCATGGTGGCAGGCGACTATTTCATGGGAGCATGGGCGATGGTTCTGCTGTACGACTACCATCACGGCAGGGACTTTGCCGCATCCGGAGACGTGCGCCTGAAACTCGACTTCCTTCGCGTCGTGCACCGCGAGATCGCGGCTCAATACTATGACACCGTGTTCACACATGGAGAGTCCCTGAACTTCGCTCTCTACTCGAAGTACCTGCATCCTGATTCTGGTCCGTACGACTTCGCTCTGCAACGAATCCTGAACGCCATCCCGGCACTCTCATGATGCATTTCTCGCCGCGCCATGCGCTGTACTCGCTGAGCCTGCACACCAAGCTGATGCTGGCGCTTGCCGTGCTTGTCGCGCTTGTTGCCGGCAGTTCGGCCTATGTCGTGGCGGAGCACGAACGCGAACGCCGCTTGAGCGCGCTGGAGCAGCGTGCCGCGCGGATCGCCGATCTGCTGAGTCATTCGCTGGCGCAGCCACTGTGGAACATCGACCGGACAGCAATCGACGAACAACTCACGGCGCTCGCCCCCAACCCCGAGGTCGTCGAATACGCGGTCACAGCGACGAACTACGGCACCATCTCCACGGTCAAGGGACCGCACCCCTACGACAGCAACGACAACGTGGTTTGGGTGCGCCCGATCGAATACACCCCACCGGGCGACGCGCCGCGGGAGAAGATTGGCGAGGTCCGCGTGGTCCTCACGCGCGCCGTGGCCGAACAGTCCATCACCGCCGCACGCCGCGCCATCCTCTGGACGGTGGCAATCATCGTAGCGGCGCTTTATCTCGTCACGTTCGTTCTGCTCAAGCGGATGGTAAGCGGTCCGATCAATCGTCTCGAGGAAATGGTTGACCGGATCGCCGGCGGCGACCTTCTGGCACGCTGTGTCGTGGAGTCCGGCGATGAACTGGGCCGGCTCGCCATCCGCGTGAATTCGATGGCGGAACGGCTGCGCCAATCCACCACCTCTTTGCGTGAAAACGAAAGAAAATACCGCAGCATTGTTGAGAACGCGCTAGAAGGCATCTTCCTGCTCGATCGCTGCGGCAGGCTGACCGAAGCCAACCCCGCCATGGCGCACCTGCTTGGCTACCCGAACCCGGCTGCGCTGATTGCAGCAGGCGCAGTGGCCTCCTACAGGCATCCGTTTGCGCCGGAACAAACCGCGGAACTGTTCGAGGTGCTGCGCGCGAGGGGCGAGATCGTGGGTGTCGAGCTGCGTTTGACCCGTCTGGACGGAGTCCCGATCTGGGTGGAGCTGAACGCTCGCGGCGTCGACGTCGACGGCGACTATGCGCCCTTGCTGGAAGGCCTCATGACCGATGTGACCGCCCGCAAACGGGTGGTGGAAAACCTGCGGCAGCACCGCGACCAGCTCGAACGCGAAGTAGCCGAACGCAAGCGCACCGAGGCAGAATTACTGACTTCACGCGAGCGCCTGCGGCAACTTTCCGCGCATCTGGAAGCCATTCGCGAGGAGGAGCGCAAACGCATTGCGATGGAGATCCACGACGACCTTGGCCAGTTGCTAACCGCCCTGAAAATGGACGTCTCGTTGCTGAGGATGCACCTCGCGGACGATTCGGCTGCACTTCACAAGGCCAACGGCATGCGCGAGCTGGTCGAAAAAACCATTGAGATTGTGCGCAGCGTGGCAAGTCACCTGCGTCCGGCCGCGCTCAATTTCGGCCTCGCCTCGGCGCTCGAGTGGCTTGCCCAGGATTTCACGCGGTATACGCAGATTCCCTGTCACTTTCATCTTGAGGGTCCTGAGCCGCGCCTCTCCGACGCATCAGCAACAGCAATCTTTCGCATCGCCCAGGAATCGTTGACCAATGTCGCCCGTCACGCCCACGCGACCCGCGTCGACGTGACGCTGTGCCACCACGAACAGGGAGTCGAACTGACAATCCGTGATGACGGGCGTGGTTTCGACGTAGCGGCAGCGCGCGACGGCTACTCATACGGCCTCCTTGGAATGGCCGAACGCGCGCGGCTGATCGACGCCAACCTGCGGTTCGAAAGCGCCACCAAGGCCGGATGCGTGATCCGTCTCTCGGTTGGCGCGACCTCAATCGCTACGTCATACTAATTACCGCGCTTCGCCCTGTCAGGCGGCGCGCCGGCCAATATTCATGGCAGGCCGGCGGCTCGTGGGCGGAAACACATGCCAGGTGCCGTCGTCGTGGCGGAAGAAGAACAGGACGACCGGGCCGCTCGAACTTCGTGCCTCGATGCAGACACGGCAGATCCTGCCGGAACTGGATCGCTGCGTACGCAACACCCGGACCGGCTGCGAACCAGCCGCGCCCATCCATTTGTCGACCAGTACGCGCAATGATGAGTTCTGCGTCGCCACCATAGCCCCTCCGAGGTGCCCATGAACGCATCGTAGGGCGTTCATTAATGCACCTCCATCGGCAGCGGCGGATAGTTCGGTCAGGAAGGGACGATTCCCCGTTCAGGATTTCCTGAGCGATCCTGACGGGCGACGTTCTTTCCAGACGTCACCCGGCGAACCGGACGTGTCCCGTTTATTCAGCGGCGAGACCGTGTCTGATCGCGTAGCGGATCAGTTCAGCGTTGTTGCCCAAGCCAAGCTTTTGCATGAGCCGCATCTTGTGCGTGCTGATGGTCTTCGCGCTCAGTGCGAGCGTCTCGGCGATATCGTTGATACTTTTGCCTGACGCCAGCATCTGGAGCACCTGAAATTCGCGGTCTGACAGCACCTCATGCGGCGGCGCGTCGCCCGAGTGCGTCTCGAAGATAATCGCGTCGACCAATTTCGGGTCAATAAAGCGGCCGCCCGCGGCCAGCTTGCGGATCGCAGCCAGCAGCACCTCGGGATCGCTGTCTTTGGTGACGTAGCCCGTCGCACCCGCGCGCAACGCACGCGACACAACCTGGGCCTCATTGTGGATACTCAGCACCAGCACCGGCAACGCAGGTTGCTCGGCGCGCACCCGCCTGATCAGGTCGACGCCGCTGATGCCAGGCATCGTCATGTCCAGCAGCAACAGATCAATGTCGCAGCTACGTACTTTTTCAACCACCTCCGAACCTTGCGCGGCCTCTCCCGTCACGACGATATCGGCCGTAGTTGCGATGATCTGTTTCAAGCCCCCGCGCACAATCGCATGGTCGTCCGCAATCAGTATTTTGATCATGAATATGATCCGCCAGCGGGCGGAATGTGAATGGAAAGCGCGATACCGCTGCCGGGAGCGCCCTATTCCCTTGAGTGCTGTGACTTTCGTTTTTCCTATTCTGCACTCGTTGGCGAATCGCGGTCTACCGCTAGTTCGCCATGGCGCCACTGCGGCGCCGGAGGGACTGCAAGTCCATTATCGAATACGCAGTGCACATGTACCGGCCTCGTTCGCACCGCAACGCAAACCACGCGGATCCGGGCCGGGATGTCTGCTTCAACCGGAGACTGCCCGCAGCGATTGCCTGTCAATCATCCACGAGCCGCGCTCCGGCGCCGATGCCTGAAACAGAATTTCGTCCGCACAGTCCGCAAGCTCGAACAACTCGTGCGTGGCCTCGGCACTGATCGCATCAAGGTGAGTCTTGCGCAGTTCCGATAGCGTCTCGCGAAGCCGCCGGATCGATGCGGGCTCGCTGTCCATCAGCGGCCAGCAATGCAGCAGATACGTAAGCGGCGTCACGCTGCGATGCTCGCACCACAAATCGAACAGGCGCATGCAAATCGTATTGATACGCTCCACCGCATTTTCGCGTTCTGAGAGGTGGGGGATCATGGGCAGCACCAACGATAGATTTGCGATAACTAATACTAGGCGGGCGATATGGCTAACGCAGTCAGGAAGCGCGGAAATTGCGTGAGATAGACACTGAAGAGAGAGTAAGGAAATCCCTACTCATGGAAACCGGGCCGCACGCCACCTCATTGGTTGCCAACTTACGAGAAATAATCTGAAAGTGTACGTACAAAGGGAATTTGCGTTTACCCGCGTATTGATATGAAGAAACAAATCTCGCTGCCGTTAACGGAGCTATGAAGGGCTTGTCACCCCTGTGCAACGCGCAAGCATTGCCGGATCGATTTCCCTGTTCTGGTCTTTTACGTCGACGAAGCGAGTTATGAACATCGGCAATATGAAACTTGGCGCCAAGCTGATTTGCGCCTTTATCCTGGTGTCGGCCATCAGTGCCATCGTCAGCGTGATCGGCGTCCGCAATATGGGGCAGATCAGCGCTAACGCAGACACGACCTATCGCCTCGATCTGGTGGGGCTCAACCTGATCCAGCAGGCCAATGCCGATGTGCTGCGAGTGGGCACCTATCTGCGCAACGCGATCCTGGCTTCCACTGCCGACCAACGCTCAGCGTCTCTGGACCAGGCTGAAAAAGCGCTGGCTTCGGCGCGCGAGCACCTCAATCAGGCCGAGCCGCTGGTCTACACAGAGAAAGGCAAAGCCACCTTCGCCGATCTCGATCAGAGCTGGAACGACTACCTTCAGGCCTTCAATGAAATGAAAGCCAGGATCAACGCCGCCGGGTTACAGGACCAAGCCGGCCTGACCGCCTATCTGTTGGGCGAATACCATCAGAAGGGCTTCAAGACCCTCGTCCTGATGGGCAACCTGGTCGACGTGAAACAGGGCGACGCACAAACGACGGCCGCATCTAACGACAGGGTGTACGACCAGGGCCGGAGTCTGATGCTGGTTCTGGTGGCGCTGTCTGTATTGACCGGTGTGGCCATCGGTGTCTGGATGGCGCGCAATGTGACGAGGCAACTGGGGAGCGAGCCGGCGACGGCGGCCAGCCTCGCCAAAAGCGTGGCAGCCGGCGATCTTAGCGTCAGCATCGATCTGCGCCCAGGCGACACGCACAGCCTCATGGCCTCGCTAAAGGTAATGCGCGATGCCTTGTCTCAGGTTGTGGCGGAAGTCCGCGAGAATGCCGAAGGCGTGGCGACCGCGAGCGCGCAGATTGCACAAGGGAATCTGGATCTGTCGAGCCGCACCGAGGAGCAGGCAGCCTCGCTCCAGGAAACCGCCTCGAGTATCGAAGAACTGACCGCCGCGGTCCGTCACAACACGGACAACGCGAAGCAGGCGGCCACGCTCGCCGGCACTGCCTCCGGTGTCGCCCAGCAAGGCGGCGAGGTGGTCGGACGGGTCGTCGACACGATGCGCGAAATCTTCACCAGTTCAACCAAGATGTCCGAGATCATCACCGTGATCGAAGGCATTGCCTTCCAGACCAACATCCTCGCGCTCAACGCAGCGGTCGAGGCGGCTCGTGCCGGCGAACAGGGCCGTGGTTTCGCTGTCGTGGCCGGCGAAGTGCGCGCGCTCGCGCAGCGCAGTGCCAGCGCCGCAAAGGAAATCAAGGACCTGATCGCCGATTCGGTCAACCGGGTAGAGGCCGGCTCAACGCTTGTCGAGCAGGCGGGCGGCACGATCAACGAGATCGTCGCTTCGGTGAAGCGCGTCACCGACATCGTGGTTGAAATCGCCTCGGCGTCGCAAGAACAGAGCACCGGCATCGAGCAGGTCAACCAGGCCGTCACCCAGATGGACCAGGTCACCCAGCAGAATGCCGCGCTGGTGGAAGAGGCTTCGGCGGCGGCTCAGTCGATGGCGCAGCAGGCCCAGAGCCTGCGTGCAGCCGTGGCCTTCTTCAAGGTCGACGGCGGGCAGGTTGCCGTATCGCGAGCGAGTACGCCTCGCAATGAACCGCAACTGGTGTCACGGAAAGTTCGCGCGTCGCCGCCTGCGAAGTTGACCAAGCCCGCAACGACGCCGCGCCCGAGCGCCAAAGCGAGCGCCGAGGTCTCGACCAGCACTGCCGAGACAGCCGACTGGCAGACGTTCTGAACGGGCAGCCCCGTTCGTGTCGGACGGCACACCGTAGCCGCACTGACCGATGTTCGCGATCCACATGCGTCATGGGGCCGATAACACCTCGCTGCGCTCGCCCCGACCATTGAGGCAATGCATGCGAGCGACGTTGTAGTTGAGGAAGAGTACTCACGGATGGAGACACGGGCCCTTTCCACGCGGGCCCGATGAAGCAGCACAGAACGCAACTGCAGTCGGTGCGCAGTGCGTTCAGAGCCGTCTCGCTGTCTCCACATGCCGGGGTGCCGCCGGCTTCGTCACGTGGCGCTTTCGAGCGCCACGGGCGATGTCCGGATGGGGATAGCGAGATCCGATTATCGTTTTCTACTCGGATCGTACTCAAAAATATGAAATCAAACGCTCTCTCCAATGTATCGACAACGGTTGTACAGTCGTTGGAAGCCGCGAACATCGACCACGTATTCCTCGTGCCGGGGAAGATGATCTACCCCTTGCTGGACGCAATCGACAAATCACCCTCGATCCGCGGGATTGTCTGCGCTCATGAGACCAGCAGTGCTTTCATGGCCGATGGTTATGCGCGGGCCAGCCGGAAATTTGGCGTATGCGTGGGAATTTCCGGACCGGGCACCATGAATTTCGTACCCGCAATGGCGGCCGCTCACGCAGACCGGATTCCCATGCTCTATATCACCGGAGGGGTCTCGTCGCGCGCGGAAGGCAAAGGCGCATTCCAGGACGCTACGCTCAGCGGCATTTTCGAAAGCGGTGTGGTGAGGAGCCTTGTAGAGAATGTCGTGGAACTGAAGAACAAGGACAATCTCCAGGCCGAAATGCGCCGCGCAGCAGAGGGATTGAACTGGATGCGTCGAGCGCAGTCTTTCGTGAGCATCCCCGTCGATATCCAGCGGCAGGACGTTCAGCCCGGTTACGACGCATCGCGGCAACCGTACGATCACGACGAATTCAACGCCCTCGAGGTTCCCGCCAATCGCGCGGCGCTGGATGCCTTGTGCAGCCGGTATCTGCTCAAATCGAAGCGGGTTGCTTTCCTGATCGGCAGTCGCGGCAATGATCCGGAAACCGCGCAGGCCCTGCTCGACGTGGCAGAAAAATTCTGTATTCCTGTCGCGACCACCCTATCGGGAAAGGGCGCGTTTCCCGAGGATCATGTTCTTTCACTCGGCGTTTACGGCTTCTCCGGGCACTCGCGAGCCGTTCGTGCCATCAACACGGACGAACTCGACGTGCTGGTCGTGTTCGGCAGCGACCTGAATCAGCGCGACAGCATGAACTGGACAGAGAAACTGGCTGCCTGGAAGGAATTGATCATCTTCGACGACAGCTTCGACGCGCCGGCAATGGGACATGTCGCGCGCAAGCGGGTTTTCTCCGGGATCGGCGCCACATTCCGCGCGCTGGCCCAGATGGACACGCGCCAGAGCGACGACCTTCAGGCCGCGTTCGAACGAAGAAAGTCATGGGTCGCCGAGCTCAACGAAACCCCGCTGTACGACTATCAGTTCGAGCAGCCCGGTGCACGGAGTTCGGGTGGCGATCTATCGCTCTATACAGGAGATGTCGTCAAGCAGCTATGCCAACTGCTGCCGAGAGACGCAAACGTTGTCGTGGATTCAGGCGCTCACCGGATATTCATGGCTCACTACTGGCTCTCGTCGGGCATTGGCAACTATTTTTCGTCCAGCTCCCTCGCACCAATGGGTTGGGCAGTTGCCGCGGGGATCGGTATCAAGCTTGCAGCGCCGCAGCGTCCCTGCGTCGTAGTGACCGGAGACGGATGCATGCTGATGCACGGAATGGAGATACAGACCGCAGCCCGATACGGCGTAAAAGTACTCTATGTTGTCCTGAACAATGCTGCGCATGGCGCGGTCCATATCGACGCGATCAGCAACGGCTCCATTCCCGAGCAGTTCAGCAAGCTCCCGAGCCATGACTGGGCCGCCTTTGCTGCTTCGGTCGGGGTCGCGGCGCGCAGGGTCGATCACCTCGACGATCTGGCAGATGCGCTGGGCGAGGCGTCCCGATTTGACGGCCCATTCCTGATCGAGGTACTGACCGGTGTCTTTCCCGCACCGAATCGGTACTACGCGGAATGTGCCGCTTCTGCATGAGAATGCACGGGGTCGACGCCGCTGCCAGGCGTAGCGGCGTATGCGCGGAACACGTTATGGCGAAGCAGTCCGGCCACCGCCTCTGGTGTCCGGAATCTGCACCGTACCAAGCCGGTAGTAGCCGTCGGCCCCTTGATCTTTCAGGGCCAATTGCATGGGCATCAAGTAGTGTCGTGGGTCGGCAACCCGGATATCCAGTTCGTAGCGGCCTGGCGCCAGGTCTGTCGGCAAGACGAAGTTATCTGCAAAGGAAGTGGGGCTGCCCGGTAAAACATTGCGCAATTCGATGCCTGATGCGAAGCGGCCCGAGGTTTGCCACGCCGCCGCGCTGACGGCCCCGGACGCTCGCAGCACGAACTCGACCCGCCAGGGGACGTACGTGGGCGTGATGCCGCCATTGTTCCATTGCGTGTTCAACGACAGTACCGCGCGCCCCTGATCCGACTGACCGACCTGCACAGCGATTCTGCCCGGCCGATAGCGGTAGCCGGCCGTCAAGCCGGCGGTCCATACAGCCGCTTGCTCCGTCTGCGTCAGCGCGGACCATGTTCCAGTGCAGAAGGCACCGTTCTTGATTGCAGCGAGATGATATTGCGGCACCTCTTCAAGAATCGCGAGCTGGTTGGTCGTCGGATCGGTCTCGAAGGTTTGGCACGGGAATTCCGCTGAACTGCCGTTGCCGAACGGTTCGGTCACAAAGGGCGCATGCTTCCAGCGCCCGGCGACGAGGTCTTGTCCGTCTGCCGACTTGCATTCTGAAGCAGGCGGAAAACCCGCCGCCCAGCCCGTGTAAGAGCCCAGGCTATCGCGCCGCAGGCCAATGGGTGCATTGCCGACATTGATATGCATTGCGGTGCACAGGCTGGTGGCATCGTCGGTCAGCATGACGAGCTGCTTGTTCGGGAACGCCCTGACATGGGCCCAGATGATCGCCTGCTTCGATGTGTCGCTACCCGCCTGATACGCACCAGGCACGCCGTTATTGGCTTCGTACGCCTGCTCGTTGATGTTGTAGTAGGTCGCGTTGGTAGCGTACGGAATGGCGCCCCACTTGTAGTCGGTACTATCGGGCAGTCCTGCCGTGTGCCATTCGCCCCAGCTACCGTAGAGACCAATGTCGATTGTGCCGATCCTCGGATCTCCGTCGTATCGGTTGCCAAGCGCTTTGAGCAGCGCCCATATCCTGCCGATAACGAATTTGTCGTTCCAGTCCGGCACGAAGTAGTGCCCCTGTGTCGCGTCGGTCGGATTGACCGGCAATAGCCAGCCATGCGCTTTTCCGGCTCCGTCCTTGAGCAGGTACGCCGGTGAGTCACTGTAGATGGGATAGCCGTCGTCTCCGGTCGTGACGTTGGTATCGAGCTTGTATTGCGGATTGAACGCCATCACGCGAAAGCCAAACGTCGCGCCGCGCGGCAGGCATGCCGCACCGGGTTTCGACAGTGCACACGGTTCGAGCACGTGATCGATGACCGACAGGTCGTAGTGCCCCTCGAGCGGTTCGAGCGTATGCCACGACAGGCGTCCATAAACGTTTGCCGGCACGCCCGGCAGCGGCGCCGCATCCGATGTAATCGGCTGGAAGTTCAGATCGGGGGCGCAGTGCGGGCAAGGAGGATTGTTCGGCCCAATCAGCTTTTGAGCGACCACTGTGTAAAAGCCGCTGGTGGGATTGAACAACTCGTTGCTGACAACCCATTGCTGGGTCGCCGGATCGAACGTCGCCTGGGCCGGCGGCAATTTCGCCGGCGTCAATACTTGCGATGCGGTTTCGACGGGCGTGCTCGCGCTTTGCGCAACGGCCCCCGTCGCGACGAAACACAGGCTGGCGAGGATGGATAGCCGGGTGATACCGCGGATTATCATGATGCGCATGTCGTGTTCTCCTGTCGTCGCCAATCAGACTGTGACGTGGTGAATACAGTTCGGCGTCCCATAGGCAGCGGGCGCTTCTGGCCCGCTTCCACACCCCTATGTCATAGCATACGAACGCGACACGTATGCAAGCGCAATGCGAAAATCCGGCCGGATTGACGTCGCGCATGCGCCTTGCATGGGAAAATAGGTGACCCACTGTGCGACGTTCGACACTTTAGTTGCGATTGTCGTCAAGCTGCAGGTAGAAATCACGCGTGTTGTGCGGCAGGTCACGACTGAAGACGGCTGCGCGCGGCTCGAAGAAGTAACGTAGGAACGCGAGTGCGGCAAACTGCTTGTCGCGGCCCGGAGTAACGTTGGCGTCTGCGAGTGCGCCAGCCTGCCAGCGTGAGGAGAGTTTTATTGTTGCTGCGAGCTGTGCGTGTCCATAGAGGCCGTGGTCATGGCTTCCTGCGCAGGTGAGTGCTACTGCGCCAGAGGCGGCTGTGCTGCCCAGGGCGTTGCCGATGTCTGCCGGCAAGCCGAGCGGCAAGCAGCTTTCCGTGTCCTGAAGCGTATTGTTCCAGCCCAGTTCGAGTGTTCCCTGCCATTGCCACGTGCGTCCCTCTTCCGACAGCCATTGCAGCGCGGCGCCGGTGCTGAGCGACGATTGCGGACTGTAGTAGCCGCCTTGGCCGTAGCTATAGAAGTTCTCATTGCGCTGGTAAGCGAGATAGTGCAGCGCCGGTCCTATGGTGAAATAGTCGAAGCGTGGCACGTGCAGGTCGTAGCCGCCCGAGAGATCGGCCGACCAGCCTTCGTTGCCCACGACGTTCATCCCGGTCAACCATCGCTTTTCCAATGCGGCGTTGACGTTCCAGCGAGGCGCTACCTGCCAGTTTATCTGCGCACCCTGCGTTTCCTGGCGCACGGCACCCCACTTGTCGTCGCCAAAAGCCATCCCCTGCCACGACAGCAGCGAATCGCGCACCGGCGTCACGCCGGCATAGGTGGACCATGTGCCCCAATTGGTTCGCTGGCCGAAGTTGACCACAGCGTCTGGCCGGAAACCGGCTGGCCAGCCTTGCGTGGCGCCGGCCGACACGCTCCAGTCGAATGGCGACAATGTACCGGTGCGAAACGTGTTTGCGACCATGAACTGGAGTTCCTCCGCGACGGCGGAGCCTCCTAGCACATGACTTTGCGCGGCCGTCTTCCACCTCTGGAAGTTGGTGTCATCCGGAGGCGGTGTGTCGTTACCAAAGACACTCGATAGCCCCGGCACAGTCTGGTCCGGCGAGGTCATTCCGGCGTTCATGAACAACTGCCGATACCGCACCTCAAACTGAGCCGTATTATCGATCCACTCCCCCCGCACCTCCGGCGCGATCGTATCGAGCCGTCCCTGGCCGGATGTGCCGATGTGATCCGACCACGTGAACCCACCGGAGACCGACGCCGCGTCGATGCCGCTCAGGTCGGCGGGAACATACCGCATGATCCGCTGGCTATCATCGGCCCCCGCGAGCGCCTCGCGCAAGGCTACCCTCGATGCAACGAACTCCTTGCGATAGTAAAGCTGCTGCGCATTCAGCGCATACAGATACGAGTTGACCAGCCCATCGTCTCCCGCGGCGGCGCCCCGGCGCGGTACCGCACCCCGATGCGTCGCCCGTAAGGCGAGCGCCAGGCCTTCAGCGCTGTCGTCGCTGTGATCACGGTTGTACTGGGCGCGAAATAGCGTCACGGCTTCTGCGTAGCGGCCAAGCGCGTAAAGGTTCCAGCCGCGCAGCATGTCGCTTGCAGTTGCCGGCAGGCCTTCGCTTGCCGCGGTGTCGAGCAGTTGCAAGCTTTCGCGGTAGCGATGCTGCTCGTAAGCGGCGCTCGCACGCGCAAGCGCAATCTGCGCACGCGCGCTGCGGGCGCGCGGCTCCTGCTGCAATGACGGCGCGTCGAGCAATGCCTGCGCTCCATCGAGGTCGTGTTGCCCGATTCTCACCTGCGCAAGGCCGAGCGTTGCGTCCAGGTCGTCGGGCGCCAGATCGCGAGCGAGGCTGAACCAGTCAGCCGCCGCGTCGGTATGACGTTGGGCAAGCTCGATCCATCCGGCCAGCGTCGCCGCAGGCGCATCGCGGTACGCACGGATCGAAGGCGCGAGTGCCGCGAGCTGCTGCGCAGCCTCCGCCGTGTCGGGCGGCAGGGCGCCGAGTGCGGCGATGTCACGCAGATAACGCAGACGCTGAAAGGCACGCTCGCCCTCCTCGTCGCGCCGGCCTTGCGATGCTTCGAGCGCAATCAGCGCATCAGCCTGCGCCGGCGGCAATTCGTGTTCGGCCCGGTAGAGCGTCGCGATACGGTTCCTGCTCGGCTCGCAGGTGGGAATCAGGCTGCGGTAGAGCGGCTCAATCTCATCCACATGGCCGGTGCGCGCAAACACATCTGCGGCCTTCCAGACACGATCGATGTGTGCGCAGCCGAATGCTTCCGGGGCCCGCGCGATCAGCAGGCGCAACTGCGCAGGTTCGCCGTTCAGCGCCGCGGCGATATCCGCTTCCTGCTGACGGCGTGCACGCTCGGCAGCGAGCGCCTCGGGCGGCGTCCATGACGGAAAATCACGTGCGATCGCGGCGAGGCTGCGATCGTATTCGGCCAGCCGGTTTTCGTGCAGCAGGCGCCAGAGTGGACGTTCATCCGGCGCGGTTGGCGCGCTCGGGCTGTCGGCGTCGTCGGCCACGCCTGCGCCTCCGCCCGCGCTTGCGCCTACGCCTGCGCGCACAGCCGGTTTAACGGCAGGCAGAGCTCGCTCCAGCAGGTTCTGCTGCTCCGTACGGACGACGTGCGGCTGGGAAGCCGCATCGTCCGCACTGCCCAGGCTCAGATGCGCTTGCCGCAGCACGGTCACCGCTTGCGCGCCGGCCGTACTCGCGCTCGACGTGCCGCCCCTCTCCACGTCGAGCAGGTTGTCCTGCGCTGCCCACAATGAACCCGACATCGTCATGCACAGCCACAGCGCGCCACACCACCGGGCCGTGTTACTGGTCCGCATCGCGGTGCCGGTTCCGGTGGTGGCGTTGCAGCAATATCGTGGTCGACGCCGCAAATACCGCAAGCAGCAGGATCAGCACGGCATAGCCAAGCCACGGATGCCGGGACAGCACGAAGCCAAGATGGTCCCACACGCCGAGCGTGCCGGCTTCATAGGTGCCGCCGACCCGAGTCGTCCACAGTCCGTCGGAATCGAAGCTTAGCAGTGCGACATTGCCATCGAGATTGCTCCAGTAGTTCGGCTCGACCAGCCGCGTCACGCCCAGCAGCAGTTGGGGCGCGTTGCCGGCGGTGAGCACCGTGACCGTGCCGGCGCGCCTGCCCCGGTACTGCATGACAAGCAGCCGGTCCGACAAGGGAATGTCGCCACGCAACGTCACGCTTACCGCTGCAGCATTGGCAGGTGTTCCGAACCAGTTGTCCCAATGTTGCGC
>SDBV01005356.1_pt1 | contig 18149 bp, 30 predicted proteins | sample 2277081 | NCBI WGS metagenome assembly SDBV01 (sample SAMN10402039, study PRJNA504765) | marine sediment metagenome | isolation source: marine sediment core GS10_PC15, 223 cmbsf | place: Arctic Ocean: Southern Knipovich Ridge | collected 2010 | reverse complement strand
GCTGCCGGTACCCATACGATATGTTCCGATGCCGCCGAAGACAACAACGATTGCTGGAAGATTGAAGTGGCAATCGACGGCGGCGTCATGACCCTTGAGAGCAACGCGAGCGGTTCTTATGTGGTCAAGGTAACGCTTACCACGGACGGGGATGTTACGACTACGGGGACCGGTACTTTTGACAAAATAGCTACCGCAGCCAGCGAAGACCCTCTCTTGCAGATGTCAGACAGCGATGCTGGGGATGGTGATGTCGGGTTTGAGATAGACGTTGACGCTACAGCTACCGGAACTGGTGCAGAGGATTACGATGTTGATTTCAAGGCACAGATTGCTGGAAGTCTCGACAGGTTTGCTTACCTCGATGCCGATTCCTCTGTAGCCCTAGACAATGGCATAGACGCAACGCTCCAACTCGGAACCATTGCCGTTGCTGCAACCCCAAGATTGTACGCAGCCACCTACACATCAGCCGAAACACTTGAGGTCGAAGAGTGTTACAACTCAACCATATATATTTCAGGTGCCACGGTTATCACGCTGCCTGTCATGCAATACGGGATGAAGGTCACATTCATTACCTTAACAGCAAATGCAATCAGTGTAGACACAAACGGGGCTGACGACACTGACTTGGATGGAGTGGCGAGTGGGGTTGGAGAAAAGTCTACATCTCAAAGCGGAGTGGGAGAGATTGTTGTGTATACCTGGTTGGATGCTGACGGTTGGTATGCTGCCTCTGATGGCTGGACGGATGGGGGAGCTTGATGCGTAGATTCATCCTGATATTCCCAATCCTATTCCTCTTTGTCGCTTTTGCTGATGCGGACCATAGGGCGGTGATTGCTAGGAAGAATGCGTCAGGCGGCGTAGGTTGCCCATCTGCTGATCTCGTAGCGTGGGACGGAGATTACACAGTAGGCGGTGCCGATACGGACAAAGCCTGCTTATCGGGTACCCCTGTGGATGGAACAAATACTGGCGGTGCTTTCGGGTCTGATTCTGGCACGATCTGGACTCAAAATGCCGACAATGACAGATTGTCATGGTCTGTTACAGATGCCGACATAGATCACGATGCTGCTGCTGGTTTTACATTGTGTAGCGAATTCAAGACCGCAGATATCACAGCCAATCAAGTGATTGTGGAATTTGAGGGTGATGGAAATGACAATGCATATATTCGGATCACCTCTACCGAGAAGATCACCTGTGGATACAATGGTAATAATGGAGCAAGCACAGGCGGTGTATCGTCAACCACATCTATTACGGCAGACAGTTCGACCTATAATTCTGTGTGCTGTTCGTGGAAGGTTGGGGAGGCTGGTAACGACATTGCCGTGAGCGTAGACGGTGGGGCAACGTATGAGGTGGAGGATGATGATGATCTCGTAGCTTGGGTGGGTGTTGAATCAGACATAAAACTTGGATGCTTATTCATTCCGTGTTCAACAGATGTAACCTCAACCCGGAAATTCGTAGCGCGGGACGGCTATAAACAGGCGGACATATGGTAAAGATTCTTATCCTCATAATACTGTTGCTTCCTGCCGTGTCTGGCGCTACGGATTACTATGTAGCTCAATCTGCTGCTGGCACTGGTGATGGTCTTTCCTATGCCAACCGGGACGATTGGGCAACCTTCAACCAGGCTACGCCGACCGATAACGATAATATATTTGTGGCCGGCACCCTTACGTCAACCATGACCATAACCGCCGATGGCACGGCAGCATATATCAATGTCTACCCTTGCGATACCACATACGGAGCGTCACAAAATGATGTCGGCCTAATCATAGCTGTGAATTTCAACGGGGCAACCTGGATAAACCTTGAGGGCCATATTATAGACGGCACTGACGGAGCCGTTCAGGGCATCATGATTCAATCGGCTGCCGGTACGAGCGCGAATATCCAGATTAAAGACAACACTGTTAGGAATGCGGATATCACTGGTATTCAGGTCGGGTCGGATTCCGCTACTGGAGTCAACACTGTCATTATTGATGGGAATGTGGTCACAGGAAACGACGAAGAGGCCATCTACTCTCACAACATCACAAATACCCTGACGATCAAGAATAACATCATTTACGAGAACGGTGTAGCTGGTCAAGGCGACTGCATAGACACCAAGCCGAAGATATCCAGCCTAATCATCGAAGACAACGAGTGCTACAACATAGACGCTGCTGGAGCTGGTACCGGGATAAGCGGCATTATTGCTCAGAGCGATGGGGCGATCATCCGTGGTAATTATTTGCACGATCTCGAAGGCGGTGGTGGAGACTCGGTGGTCTCATCTATCAAGATCTTTGCTGGTGGATACAAGGACAACTCGGCCACCTTCAATGAGAACATCACAGACATGAAGGTGTACAACAACCTCGTGATATCCGATGGCACCACCTACGGCATAGACTTTGGAGCGAATTCTTCCTGGACAGAATCGGGCGTGGACGTTTGGAACAACACCTTTCTAGGGTCGCCGTCCAGTGCCCATATCAGGTGGAATATTCAAACGAATTACATGGAGTCTGTCGTTCTTGAAAACAATATCATCGAGATCCCAACCGGCTCAGTGATGGCGTATAGGTTCGGCAATGGCGTCGCGGTGGCCACTGCCCTATCCGAGTCTGATTACAACGACCTATACCCGATAGACGGGACGGGAGATGACATATTTAAGGTTGTGGGTGGTTCAGACTACACGTTTGCAGAATGGAAAGCAGCTTTTAACTTTGACGAAGTTGCTTCGATTCAAACAGCCCATGGACTCGACGGGGAATACAAGCCTGGAAGCGGGGACCCTGTGGTTGACGTGGGCAAGGATCTGAGCGGCAGTTTTACTGTGGACAAGGATGGAGTCACAAGGCCCCAGAACGGCGGTAGCTCCCTTGATTACGACATGGGGGCCTACGAATACAACCCCGGAGCCGACCCGGTTCCTTCCGGATTTCAAAAGCTCATTGGCGTAACCTTATGCCAAGGGTGTACGCTGCAATAGGAGACAATCATGGACCCAGTAGAGACAGGATCCGCACAGGACAGAGAATACAACGGCCGCAAACAAGACGGCTACGGCTTCTTGAGGAAGAACGTCTCAGGAGCCCTGCTTACCGCCCTATTCGGTCTTGTAGGCGTGATACTGTACGTTGTCTATGGCGTTGCCGTCAATGCCCAGGAAAAGGCCGCTGCGTCTGTCGTAAAGGCTGTTTCCGTGGAGCAACTCGTCAAGAGCGATGTGCGGGAGATAAAGGTTGACGTTCAGGAGATTCAGAAGAGCGTCAAGGCCATAGAGACTGCCATCGCCGGCTTGGTTACGGTGACGAAGGTCCAGGCCAATGAGATCAAGCACGCCGAAGAGGACCGCGATAAGCTGGACAGGCGGGTGGAGAAGCTTGAGAGATGATATCCCCCACCGGAGAACGCATACGAAGCTTTGACGGCTTCGGATCAGGACGCTACGGGGCTCCCAGAGGCAAGCGTAAGCACCGTGGATCGGACTTCGGGGGTAAACCAGGGCAGGACGTAGTGTGTCCCATAAACAACGCCTTGGTGGTGCGTGAGTGCCGTCCCTACGCCGTTGGGGAATACTCGGGAGTGATCCTGCGGAACGACGATTTCACGTTGCAGCTATTCTACTTCTTGCCCAATCCTGAGATTTATGGTACATTCCTGAACGAACATGACGTGATGGGGACCATGCAAGATATTAGCCTGAGATATCCCATTAAGAAGGGTCAGGTGCCGATGATGCCGCACGTTCATTTGGGTATTCTTAACATTAATCCAGAGATATTTTTGAGGTTACCATGATAGCATTAGACCCGTACCCGATAGAGTTTTTGCAAGGAAACATGCTCACGATGACGGCTCTGTTGAGCGTCGCGGGTACAATCCTGAAGGGCCTGGCGGTATTGTCAAAAAACCCGTCTAACAAGGTGCTTGTCTTTCTAACCGGCCTGGTGGAGAGCGGGAAGGCTGGGCTGGCTAACCGAAAGAGGAAGAAGAACGGAGGTGGCGTGACATGAGAAGCCTATCAATCATACTGGCACTGGCAGTCGGGATTTCGTTGTACGGGTGTGGTCCAGTGCTCAAGGAGATGGCCGTAAACCAAGCCGAAACGAATGAGGGTGCTGCAGCATACGCAGACGAAATTGCGGAGGGTTGGGGTCTCTTCTCCGGTCTTCTTCAGAGGCTTCTCTCGAAAACGGAAGCCCCTCCGTGGATCTTCACGAACCTAAAAGAGATTGATGCCTATATTGACGCTCTGGAAAAGAACGACGAGGGAAAGCCAGACCTTAGCAAGCTGACAGACCGGCAAAAGGGCGAGATGGTAGGCACTGTCATAAGGGTATCCGGCCCGTCATTCCGTAGCGTTATCGAGGACTACGCGCCGGGGATACTCAACTTCAGCGAGGTTCTGCCGGTGCTGGCGTTTCTGGGGCTGTAGTAAGTTCCATCTCCCACCTTCTAAGGTGTCGTCCATGTCCTTGGCCTGCTCTGGCGTTATGTACGAATGAAAGTTTTCCATCATCCCCCTTCCGATACTTCCGTATCCGTTATTGGTTAGAATAGCCTTAGCTGCGCTTTCCGCCGTGCCGTTGGCCCCTCATCGCGTTGAATTTATGCTTACGGTTGACCGCCATGAGGATATCAACCTTCAATTTTCTACAATTATCCAGAAGCCGTATCAGGATATCTGCCATTTCTTCTTCCAGACAGGTCAACCCAAGAATGCCGTGTTTTTCCATTTCCTCAGACTTATCGCACGGCAACCGTAGGCGATTGTTTCTCCAGGCTTCGTGAAGTTCGGACACCTCATCGTGTAGGTTGTTGCACATTCTCTCTATGAAGGCATCCTCCCCTTCGTCGTTGTCGTGCCAACCCTTTTTCCATGCCAGTGCATGTACCTCATTTGCTATCACATCGAGTGTTCTCATCGTGGTGCCTCCTTTAGAGTTTGCCCTCATCATACCCCCGCGATTTCGGTGGTGGAAACGAGGACTCGGTTGCGAACCAATCCCGAAAGAACAATTCACACCGCCAGATGTATTTCCAGAACTGGCTTGCGTCCATTTCCGAGGTGCCCTGGACCCTGCGCTTCCCTGGCCTGAGCTCATCGTCAATCATCCTCAACTCTAATCCGAGCCTATCGTGCATTATCTGTTTGTTGGATTCTGAGTCGACTTGTCCACTTTCACCGAGAAAATAGGCGATTACAATTCCCCAATAATATTTGTTGGCGCCGTTCGACCTCTTATCGAAATACTCCTTGATCGTGATAACGTGCCGCCGGTCTCTCAACTTCTGGATGCACGTCTTGAATGCGAAGGGGTCCTCCATCGTCATTTGGCCGGACTCGGGTTTGAAGTAGAATGAATGCATCAGTCATACTCCACGTACAGCCTTACCGTGAAACAAAACCAAAGGATGTGATAGAGTCCATACCGATAGCTGATTCGGGGGATCCAGAACCACCATGTGAGGTTGATGGCAAATGAGATCTTGAAGCCTCCGATCCTCCTGCCGTTGTATTTCCCTCTGGGCCATTTCATATCTCACTCCTCGTAATGCGTCCCGGTGGCCTCACGATCGTTCCAAACCAAATCGGCAGCCGTGGCTACTCGGTCATTCTTCCAGTTCTCAGCGGTCCATTTCAGCGCCCCTGAAGGAACGAACTGCATCACGGTCCCCTTGAAGTCTCCCCACGGAAACGGCATCTTCAGGGAGGCTTCTAATTTGGCGGCTTCGGTGGGTTTCATACTCGTCTCCCCGGTCGTTCCAGCTTGCTTTGGAACTCCCCGGCTTGATCTTTTACCCATGCCCAATTGTCCATCTGCTCTCCGGTCTCACTGTCATATGCCCGATCACAGCGGAAGCAAAAGAGTTGTGCCGGCGGTCTTTTATAGACAAGTGGCTTGCGACCACAACAGCGGCCTTTGTCGTCGAGTTTCATTCCGGCTCCTTACAATACTTGTGGCTTTCCGTGAACGCCTTGCCTTGGCTGAGAACATCCTCAACGGCAGCTGGCAAGTGGAGCTCCCTTTCCTCTCCGCATCTGTCGCATCGGAAAACATTGGGCTGGACATCGTGCTTGAGCTTTATCCAGTCGGGGTATTTCATTCGGGGTCCTTGATATCGGTTATCATCAGGTCCACCATGTGCCCTATCGGATCGTGCGTGTACCACCGGATGCGCTTAACCGCAGAATGGTGAATGATCTGCCGTTTAGCATAGGCGATTTCTCGCTTGGTGCTGTCGCCTATGTAATCCTCATAGTTGACCACAAACACCTCATCAGAGAGATCGATTTTACGTAGGTGCAATTCATCCATCTGATCGGCAACACCTTCCTTCTCGGCCAGGTGATGGTCTGACACATCGGGATACCAGTTGGGCAGAAGGTGCAGGCCCATGACGATAACGCCCTCTTCTCGCTCAAGCAGCCATCCGCAGACGGCCATGATGTCACAGAAACGGGATGATCCGCATATGGTGATGATCTTTGGTTTCATTCTGGCTCCTCCAATGCTTCATCCAGATACTTCTTACATCCTTCGAGTTCGTGCCTGGCGAAGTCAGCCGCAAGTGATAGGATCTCTCTCTGGTTGGCCTTGAGGAAGGCAACCTCTGCCTCTTTTATAAGCCTTTCTAAAAGCCCCCTCGTCTTTGTGTAAGTTCGAGGCGTTTCTCCAAATATGAGAGTGCCACCTTCCTCGTACCCATCAGCCGCGCGCATGTGTTCTTGCGTTGTATTTAGGTCGACAATGATATCTACGGTGTTCATCGTTGCCCTCCGGCGTAGGTTGGCTTGGTTTTCCTTTCCGCGCATCTCCCAAAACCCAAATGCGGGCAATCCTCTGAAAATATAGGACACAGACACAAGAGGTTCCCATCGGAGTCCACGTCGATGTTTTCGTTATCGGGCAGCGGGCAGAAGGATGGAATTGTGAAATCGGGGTATACATAAAAATCCCCCGTGTGCGCCCAAATAGTCGGGTTGTCCAGGTCTGGATGGGAGCAGTATATTTCTGTCCGGAACCTGTTGTAGCACGATTCGATTTCCTTTACAGTTTCGCAATGCTCGCACGACCCGCAATCCGAAACTATTATCACCTTGGCCATGGCATCCTCCGGTGTGGGTTGGTCTACAGCTCGTCAAGCATTTCGTATGCGCTGGTGGAGAAATCATCAAACAGGGCCTTGATGGCGGTGATGACCAGCAGGGCGGCCTTGTCCTCGATCACGGGCATATCTACCAGCGTAACGGCCTCCCTAACTGACCCAATATATGCCTGGATCTTATCGCGGTCCGGTTCCAGGGCCCCTTGACGCTTGCGAGAGGCTTCTGCGTCTGCTTCCTCTCGGGCCTTCCGCTCAGCTTCCTCTTTCGCGTCGCTGTCGGCCTTAATGCGGGCATCTTCAGCGGCTTGTTTGTCGGTCGCCTCCTTGGCGATACGGGCCTTCTCATCCTCGATCGCCTTTCGGTCGGTCTCGACCTTGGCAGCTTCTTTCCTCAAAGCGATGATACCAGGAGCCTGCTTGAATTGGTTTCCCAGAAGGGTGAGCATCGCCGCGTCCTTGGTACCGAGACCGTCGAGCTTTGACGTGAGCACCAAAAGAAACTTCTCAAGCTCCTCAACGGTATTGGATTCATCAACGATATTCTCGTCAAACCAATCCCGCTGATCGTCAAGATCCTGGTGCAGCTTCTCTCTCCGGTCTTGATCTTCCTTCTGCTTGGCCAAACGGGCCGTCTCGGCTTCCCGCTGTTCCTCCTGCTCTTCGCGGACACGCTTGGCCTCTTCCCAATTCTCCGTGGCGTGGAAGAGCTTGTCGTCAAAATCGCACTCCTCCAGGCCGGCGGCTTCTTGGAAAGAGATCGACGGGTGGTTGACCGCTTGGAGTTTGGCTATCCGGTCATCGATGGTGGCTTTAAACTTCGCATCTTCGACGGCCTTGATTCGGGCCTCTTCCTCGGCGACCTTGTTTTCCTCTGCCTGAAGGTGAGACTCGATCGGTTCCAGCAATCCCTTGATGCGGTTGGCCTCTCCATCGACCTTCTTACCCCAGGCCAGCGCTTCCGACTTGAGTTCCTTCCGCTTGTTTTCAACAGCGACCCGCACCTTCTTGACATCCAGGCGGGCCTCATGGACAGCCTCGAGCTGCTTCTTGTCGGATAGGTCATTGATCACCAGGGGCATGTATTCAGCGCTCAGCGCCCCGATAGCCTTGTCTGTCACATCGTATTCTACAACTTGGGTTTCGGTCATGATGCTACCTCCTTAATCTCTTTGATTTCCATTGCAAGTTGTATCGCCGCCTCTCCAATTGCCGCGTCCAGTTTCTCTATGAACTCATCGTCCCTCTCAACCCGAAGAACGAGTGGCGGTAGCCCAGGGAAATAGCTCATGAACCACCAGCATTGAAAGCCGGTCACGTACATAGATCCCTGGACCTGGTTATGGTACTTCGTGGGGAGCTTCCCGGCCTTGCGGTATGACAGGTGTATTTCCTTCTTCTCTGGGCATTTGATTTCAAGGCCCTCTCCCCATTCCGCTATAATGCCATCGGGGCTGCACCCGCAGATCCTTGTCTCGTCCTTGAAGATGAAGCCCGGGGTATCCACTTGCACATCGTCGTAGATATACGAGAATTCCCTTCTCGCATCCGGCTCATGTGCGTGGCCCCACCGAGTAGCTGAATTCTCATAACCGCCCTTGGAAGTGCCCAGAATGTAATCGCCGGCCAGGCTCAAGATGTACATCTCTGCGGACTTTGAAGGCGCCCCCTTGGTGGTCACCAGGCTATCGAACTTAGACGCGGTGATTACACCAGCTCTCGCCCGGTACCACTCGTCCCCATTTTGCGGCATATCGATAACAATCATCCCTCTTCCCCCGGTTCCCGCCGTTGTCTTTCCCTGGACTTGATGGTTCCCATCGCCTTCTGGTAATCTTTGGCAAGTATTTCCTCAACCGACGAGGCCTTCATGACCGATAGGAAGGATTCGAGGTTCTGCTTTGGGCTTTCGAGGGCTTGGTTGATTGTGATTGCTTGCTTCTCACTGATAGGTTCCGGACCGCCCGCGCCGGCAGTTCCATCATCATCAAGATTGGCCTCGCCGGTTGCCGCAATTCCCGTGACCGCCTCAAAGGTAATGACCCTGAGATATGTCGTGGTAGACTTGCGCTGCTGGATGGGGTTCTTCTTGCCGGAATCGTCCAGGGGACCGGACTCCGTTGCGGATTCGCTGTGCCCCATGTGGTGCGTGAGGTAACAGGTAACGACCTGCGTACCCTCTTCGCGGCTTGTTTCGTACCGGGGGGTGAAGCCGTGTCTGCCAAGCACTGGGGAAACCGTATCCAGTAGGTTGCCAAGGCTGGAATACATGGACTCGTATTGCTTGTTGTGCATGTCCTTGGTCACCCTCGGGCATTCTGCTTTGAACAGGGCAAAGTCCTCGTAATATGCCTTCCTGGCTTCGTTGGCCTCCCATTTGATCTGCAGGTCCATCATGCGCTCAAGCTGGGTAAGATCCATCCCTTGCGCGATGCCTACCTGCATCATCCCGGCCGGTGACGCTTCCGATACTACCACCGCACCGTTTTCGGGCTCTTCCGTGGTCTCCATCATATCTTCTGCGTGCTCTCCGTTTTCATCCTTCATGCTCTTACCTCCTTTTGTGGGCCCGGGGAGTGTGTTCCACCAAGCCCGTTCTATAGAAACAAAAAGAGCGCCGCTGGGTGTGATGAGATAGACGGTAGTTTATCTCCCAGCAACGCTCGTTGATACCAAAATACAATACCGTCTTTTCTCATCACAGTTAAGAGCATATCCTATGGTCTTGGGGTTGTCAACCTAAAATAACTTCAGTTGCTCTTCTTCTTTGTAGTCAACGGTCGCAATGTTCTTTCCTGATTGCCGGTAGTAGGTCGGCTTCAATTCAATACCTATGGCATTCCGTCCGACCTTCAGAGCCCCATATACCTCAGACCCTACTCCCATGAATGGGGTCAGCGCTGTCTCGCCCGGGTTCGACCACAAAATAGCGCATCGTTCAATCACATCAAGCTGTAGGGGGTGAACGTGCTTCTCATCTTCCTCGTCTCTGGCCTCGATATACGGCAGCACCCGGCCGATTCTAATATCATCCCAAAAGGCCGATGCATATTGGCGCCATATCCAGTGTGACAATCTGTTTTCTGTCTGCTTCCCGGTCCAGCCTTTGTAGCGAAGAAGCTCACTCGGAATTGGCCGTTCGCCGGCATATGATGACAGCCCTACCGGATGGGCAATGGGGATCTTATTTTCACCCTTCTTTCTAAATGCCAGTAGGTAATCAGCAGAGGCAACGGAGCATCGGGACGAATCCTCAACGATGGTTTTGTGTGCCAGGTTCTTTGCCATTGTTCTGTTCCTGACCCCAAGGGGCTCTTTCCATATTGAATACCTGGCTATGTAATTGAATCCGATCTTTTCATGTAGCCGGATTATGTCGCCGGGGAAGTCTGTCAGATTGTCTATGCCAGAATTGCCAGAAGGAACATCCATGCAGTGAACGCAAGTAATGCGGCCGGGAAGTGTCAGCCTGAATATCTCACGGACAACATACTCGTAATGAGCGAAAAATTCTAGGTAGTCTTTGCAGTTCGATAGGTCTTTTTCAGAAGATGAATAATGATAGAGGCCGCCAAATGGGGGGGAATACACCGAAAGATGGATCTTGTCATCGGGAAATGACTCCATGACCTCTACGCAATCACCGTTGTATATAGCAAAGTGGTCCTCTATCTGCTGATCAATTATAGCCATGTGGGTAAGATTTCCTTTCCGGTCGGCCCGGTTTCTCGTTTGATCTCCAACGAATCGTTCATGTATCCAACTAACTGGTCGAACATTTTATCCGCAGCAGCGGCCTTTCGCTGTAGGTTCTTCAAGACAGCGAGTTCGCCCTGGCTTGTTACTATATCCACTGTGACCGGGTTCTTTTGCCCGAATCTCCAACATCGCCTTACGCCTTGATAGTACTGTTCATAGGAATGCGAAGGGAAAAAGGTCATGTGTGAGCAGTGTTGCCAGTTCAAACCGAATGCGCCGATCTTCGGCTTTATGACCAGCTTGGACAAGTCGCCATTGGCGAAGGCAAGTAATGTCGCTTCCTTTTTCTCGTCAGAATCGGCACCCTTGACCTGCTTTGCACCCGCTATGATCTTTTCCAGAAGATCCCCTTCATCGTTTAGGTGGCACCATATAACAGCTGGTTCCGGCCCTTGAACTTTCTCTGCCGCTGTTTCGCATCGTTCTGTCAACGTGTGCCTACGCTCTTGTCTTTGCTCGTGTAGATTGCGTGCTGGTTCTGTAAACAGTTTTCCGGGCAATGGCCTTGAGAAATCAATCACCGTTTCCCTCTCAATCAATTCGGGCAAGACGAAGTTGCCATTGTCAAATCCAAGGTCTGATGGCTTTCTAACTGCCCGTGCCCACGAACAAACCCATTTCCAGAATGGCTGCTCTGCGTGCCTCTTGAATCTCCATTTAGGGCCCGCGCTTCCATTCTTTGCCCAATGGCGCTTGGTATCTATGGTGTTTTGGGTATTTTTAAAAAAGCGCCCGAGCATGTCCATGTGTCCCATAGCGCCAAGGGCTTCTGCCGATGTTCCCAATTCAATGTAATCATTGGGTGCAGCAGTGGCCGTGCAGAGCATCCGATAGGGCATTTTTTTGAGAAATTCTGTGATGATCTTCCGTCTGGCCCCGTCGAAGTTCTTCAATATGCTGGACTCATCGCAAATCACCCCTATGAAATCGTTGCGATCAAAATAGTGTAGTTTCTCATAGTTGGTTACGACAATGCCGCCGTTGTGGTTCCCATCAATAGACCGCTTGCATTCAATGCCGAACTTTTCCCCCTCACGGATCGTTTGGGCTGACACGGCCAAGGGTGTGGCAATAAGGACTGGCTTGTTGAATTTCTCTATGATGTTCTGTGCCCATACGAGTTGAATCGGGGTCTTGCCCATTCCGCAATCAGCAAATACGGCATCTCTACCCTTGAGGATGGCCCATTCAGCCAATGCCTTTTGGAAACCATATAGAAAATCCGGTATCCATATCGGGTCAAAGCCAGCGTTGAAATCGGATTGCGCCTTGTTCCTCAGAAAATCGCTGTACTTCATGCCCCCTCCCGTGTCGGTTTCCTATCCACCGGAATCCCCTTAACGTACCCAATAAACTGAGCGCACATCTTGCAGTAGGGCCCGTCCCGGTCAACCCAATATCCGTATTTCATGAGCTTCTTGCCGCAGACCTTGTGGGTGCAGGATTTTCTCATTTTTCATCCTCCCGCATATCTATCGACCTCTGAACTTGCTGCATTGCCCAGTCTAGTTTATCAACCGGCATCCTGTCCACAACGTCTGGGATCGGCAGCTCAAGGTTTTTGTGGGAGTACATCAGGCGGAAGCGCTTGTGGTCGCCTTCCGGTAATTTCGCCAGCCCTTCTTTCAACGTTTCCCTTGCGAAGTCTTCAAGCTGTTTGTTCATGTCATCCCCCTATGCATCCTCATCCCTCACAGCACCATCAGCGAATCTCATAGTCACTAGACGCATCGGATTCACCAGTGGTGCAGGAGAAACACAGACCAGTGTCAACGAGTTTCCATGTGGGGCTATCACAGTTCATACAGATACCGTCCTTGGTTGATAGCTCCCGATAGTAACTCAACGGCTTCCTTCTCCCGCCCTCTATGCCATCGTCAAAGGTTTTAGCTTGTTCTGGTGTAATATATGAATGAAAGTTTTCCATTGTTTATCCTTCTCACCGCTCCGAAGGGGCACCGGGAGTCCCGATAGCTCCTACCGCCTCGATTCGAACGAGCGGAATACTCCCACCAGGGAAGAGCCTCGCGGTCGGTACCGCATCCCGGCACCCCGATTCATAATGTGAATTTCTCGATATTATTGGCAAGCTCTGCCTTCACCGCATCCAAGCTATATCCCACAGTTGCGAACGTGGCATACTTTACTGGCCCATCGTGAGGTGTCCACTGGTGGATGCCGTCGTCGGATTCAACCCACAGACCATCGTACTTCAGGGCGTGGCCCGGCACCTCCCGGTTGAACGCATCGGCCACATGATCGCCACAACGGGAATAACCCGAATCTCTCGGGCCGAAGGTCCCAGAACACCCAGAACACGATACGCTTTGAAACTTGAACCGCCGGACGTACTCCACGTCTCCATCGTAGACCCGATCCTCACACCAAGTAGTGTCCCGGTTGATCTCTTCTCGGCTCTCTTCGTCATACTCCCCATCATTTGGGTTCACCTGTAGAAATATCCTCTCTGGTACGTCCATGATCACCTCCCCGCCATCTTGGCTGCTTCCAGCGCATCAGATACTTGGTCTGCCAATGTACGGTCTGCGGCATCTGGCAGGGCGATGTTCTCCATGGCCGGATTCACACACTCAACATACGCGGCCCCGTTTTCCATGTGAAGGGATATCGTGTAATTCGTGGGGAGTTCCCCGCACGCCTTGTCTATCATGGCGAATAGGCCCAACGCCCTAAACCGGCTGGGTGCGAAGTCGCACTCGGTGTTTTCTTCCTTGCAGCTAAAGAGCGCCCGGCACCTTGGAAGCTGGACACATTCCGCGCACGTCTTTCCTTCCGGTAACTTCATATCTGGTTCTGTCATTTATCACCTCCTCGATATCTTAACCGCAATGAATAATAAGAGATACATCGTCCCTGCGAGTGCTGCCACGGCCAGATCGCTCACATCCTCCCCCTAATCAGCAGAAAAGCCAAGCCCAAGACTGCGATCAGCATCGCCAGCGTTACGTTGTTCATTATCATTGGGTCTCCTTTCTGTTGTTTGATCGGGACGGGCAGGATTCGATACCTGCATGGGGTTTGTGTCTTAGTTTATCTGGTCATCCAAAGTTTCGGACCCAATCTTCACCCCAAAGGATGCTGAGATGTACACGGTGTCGAGCACCGAAACATACGCGCCGGGATTCCCACCCTATTTCTTCGTATTAGGCGCGGCGTCTCTATTCCGCCACCGTCCCGTTAAATCCCCATCCCCGAGCCATTCCGCCGACTTTTGACATGCGCTCCACGAGGGTGTCGATGTCTCTGCGGTCGGTTGCGCTTAGGTCTGGGTTCTAACCACTTCCAAGACCAATCAGCCTTCCAGCGTCAATGGCCTCAATTAGCTTATCTTTATGGCCTAGTGTTTCGGCCAGCTTCTTGACCATATTTGTCAGGGCCTCGTCAATGTTTTGGAAGGCCCGTTCTCTGTCCGGCGTCCAATCGATTATCTCGTACTTTTCTTCGATGCGGTGCTCTGGGTGTCCGAGCGTTCCGTCTGCGTTTATGGGGTGGTACTGTTTATCCTCGCCTGAAACCTCCATCCAGATTTCCCAATTGATCACAAATCCATACCCAAATGGCATTCGATCGTTGATGCTCCCTCTCCTCGAGAAGCTCTTGGGGACCCACGACTGTGTGCCCTGCCATGATCCGAGCCCAGTCTTGTTCATCAAAAGATCTGTTGATAGGTGCACGCGATACCCAATAACCTTGCGCGATGTTGCTATAAAATCATGATATTTCTTGAACCCGTCTTCCAGTTTCCGGTAAAGTTCATCCTCCGAGTCGTTTGCCTCGTAAAAGGTTTCGGTCACAGATCGGATGTCTTGTGGAATACCCTTCGCAAAGAAGCCTTTCGTGGACGTATAATAGAAGGGAATCTCAATCTCTTCTCCTTTGAGCTTGAACCTATGCGTGCTCACTTTTGGCATCTACTTTCTCCTTTTGGGGTCTAACCCTTCCGCGTACCGACGGCCTCCGAATCGGCCGAAGCCGTATCGTTTCCCGGTGATTCCATATCTCTGGCAAGACATGATATCGACAACGCTGCCCTGAAAATTTACGCTCATGCCATCAGTGCGCTTGACCCATCGATGATGTTTCTCGTTGCTTTCGTCCAGAATCTCTACGTCTATCAGGGTCCTGGGCTCCTCGCGCGGTTGCAATGTGGCGTTGAATCTGTTGATGGTGTTTTTGGCCCACTCCTGGGGGTCCGATATATCTTCGTCGTAATCCTCCCACCACTCTTCACCATCCCCCGTCCGAACTTTAATTTTGAACTTCATGTTTGCCATTCTCCTCGTGTCTATCAGCGGTTCAGTCATCCCATCCCTCTGTAAATGTGTGAAAGCATCTCTCGCACTTCCAGTGGGTTGTGTATGAAATGGTTTGACCTGTATCGGGTATTTTATGCTCAGAGTGTCCTAAACATATTGATCTGTGTCCCAGGAACCAGCATATTGCGCGTCGTATCTTTCTCATTGCTTCTCCTTGTTTGCCGTAGCGGTTCATATTATCGATACCTCTGGGCGCAGTCGTCACAAATAGGATGCTCGCTCACATATCCGGTTTCGCTCCCGCATTCCCTACACAGGCCATCGCGCTCCTTTTCGAGGCTGATCCTCGATGCAATCCAAGCGGCCTTCGCGGAGCCTTCTGCCAATCCCACGTACTGGGCTTCGTCAGAATCACAGAAAGCCTTCCACCACACGTCGAAGGATCGGCAAGAATCGCAAAGCAGATCCGTTCCGGTCCTTTCCTCTGATATACAAGATATACAGTTCGTGCTCATTGCTCCTCCTTGCCGGCTTTGTTTGCCGTAGCGGTTCATGGTGTCATCTCTGATGTCCGGTTGCTCGCGCGAATCGCAAGGCACTGGCATGGCTGCTATAGGTTTGTGCTTTTCGTTCGTAATAATCTTGCAAACCCCGTAGTGATTGGGCAAGCGTACGAGCTCTATATCGCCACAGCCACGGATCCCTTTTGCCATATCCTGAGCTTTGAACAAAATATTCAATCTCCTTTTCGTCCGGCCTTTCCAGTCGCCTTATGACTTCCAGGGTGGAGAGTCTATTAAAACCCGACGATTGAATACCTGTCGCTGAAAGTTGCTCGATGCCCTTAATCCCCCGGTGGACTGTCCATTGATAGCCGGGCATTATTTTTACAAGTTCATAGCGGAATTCATTTGAGTTCAAATTGCTCCTCCTTGCCGGCTTTGACCCACCGGCGGGGGGGTTATTTCCAGTAAAACTCTCCCCGTACCACATCGACAAAAGTACAAAACTCAGGAAAGAATCTTTTGATGATCCATCGCCTGAAGCGTCCCGGCGCTTGGCTCAATATCCAGAAATCCTCTGTGAGAATATCCTCGGCGCTCTTTGACATCGCCTTCCCTCCTATGTGTGAAGTGCTATTTGACGTAAATCTCTATTCGGCTATCTGAATAAGAGTGCTTAAAAAGATCAGCCACAATCCACCAATGAACAGAATTTGTGTAACGATTTTCATCTTTGGCATTGGCCGGCTCCTATGTGTGAAGTGCTCGTTTATGATGGACCAGCAGATTCCCCGTAGGCACCTGCCGGTAGTTTCCAATCCTGCACCCTGATTGCTCCATGGTATGTCTTATGCAGTGCCAGCCTGGCGACGTTATGGTTAATCGAAGCATAGGGGGCGCCGTTGGTGATTCTCTCATACACGCTATCGGTCCTGTGGATCGTTACACCAAACTGTCTCTCATATTTTCCTATTTTGGCTATGTGGTCGGGAGCGATTTTAGCGACAGAAGCCCACTGCGAGTCGCTACCGAAAATACAGGACATGCAACTGAGCCTGCCCCACCCAAGACGATATGCGGGATGTGGTACTATTCCGTGCGTCTCTATTGTCTCCCAGACCTGCCGCTCTGTCCACTTGTGAACCGGTCGCCATCGGTCGACGCGCCGTCTCTTGGTTTTCTGCTTTCTCGTATCTGCCCGATCTACCTCAAATTCCTCATAGTTTTCTCTCGCTGGGGATTCTTCGGCACGCTCACCAGATACGACCAACGTGGAGGCGTTGATAAACCGCGCCTGGTTTTTAATCGCCATGGTGCAGACATCAATTTTCAGGTATGCGGAGCACCATCGCACGGATAGGTCTGCTGAAACCTGGGGGAACTTTTCCCGTGTGGTGACTTTCCCTCGCGTCCCACCAACCGTGTCGATTTCTACGCCATCCCCGTCTATATATTCAAAGTGGTTCGGTGCTGTTCGTTGCTCACGCTTAAGCATTTCCCGCTCAAATCCACCTTCCTTCCAGCTGAAGAAAATACGAAGGCCAAGGGTCTCCGCAAACTTCCGGCAATAATCCTCAGTTACCGGCCAGTCCATCAGCGTTGATCCTTCGCGGCCGTCTACCAGGTGGTGCCACAGTTCAATCTTGGCCGGGTCCACGCCTATCTCTAAGAGGTGGAGAATGCACGCTGTGGAATCCTTGCCCCCAGAGAAGGCCACTATGATGTAGTCGTATTCGTGAAAGGCTGGTGTCATGGCGTGTCCTTTGTTTGAATTCGTTTGCATGGCTATGATTACCACCTGTGATATTGGGTGTCAAGAGAAATGTGAATAATTCAAAAGAAATCTGATTGGGTGATATTCAGGCAGGCCAAAGAAACTGTTTGACATCTTGGAATAAATCAAATAGAATCTGTAGCTATGAAACCGAGAAAAGTAAAAACCAAGATGATTCGGTTACTTAGCCACTACGGCACCATGCAGACGCTTGTGGACACCATAGGGATAGAGTTGAGCCACGGTTATAAACTGGTAGGGTCGGAGAACAACCCGCCCATTGTGCCCGGCAAATTTCTGTATCCTGTTATCTGTAAATTGTATCGGGATGTGTTTCCAGAGAGGGCTTCTAAATGAGCGCCAATATAGAGAGGATAATTTCGCTATTTGAGAAGCGCGGCCTGCCATGCGAAGCGCCCCATCCAATACCCCCGATGACAGATCCTCTATCGAAATACTGGGACCAGCCAAGCCGAAGCGACATACTCGTAGACAAAGACCATGCCGCGATGTCTAAGGATACGCTTTTCGGACTTTATGAGTATTCGGCCTCGCAGCCAACTGGCGTGTATGAGGGGAAAATGTGGCGCCGGAAAGGAGATGATACCTGGTGGCTCTGTTGGTATGGCCACGACGATGCGCCGGGCTTCGTCTCAAATAACTACAGAGAGATTCTGGTGGTATGAGCGAATGGTCATCCGC
>SDBV01005355.1_pt1 | contig 18149 bp, 16 predicted proteins | sample 2277081 | NCBI WGS metagenome assembly SDBV01 (sample SAMN10402039, study PRJNA504765) | marine sediment metagenome | isolation source: marine sediment core GS10_PC15, 223 cmbsf | place: Arctic Ocean: Southern Knipovich Ridge | collected 2010 | reverse complement strand
CAATTGCTGGAACTGTGTCCCGCGTCTCCTCTTGACTTTATGTCACACTTATGTCACAATTAAGGACGAAAAAGGGCGGTAGTCTGCCGCACGCCGCGATAGAGCCAGCCCTTGATAGATCGGCCCCCGAGAGTGCGCCAACACTTCCGAGGGCCTGACCGACGACACAGAGGTGACTGTGACGAAGGCTGCTGAATTCTACCATGCCTGCCTCAAGGCCCCGTCTGTGCGTGCGGAGGGACAAATTATGGCGACCATCAGAAAACGAAGGACAAAGGACGGCGACCTACGCTACCAAGTCCAAGTGCGTATGCGCGGCTATCGGCCAGAATCGGCGTCCTTTGAACGCCTGACTGACGCGCGAAAGTGGGAACAACAGGCTGAAGCGGCGATGCGGGAGGGAAGACATTTTCAATCCAGCCAGGCCAAGAAGCATACGCTTTCGGAGGCGATCAAGCGTTACCAACGGGATGTGTTGCCAGACACGCGGAAGACGGCGGGTGATGTGGAGCAGCACTTGCGCTGGTGGGATGATGAGATTGGGCGGCGCGTGCTCGCCGACATAACACCGGCGATCTTAACCCAATGCCGGGACAAACTGCGCTCGGGCAACACGCCCCAGGGGTGCCGCCGCTCTGGCTCCACTGTGAATAGGTACTTACAGTCTTTGAGCCATGTCTTTTCTATTGCGGAGCGTGAATGGCAATGGCTCTCGGGTAATCCGCTACGCAAGGTGCGGCGTCTTAAGGAACCACGGGGACGTGTGCGCTTCTTGGACGATGCAGAGCGGGAGCGATTGCTGACCGCTTGCAGGGCCAGCTCAAGCGAGCTGTTATACCCGATAGTTGTACTCGCGCTCTCTGTCGGCGCACGGAAGAGCGAGTTGCTTTCATTGACCTGGAAGGACATAAACCTCAAGGACGGGTATCTCACGATCCAGGATTCAAAGAACGACGAACGTCGCACTTTGCCTTTGCGCGGGCACGCCCTGGAACTCATAAGGGAGCTTTCAAAGGTGAGGAGAATTGATACGCCCCTTTGCTTCCCTGGGCGAGCTAGACCTTCCCAGAAAACCAGACCCATCGCGATCCGGACTGCATGGGAATCGGCAATGAAGACAGCGGGCATCGAGGATTTCCGCTTCCATGACTTGAGGCATTCTTGCGCCTCATATCTGGCAATGCAGGGTTGCAGTCCAAGTGAGATCGCCGAAGTTCTTGGGCATAAGACGCTCGAAATGGTCAAAAGGTACGCACACCTGAGTCCTCAGCACACAGCGTCTGTTGTCGAGAAGATGAACGAAGGGCTGTTCGGTTCGCATGCTGAAACCAACGATGCTGAGGGGTAGTTGATGGACGATGACAGCCAACAAGACGATGGAAGCCTCTTTGATCTCTCCCTATTCCTAATCGACCAGGCGTTAACGATAGGAACTTGGGATGAGTGGCTCGCAACCAGAGAAAGGAAACTGGTTGGCGATAAGCGTCTGCCGGATGATGTCCTAGGGAAGACCACTCCCAGAATGGCGTTCATGCGGAAACAACAAGAGGTGAAGATCGTAGAGCAAGTCGTTCACGAAATGGAGTCCATGAGGAAAGAACTTCACGGGAAGCTCGACCAGATCATCGACTCTGTACATCCTCTGGAGGTAGAAGCCCGAGCAGAGATGTCGGCCCTAGACTTTAGACTGTTTGAAATACAATGTACGGTGACGAACTTGGTTGATGGTGCAGCCGATGTCCTCACGGACACTTGGTTTCCCATCACCACCGACCCGTACGAACTGTTAAGGTTCGACTGTAAACGTCTAGCGATCTCTTATCTTCACCCTCTCGAAACTCTCGCTGCGAAGATGACGTTCGCATCAGGCCTCGGTGGAGAGAGTTCTAATCTACAGCCGCTTTCAGACCAGGAACGAGCCGTCGACGAAGTGATAGTGGAGGCCAACGATGGAGGACAGGCGATTACTGGGCCCGCTATTCTCGAACGACTCGATAAGAAGTCAGAGAAGGACATCAACTCCATCGACGGCGATAGCCTGAAGCGAATACTCCCCAAGCTAAGGATTCTTAGAGGGCTTGAGAATCGACCGAATGTCGGCTATTTCTACCCGCGCTACTTCAAAGAGCCCTGACCGCCCCTCCGCACCCCTTCCGGGCCCCCTCCGCGCCCCGACAATCCGGCGCTAGTCTGCCATCCTATCGTTAGAGAGTCGCTCAATAGCGTGGCGACTTCAACGATATGGGAGACGCTCGCAATGTCTGAAACTCCTGGAACCGTGGCCACTCGGCCGCGCCTAATCCCCGTAACAGATTGGCCAAGTCACCATTCTTGGCCGCCGTTGGGTGGATTGAGGCATCTCATCTTTCACGCTGAATCGAATGGGTTTGATCGCGTTATCAAGCGCGTAGGCAGGCGCGTTTTGATCGACGAGGCGAAATTCTTCGAGTGGGTCGATGCCCAGAACGCCGAGAAAGGCGGGGGTCGTGAATGATGCCCAGAACTCGCAGGCCAATCGTGGCTGACCTCAAGCGCAGCATTGCCCCGATGGACTTCTACACCCGCGAACTGGCGACGCTGCCATCCCCGAACAGATCCGGGGGCTGGGTGGATGGAGGACTATGCCCCTTTCATCCCGACAAGCGCACCGGAAACTTCCGCATCAATGTAGATACGGGCGCTTTCAGGTGCTTCAGCTGTCAAGCGGCAGGGGGCGACATAATCGACTTCGTCCAGCTTCAGAGGGCCTGTACCTTTCCGGACGCCCTCGATGTCTTGATGCGCGAATTTGGAGTGAGGGCATGATAATGACAGATGAATTGCAGCGACCGCCCGGCATTCCAGCTCGCTGGTTTCAAAAGTCGTATCGCCACCATTGGCCGTACATAGCCCAGAACGGCTCTGTGGTTGGCCATGCCGTGCGCTATGACGGTTCGGATGGGGATAAGGATGTCATTCCGTTCTTCAAACAAGATGGTACCCGATGGCAGTCAGGATATGCGGGAGGCCTACGACCACTCTTTGGGCTGGAGATTGTCGCGGATACTAATTCAGACGCGACTATCTACCTCGCCGAAGGGGAAAAGGCAGCGCAGGCGGCGCAACAATTGGGCCTATCGTCTGCCACGTCACCGGCGGGCTCGAATGCTGCTCACAAGGCGGACTGGGAGCCCCTAGCGCGTTTCCAGTCGGTGGTGATCTTGCCTGACAACGACGATACTGGCCGAAAGTACGCCGCCGACGTGGCGAGAATCCTTCAGAACCTTCCCGGAGAGCGTACGATCAGGGTCGCGGCGCTTTCCGGCCTGCCCGATAAGGGCGACTTGGTTGACTGGATCCAAGAGCGTGTTTCGGACTGGGATGGATATGGCCCAATCCCACGTGAACCGGGAGACGATCTCCGAGAAGAGCTATTGGCCGAGATTGAATCTGTAGCCCTTGTAGCCCCTGTAGCCTGTAGCCCCGGGGAAGATCCTGAAATTCAGCCTTTTCCGCTCGTACCAGAATCGGAGAAATCCGAGCCCTATCCTGTGGAGGCCCTTGGGCCGATTCTTGGCGATGCTGCCAAGGCCATACACGAAGCTCTACGTACGCCCGTGGCCCTGTGCGGGCAAGCTGTGTTGGCAGCGGCGGCGCATGCGGTTCAGGGACTGGCAAACGTACAGATGGCTGACGGGCGCTCTATTCCCTTGTCTGTCTTCTTGCTCACAATTGCCGATACAGGTGAGAGAAAAACGGCTGTGGATGCCTATGCACTCAGGCCGCAACGGCTGTATCAGCGGGATTTACGGAGCGGATATGAGGCACTTCTCGAAGAATACGATATCCGCAGTGCAGTGTACGAGGCGGCGCGAAGGGATGTTCTCAAGAAGAGTGGCACAACCACGCAAGACAAAGAGCGAGCGCTTAGGGAGCTAGGTCAGCCGCCGAAGAAACCGTCGCCGCCGATAGTCCTTACAACTGATATAACAATCGAAGGATTGCAGAAACATCTGGAGCGCGGCCATCCTTCTATCGCCGTGTGCAACGACGACGCTGCCACGCAATTGAGCGGCTACAGCTTTCGGGCGGAAGCAGTGGCCAAAACACTGGCAGACCTGTCGTCGTTCTGGAACGGGCAGGATATTTCACGCCTGCGGAGCGGCGATGGACATCTATTTCTGCGGAATTACCGCGTCTCCATGCACTTGATGATGCAGCCCATAATTGCAGATGTCCTGCTGTCGAGCGAATTGGCAAGAGAACAGGGATTCTTGGGCCGATGTCTTATCAGCTGGCCCCAAAGCACGCGCGGAACCCGAACTCTCAGCGACACCAGTCTCGAAGATGATCTTGCATACAGGCGGTACACCGACACCTTGCTGGGTATATTGCGGATACCTTTGGTGATGTCGGACGATGGCGGGAACCACTTGAAGCAACGGCCCTTGCCCCTATCCCCGGACGCCCGCGAGCTGTGGCGGCAGTACTACGATCATGTTGAGTTGCAGCTTGTTCCAGGCGGGGATCTCGATCCTATCAAGGGGCTGGCAAGTAAGGCGGCTGAACATGCGGCAAGATTAGCCGCCGTTATCACATTGATTGAGAATCCGCTGGCTGAAAGTGTGCCCGGAGAGATCATGGCTAACGCAACCACACTCATGGACTACTACCTATGCGAATGCAAGCGGATATTCGAGATTCCGGCGGTTGATCGCGAAGTTCGGGACGCTGAGTTGGTAAGGGTGTGGCTCGTGGAGAAGTGGGCCAAGAAGGGGAACGGGTACACCATAGAGTCAAGAACCCTTCAGCAGCAGGTGACACCCAAAAGACTTCGAGACTCGAAGGCCTATCTGGATCGTCTTATGGGAATCCTCGAAGACCATCAATGGGTAAAGCGGGGGAGCCAAGATTGGAAGATCACGACATGGGATATGTGAAGTTTTCAAGAAGTCAAAACATGAACGTAACCGGGGGCTACGGGGCTACACAGGCTACAGGGGCTACAAAATGCCCCGTGCCCAGGCAGGAGAGTCCACTTTTGACGTACCTGAATCTCCTGAGCAGCTTCATGCCCGAGACTATGGGCGATCTACCCCCTGTGCCGCCATTCGACCATCGCCCGGAGCGGCCTACCGCCTGGGCCGCCTGGTGGAACTGCGTGGCGCGCGTGAATCGGTCGCGTAGGGAGTAGGAGCGCGGCTACACAAGCACAAAGGCTTTCACAGGTAGGCGATAAAGCGAGAGAACGGTAATTGCATACTTGATACAAGGTAAGGGTTCATTCATGCTTTCCATCTGGACAATATTTCAGACCCCATGGCCGATGACGCGACATCTGGGCGCGTCCAGGCGTAGAGTAGTGGGACTAGTGCAGATGGAGGCGTGGGCGAAATGGTCAAGAAACTACTGGATCACCTCAAGAGCGGTGAATCGATGTGGTCGTTATGCAAACTCATTTGGGAAAGCAGTGCTTTTCGGTGGATCTTTAGCACTGTCCTCGCAATGATTACAAGCATAGGGGGATTTTTTGCTGATACGCCATGGCCTTGGCTCGTGCCGTTGTTTTTAGTGACGCTATGTGCTGCTCTTGTCTTGGTATTGGTTATTGACAAGATACGGAATAGAACCATACCCGCCGCTCAAACCAACAACACGGAAGCGGAATTAAGTGCGGCAGAAATACTTGAAGCCCTAAATCTAAAAGTCGTTCCAACAGCCACCACGGAAGAGTTACAGGAAGACACAATCTCACATCGGCTCTTTCGGATAATCGACCTATTAGACATAGGGGGAGTCGATATAGTTGACAAGACCTTCGTGGACTGTGTTATTCACGGGCCAGCTATTATATGTGGCGACCGCCCTAATCACCACCAAGGATGTAGTTGGAATATTACGAATCCAGAGGATTTAGAATTTGCTTTCAGAAAATCAGTTGGTCGTCTCACATATGGCGTTGTTCGGGCCTCACGTGTGAATTTTATCAGGTGTCGTTTTGTGAATGTCGCGTTTCTGTTACACCCAGGCGAATTTGACACACAGATGAGAAATATAAAGAAAGAGTCTACTTCCTCGCCACAAGCTCCCGATACTCCAACCGATCCGCATCCACAAGACGAAGAACAGTATCCCGAAACAAATAGGGATTCTTCCGATTGTCAAAACGCCACTCAAATTCGTCCAGATAGGCCGGAAGATGCTTCGCACTGATTTGATGATAGGAACCAACCACAGAGCGCTTAAAGAGCGAGAACACGCCTTCAATAGTGTTCGTGTGGACTTGTCTCCGTAATTCTCTTCCCGGCTATTTCAATTCCTCGTTATGCGTTCTTGTAGCTGACGATGGAATTTGGTAGCAGGACTTGTCCAAAGGCCACAATCTAAGGAGAACTGTAGTGAACGACTCGACAGTGAAGATTCCGCCTCCCTTACCGATTAACAGGGACAGCCTAAACGGACTGATATCTAGTTCAGGGTATACGAATATCGTATTGACGGTGATCGCGGGTTGTTTAGTTGCCCTTACGTATTTCGTCTACATGGACACTTTTTCGGTCGATGTGGACGTGATCGATATGCCATATTCCATCAAGGTGGACGTCAGGTAGCGTGTATACCGATTGGCCCGCAGCGATGCGTCGGCGACCGATTACGAGTCGTCTTCAGCCTCTTTGCCCAACTCCTGGCTAATGACATTCGCCCATTTCGCGTGGCTGTCCTCGGGGGCAATCTCTTTCGGAGCGGCGGCATTGCTGATCAATTTGTGGGTAAGCAAGCTGACGTACCCCTGCCTCACTTTTTGGTCCAGCAGGTCTTCCCCAGTAATCTCGCCTGTTTTCGGATCGATGTACAAATCCCGGCCCGTGGCGGCCATCGCGATTGCGAGGTCGAGAATTCGGGCATCATGTATCCGGTCGCGGATCTCGACCATCCGCAGGCGCTGCTCGTGCTCGGCCAGCGCGGTGTGGGTGTGTGTTCGCTTGACTAGAACGCTGCTGCCCATAATCTACCCTAGCACTTTTCTTATTAAGAATGCAAAATCGATAAGAAATATGAATGATTCTGTCCAACTTGGCGATATGGACGGCAAGGCCCGGCGCGTACACGATTCGCGAACGGCGGTCCGGTTACCCAGTCAATATGCAGGCATCAGAGCGGTTCCCGGTACTCTCCGAAGGGTTCGCGAAAGTCGCTTTGGTGTGCCATTCTCTTTTGGTTCTGCACGTCGCCCTCTCACGCCATAGGCCGTCTAGGGGGCGTTTCTCTCTTGGGGCACATTGGCTCTAGCGGATATTGATTGACACAACCCGAAGGCCGTTACAAGCGCCCCACGGAAATGAGCCATAATCCTCTACACACCATGCGCTCCAACTGACCGGAGGTTTCAATATGACCACTATGCACTCGACGTTTTCCAGTGTGCGCGCAAGGGCAATAGAGCATGTGTTCCTTTATGAAATGCATCGCCGCGCATGGGTAAGAGGGAAACCTCTGGAGGTGTCCGAATCGGAAGTTGATTTTCGCGGCTATGACTTGGTTCTTGAGTATGACGGGGTCGTTCGCCACGTTCAGATGAAGACTGGAAAGAGAAACTACAATCCAGTGCCAGTAAATTGCGCACTAGAGGAAAAGTCTAGCGGATGCGTAGTGAAACTACTCGTCGACGATGAACTGGTAGTCACCGGCTGGCTTTTCTTCGGCGCTAAGCCCAAGAAGCCCCTGCCCTCGATGCGTAGCTTTCCTCTGGCTAGGCACACCAAAGCCGATTCACATGGACATAAGGCCGAACGTCCAAACGCGCGCAAAGTGAGCAGTGGGAAATTCAACTCGCTCGGGAGTTGGGACTGCTTGTTTAGCGCCCTGTTTGATGGGTGACACAACAGAAGCCGAGAGATTCGCTCCTGAGGGCAATACGAAGATCGTTCTGGTGATCGCTTTGCCGCGTAGTGTACACGTCACCGGCTCACGACACACGTGATTCTGGGGAGCTTGCGGATCTTCGCTGGCGGCTCCTGCCCCGGTTCTCTCCCGTGCCTAGTGGACAAGTTACAGGAGAACGGTCATGGGCGGCGCAGGGCTCGAAGCGGCGACCTCTTGGGTGTAAAGACTGTTGCCCGGTATATGTTGCGGTGCCACTCGGACGTACTGGACTACATGCGGTGTTTTGCGTGTGCCGTGTGTGACCGGGTAAGACCGGGTATGGGCACTATTTGGTCACTCGGGGTGTTGGGTGGCATCTTGTAGGCCGTCTGGCGTTTTTTGATCCTGAAATTGACTCTCGTTTTCGATGAGTTCGCCCTTTACCTCTTCAACTATAAGCTGGGCGATGGGCATCTCTGGGCGCAAGACAAACTCCGATGGGCCAAAATTAATCATTTCGAGCGTGAGTGGCCCCCTGAAGCCTGGATGGACAGTGGGCGCGGTGAAGTGTACCAGAACTCCACATCTCGCCCTACTACTTTTTCCTTCAATTCGAGCAGCAAGGTATGGCGGCGAAGTATCAATGGGGAGTTCGATCTCCTCTAGAGTCAGAGCCAATACAAACTTTCTGGGTTTGAGTATGTATGGTCGCTCTGAGGTGATTCTATGTTTCTCGGAATTCTTCGCAATTGTTTCAGCCACGCTTCCCGGTATAGTCAGATCCAGAACAAAGGTGCCCGTAGTTGGAACAGAGATTTCATACCCAAGCTTCAGATCAACAGAATGGGTACCATATGGGCATTCGGGGCCGCCGGGTGTTGGTTGAAGCGGCTCAGGAGTAGGGGTAATTTTGAGCCGACCTGTATCAAGCGCCTTCTGAATCTCCTTGTTTGAAAGAATCATCTACCTAGGCTACTTGACTTTCATTTCTCAATTGGTTCGACCTTACTGTTACTCTTTGACCACCTTCCAGACATGGTCGCGGAAGTGCCACTAGAACAAGGTGGTTTTCTTCCTTGATTGAAGTAATGCGGAGAAAACCAGGAACCGGGGAGCCATTCGGCTGATCTTCCATGTCAAGTTCATCTTTTAGCGCAAAGAGTGAGAAACCCTTACCATCGTACTCTTCTGCCTTGACTGCGAATTCGCTCGTAAACATTCCCTCCGACACTTTACACTGTAACCATCTACTCATGATCATATCCCCCCCGGATGCCCGCTCTCCATGTTGCTGTCTCCTGAGAGCTACCGTAACAAAGACTGACAGACCTGTCAATAGATATTCTCATAAAGTTGCCTTTTTTTAGCAAGAGTCGTAACAAAAGTATACTGTACCAAGCGTATTGGAGGAACCCAGTGGGTCTGGGGGCTTCTCTCAGGCCGCGCCCACACGCCGTTTCAGCATCTGAAGTTTCACACCCTACTAACACCTTCCAGAGTGCCCTGATTCCTGAGCGGCGCTCTGCTCCGGTATTCGATCTTAGCTGGCAGGATCCCCGGCATTCTGGAGAATCCCCAGAATGGAATGCTCTTAGTCCTGACAGACGGTGGTTATCACCCTGTTTGTGTAGGGTGATAACCCCCCCCCTCAAGGTGTGCTACGCTCAGCCCATGATCCGCCTTCTCCACGAAGCCCTACTATGGGCATGTCTCGCCGCCATCATGGGCACCTGCCTGTACTTTGACTTCCCCGCTGGCTTGCTCGTGGCGGGTGCTGGGGTATTCTGGCTTGCGTGCGTGCTGCGAAGGGAAGAGCAATGACTGAAAATTCCGCGCGCGGCAGCCACAACCAGCCCTACGTCCGCTTGGTGCTGGTTGCGTGTCTCGTTTGGGTTGGGATGCCCATTGCGACAATGGCCTTTTCGGTGATCCCTTCTTCTTTAGTGGCTTTGTCATCGGACGAAGTGGACATGGCTTGGATGTACTTCCGGGTAACAATAACCCACAGTTTGCCGGTTGACCAGGTGCTCCCGCCTGAAGTTGAGAGGTGGTCCACAGTGCTCAGCCCTGAAATGAAAAGGGCTGATCTGGACTACTTCCGCCCCCGATATGATGCCCTAAGGTTTAGGTCTTTTTGCTGGCTAGTAGTCACCGGATCTATCGCGAGTTGTATGAATGTCTTCTTGGCTACGCGGGACGCATTAGGTTCCGCCCGCAAGTGGTCGTATATCGGATGCGTGCTCATCGTTCTCAGTCTCAGCAACGTTGCATTGGTATACGTTTTTCGCTCTGAATTGGCAACACTCCTCGCCACTTCCATGAGCGTGGACTGATTCTCCGCCAAGCCGCAATGGCCCACAGCAAGGGCTACGCCTTGACGTAGTATCACCGAGGGAAACTATCGGCGAATGAATATGTATACTGTCCCCATGACTCTTTGTCCCATCTGCGAACGCCCAACCACCGACGCCGCCCTGGTGCGCCATCCCTACATCCACGGCCAGGCGCTTTGCGGATTGCCCTCCACTGTTCTATGTCGTTGTACATCTATCTTCTCCTCTTTTTTCATGCCAAAAGGCACGATTGATTCTCTCTAGCAAAGCAGCAGCATCCAGAGGGATCGACGGGCTCTTGCCGAAACGCCGCCAACGCCGTGGACTACCTATGGTGTACCACCCCATGGGTAATTGTCAGCCTGTCATTTAGACTCAGATCGTGGAGCGCATCGGCGATGATGCGTTGGCGGCCGGGTTTGATTGCTGGTTGGTTTTCGATGTGGATGAGAAGTTGTTGGCGCAGGGGGTGGCGGGGCGGTGAGCCTTCGTGGCAGTGCTGCGCCGCCGTGTCAAGCATTTACGCGACAATCCCGAGTGGAAAACCGGCGATCCGCCGTTAATTGGTGCAAACGGCCTTCGAGAATAGCCCAGGTTGCGCACTATGGGGAATAAAAGACTCTAGCCTGGCGCTTACAACCTGATTGTGAGTTTTTCTTAACGGGTGAATGCTTGACACGTAAGAACTTACGGCGATGGGTGCCCAGAAGTCTGACAAACCACTTAAGATCTGTGCCGATTAGCGGGTCACAGTCTTGGGACTGTCAGTCTTCCGGGAATTTTGTGAGATGGAACCTTTGGCGCAATGCGGTGTTGAGCTAATGTGGTGGGGTGTGTGTGCTTCGTAGGCAAAGCCGTCGCACGCTGAAATCTCCCAGGGAACTAACGTTTATCTTAACGGGCGGCAAAGTTGACAGAACATAGCGAATGAGCCTACAATAATGTTGTGGTCGTCGGTGTTGTTGGGGTGGGGCTCCACAGCACTATAAGAATTATCCCGTGTACTGACAATAGCGCGGGCTAGATAGAGAGAATTGCTTTCAAGGGGGATGCGGTCCTTTGGAAGCTTTTTTTTTGAATTCAAAAGCGGAATGCGAAAAGGAGACAACGACACAAGAAATCCTTAGCGTTAAGTTGTACTCGTCCGTGGTCTTTTGCTTTATCGTCCGTGACTCAATAAAGAAGCCACGGACGAGTACAACTCGTCCGTGGCGCAACAACCCCACCTAGAGACTCTTCTGAGGGAACTCTAGACAGGGAGATGGGAGTAATTACACATGCCCGCCTCTAGTGAAGTAATTGTACTTGCCATAGTAGCTCTTGTGGCCATTACCCTTGTAGCCATTGTCCTTGTGGCAATTGTGGCTCTCGCCAGGCGACCCTTTCTAGGAGACGACTCCAAAGGCACGGGTGCGGCCGACGACGCCAAATCTCTATGGACGACCCTAGTGCCACACATTTTCAAGTCTCCGTGGATAGCCCTGATGTTTTTCGTACTTATTGTAGGCGCTGTAATCGTGCTCAAATTACTCGGTATTGATGTTAGCGCCTTGCTCGGGCTCTTCGCAAAGTGACACACTGCCTGAATGTATATGAACGGGTTTCGCGCCCGGTGGGCGAGAGTTTTCAGGACAACCGTCTAATATTAGCATTTGGAGTGCCCCACGTCAACCTTCGCGGCACTTCAAAACGAAGGTGCCTGGGTATCAAAACAGCTAGGCCCGTAGGTCTATTTCATTAAGGGCATTTCTGCATGCACACGTGCACAATTTGCGGCAAACGCTGGGTATTGCAGGTCTCCTTAGCAGCGCGGTTCTGTGACCCGCGAATCTATGAATATGGCCCACACCCCAGATCAGTCGCCGCGTTACGGGGGTGGACGGGGGCCTAGGCCAAGGCATTGCAGCCCCTCAATGCGTCGCTCCTAGGGCATCCTGAGAGGCCGTTTTCTGTACCCATCCCGGCCCTACTCCGGTTGACTGAAGGTAAGTATTCGACTATTGGACGGCCTTCTCATTGAGAGGTGGAAGCGTGCGCACTATCTTCATGGTCTCTATGCTTATCCGGACGATACGTTTGATCAGGTCGATAATGTATCGAGGTTCGTTGTGCTCCCGCGCCCAGTCGTTAGGGTCGTTGCGGATGCCGCTTGCTTTGTCCACGGTGATCTGATAGCGCTCCATGATCCATTCGAGGGCGGGCTTGCCGTTGACGATGTAGTCGTATGCCTCTAGTGGGATTCCGGAAAGCGTGATGTTGCTGTTGTAGACGATGGTCGTCTTGTCCACCTGTTTGTCCTTCCGTCCAAAGGTCATCTTCTGCACCAGGAAGTCCTTCTCCGGGTCGAACCGGAGTGTGCCGCTGTGTTCCTCCACGGGATACGGCTCCACGGTCTCATAGTTCAGATGCCACTCCGCGAGGTCACGCCCGGCCTGACTGAACTTCCAAAAGTCCGCCCTCTTCTGAGTGAACGGGATGCGCGGCAGCATTTTCTTCAGGTCACTGGCAAAGCGCTCCCGATACTCCGGTGAGTGCAGCACGCCATACACGTAGTAAAAGATGTCCTCCTTCGTGATCTTCGCTTCATAGGCCTTGCGGAAGTCTGCGAGTATTGCATCGGTGATGGCGCTTCGCCGCCAGTAGCCGTCCACCAACTCGCCCTCGTACTCCCTGCTGATGAGTTCGTCCTCTTGCCGCTCGTCCTTTTCGTAGAGGTAGAGGGGGAAGCACTGTGTTCCAGAGTGTTGCATGTTAAAGTCCGCCACCCGGTCCACAACAAGTGCCGAACTCTCCTTCGACCCACCAATACCACTTACTCCAATAATCAGATTCGGAAGCTTCCCTGGGAATAGCGATTCATTCAAGCTGATCCGATGGTTAATGTAAGGGTCAAAGTACAGCGTTTGCTTGCAGTATGGGCGATACATAGCCTCTCGATGTGCGCTATCGTCGAGCGAGAATGTCAACCCTCTGCCTAGATAAGACTTCATACTACTCGACCAACTGATCTTGGTCGAGTCGTTGTCAACGAACGCGTCAATCAACGCTCCAATCTCCTGCTTGGAAGCGCCCTGATGCCTATGGTGAAACGCTGACACCTGTGCATTGTAGAAATCAATCAGCCTTCCGATATTGCCGAATAGGGTCTTGCGAGAGTAGTTGTAGCACCATGCATCGCGGTTTGTCCCTACCCCGAGAGAATGAGTCTCGAACACCGTTCTTGTGCTGTTGCCCTTCTTGTCGCCCAGTACGACGAACACCTCAAATGCCGGGTCACGTTGGTTGAGCCAGTCATGGTTGGAGTTTGGTTTGAGGTGCTGCCATCTCTTTTGGCTGTGGATGCCGTTGATGCTCTGAAAGCCTTTGATGATGGCAAGTTTTTCCTCGCGACTGAGGTAGTCGCCAATGTCATGGTAGTAGATCTTGCACTTTCCGGTCCTGGAGGGATTCTTGACGAAGAGGGAAATGGCGATGGCGGCGCGGCTGCCGGAGCCAAATATCTTGCCGCCTTCCATGCGTGAGGTCTCACCCGAAGTGCGCTGATTGCCACGTAGGTTAAAGATGTGCATAGTGGAGAACTCGTCGGCGAGACAGGCGCGGAGGCCGTCCATGGCGTTGCCGTCAATGAAAGAGCCGTTGGTGACAAAGCCCACAATACCTTTGCCCGAAATGCGGTCGCTGGCCCAGCGGAGGGCGCGAACATAGCTGTCGTAAACTCGATTCTTGTTGCTGCTCACCGAGCGCGCCACATATGTTTGGGCAATCTTGCCATCAAGAACAGAATACTCTAGGTTCTTGTTTTCCTCATTCTCGTCTTTTTGAACTGCTGAATACGGCGGGTTGCCGATGACAACGCGGATGGGGCTTTCTTTTTGGCGTTTCACACGGCGGTTGTTCTCGGGGAACATGAGTTCCCCAAACTCGCCCCTGGCTTCCGAAAGTTGGAAGGTATCGGTGAGAACGATGCCCTCGAACGGGATGTAGCTGCCCGGCTTCGCTGCCTTGGCAGGGGTCTTGCCGCTGGCATTGGCGGCCTCGTGTTGGAGTGAGTGGAAGGTTTCCTCGATGTTGATGGCGGCGATGTAGTAGGCGAGCAGGATGATTTCGTTGGCGTGCAATTCGTGTTGGTATTTGCGCTGGAGGTCGGCGGGTCTGATGAGGCCGCTCTGAAGGAGGCGGACGATGAAAGTGCCGGTTCCGGTGAAGGGGTCTATGATATGGACATCCTTGTCCCCGAGGGCGGAATCGAACTCGGCATGGAGGATGTCACTAACGCTGTGAATGATGAAGTCCACGACTTCGACCGGTGTGTAGACAATGCCAAGTCGTTCGGCCACTTTCGGGAAGGCGGTGCGGAAGAATCTGTCATAAAGCTCGATGACGACACGCTGCCTGCCCTCGGCGTTGTCTATGTCGGAGGCGCGTTCACGGACGCTGGCGTAGAACTTCTCCAGCGAGGTGATTTCCTTTTCCAGCGCCTGGTCCTCTAGGGTATCGAGCATCTTCTGCATGGCGATGGAGACGGGGTTCTGCTGAGTGAAGGCGTAGTTTGCGAAGAGGGCATCGAAGACGGGCCGTGTGATGAGGTGCTGGGAAAGCATCTCAATAGCATCTTCCTCGGTGATACTGGGGTTCAGGTTTTCCCTGAGGCCGGCAACGAAATCAACGAAGGCGCTTTTGTGGCGCGGCTCGCCGCTTTCGAGTAGGGCCTTGATGCGTGTGGCATGGCGTTCTGCAATGACGGCCACGTCCTTAGCCCAGCTTTCCCAATAACGGCGGTCGCCGCACTTGAGGACAATGCGGGCGTAGATGGCGTCTTTCCATTCCTCCAAATGGGGGAAGGCGAGGGTTCCTTGGATTTCCCGAACGGGGGGCTTGCCATCCCCGTCGCTTCCCTCGTCGGGCTCGCCGTCGCCGATGCCTATGATCTGGATGTTGTCAGGACGGTTCTTGTTTAGCTCGATCTGATTGACGGTTGCATTGAAACGGTCATCGTGTGCGCGGAGCGCCTGGAGCACCTGCCAGACGATTTTGTATTTCTTGTTGTCCTTGAGGGCTTCCTCTGGTGCCATGTCGGCGGGGATGCCGATGGGCAGGATGATGTAGCCGTATTGTTTCCCTTCGGACCGGCGCATTACGCGGCCCACAGACTGCACCACGTCCACGACGGAGTTGCGGGGATTGAGGAAGAGCACGGCGTCGAGAGCGGGAACGTCCACGCCTTCAGAAAGGCAGCGAGCATTGGAGAGAATGCGGCAGGTGCTCTCAGGCGCGGCCTCTTTCAGCCAGTCGAGACGTGCATTACGTGCGAGAGCGCCATAGGTGCCGTCCACATGCTCCAATTCGCAATTGAGGAGGCCGTCCTCATCTGGATGGAGAGTACGGTAGGTCTCGACGATCTGCGCGAACTGCCGGGTGAAGGCTTTCGAGGCTTTGATGGTACGCGAGAAGGCTACGGCGCGGCGCATAGGCGCGACATCCCCCTGCAAGTCCACCTCGGAGGTGTTAGCTGTGTCGAGATGCTTGGCGAGGCCGTTCCAGCAGCCGGTGATCTTGGCGGCGTCTTCAAGGTTTAGCTCGTTGTTGGCGTCAGCAATCTGATGCTGGAAGGTCGTAGAAACGTATTTCTCGTCCACGGCGAGGACTAGCACCTTGTAATCGGAAAGGAGGCTCTTGCCAACCGCTTCACCGAAGCCAAGGCGATGTAGCTCCTCGCCAAAGAGGGCGGGGTCGTCCATGGAGCACAGCTCGGCGTCGGCATCCTTGGCTTTCACCTTCGTGTCGGCGCTGTAGATACGCGGCGTGGCCGTCATGTAGAGGCGCTTTTTCCCCCGTAGGAAAGCTGCGTCGTGGACTTTCACAAAATGGCTTTCATCCTCGCCGCTAAGCGTCACGCCGGTGGTACGGTGCGCCTCGTCACAGATGATGAGATCGAAGTCCGGTAGCCCAGCTTTCTGAGCATCCGAAACCGCTTCGATGGAATGGTAGGTCGAAAAGACCACTGTCATTTGGCCTGGAGCCTTCTCTTTCTTCGCCATCCTCTGGACTGACTCATACTGCTGGACGATTTCCCTCGCCGAGGTCGTCGCAGGAAAGGCGAGGTCGTAGGTAGTGATGTCGGCTTCGTCGCCGCTGCCCTTGGTGCGCTTCGCGCCAATGTTGGCATCGGAGCAGACGGCGAGGCTGTGGAATGGCTGCGTGGATTCGGCGGTCCATTCGCGGAGGGCCTGCGACAGAAGTGAGAGCGACGGCACCAGGAAAAGAACGTGGCCCTTCGGCGCAAGGTTCTCGGCTATGCAAAGCGTTGTGAAAGTCTTCCCAGTGCCACACGCCATGATGAGCTTGCCCCGGTCCGCTACCGCGAGGCCCGTCAGCACGTCCTTCATCGCCTCTTTCTGGTGCTCCCTGAGTACCTTGCGTGCTCGGAGTCCGAGGTTTTGCGGGCGCTTGAGGCTGAAATTGGACCAGTCAATCGGGCTTGCATCCAGGTCCTGCACTCGAAGGCGCCTGACAGGCTTGGATTGATCTGAGAGGGCGTCCTCGGCGTTTTTCCCCCACTTGTCAGTGGTGGAAACTATTATGCCAGAGCTAAAACGGTCCTTCCCGAATGCAGTGAAGAAGGAGTCTATGTCTGCCTTCGAGAGGGTGTGCTCCGGGAGATAGAACTTGCACTGGATAGCGCAAAACTCGCCCGTCGCACGCTCCTCTGCCACGAGGTCAATGCCAACGTCGCCGACATTTCCTTTCCGAGGCCACTCGTTCCACATCCAGACGTGGGAAAACTGGTCCTTATAGATCGGATCCAGTTCAAGATAGCGGCGGATGAGTCGCTCGAAACGGTCGCCAAGGTCGCGGTTGGACGTGGCTTCCTCGCGGAACTCATCCAAAATGGTGTGGATGGATATTTCGCTCACAACTCAAATACCTGGTTTGCGGGTGTGTTCTCGTTCCCACGGTCCGTGGGAATGCATACTGGGCCTGGCGGGCGCGGAAATGTGGGCAGCACCCGATGATACTGATTGCAGTCGTTGATAGGCATTTGACCAGAATACCCGGCTGGACTTCAACCAGCCGCTGCGATTCGGGCGTGACGGGGATACCCCCGGTGTAGGGTCAGGATCGGTTCTGATATGGAGTCTAGCGTTCCGGGGCGCAGGCCATGGGAACGCCACTCTAGTAATCACTTGACAAAAAGTTTTAAAAATCACCCACATCCTCTACAGGCCTGGGGGCGCATCGCGAAGTCTTGATTGTCCCCCCTCCCCCCCTCGGCTCTCCCCCACGGGATTGCTGGGCCTTGAGACCGCTGGAACGCCTCCAGAGTCGATGTGGCGAGCCTGACACCTCGGGTTGCTGTTCGGGTTCGTGCCAGGAAGACTCGGGGCAACTGTCCCGATACCATATGTCTCACATTCGTTGAAGATATACAGCGGCCCCGTCTCCGCGCCCGCGTCCGTTGCGGGGTGGCGGGGGGCAGGTGTCGGCCTTCAAGAGTCCTGGGGCGTCCTGCACAGAATGCCCAGGAGCGCGTTCAGGCAAGGCCAACAAGAGGGTTCCAGCACAGGCGAAGCTCAGGGGCATATCCCTGAAACTGTCATCCGCTCAGCACGTCGCCCAGAGCGTGTTCTGGAGCTTCCTGGACGTTCTGTGAGTGGCCACCAACGCGATCACGTCGGGAGTCTGAACGCATCGCTGAGATACCCGGAGAAAGTGCCATGTCACACTCATGTCACACTTCGTCACAAAAAATAGCGACAAAGGGCAGCAGTTGGCAAAGGCGCTCACTCCGTAATGTGCCCGGTTCTATTGCCGCATACTGTTGTCTAGTGTTGTGCTCTATTGGCCTGCTGGGGTCTTGAAAACCGGCGCCTTCGGGCTTGAGGGTTCGAGTCCCTCACCCTCCGCCACATTCAAAAGACCCTTATTTTAAGGGCTCTTCTGTACCGGGTGCCCATTGAAACTACTGAACGGTGC
>SDBV01005354.1_pt1 | contig 18150 bp, 15 predicted proteins | sample 2277081 | NCBI WGS metagenome assembly SDBV01 (sample SAMN10402039, study PRJNA504765) | marine sediment metagenome | isolation source: marine sediment core GS10_PC15, 223 cmbsf | place: Arctic Ocean: Southern Knipovich Ridge | collected 2010 | reverse complement strand
TGCCGCATTTGTCCGGTAAGCCAGCGCCCACTCTACTGCTTCATCATCGAATACGTCTATATCCTTATCAACTACAATAACGTTCTTAGCATAATCTTTGCTAAGGTGTGAAGCCCACAAAGCAGAAGTAACCTGCTTGGCCTGCCCCCTATAAATCTTATCAATTTGAACCCGTAAGTTTGTTGACGAGACAACAGGATGTGCCCAGACGCCCATTACATTAGGAATACCAATATCCTCTAAATACCTCCAGATAATGGCGCAGTTGGCGGGTTCAACCCAATAGCTACTTTCACTAAGTCGACCAGGACTGGAGCCAGCTATGCCACCCTGAAAGATGGGGTCATTCCGATAAGTGATACATTCTACGCGAATGGTGTGGCGGCGACGAGACAAACCGCCGTAAAAACCAGTATACTCACCAAAGGGTCCCTCCAGCTGAAAGGTTGCGGGGTCAGGGGAAATCCGCCCCTCTACTACAATTTCCGCTGAGGCTGGAACATATAAGTCTGAGGTCTCACATTTCACCAATTCCACAGGTGCTCCCCGTAGACTTCCAACCACTTCATACTCAGAATGACCGGGATGGTGAACTGGAATACCGGCACAAATCATAAGAGCGGGGTCTAATCCGTAAGCTACGGCAACCGGCATTTCCTCCCCTCGTTGCTCGTACTTGGAGAAGTGGATACCCCAATGCAGGCTACGTGCCAGTAAAACCGGTATAGATTTTTCATTATCACCAATCATCCCCCGATACATTCCGATGTTCATTATCTTGGTATCAGGGTTCATGGTTATTGTGGCAGCATGAGTACTGATGTATCTTCCGCCATCCAGATGATTGTACCTGGGCACGGGGAACTCGTATAAGTTAACCGCGTCACCGTTCACAATGTTTTCCTTTACTGGTCCCGAAGTTACTACGACCGGCTTCACCAAATGCCGGAATTGTTCCTTAAGAAACTCAACTATCCCTCGGTAGGAGGTTTCCTGGGGCAAGCCTAGAGCCATCGCCGCTCTTTCCCGAGAACACATCCCATTAATAAATAGTTTACGGCATGCCGTATTCTGGTGATCTTTGATGTTCTCAAACAAAAGCGCCGGTCCTTGTTGATTTGAAACCCGCCGCACAATGGCGCCCAGTTCCACATTCCAATCCACCTCAGCAGTGATATGCTTTATTTGCCCCTCCTCTTCCAGTTTTGCTATCCAGTCGCGTAAACTTTGATAAGGCATAATGCTCTCCCTAAAGTTGTATTTGCCAAATATTATATATGCCTAGCCATGCATGAGCAAATACTTGAGGTAGAGAAGTAAATCAGAAAACCTGTGAACCCAGCAAGAAGAATATATTAAGTGTATTTCTTACTAATATCGTTGTCAATACCCTTAAAACAGACAGGCAAACCTCTGTAGATGTGGAATGTAGTTACGACTTTGGGGAAAAAAGACTCAGCACTGGTGCTGATATGACACGGCACCAGTGCTATCTGCTTGACCTTCTCTTATCCAGCGTTATTCTCTCAGCACCTCGGACAGACGGTGTCCTGCGGAAGCCATGTATTCTTTTGCCAATACATCTTGACGCTGGTAGTAGCTCCCATAAGCGCAAGCACGGCAAAGCACCCTTCCTTCTACCTTAACCTCTCGGAAGTCATTTATCCCCTCATCACATTGCTCACAGATTACTCGGTGGAGTGGAGGGCCAGGCATATCTTCAAGCGGAATCTGCACTACTACACGCTCTATATGGAAAAGCTCCTCGTCTGACATTGCCTTATAAGCGTTTACCTCAGCCTCATGTTTTGTCCACCCCTGACGACGACAAAGGGCTGCCTTCTCCCGCACATCCTCGCGAGCTGCCAAGCGTACTGCATTCCCGGTGTGCAAATCTATAAAGGTAGCCGCCAATTTACCATAATCCACGTACTTCATGGTTCGCTTACCCAGCTTGCACCCGGTGACAACTTGAATAGCATCAGTAGCACAGCGGTCGATCTCCACATAGACAATCATGCGTTTGTCTTCCTCCCTTGGCCTCGCGATACCCAGTTCCTGGCAGCCACGCATGGCCATTCGGACACCGAGTACCTGCCCCGGACAAATGTGCCCATGGAATGCTGCGGATTCAACCAATAGTTCTGCAAACCTATTCGTTTGATAAGCATCCCATCCCGGAATCAGATCAACTGCCTTGGAAATACTTTCAAACCTATGCGGTGAATTCTCATCTATCCGCTCTATTAGCAAATCGACGATGTTGACAACATCGCCATAATCAAATTGGAGCACTCCTGACGAGGACAAGTGAGGTGAAACAGTAGCTAATGTTTCCTCTTCGCGGCAAAACCGTTCCTGGTCCGGCTCGGTGCCCCCCACCAGAATCTTGACAGTATTGCCGTTCTTATACCCTTCTACAAGTACTATGTCCACTTTATCTCCAACGAGAGCTTCAATTTGGGTCAAGGTCAACTCCATACCCACACGCTCAACGAGGGATACCCTCTCTGGTGAGGAGAGTACCACAATATCACTCCCCGCTTGAGTCAATCGCCAGCTATCTTTCTTTGGCTGCTCAATATCAAAACCATGCGGGGCATGTTTGACCACCGCTACCCGAAATCCAAGCCGCTTTAGTTCCCGCACCACCCCTTCAAGAAGGGTAGTTTTTCCAGACCCAGAATTACCAACGAAGGAGATAACCGGAATCATTCGCTTAGTTCGACTCAGGACTGCCGCCACATTTTGACTAACCATTCTTCCGCCTCCTTTTTCTTCCTACAGTTGAGACATAACCTGCTTCCCGTCACGGCAATATAGGTCTGCTCACACTGCGTGCAGGCTGCTTTTCTATGTTTCACCAGTATCGTTCTACCACCACTAACCAGGTCCCAAGGGTTGACACCTGCCGAGTAGGCTATAGCGCCTTGAGGACAGATATCAATGCATAGTCCACAGGCAAGGCAATACCCTGGGTTAAAATCAATCACCTGCCTGTCTCCTTCTTCACGAGACTTTAGCGCCCCAGTGGGGCAGAAGGTGACGCACATGCCGCAGCCGTCACAGCCATCACCAATGTCCACCTGGGCGAAGGGTAAGTCATCAAGTCTTGCCTGGTCAGTAACTGGTTGTCCCAATTTTTTGATATGCTCCAGAAGCAAAGAGCGTTTCTTCGGCAGCCTGGTCTCAAGAGTAACCTTTGTTTTAGCCGCCATTTCCTCATCACTATTCATACCCTCAACTGCCACGGCCACTCGGCTCCGTGTCTCCCCCTGAAAATAAGCAAAGAATTCCCTTCGCGAGCAAACCTGGCTCTCTGTTAAGTTATGGCTATCACCAGACTCTTTAACCGATGCCGATATCCTTCTTGGTAAGCCAAAGATAGCAAGGATTCGGTTGGCCCGCTTCATACTTTTGGCTGCTACCCGTAGTCCCAAGGCAAAGCGGCACTTCTTACATTGAGTAATGTTTAACCTTACCGCCTGGCTTCCACCAACAATAGCCCCAGTGAGTATAGCTTCATTAAGGTATCCCAGGCAGGGAACGTTTAGACCATCCTTGTTTGACGATGATAACGAGCAGGTGAACTCTACCACGCTCCCCCTCTTCACCTGGGCAAGCAGCAGCTCATAGGACAGGTCTCTTAGCTGGAAGACATCGGTAGGACACAAATTGGCACAGATGCCACAACCGTAACACTTTGAATTATTGATTTCCAATGAGTCACCAAAGCTTATGGCACCAGTGGGACAGTTCTCTAGGCAAAGACGACAACTTGACTTTTTGTGACGTAACTTCAAGCACTGACCGGGGTTAACCTCCAAGTTGGCTGGTGATAGCATTTTCTCAAACAGGCTTAGTCCAAGCATTTATCTTCAAACCTCATAACATCGCTATCTCGCTCCGGGTGTCCCTCTAATTGCTTTCCATTATCTTGTCTGTGGAAGAAGAGGTCTCAATCCCCTGGAGATATTGATAGTCGAAGATTACCCAGCCTTCGGTTAAATCAGCGAGACCATGAAACAGGCCCAGGCGGTCATACTCCCTGATCTTGCCACAGAATTGAGGGAGCCAGGTCACCAGATGCTCCCGCAGGAACTCCCTTTCCGCCAGCAAAAGCCTTAAAGCTTCGTCCTCGTCATCGTTCTCCCAAGCCTCAGCCTCTTGGCAGCAGAGGAGATGCATGAATTCCAGCTCGAAGCTGATGTGGTCCGGCGGCTCACCACTAAGCCCACTCGCCAAGTCAAGCCCAAAACGGCGATACTCCCGGTGTACTGTAACGGTTAATTCGCCAAAGACGCGTCCACCTTCCTCCCGGTATACTGATTCGTAGGGTGGGAGCGGAGAATAAAAGGGGTTCACCCCCCGAAAAAGCCGGGTGAACTCTACCGAGGCCGCCTCCCCAAGCTCCTCCCAAGATTTTTGCCCTATCCCCTTGAAGAACCTATCCAGCGTAGCCAGACCGTGCTTCATCGGCGGGGATAACAACCGGGAGGAACCTTCAGCCTGTGAGGCAACCCACCCCGCCAGAAGCTGGAGAAAATCACGGTCAGGAGGCCTTATGTATGCCGAACTCAAGAGCTGGTATAGTTTAGCTCGAGCCTCGGCTAACTCCTGCACATTGGGCAGTTGTCTAATCATGGCTATTATTCTTTCCTTCCACTTTTATCAGGAAAAAGTTCGTAGACCACCGCCGAGGCGAATACTAGCACGACACCCAGCACAAAAAGGGTGGGGGCGAAAGGTAACCTCGGATTACTGATGGCTGGACTAGTAGTGGGGCCGATGGGAGCCGACAACAAAAAACCGATTATGGCCAAGGCAAGCCCACTGAACAGGGTTAACAGAAACATAGTCTTACGCATCGCGTAGCCCCTTTCTCTTTTCTCCACTCTCTTGGACCTCCATAATGGGAAACACCTTGACGAAGAGTAAATAGGCCAAGGTGCCCAGGGCAAACATGCTCAGGATAATAGAATATTCCACCCAGGTCGGGCTGTAGGCACCGGGGCTGTAGGGAAGCAAGGTGGCATGAGTCTGAGATGGCACCACAATGAGAAACCGCTTGCCAATGGCTGCCAGATTGACCAGCACCCCGGCGACAACAATAAGAACAAGATTATAGCGGTGCCGTAGAAACTGGCCAAAGAGTATCCCAAAGGAAATCAGGATGAGACCTATGCTGGACCAGAACATCCAGGCATAGGTGCCGCTGAGCAGCTCCTGCGTCAGACTAGCCTCTTGATAGTGAGCAGTATAGGTTGTCGTTAGCATCTCTACCGCCACAAAATAAATATAGCCGATTAATAACACCCAGGTGAAATTGCCTAGCCAGGCGAAGGTCTGGAGGGGAAGCCGCTCCCTAAACTTAGAATTGGAGCGAAGGATGGCAGCAATGATGATGATAAACCCCATTCCCGACACCCCAGCCAGAAGGACAAAAGCCGGTGCCTGGAGGGCACTGAACCAGCCGGGACGCCCCACCTGGATGCCGAAGACAAGACCCAGGGTAGAGTGGGCAATGACCAGGATGGGTAAGATGGCTAATGCCAGCCACCAGGTAGTCTGGTAGTGCCGCTTCCTTTCCTCCGCAGTATCTCTATATCCGGCCGCCCACAGCCGATAGAACCATTGCCAACGTCCCGAATGCTGCGCGTACAAGGCGGCATCTCGCCTAGCATCCAGATAGAGGTAGACCAAGCTGGCGAATAGATAGCCGGCGATTACCAAGGCAAAGGTGCCGAAGAAGGGGGACATCGGGCGAGCGTAACGAAACAAGTTCACAATACCCCTCAACGGCTGCCCCAGATCAACGACAACAATGAGTGAGGCCAGCACTAAGGCGATGACGGTAAGCAGTTCCGCCATCCGGGATATGGGCCGAAGCTGCTCCAGCTTGAAAAGCCTGATGAGGGCTGCCACGGTAATACCGGCAAAGCTGACGCCGACAAAGTAAACATCAAAGACGATGTACAACCCCCAGGCCGAACCACCCATACCTATATCCCTCATCCCAGTGACTACCAGACCTTCGACAAACTGGCGGCTATAGGCAAAAATCCCTACTCCGATGACAGCTATCAGCACTGCCACCGCAAAATAGAATCCTTTACTGGTCGATTCTACCGTATATGACCGCCGTTCTGTTCTGCTGGCCATATTATTACCTCCTTACCTCAGAAATGATGGGCCTCCCAAGACCCAAATCGTGCAAGGGCTCTACACCCTGGATATAGTAAACCCTCGGCTTTGTCCCGGTTTCCTCCAATAGTCGGAACCATTTCTTCTGCCCGAGGAGCTTTGAGACATCGCTATTGGGGTCATCCAGGTCACCGAAATGGAAAACCTGTACCGGGCAATTGGCTACGCAAGCCGGCAGCAACCCCTTTTCCAGCCGGTGGACACAGAAGGTGCACTTGCCGACTACCCCTTTGTAATGCCCGTCTCCCGAGACAAGGCGCTGGTCCTTACCGTATAATCCTTTATGGTCTGGATTCTGGTAGGGTGGTATCGCCTTGCCAATATAGTCTTGCACTCCACCCGTTCCATACACATTGTCTCCCTCTCCTCCGTTCCAATCGAAGTATTGATTGCGCTCAGGCCTCTTCCAGTTGAAGTAGTTTACACCATAAGGACAGGCGACCTCGCAATATCGGCAACCAATGCACCGGTCAAAGTCGGTGAGAGTCAAACCGTCCTCGCGCTTAAACCTAGCTCCTGTCGGGCACACTTTGACGCACGGCGCATTATCGCAGTGCATGCAGGGCCGAGCCATGAACAGCCAGTTCACATTAGGGTACTTACCCCTTTCAATCCGGAAGACATACATCCAAAAATGACCCTGACCGGTGTTATTCTCAATCTTGCACGCCTCCATACAGGCAGTGCATCCCATGCATCGGGACAGGTCAATAACCATCCCATACCTTGCCATTGCTATCCTCCTATGCCTTGATCACCTTCACTTTTACTTGATAGGCCTGGTCGGCGGTGTTGCACACGTAGCCTTCGCCAGTGAAGAATAGGCTATTGGGCGTCGGGCCCTTCTCCTTGGCTGTGGGGTGAACCCAAAAGCCATAGTGGTGTGACATAGACACGGTATCCGGTCTGATGCCCTCCATGAGTTGGGCTTTGGCCTGGACCCTTCTCGTCTCGCCAGTAACCGCATTATGGGACTCTACCCAGACCCAATCACCGTCATTAATACCCCTCGCCCGGCCAGTCTCAGTGTTCATTTCGACACGCTGTTCTGGCTCCAGCTCGTTGAGCAGGGCATTAAAAGTGGTCCTTGATTGCTTGAATTGAACCTTCTTGTGTGAGATTAGATAGAGGTCATATTCTGATGGGGACTTGGTCATCGTAAGATTTGCCCAGGTGGGCAGAGCCGTGTAGTTTCTCCAGTAGATTTCCTCAGCCCCCTTCTGTTTCATCACGTCCTGATAGCGTTTTAGCGACTCTCCATATAGTCGCTGTTTGATGCCACCGTAGGGAGGGTCCCATGCCGGTGCGTACAACTTCTTCACTGGAATTGGTGACACCTTGACGCTATGTTTCTCAAAGTAACCTATACCCTCGTCATAGCCCGCAGACCTTGCCCAGCGGTCAAAGATGTCCCTCACCATCGGCTTGGTGTTCAGGTCAAGCTGGTAAGTACCCTTCAGCTTCAGCTCATGATTAAGTTGAGCAAGATAGCCATCCTCACCATAGAGAATGCCTGCCTTCTCACACAGATCAATATAAATATCAATGTCCGCCCTGGACTGATAAAGGGGTGGTATCGGCGGTAACCTCATGGTTTCAGCGTCATCATACTGATCAGTCACCCCCATCGGACCCTCGTATTTCTCAATAGTGCAGGCAGGAAGCACTACGTCAGCGAAGTAGTCAGCCGTCTCATTCATAAAGGGGTCGATCGCGACAACAAACTTGAATTTCTTGTATGCCTCAATAAAGACATCTTGGTCTAGGAAGGAAAGCAGCGGGTTAACCATGTGCAGTATCAGCACCTCAGGAATATAGTCCACCCCGTACTTCTCCGGGTTGAGCATGACCTTGGCCACAATTCCCGAGTTATTGCTGTTGATGGGGAAATATTTGCTATCCTTAAGATAGATGTTGTAGGGCGGATCCTTAATTTCTATGTTATCCAGCCCCTTGAAATTCTTGTGCACCCCTCTAGTGAAATCCACCCGCAGTCCACCCACTGCCTCGATTGCTCCGAGCAACATAAAGACCATGGCCACCGTGCGGCAGGCCTGGAAGCCGAGCTCCTGCTGGGAGACATGGTAGCCCATGAGACCTACCGGTCGGTAAGGCAACTCAACGCCATCGAGAACTATGGTGCTCCCTATCTTGGCATTTTCCCCAAGCTCCTCGGCAACTTTCCGTATCGTCTCCGCGGGCAGGCCGCAAATTCCTGAAGCCCACTCCGGGGTATATTGTGCCTCATGCTCCTTAAACACCTGGAAGGCCGGTTTAACTCTGGTTCCATCCACCGTATAGACACTCTCTAACGCCGGAGCGATTCCTTCGGCATCATAGGGCTTGGCTGAGCCGGTGATCGTATCCCATACTTGCTCCTTGTCATCCACTTTCAGAAAGTAACCATCATCCTTGACTAGGAAGGGAGAGTTGGTGTACTTGGTAAGGTATTCCCGGTCGATATAACCTTTCTCAAGAAGGACATTGGCAATTGCCAGGAAGAAGGACAGGTCAAAGCCCGGTTTGATAGGCAGCCATTGGTCAGTATGAGGGCCCATTGACCGCCGATAAGGGTCCAGGGTGACCACCTTCATACCCCGTTCCCTCGCCTCGACAAACTGGCGTGGCCAGGTAAGCCAGCAAAGCTTGTTACCGCCGGCGGCCGTTAGCCCCCAACCCCAACTGATGAGGTAGTTGCAATGGCGAAAGTCGGGATGGAAAACGCCGTGGAGCCCCACGGTATATTCTGCTGCCCGGTAGCCGGCATCGGAGCAGTAGGCACCGTGGTGCAGCTTGGTAGCTCCAGAGGCGTGAACAAAGGCATTATCATAGAATTTCTTCGCCTTGCTCCGTCCCTTCTGCCAGATGAGTAACCGCTTGTCCTTCGCCATGACTTCCTTTAATTTCCCGCCAGCAAGGAGCAGGGCTTCATCCCAAGATATCTCTCGCCATTCTCCGTGTATTCCCTTAGCATTCGTCCTCAGCAATGGAGCCTTAGACCGCGATGGGTCATCGACAGACATTATCTGAGCTTGCCCCTTGTGGCATAGCGTTCCACGATTACGCGGATGGTCAGGGTGCCCCTCGAACTTTACTATCCTTCCATCTACAATACGAGCGAGCATACCACACTCCTGCTTACCAATCCAGCAAGTGGTTGGTAGCCATTTCTCACCCACAAACTCTTGAGTCCCAGTGCTGGCAAGAAGCGGCTGCCATGGCCAATCGAAGATATACTTACTTAGAGCATCAACGGCTGCACTAGCCGCAGATATTTTCATGAACTTTCTCCTGGTCACCTTTGAAATCTTCACCGTCTTACCCTCCTCATCATTTCCTCATCCGAGGTTTTTTAAAAATTCCCTTCAACTAACCTCTTTGGATATAGCACCAACCCCCATGTTACGCGCTACCATATAAAGTATAAGCGAATTGGCGGAGGATTGATGTCAGGGAAAGTACTGATTGCTGCCGCTCTGCTGTCAGTAAAATTACTGATTTTTTGCCGCTAATGTCAGTGTAAAGCAGAAGGCCTTGGTGATTTTCAGGGGAAATAGAGGGCCGGCATCGGGGTCCTGTTGGTCTCTCCCGGGTATGGCTTAAGCTTCTGTATCAAGGAGGCCTGTCTGAATAGCATATCGGACCAGTTCCGCTCGCCCGTGAAGTCCCAGCTTTTCCTTAAGGCGAGCTTTATAAGTCTCCACGGTCTTGACACTCAAATACAGCTTGTCTGCTATCTGCTGATTGGTATAGCCCATGGCCAGAAGCCGAAGTACCTCTTTTTCCCGCTGACTGAGACCATCCTTATCATGATCCTCTACCGGGCTGGCGACCTCCTTCTGGCGCATCTCAGTCACGAGTCCCATGGTCATCGAGGAGTGAATGAAGTGCTCACCCCGATAAGTAGCCCGGATTGCAGCCAGTAATTCAGTGCCAGCTGCTTTCTTTGGTACATAGCCATCAGCTCCAGCACGAAGCATCTGATAAAGCTAGCTCTCATCCTCATGCATTGTCAGCACCAGGACCTTTATCGCTGGATTTTGCCTCTTTATCTCCTGAGTCGCCTCCAAGCCACTCATCTGCGGCATGGTGATATCCATGAGCACAATATCGGGGGCAAATTCGCGGCTTTTACGCACTGCCTCCTCGCCATCAGCAGCCTCAGCAACCACCTCAATATCAGACTGCGCATTGAACAATGTCTTTAACCCAGCTCGGAGAACAGCATGATCATCAGCTAGAAGCAGTTTTATCTTAGCCATTTCACATCTCCTATGTCAGTTTCAAAGGTACCTCAAGGAAGACAGTAGTGCCAGCTCCAGACTGCGACTCAATAGTGAGGTCGCCTCCGATAAGGGAAGCCCGCTCGTGCATACCGAAAAGACCCAGCTTTTTCCCATCCGCTGCAGCCATAACGCTATTGACCTCAAAGCCCTTGCCATCATCCTCAATAACCACCACCAGTGATGAATCTCGATACACTAAGACAACACTCACATTACTAGCCTCAGCGTATTTGGCGACATTAGTCAACGCCTCCTGAATAATCCGGTAGACAGCGACCTCAATCTCGGATGGTAAACGCTGCCCACTGAGCCCACTGACATGAGAATCAACATTGATATTCATCTTAGCTGAGTACTCCGCGGTATATCTCTGGATGGCGGCTACCAAGCCAAGGTCATCCAAAAGGCTGGGACGAAGCTCTGTAGCCAGGTGGTGCACTTCATCCAGGGTCTGTGCTGCTAGCGTCCGCAACTCGGCTGTCTTCCCTCTAACCTGGGCAGCGTCATCCAAGTCCTCGATGAACCTAAGGCCAACCATCAGCGAGGTCAAAGCCTGACCGGTCTCGTCGTGAAGCTCACGAGCAATACGCTTACGCTCCTCCTCCTGAGCACTGATAACCTTTGCCAGGAGCTGTACTCGCATCTCCTCTTTGTGTTTAAGTTCCTCACTCATCTCATTGAAGGCAGCCCCCAAACTGCCGATTTCATCCTTGGCCCAAATAGGGGCCTGCCATCTGAAGTCGCCCCTGCCTACTGCTCGTGCCGCCTCGGCTAATCGGGAAACTGGCTTGGTCAGAATAGAAGCCAGTCCGTAAGCTATGGAAAGACCGAGCACCAATATCAAGACAACCCAGAGCAAAATATCACGGCTGTGCACAGCAACTGCGGCATCGATGGTAGCCTCAGTCATGCCGAGACGAATTACACCTGCCTTGCCACCGAGGACCGGGATAGCCATATCTTGAATTATGCCATCCTCTGCTTGCAGCACTTGCACTTGGTATGACTCCCCAGATTTCAGTTGATTCTTCTCCAGTAAGTCAGTGGGAAACCCCCCATCAAAGGTATGAACCAGGACACTACCCTTAGCGTCTAATATAAAGACATAGACAAGATCCCTGTCAGCATCAAGGATGTCCCTGATTAACATATAAAGGGCGAACTGGTTATCGGTTAGTATCAGGTCACGGCTCTGCGCCGCTAAGCTGGTGCCAATAGCAATGCCTCGCTGCTGCAGTTGATGCCTCAATGCAGTCGAGACATCGCGGTAGTCATACCAGACCAGGGCCAAAGCAGATGCAAGTATGCAGACGGCCACTATGCCCATGATCTTGGTCCGGATGCTCACTGCTCCCACTCTGGACCAAAAGGTAGGCCACAGCGATTTCACCTCCATAATCACCACCCCAGCTTAGTGTTCATTTCTCGTATGGAGTCATACCTAGAATCAGGGACAACCACGAATTTATCGATGGCCAAGTTATTGAGTATCATCACCCCTTCATCGGAGTTATGTAGGTCAAGAAAGAAACCCTGCAATTGCTGCTTCAACTGAGAATCTAGTGTCGGGCTGACGACCACCGGCGGTATTCCGTAAGGACCCCAGCGAGCGATAATCTTGGTCCTAGAGGTTAGCTCCGGGTTGTTAGAAGCTAGTTGGTCATAGACCAGACTATCTACGGCGGCACCGCTCAACAGTTTGTCTGCTACCGCCGTAATAGAGTTATCGTGGCTGTAGGTAAAAATATACCTACTGAAGAAGGAAACCGGCGTCTCGCCCAGCAAGAAGAGCTGATAGGTTGGCACCAAGTGGCCGCTATTGGACAGCGGGTCGGTGAAGGCAAAGCTGGCACCTCTTAAATCCTCTAGACTCATGGCATTGCTATCTTCAGGCACAACCAGATAAGAGTAATATACGGTTTCTCCATACATCTGTGGCACCACCAGAAGCTCCATGCCAAAGTCGTCCTTACCTTTGACATAAGGCAGGCTGCAAACAAAGGCAACATCGGCACGTTGGCCCTTGACTAGGTCGTTGATCTCAGCATAGGTCGGCTTCAGAATCAGTGTCACCTGCCGACCCAGCTTTTGCTCCATGTAGACTAGAAGCTCCTGATAGTACTCCAGAGTCTCAGATGGGGACAGCACTCCAGCAATCGCTACCCGCAACAATTTATCACCGGGCTCACTGTAGACACCACCGCTGATTTGTTGAACTGGCGAGATCCCCGATTTTTCATCTAAATTAACCTTGACTACATCCCGGGTTTGGCCACCACCCAGAACAAGAAACAGCACAGCTGCCGCGGCAGCAATTGGGATTAGTGCAAGAAACCAAAATTTTGCTTGCGTCGTAATGCTACTAAAGAATCGAACTAGAGACCGGCCTTTCGGGTTTCTCAGTGTTACCTTTTGCATCTTCCTCCACCACGCATAATAATTGTTGGCTATTTTGACATATTCAATCAAATTGTAACAAGGTATGCAAATCCATGTCAATGAGGTTTATTCGTCTTTAACCCTTTTACACCGTAGATCGACTCCAAATAGCAATACGGGCGATTCTAGAATTACTCCTCCCAAGGCTCCTTAGGACTCTATGAATCTTGGCAAATGCCTCAGATAATGTATAATGAATTATGAATCTTGACAAATGCCTCAGATAATGTATAATGTAAGCTTAATAGTAAAAATAATAACGGGGGGTGATGCTTAGTTACCTATATTAGCCAGAAAAGTTTTTTTGAGGGACAGTAATAAAACAAAAGGAGGATGCAAATGAAAAGGACAAAACTACTTACGCTATTGGGTGGTATCTGCCTAGTGCTAATACTGGCAGCGCTACCCTTCCTGGCAGCTTGTGCTGCACCAGCACCAGTTCCTACCCCAACCCCGACCCCTACGCCCACTCCAACACCATTACCACCTGCTGAACCGTATGTCATTAAGGCAGTTTCAATTTTCCCCCCACCCGTTGCCTCTATGGCTGCCTTTTTTGACTTTATGAACACCGTCAATGAGCGGGCTAAAGGGGAGCTTATCATTGACCGTATCGGCGGGCCGGAGGTGATGCCCGGCAGAGAACAGGCTATAGCAGCGAAGAGGGGAGTGGTGCAGATGGCCTTTGTTTTTCAAGGTATTTATTCGGGGATAGTGCCCGAGGCTGCAGTTGTTTACGCTTCACGGCTGTCTTTAGCCCAGGAACGAGAACGGGGGGTTGTTGACCTACTACGGGAGGTTCATGCCAAGAATGGCCTTTTTTATCTGGGGCGACCGCGTGATACTGACCCGGAGCGTGGCCTCTTCTACCTGTGGACTAAGAAAAAGATTGAGAAGCCTGAGGATTTAGCTGGCACGAAGATAGGCTTCGTTGGTTCCACAAATATTCCCTTTGTAAAAGCCCTAGGGGCGGTCCCAGTCGTGCTACCGTATCCAGAACAATTTGGTGCGCTGGAACGGGGCATTGTGGATGCTGTCATGACACCGTATACATCAACTGTTAATTATGGCATGCACGAGGTAGTCAATTATGTCATCGAGCCTGGTTTCTACAATGATGGCCTGGCTTACCTAATCAACCCAGAGTATTGGAATGCGCTCCCTCAGCATCTACGACAATTAATCGAAGAGGTCCACATGGAAACGCAAGAAAGGGGGCTAGCCAGTTGGCAGGAGGTTACATTTGCAAAAGACAAGCCAATAGCGCTGGCTGCTGGGGTAGAGGTTCTCAATTTCTCACCGGCTGATACTGAACGGTATATTGACCTTGCCTATAGCTCATACTGGGCAGATATCATTAAGAAGTATCCAGATACTGGCCAGAGATTTTTTGAGATGATGGAAGAATAAGTCAGTAGGATATTGCCTATCAGCCCTCACCCTTCCCCTTCGTGGGGAAGGGTGAGGAACTGTTATTGAAGGGACAGTATGCAGCTAGTAAAGAAAGGCACCGCCATTTTTGATCGTACCCTTAATCTTCTATTCCTTGTGGCAACTAGTCTCCTCATCCTCATAACGTTAACCACTATCACTGAAATCATCATGAGGACTTTTTGGGGACGCCCGATAATGGGCACGGTGGAACTCACCGGGTATACCCTCCTATTCATTACCTTTCTCGGCACTGCCTGGCTGCTACGAGAGGATGGGCATGTAAAAATGGACGTAGTGCTTTCTCGGTTAAGACCCCGAATTCAGAGCACCCTCAATATCATAACTTCTATTCTGGGTGCCATCATCTGTCTGGTTATTGCTTGGTATGGGGTAAAGGTCTCCTGGTACAGCTTCCAGACAAATTACCGTGCAATCTCAGAACTAGAGATACCTCTATTTCCTATCCTAATTGTTATTCCGGTAGGCACTTTCCTGCTCTTCATCCAGTTCCTGAGGAGGACTTATGGCTTCTTGAGGAAGGGAAGAGCTTTAGGAGGCCAAGAACAGGGGTTGTAGAGGCAAACCATAAGCTAATCTGTGAGGTGAAAAGCATTGGAATGGCAGTTATTGCTCCTGCTTATTTTGGGCAGCTTGGTGGTCCTGATGGTCTCAGGACTGCCGGTAGCGTTCTGCTTCATGCTGATTAATATCATAGGGGCATTTGTGTTGTGGGGTGGCGAAATAGGGCTAGAGCAACTTGTCTTGAGCCTCTTTAGGTCTGTGTCCAAGTTTTCCTTGCTACCCCTGCCTCTGTTTGTCCTAATGGGAGAAGTGATATTCCACTCAGGAGTAGCTCCTAAGATGCTGGATGCCCTGGACAAATGGCTGGGACGTTTGCCCGGCAGGTTAGGTTTGCTAGCGGTGGGTGGGGGGACTGTGCTTTCAACCTTGACTGGCGCCAGCATGGCCAGTGTTGCCATACTGGGGTCAACACTGGTGCCCGAGATGGAAAACCGAGGCTACAAAAAACCGATGAGCCTGGGGCCAATTCTGGGCAGTGGCGGCCTGGCCATAATGATTCCTCCCAGTGGCCTGGCCATCCTCCTAGCTGCCATAGGTGAACTCTCTATTGGCAGGATTTTGATTGCAATTATCGTCCCCGGCCTGTTGATGGCTACCCTGTATGCCACCTATATCATCCTTAGATGCCGCCTCCAACCCTCTATTGCCCCCGCCTATGAGGTGACCCTTCCCCCTCTATCTGAGCGGCTCGTAGCCACAGTGAAGTATATACTGCCATTAGGGTTCATCATCTTTATGGTTATTGGAGTTATCTTCTTAGGTGTTGCCACCCCAAGTGAGGCAGCGGCTACGGGCGCCCTCGGCTCCTTCATTCTAGCCGCTTTCTATGGCGGACTGAACTGGGAAGTGATCAAGAAATCCTTTCAGGGTACTATGCGGATTACACTCATGATGTTCTTAATCATCAGCGGAGCGACTTCCTTTAGCTACATCCTGGCTTTCAGTGGAGCAACTACTGGTTTGATTGAGCTTGCTCTAGGACTGCCTCTAGCCCCCATCTTCATTGTCATTGCTATGCAGATTATCGTACTGTTTATGGGTATGTTTATGGATGTTGTCTCCATAATGATGATAACTGTTCCCCTGTTTCTGCCGGTTGTCTATACTCTAGGCTTTAGTGAAGTGTGGTTCGCCGTAATAATCCTCCTTAATATAGAGATGGCAACGACATCGCCACCCTTCGGCTTGAGCCTATTTGTGATGAAAGGGGTAGCTCCACCCAATACCACGATGGGGGATGTCTATCGCGCCGCTTTGCCCTTCCTCTACTGTGATGTCGTAGCTATGGCATTGATCATGGTCTTTCCCGCAATTGCACTCTGGCTGCCAGGACTAATGTACTAGCTATATCAATACTTCATAAGTCGGGACATGAACTAAATATGTATTTAGGAGGAACACATTATGATAACTCGTGCTAAACAAGTACCAGCGATGCCAGCCATGACTCCTGCTCTAGAGCCCGCTATGCTTGAAGCAGAACCTAAACCATTGGAAATAGACCTGAAAAGGACGGCGGTAATTGTGGTAGATATGCAGAATGCCTTTGTCAGCAAAGGTGGTATGTTTGACGTAATGGGTATAGATACTTCACTATCCCAAAAGGCTATTAAACCTATTAAAGAGATAACCAGTGCAGCACGGGCAAAAGGGGTCAAGGTTATATACTTGACACAGCGGTACTCACCTGATTTGCGGGACAGCGGAGGTCCAAATTCACCAAACTGGTATAAAGAATTGGGCATAGTTGGCTACCGTGAGCAACCTGAATGGCGAGACAAGTTCACAACCCGCGGTACCTGGGGTGCTGATATTGTAGATGAAGTAAAGCCCCGAGAAGGCGATATAATTGTTGAGAAGCAAAGATATAGCGGCTTCGTGGGCACTCACCTGGATGTCATCCTGAAGACATTTAACATTAAGTACTTAGCAATTACAGGGGTAGCTACTAACATCTGCGTAGAGGCCACATTAAGAGACGCATATTATCTTGAATATTTTCCTATTCTTGTTTCAGAGGCTACTGGAGCTTCTGGCCCCCCATTTATGCAAGAGTCAACAGAATTTAATGTTAAACAATGTTATGGCTGGGTAACCACTACCGAGAACATTGTAAAAGCTATGAAACTAAAGCTTAGTTGAGGGATATTAAATAATTGAGCCGCCTAGATAAACAGGAAATAGAGACGTCTCGTCCAACCTGGTTTTATACGAAGTAACGCTTTTACCTTATTTTGCCCTAAGAGCTTTAAGAACCTTCTCTGGCGTTATTGGCAGCTCTCTTATTCTTACCCTAACAGCATCATAGATAGCGTTGGCTATAGCCGGTGCCACACCAACTATGCTTGCTTCACCTACACCCTTTGCCCCAAAGGGACCCGAAGGAACTGGCTGCTCTACAAGTATTACTTCAATGTCTGGCGTATCCAGGGTCGATGGAATCTTATAGGTGGTAAAATTATCACTTTCCAGAACCCCGGTATCTTTATTGATAACAAAGTCCTCAGTTAGACCATAGCCTATGCCCTGCATTATGCCACCCTCCAGTTGTCCTTCCACAGTTGTTGGGTTTATCACCTGACCACTGTCCTGGACAACCACTACCTTTATTGGTTTCACCTCTCCAGTTTGAGTATCCACTTCTACCTCAACAAAAGTGGCATTAAACTGGGGGGACTGTGTAGGGTTCCATGAGCATTTCCCCGAGATATTCAAACATTCTCCCTGATAATTATAGATAGCATCTTTAGCTACCTCGGCGACAGAAACCCCTTTTTCTGGAGATGCCTTAACACAGATTCGCCCTAACTTGACCTCCAACTCATCCGCTGATACTCCTAGCTTCTTAGCCGCTCGCTCCAGGAGCTGTCCCTTAGCCTCTGCCGCCGCCCTCTGAACTGCATTTCCAATAGTATAGAGCGAACGGCTGGCATGCTGACCAGCATCCCACATAGTAATATCAGTGTCTCCACTGACAATATGAATGTCTTCAGCCCTCAGCCCCAGTTCCTCAGCAGCTATCTGCGCCACTGTCCCCAGAATGTTTTGACCCATGTCGCAAGCACTCACTGCCAGATTGGCTGAGCCATCTTCATTGAATTTTACAAAGGCATTAGCAGCATCTATATTGCCTGGATGGGCACCACTTACATGCATCATAATTGCCATTCCCACACCTCTTCTCCTCGCCCCTTCCCCTTTTTCC